>WNFL01362512.1_pt1 | contig 17201 bp, 16 predicted proteins | sample 5400361 | NCBI WGS metagenome assembly WNFL01 (sample SAMN13153351, study PRJNA577476) | soil metagenome | isolation source: 40 cm soil on Douglas fir-dominated hillslope | place: USA:California | collected 2013-09-17 | reverse complement strand
AGTTGCCGGTGAGGCCGATCAGAAGCTGGAGGAAGACCAGCGGCGCGAACGCGTAGCGCCGGAGCCGCCTCGAGAAGATCAGGAACGGCGCGCCGAGCTCGATCCCGAACATGATCGCCGTGGAAGCGCGCTGCGCGGACGCGGGAAGCTGGTGCGCCCACCAGCCGATCCAGGTCGGGAGCGGCTGCGTCTCGTAGTGCACCTGGAGGGCCGTGAGGTGCCGCCACATCGGGTCGTGGCTCGCCAGCTTCACGGCGCCCGAGAGGAACATCAGGCGGAAGAGGAGGAACCGCAGGAGCCAGAGGAACGTCTGCGAGGGCGGCTGCTCGCGCGTCAGACGGTGCCGGAGGACGGGCGGCGCGAGGAAGATCGCGAGGAAGCCCGTCTCGAGGAGGAGGACGTCCCACTGGAAGCCGAGGAAGTCGCGCGCGTCGACGACGAGCGAGAGATAGAACGCCCAGAGCAGGAAAAGGACGAGCGGCGGCGCGATGCCGAGGACGAGAAGAACCGAGAGGACCGCGCCGCCGCCGCACAGGACGTCGACGAAGGCGTCCGACGGGAAGAGCCACGACAGGGTCGGCAGGAGCGTGAAGCGCGACGCGCCGGCGCGCTCGGTTGCGAACGCGAGGAAGCGCGAGAGCGGGAGGATGCCGCGCTCGCCGACGAGCGCGTCGGCCTGGACCCAGAACGAGACGAACGCAATCAGGTAGATGCCGCCGAGGACGCGCAGGAAGAGCCACGCGGATCCGACGTACGTCGGCGCGCGCGGGGGGACTAGGAGGCGCCGCATCCCCGGGGAGACGCGCACCGCCGCGTTATAGCTCTACGGCGCGGCGGACGCGTCGCTTCTCAGGCGTGCAGCGGGCGCGCGACCGGAACCTCGTGCCGGCTGCGATGCAGGAGCGCGTCGAGCGAGTACCGACCGGGACCGGCGAAGAGGACGGCCACGTCGACGAGGAGCAACGTCAGCGCGTACTCGAAGCCGGTCGGCAGGAAGAAGCCGTTCTTCCCATGGACGAGCACGATCGCGCCGGCCATCGACAGGAGCGGCCCGATCGCGGCGAGGCGCGTCAGGAGGCCGGCCAGGAGGCCGAGCCCCCCGAAGAGCTCGCCGATCGCGACGAGCGTCGCGACGATCGGCGGCATCCCCATCTTCTCGATCATCGGGGTGAAGCCGTGGAGCCCCGTGCCCCCGAAGAGCCCGAAGAGTTTCTGCCCGCCGTGCGCGATGAAGACGACCCCGAGCGCGATCCGAAGCACGAGGAGGGCGGCGTCGTGGCCTCGTTCGTTCATTTTCCCAAACCTCCGGGTTCCTCGAAGCAATCCGCGGGCCTGCGATCGGACGGCGCCGCTGTTGCAAGAAGCCGGCGGTGCGAAGACCGTCCTTCGCGGTCCTCCTCCTCCTCGCGAGCGCGGCTGCGCCCGCGGAGCCGATCAGGGTCCGCCACCTGGAAGGCGCGATTCACGGCTTCCTCGCCTTGCGCACGACGGACGGGAAGCTCGTCGCGACGGGCGACCAGCTCCAGACGGTGCGCCGCGGCACCGTGACGAGCCGGCTCCTGATCCGCTTCCTCGACGGCTCCGTCTCCGACGAGACGGTCGTCTTCACGCAGGGCCGCGTCTTCCGGTTCGTGAGCGATCAGGTCGTCCAGAAGGGGCCGGCGTTCAAGACTCCGATGGAGATGTCGGTGGACGGCAAGACGGGCGACGTCACGGTGCGCGTGACCGAGGACGGCAAGGAGAAGGCGTACACCGAGCGCCTCTCGCTGCCGGACGATGTCGCGAACGGGCTCATCGGCGTCGTGATGAAGAGCGTCTCGTGGGAGACGCCGAAGACGACGCTCTCGATGGTCGTCGCCTCGCCGAAGCCGCGCCTCGTCAAGGTCATAGTGACGCCGTTCGGGAAGGAGCCGCTCTCGATCGGCAAGCGAATTCGCCACGTCCTGCACTACAAGGTCGTGATCGAGCTGGGCGGGGTGGCGGGCGTCGTCGCGCCGCTGGTCGGCAAGGCGCCGCCCGACGCCCATCTCTGGATCCTCGGTGGCGAGCCGCCGACGTACCTGATGTCGGAGGCGCCGCTCTCTCTCGGCGGGCCGTCGCTCCACATGGAGCTCGTGGGACCGTACTGGCCGAGGACGTGGGCCGCCCCGAAGATCCAGCCGGCGCCGCAGCCGACGCCTTCCCGGGCAGCGCCGCCGTCGCCGGCCGCGACTCCCGCGAGTACTCTTCCGCCCGGTTGAGCGAGCTCGTCGTCAGGAGCCGGCGCGTCGTGACCCCGGGCGGCACGCGCCCCGCGTCCGTCCACGTGAGGGACGGCCGCATCGCGGCCGTCGGCGATCTCGACGCGGACTTCGGCGGCGCGCCGGTCCTCGAGGCGCTCGACGCCGTCGTGATGCCCGGGCTCGTCGACAGCCACGTCCACGTGAACGAGCCGGGGCGCACCGAGTGGGAGGGCTGGGAAACGGCGACGCGCGCAGCGGCCGCCGGGGGCGTCACGACGATCTGCGACATGCCGCTCAACAGCATCCCGGTCACGACGACACCCGCCGCCGTCGAGGAGAAGGCGCGGCACGCCGCGCGGAGCGCGCGCGTCGACTGGGCGCTCTGGGGCGGGCTCGTGCCTCAGAACGCGAACCCGCGCGATCTGGACGCGCTCCTCGACGCGGGCGTCCCGGGCGTCAAGGGCTTCCTCGTGCCTTCCGGCATCGACGAGTTCCCGAACGTCACGGAGCGCGACCTCGAGATCGCGATGCCGATCCTCGCGCGCCGCGGGTCCGTCCTCCTCGTCCACGCCGAGCTGCCGGGTCCGATCGAGCGGGCGGGCACCGCCGGCGACCCGCGCGCTCACGCGACGTGGCTCCGCTCGCGCCCGAACGCTGCGGAGGACGATGCGATCGCGCTCCTGATCCGTCTCGCGGAGCGGACGGGCTGCCGCGTCCACGTCGTGCACCTCTCGTCCGCGAGCGCGCTTCCGCTCCTCGCGGGCGCGCGGCGGCGCGGCGTCCCGATCACCGTCGAGACGTGCCCCCACTACCTGACGTTCGCGGCCGAGGACGTTCCCGACGGAAGGACCGAGTACAAGTGCGCGCCGCCGATCCGCGAGCGTCAGAACCGCGAGCTTCTCTGGGAGGGCCTGCGCGACCGTGTGCTCGACATGGTCGTCTCGGACCACTCGCCCTGCACGCCCGAGCTGAAGCGGAAGGAGACCGGCGACTTCCTCGAGGCGTGGGGCGGCATCTCCTCGCTCCAGCTCCTCCTCCCTGCGCTCGCGACCGAGGCGCTCGCGCGCGGCTTCTCGCTCGAGGATGTCGCGCGCCTCTCGTGCGCGGCGCCGGCGCGCCTCGCGGGCCTCGGCGCGAAGGGCGAGATCGCGGAGGGTCGCGATGCGGACCTCGTCGTTTGGTACCCTGAGAAGGAGCTCACCGTGATCGCCGCGGACCTTCGCCACCGCCACGGGGTGACGCCGTACATCGGCCGCGTGCTTCGAGGGGTCGTCGAGAAGACGTTCGTGCGAGGCGAGCTCGTCTTCGACGCGCGCCGCGCAGAGTCGTTCGCCACGCCGGCCGGGCGGCGTCTTCTCGGCTCCGAGGTCTGAGCTGCCGCACTTCACCGAGCTCGTCGACCTCGCCTCCGCGCGCCTCGGCGGCGCGGTGCTCCTCGCGAACGACGAGTTCTTCGCGGAGAAGGAGAACCTGCTGAAGGACGGGGACGCTGTCTTCCTGCCGGAGCGGTACACGGACCGCGGGAAGTGGATGGACGGGTGGGAGACCCGGCGCCGGCACACGCCGGGCCACGATTTCTGCACGATGAGGCTCGGGGTCCCGGGCGTGATCCGCGGCGTGGACGTCGACACGAGCCACTTCAAGGGGAACTTTCCCGCGGCCTGCTCGCTCGAGGCGGCGCTCGCCCCTTCGGACGCGATCGGCGAGTGGCGCGAGATCCTCCCGAGGACCGCGCTCCGCGGCGACGCGCACAACCTCTTCCCGGTCTTCGGGCACAAGAGATTCACGCACGTGCGCCTCCACATCCATCCGGACGGCGGCGTCGCGCGCCTTCGCGTGTACGGCGAGGTGGCGCCCGACTGGGCGCGTCTCGCGTCGGCGGGCGGCGCGGACTTGTGCGCGTTCGAGAACGGCGGCCTCGTTCTCGCGGCAAGCGACAGCTTCTTCGGCTCGTATCAGCAGCTCCTGATGCCGGGCCACCCGTCGGGCATGCACGACGGGTGGGAGACGCGCCGCAGCCGCCGCGCCGGCTACGACTGGGCGATCGTCCGCCTCGGGGCGCGCGGCGTCGTCGAGAAGGCCGAGGTCGACACGAGCCACTTCAAGGGGAACTTCCCCGATCTCTGCGCGATCGAGACGTGCGACGCGCCGGGCGCGGAGCTCGAGTCGCTGACGGACGCCTCGCGTGCGTGGCGCCCGCTCCTCCCCGAGACGAAGCTCCGCGCGCACACGCGCCACGTCTTCGAGAAGGAGCTCCTCGACACCGAGCCGGCGACGCACGTTCGCTTCCGGATCTTCCCGGACGGCGGCGTCGGGCGTCTCCGCCTGTACGGGCGCGCCGCGCCGCCGGCCGCGCTCGTGCACCTCGTCTCCGCGCCGGCCGACGACGCCGTCCACGAGCTTCTCCGCTGCTGCGGCAGCCGCGCGTGGGCGGCGCGCGTGGCCGCCGCGCGCCCGTTCGGCTCGCACCTGGATCTCATCGCCGCCGCGGAGGAGGCGTTCGACGAGCTGTCGGCCGGTGACTGGCTCGAGGCGTTCGCGGCGCACCCGCGAATCGGGGAGAGTGCCGGCGAAGGCGCGAGGCTCGCGTCGACCCGCGCGTGGGCGGAGGGCGAGCAGGCGGGCGCGCTGGCGGCGGGCGAGGACGTCCGGCGCGAGCTCGCGAAGCGGAACCGCGAGTACGAGGAGCGCTTCGGGTTCGTCTTCATCGTCTGCGCCACGGGGATGACGGCCGAGCACATGCTCGCGAGCCTCCTCGAGCGCCTCGGGAACCCGCCCGACGTCGAGCCTGCGTTCGCGGCCGACGAGCAGCGGAAGATCACGCGGATGAGGATCCAGAAAATGCTGGCGTCATGAGCGCGATCACCACGCACGTCCTCGATATCGCGCGCGGGCGCCCCGCGGCCGGCGTGCCCGTCGTCCTCGCGCTCCGCGAAGGGGATTCCTGGCGAGAGCTCGGGCGCGGCGTCACCGACGGGGACGGCAGGCTCCGGACGCTGTTTCCCGCGGACGAGCCGCTCGGGCCGGGCGTCTACCGCCTCCTCTTCGACACCGGCGCGTACTTCACGGCGTCGGGCGTCGACGCCTTCCACCCCGAGGCCGCGGTCGTTTTCACCGTGCGCGACGAAGGCGGGCGCTACCACGTGCCGCTCCTCCTCGCGCCGTTCGGGTACTCCACGTATCGCGGGAGCTGAAGCTGGCGGCGCACCTTCACGACTGGCTCCATCTCCTGCTCCGCTGGGCTCACGTCCTGGCCGGCATCATGTGGATCGGCGACTCGTTCCTCTTCATGTGGATGGACCGGACGCTGACGCCGCCCGATCCGCCGCGGGACGGCGTGACCGGCGAGCTCTTCATGGTGCACGGCGGCGGCTACTACCAGCTCGAGCGGCGCGTCTTCCAGCCGGGGAGGATGCCGCCGCTCCTCCACTGGTTCGTCTGGGAAGCGACGACGACGTGGGTGACCGGCTTCCTCCTCCTCCTCGCCGTCTACTACGTCGGGGGCGGCGCGCTCCTCGTCGACCCGGCGTCTTCGCTCTCCCTCGACGCGGCCGCGGCGCTCGGCCTCGGCTCGCTCGCCGTCTCGTGGCTCGTCTACGACGCGCTCTGGAGCTCGCCGCTCGGAAGGTCGACGCCCGCGGCCGGCGCCGTGTCGCTCCTCCTCTTCGCCGCCCTCGCGTACGGCCTGGCGCTTGCCCTCTCCGCGCGCGCCGCGTTCCTCCATGCGGGAGCGGTCCTCGGCACGCTGATGGTGATGAACGTCTGGGTGCGCATCCTGCCCGCGCAGCGGCGGATGCTCGCCGCCGTGCGCCGCGGCGAGGCCGTCGACCCGGCGCCCGGGCTCGCCGCGAAGAAGCGCTCCACGCATAACTCGTACATGACCGTGCCTGTGCTTTTTACGATGATCTCGAACCACTTCCCGGCGACGTACGGGAGCCGGTGGGCGTGGCTCGTCCTCGTGCTCCTCGCGCTCGCGGGGGCGGCGGTCCGGCACTTCATGCTGACGAGGACGGCGAGGAACGCCTGGCTTCTCGGAGGGGCGGCGGCGGCGGTCGCTGTCGCCTTCGTCCTGACGGCGCCGGAGACGCCGCGCACGCGGGACGCCGAGGAGAGAGCGGCCCCGGCGAAGCCGAAGGCGTCTATCGATCCCGTCACGGTCGGCACGATCTCGGGGACCGTCCGCCTCGAGGGCGCTCCGCCGGCGCGCGCGCAGCTCTCGATGGCGAGCGACTGCGCGCCGCTCCACAGGGAGCCGGTCCTCTCGGAGAGCGTCGTCGCGGACGGGGGCCTCCTCGCGAACGTTCTCGTCTTCATCGTCTCCGGCGCGGAGGCGTACGAGGCGCCGCCGCCGGCGGGCGAGGTCGTCATCGACCAGAAAGGCTGCGTCTACCTTCCGCACGTCGTCGGGGCGCGCGCCGGGCAGGCCATCGCGATCCGGAACAGCGACCCGGTCCTCCACAACGTCCACGCGCTCGCGAAGAGGAACGGCGGCTTCAACCTCTCGATGCCGGTGCCGGGGCAGGTCGCGACGAAGACGTTCTCCAAGCCGGAGATCGTCGCGCTCAAGTGCGACGTCCACCCGTGGATGGGCGCCCGAATCGGCGTCTTCGACCACCCCTGGTTCGCGGTGACGGACGCGCGGGGAGCCTTCACCCTCTCGGGCGTTCCGCCCGGCCGCTACGTCCTCACCGCGTGGCACGAGACGCTCGGCGAGAAGAGCGCCGAGGTGACGGTGCCGCCGAACGGGAGCGCGGCGGCGTCAATCAGCTTCGCCGCGCTGATGCGCTAATAGCGCGAGACCTGGAGCAGGTCGACCACCTTCGTCACGCCCTTCGTCTCGCGAGCGGTCCGGAGCACCGCGTCGACCGCGTCGGGAGACACGGTGCCGCGGAGGCTGACCACGCCGTCGACCACCTCGACCTCGACCTTGAAGGCGTTCTTGCCCGCGTGCACGAGGATCCGGTTCTTCACGAGGCTCTCGAGCCCGACGTCCTTCATCCCCTTGCCGGCCCGCTTGAACGGGTTGTCGGGGCTCGCCTCCTTCACCTCGACCTTCACGTCCTTGACGCCTTCGGCGGAAAGGGCGACCTCCTTGGCGAGCTCCGCCGTGGCCCTCTTGTGGACCACGCCGGAGAGGAGCACCGTCGAGCCGGCCGCGCGGACCGCGATCGGCACGGCGTCGTCCCCGAGCTTCTCGAGGAGGAGCGAGCGGACGCGGGTCTCCGTGATCGCGTCCTGCACCTGGGAATCGCTCACGTCCTCGCGCGCGGCGCGCCGCCCGTTCTGCTGGGCGTTGGCGTTGGCCGCGAGCGGCACCGACAGGAGCGCGACCAACCCGGCCGCCAGGATCGTCTTCGTCTTCATCGGACATTCCTCCCTTCGGGCGAGGTACCCCCCGCTCGCTCCGAAAACGCTGCACCTTGCGTACCAGGGGAAACGCCGGCCGGACGGCGACTCCTGGGCTCGGCTCTGCGTGAGGATCTCGTCAGATCGGTTCGTCCCCGCGCCGGTTCCTCAGGATCTTCACGAATGACCGGCCGCGCAGCTCCTCGAGGGTGAGGCCGGTCGCGAGGACGTCCTCCTCGGCGATCGCGCCGCAGGAGATGCCGCGCAGGAAGAAGTTGAGGAGTCCCTGCCCGGTGGCGGCGTCGTCGAAGACATCGCCCACGAGCGTCGCCTGCGCCGACTTCGCGACGAAGTTCCCGAGACGCTCCTTCGCCGCTCCCGCGCTCTCGAGAAAGAAGGCGAAGACGGCCGCATAGCGCGTCGGAAGCTGCGCCGGGTGGAGGTCCCACCCTTGGTAGAAGGCGCCCTCGAGCGAATGGCGCACGTGGTCGTAGTGGAGCTTCCAGGCGCGGTGGACGCTGGCGCGGTCCCCGACCGGGCGGGGTGCGTCATCGTCTGGTGCGCGGCCGTGATGTTCAGCCCCGCCGTGTAGTCGTACGTCCCGAAGTGCGCCGAGACGCACCGCCCGCGCCCGGCCACGACGAGCTGCGGAAGGACGACCCGGCCGTCCGCGTCGAGGATCGACTGCGGCGTCTCCACCATGATCTCGAAGAGGAGCGAGCCCTCGGCCAGCGAGAGCCGCGGTTCGAGGAGCCCGAGGAGGTCCCCGAGCGCGGCGGCCTGCTCGGCGCGCGTCACCTTCGGCAGCGTGATGCGGAAGCCGGACGGGAGGGGCGCCCCGCCCTCGAGGAGAGTCGTCAGGAAGACGTCGAGTGTGCGGACGCTCCTGGCGCGGAGCTCCTCCGTGAACGGCTTGATGCGCAGGCCGATGAACGGCGGGAGCGTCCCGCCTTCGCGACCCTTCGCCACCTCACGCGCGGCCGACTCCGCGTGTCCGTCCTCCTCCACGTCCGGGCGGTTGCCGTAGCCGTCCTCGAAGTCGATGCGGAAGTCCTCGACCGGCTCCGTCTCGAGCTTCCGCACGACGAGCGCGTGGACGTCTCCCGCGAACGCGGCGGGGAGACCGAGCGCGGACGCGAACGTGGCGGCGTCGGGCGCGTTCTTCTCGAGCGATGCGCGCGCGAGGGCGCCCATCCTCGGCGCGGTGTCGCTCCGGAAGAGGTGCGCGCCTCCGTAGACGGTGTGGACGGGCTGCCTTTCGGGCGAGTCGCCCGGATACCGGGCGGCGAAGTCGGCGTTCGCGCGCGCGAGGCGTCCGTCGATCTCTCGAGTCAGCTCGGGGGTCAGGCTGCGTCGCATGCGGCGGATGTTCGCAGACGCTAGCCGTGCTTGTGCCAGCGGCCGCACTTGTCGAGGAACTCGACGAGGGCGAGCACGGCCTCGTTGACGGGCGCCTTCTCCCCGTGCCGCCGCGCGGCCTCGACGACGGCGCCGTTCGAGAAGTCGAGCTCCGGGCGGCGCCCGGCGCGGAGGTCGAGGAGCGCCTCGCTCACGCACCCGCGCGACGCCTCGAGCGACTGGAAGACCGCTGCGCGGTCGTGGGCCGACAGGCGCACGCCCTCCGTCTTGGCGGCGGCGGCCGCCTCCTCGACCAGCTCCGCGACGACGCTCCGGAGCTCGGCGCTGTCCAGGAGGGCGCCGTTCTTCGCCTCGGTCAGCGCCGAGAGCGCGTGAGAGGCGATCGCGACGAGCCCCTTCCTCCACTCGAGCGCGTGCGGGTCGTAGGCGACGGTCGTCTGGAGCCCGGTGTGGCTCAGCATGTCTCGCCAGTGCGCGAGGAGCGCGCCGTCGCCCGGGTCCCCCGCGAGATCGAGGCGGCCGAGGCCGGCGACGTGGAGGTGATCAGGCTCCCAGCGCTCCGCCGCGAGCCAGGAGGCGAGGCGCACGAGGCGCGTCTTCGGGAGAACCTCGTTCGCTGCGCGGAAGACGCCGATGCCGTCCTGGCAGAGGACCACGGTCGCGTGCTTCGCGAGGCGCGGCTTCAGCGTCGTCAGGACGGCGGGCACCTCCCGCGCGCGCGTCGCGACGAAGACGGTGACGAGCGGGTCGAGCTCTCCGAGGGTCTCCCACGTCCGGCACCGGACGTACTGCGTCGCCTCCAGCTCGCCGGTGATGCGGAGCGGCTGCGCCTGGAGGCGCTCCCAGGACTCCTGCCGCGCGACGAGCGTCGAGCGCGCGGAAGCTTGCAGGAGGTACTGGAGGAGGAGCCCGATCGCGCTCGCGCCGACGACGAGCGCGGGGCGTTCGTCCCCGTCGAGGACGCCGGTCACATGCCCGGGTCGTCCGCCGAGGGCCCGTAGATCGACGGCACCTTGCCGCCCATCGGCCGGAGGTACGTCGAGAGCTGGCCGCGGTGGTGGATCGCGTCGAAGAGGAAGCCCCAGAGCATGTCGCCGAGCGACGCCTCCCACGCGACGTTGCCGTCGACGAGGAAGCGCGCCGGCTTGTCCCATGCCGCGTCGTCGAGCTTCGCGAGGCGCCTCTCGAGCTCCGCGGCGTTCTTCTCGTACTCGGCGATCGACTCCCCGAGCGTCGCGGGGGCGGGCACCGGCTTGTAGTCGACGGCGCCCTTCTCGGCCACGACGCACGCATCGTCGAGCTCCCGCGCGAGGAGCCAGACGAGATCCTGCCCGCAGCTCGAGCGCTCGTGCGGTCGGTAACCGTGCTGGCCTTCGGGAATGGCGCGGAAGACGCGAAGGAACTTCGGCTTCTCCGCCGCGAAGCACTCGGCGTAGTACTCCCGGATGTTCTTCATGCTCCCTCCTTCGAAGAGGAGAGGCTCTCACCGAGCAGCCCCTCGCGCAACCGCGCGAGCCCTTCGAGGAAGACGTGCGGCTCGGGGAGGAGTGACAGGACGAGGAACGCTTCGTGCGGGAAGTCGAAGAAGTAGCCGGGCTGGACCAGGACGCCGTGAGCGTCGAGGAGACGGAACGCCAGCTCCTCCTCCGGCTCGACGGCCGGCACGCGGAGGACGGCGGACCAGCCTCCGCGGAAGGGCAGCGTCTCGGCCGTGCCGCCCGCCCCGAACGTGCTCGCGAGGGCTTCCGCGTTCGCGAGAACGCGCGTCCGGATCGCGCCCGCCGCGACGTCCGCGCGAGCCAGGAGGTCCGGGAGCGCGAGCTGCACGGGAGTCCCCACGGAGAGAAACGCGTCGGCGATCCACTCGAGGCGCTCGAGCGCCTCTTCGACGAGCGCGCGCGGCCCGCTCGCGAGGAGCCATCCGAGCTTGAGCTGCGGCAGCGCGGCGCTCTTGCTGAGCCCGCCGAGCGAGAAGACCAGCGCCTCGCGCGGGACTCCCGCCGCCACGGTCACGTCGTCGCCCCCGTCGCCGAAGCGGTAGTCGAGGAAGACCTCGTCGGAGACGATCGCGAGGCCGCGCCGGCGCGCGAGGTCCACGAGCGCCTCGAATTCTCGCGAGGAGATGCCGCCCCCGGTCGGGTTGTTCGGCGAGACGAGGACGAGTGCGCGTGTCCGGCGGCCTTCCGCGTCGGCGCCCAGGAGCGCGTCCTCGACCGCCGCCGAGTGCACCGAGAAGCCGTCCGCCTCGTCGAGGCGGTAGCGCCGCAGCGTCACGCACTCGAGCTCGGCGAGGGCGTCGAGGAGCGGGTAGCTCGGCGCGGGCACTAGGACGGTGTCGCCCGGCTCGCACAGGAGCTTGAAGAGGTACGCGTACGCCTCGCTCGAGGAGGCGGTCAGGAGGACGTTCTCGGGCCGCGCGGGGACGGAGCGCGCGTCGTACCAGCGCGCGACCGCCTCGCGCGCCGACGGGAGCCCGCGCGGATCGGGCGCGTAGTGGATGCCGCGCGGATCCGCGAGGAGGAGGAGCGCCTCGTCGAGGTCGACCGCCGCGCGCCGCCGGTCCGCGGCCGCGGCCGCGAGGCGGGTGGGCGCGAGAGACGGCGGCGTGCGCGAGGAGAACAAGGCTAGAAGCTGACGAGCCCGCGCATCATCTGCGTGACGTCCCACGGCGCCGGCGCGCCGCCCAGGTACTTGTGGAACCAGTCGAGGTGGGCGTCGTAGTAGAGCGCCATCTCGTACCACGCGGGCCAGTGCCCGGACTTCTCGAGGACGACCAGGCGCGCCGGCACGTTCCTTCTCTTCAGGTCGGTGAAGAACTCGAGCGACTGCGTGTAGGGGACGCGGTAGTCCTCCTCGCCCGTCACGACGAGGCACGGCGTCTTGAAGTCCTTCACGTACTCGGACGGCGAGGCGCTCTTGTAGTACGCCGGGTTCTCCCACGGCGCGCCCTTCAGGTCCCAGGCGGGGAACCAGAGCTCCTCGGTGGCGCTGTACATCGCGCGGAGGTCGTAGACCCCCATCATCGACGCCAGGCACTTGAAGCCGAGGTCGTTGTGCCCCTCGAGCCACATGATCGCGTAGCCGCCCCACGACCAGCCCATCGCGCCCATCCGGTCCTTGTCGACGTAGGGCTGCGCCGTCAGCATGCGCGTCACCGCGCGGATGTCCTCCATCACCTTGCCGCTCCAGTCGCCGGAGATCGCGGCGGTGAACTCCTGGCCGAAGCCGGTCGAGCCGTGCGGGTTCGCGAACGCGACGACGTAGCCCGCGCCCGGGTAGACCTGATAGTCGCCGCGAAAGGCGTCGGAGAACTGCTGCTGCGGGCCGCCGTGGATGTTGAGGATGAGCGGATACTTCTTCGAGGGGTCGAAGCCGTGCGGCTTCACGATCCAGACCTGGACGTCCCTGCCGTCCGCCCCCTTCACGGACGTCTCCTCCGCCGGGCGGATGTCGACCACCCTCTCCACGTCCTCGTTGTGGCGCGTCAAGCGGATCTCCGTTCCCGCGCTGGCGAGCGGGATGCGCCACAGTTCGCTCGGGGACCCGATGCGGCGCCTCGCCACGGCGGCCCACGTCCCGTCCGGAGCGACCGACCAGGAGTCGAGATTGCCGACGTTCGTGACGACCCGGCTCTTTCCCGTCGCGAGGTCGAGCTGATAGAGAGGCGTCCGCCCCTCGACGTCCGCCTGGAAGAGGAGGCGCTTGCCGTCCGCGGAGAAGGCGAAGTCGTCGATCCAGTCGTCGAAGTCGACCGCGAGCGGGCTCTCCTTTCCCGTCTTCCTGTCGAGGAGCGCGAGGCGGAAGCGATCCGACTCGTAGCGCGGGATCGCCTGCCGGCGGATCGCGAGCCACTTCCCGTCGGGCGAGTAGCGCGGCTGGCCGTCCCACGCAGGGTTCCCCTTCGTCACGTCGCGGGGACTCTTCCACGACTCCGGCGTCCCGCCGAGGTCGACGACGAAGACGTCGGCGTTCGTCGACGACTCGGGGTCGGGATCGTGGTTCGAGACGAACGCGAGCTCCTTGCCGTCGGGCGAGAACGCGTAGTTGAGCGGTCCCCCAGTCGAGAAGACCGGCGCGTCGAAATCGCCGGGCGTCACGTCGAGGGCCTTCTTCGTCGCCAGGTCCATGACGAGGACGTGCGCCCGCTTCCCGTCCTTCCAGGACGTCCAGTGGCGGTAGAGGAGGCCGTCGGCGACGTGCGCCTTCAGCTTCGTCTTCCCGGCCGCGTCGTCGATCCTCTTGTTGCAGGCCGCGTCGGCGCCGCACTCGGGATAGACGTCCGACGTGAAAGCGAGCCTCGCGCCGTCGGGGGAGAAGAGCGGCCCGTCGACGCCGCCGGGGAAGCTCGTCAGCTTCGCCGCCTCGCCTCCGGCGGTCGGCAGGAGCCAGAGCTGGGCCTCGCCGCCCTCACGCGTCGAGAGGAACGCGAGGCTCTTGCCGTCGGGCGAGAAAAGCGGCGAGGTGTCCGCGGCGTCCGAGGAGGTGAGCGGACGCGCGTTCGAGCCGTCGGCGTCGACGCGCCAGAGGTTCGTCCTCGCGGTCATCGCCGCGAGGTCCGTCGTCTTGACGGAGTAGGCGATCCACCTCCCGTCCGGCGAGACGGCCGGGCTCGCGATGGTCTTCAGGCGGTAGAGGTCGGCGATCGCGAAGGCGCGTCTCTCGGCGGCACGCGCGGGAAAACCCGCCGCGAGCGCCAGGATCGACGCCGCGAGGCGTAAACGATTCGACATGGAGCCGAGTCTATTGTGTCCGCGTGGAGGCGCCGAGGACCCTCGAGCTGAACGCCGACGTGGGCGAGCTCGCCGGCGAGGAGGGCCGTGCGAAGGATCGGGCGATCCTCTCCGTCGTGCAGGCCGCGAACGTGGCGTGCGGCGCGCACGCCGGGGACGACGAGACGATCGCGGCGACGCTCCGCGCGTGCGCCGAGCTCGGCGTCGTGGCGGCGGCGCATCCCGGCTACCCCGACCGCGAGGGCTTCGGGCGGCGGCGCGCCGGGCTCGGGCCGGACGCGATCCGCGCCACGGTCGCCGAGCAGGTCGCGCGCGTCGTGGCGATCGGCGCGGCGCTCGGCGTCCGGGTGCGGCGCGTCAAGGCGCACGGCGCGCTCTACAACGAGGCCTCGTTCGAGCGTGCGACCGCCGAAGCGCTCCTGCAGGGCGTCGCCGATGCCCTCCCGGGAGCGGATCTCCTGGCGCTCGGGGGGAGCCCGTTCGTCTCCTGGGCGCGCGAACGAGGCTTGCGCGTGCTGGAGGAGGGCTTCGCGGACCGGGGCTATCGTCCGGACGGGAGCCTCGTCCCGCGCGGCGAGCCGGGCGCGCTCGTCGACGATCCCGATGAGGCCGCCTCTCGTGCCGTGCGCCTCGCCCGCGAGGGACGCGTCGCGACGGCGGACGGAGACGTGGCTCTCGCGGTCGACACGCTCTGCCTCCACGGAGACACGCCGGGCGCAGCGGCCCGCGCCCGCGCGGTCCGCGCCGCGCTGGAGGCGGCCGGCGTTCTCCTGGTCGCGGTGTAGAGTGAAAAACGTGACGACCCGCTTCGCGTAATCATGCGCACGCTCGCATCCCGGCCGTGGATCGGATACGCCGCGGCGCTCTGCGTGGTCGGCCTGGTGACGTGGCTGCTCCGCCTGATCCCTCACCTCGCGGAGAGCGCGGCCGATTTCCTCCTCCTCCTCGTGGTCTTCCTCGTCGCCCGCGTCTGGGAGACGGGCCCGGGTCTCCTGGCGGCCGTGGCCGCGACCGTGGTGCTCCGGTCGTACTTCGTCTCCTCGATCCAGGCGATCGGGAGCGGCACCCAGGACATCGCGCTCCTCGTCTTCCTCTTCACCGCGCTCCTCGTCGGACGCCTCTCCGCCCTCTCTCGCGAGCGCCTCCGTCTCCTCGAGGCGGAGCGCCGGCGCATCGAGACGGTCGCGCGCCTCTCGCAGGCGTTCCTGGCCGAGACGTCGAGCACGGACTTCCTGCCATTCGCGGCGGAGCGCCTCCGCGCCGCGCTCGAGTGCGACGACGTCGCGGTGCTCCTCGCCGACGGGGGCGACCTGCGCCTCGCGGCCGGCTCGGCCGACGTCGTAAACCGCGAGACCGCCGATCGTGTCCTTTCCCGTCGTGTGGGCGAGGCGACGTCCCTCCGGAGCGGCGCGCGGGACATGGTGCTGCCCCTCCTCGTCCGGGACCGCGCGATCGGCGTCCTCGCCGCCCGGGGAGCAGGGGCGGCGTTTCGCGTCGCGGAGGCGTGCGCGCTCGTCCTCGCCCTCGCCGTGGAGCACGACCGCTCGCTCCGCCTGGCGGCGGACGCGGAGGCGATTCGCGCGCGTGAGGAGATGAAGTCGACGCTCCTCGCCGCGCTCGGGCACGACCTGAAGACGCCGGTCGCGGTGGCGCGCGGCGCGCTCGAGAACTGGGAGGGCCGCGCGGGAGCCTGCGAGGAGTCGCGCCTCGCGGGCCGGTCCATCGCGACGCTGACGCGCGTCGTGGATGAGCTCCTGACCGTGATCCGGCTCGAGGCCGGCGTCTCGGGCCCGAAGCGGGAGCGCGCCTCCTGCGGCGAGATCGTGGAGGCGGCGGTGGCACGCGTCGGGGACGGACTCGGCGGCAGACGCCTCGAGGTGGAGCCGGTGCCGCCCGACTTCTCCGTGAACGCCGACCCCGCGCAGATCGCCGAGGCGCTCGGCCTCGGCCTCGAGAACGCGTTCGCGCACACGCCGGAGCACGCCTCGGTGCGCGTCGCCGTCGAGGACGCGGAGGGCGAGCTCGTGTTCGCGGTCGAGGACGACGGGCCCGGAATCCCGGAGTCCGAGCGGCGCCGCGTCACCGAGAAGTTCATGCGCCTGCCCCGGTCGCGCGAGACGCCCGGGACCGGGCTCGGGCTCTACATCGCGAAGACTCTCTCCGAGATGAACGACGGCCGGCTGGAGATCGGCACCGCGCGCGCGGGCGGCACGCGGTTCGCTATTGCCCTTCCAAAATGAGCCTGTCTGGCATCCGCATCAAGGAGGTCCCATGACGAACGTCCTGGTCGCAGACGACGATCCCGGCCTGCGGTCGGTCCTGGAGGGCGCGCTCGGGCGCGCCGGTCACGAGGTGGCGACGGCCGCCGACGGGGAGGAGGCGCTACGCGTGTTCGGCGAGCAGCCGTTCGACCTCGTCGTCACCGACGTCGCGATGCCCGCGCTCGACGGGCACGAGCTGGTGCGCGAGCTCCGCGCGCGCTCGGCCGTGCCGATCCTCGTGCTGACGGTGCGCGGCGAAGAGCCCGAGAAGGTGAGGCTCCTCGACGCGGGAGCCGACGACTACGTCGTGAAGCCGTTCGGCATCCCCGAGCTCCTCGCCCGTGTGCGTGTCCTCCTCCGGCGGTCGATCGCGGGCCGCGGCGAGCCGCTCCGCGCCGGTCCGCTCTCGATCGACCTCCAGACGCGGCGCGTCGAGAAGGACGGCAAGGCGATCCACCTGACACCGACGGAGTACGGCCTCCTCGAGGCGCTCGTCTCCCGGCCGGGCGCGGTCGTCACGGTGCGCCAGCTCGCGGCCGCGGTGTGGGGCCCGGGCGCCGACGTCTCGCGCGACACGATCCGCGTACACATGGGGAGCCTCAGGAAGAAGCTGGAGGCCGATCCCGGCATGCCGCGCTTCATCAAGACGGAGCCCTGGGTCGGCTACCGATTCGTGCCCGGGGAATGAAAAAGCCGGGGCGCCCGGAGGCGCCCCGGCCCGAAAGCCCTCACCGGGGTCTAGGTACGGCGAGGGGCTCTGGTCACTGCACGTTGAGGGCGAAGTCGTCGACGACGAACGAGGTCTGGAGCGACGTGTCTTCCGTGGCGGTGAGGAACACCTGGATCGTCTGGCCCTTGTAGCTCGTCAGGTCGAAGCTCTTCTGCGTGTAGCCGGTGTTCTTGTTGAGGTTCGAGTACGTCGCGAGAGTCGCGAGGACGGTGCCGGCGGAATTGCGAATCTGCACCTTCATCGTGTCGTAGGCGCTCGAGGTCGTCGTCTCGGCGGTGTCGACGTGCAGCCAGAAGCTGAGCGTGGCGCTCGTCGCCGTCGACGAGATCGTCACCTGCTGCATCACGGTGTCGGTGTGGGCGGAGCCGTAGCCGTCCATCCACGCCTTCCAGGAGCCCGTGTGCGCCGCTTCGCCCGTGGAGCTGTCGATCACGCCCGTCGTCGTCGTCCAGCTCACGGCGCCCGACTCGAAACCGGGGTTCGCGAGGAGCTGCGTCGTGCCGCCGCCGCAGGAGGCGGTGAAGTTCTTTCCGGTCGCGTTCGGTCCGACGGT
>WNFL01021765.1_pt1 | contig 17204 bp, 12 predicted proteins | sample 5400361 | NCBI WGS metagenome assembly WNFL01 (sample SAMN13153351, study PRJNA577476) | soil metagenome | isolation source: 40 cm soil on Douglas fir-dominated hillslope | place: USA:California | collected 2013-09-17 | reverse complement strand
CAGGCGGCCAACGCGGCCGAAGAAGGCACCAGTGCCGCGGCGCCAAGCAGCGCAGTGGCGACGGTGCCAGAAAAATAGGCACCCAATTTGCTATACCTAGTCATGAGATCCCTCCCACTAGAAGAGCCATTTCCACACAAAGGCTCTCATCTTACGATTGATCATTTGGGAGTTGGATGCCAGCCGATTCGGAGCGGCCGACCTAAAAGCGGCATAATTTTCTTATATGTTGCAAAGATGACGCACATGAATCGTGCTCAAATGAAGTCAGAATAATGTCTATATCTTGCCGACACAAGTGAAACAGCCTTCCGTGGCTGGGTATTCGTCAATTATTGTAGTAATAGCGTGGTTGCCTCTCAAGTAAATTCAGTAATTGCAGCCGATGACTTGCATTTTAGCGGCGCTACGTGATCTGCATCGTCATTGAGCGGCTGGCTCCCCGGCAGCCTCGATGAAGGCGATCCAATCGCGACCGTTCGGGCCGCCGACTTCGCGCACCACCAGATGATCGCCCGGATTCATGGTGCCGACCTCAACTTCCTTATTCGGAAAGATCGCGATGACGCGGTTCTTGATGTAGACGATCACCTGCTGGTTGATGTCGGCCCCCTTGATCGCGAATTGCTTGAGCGTCCGATAATAAGGCTCCCGGCGCCAGGCGGTGGGGTCGCTCGAATCGACATGAACCGCGATGAGCCTGCCGTCCGCTTCCACGCGCAGGACGAGCTTGCATCGGCTCGGCCGCCACTCCTCGCCGAGACTTGGCGATTGCAGCCAGGCGCAATAAAAGTCGCGACACTCCGCCGGGCGGCTGTCGTAGATCGTGCACCCGCCGCTGCCGGGTGCGCAGTGGGCGCACCATGTTCCCGGCGCTTTTGCGAACGCATCGACGCGAATGAGCTTGCAGCAGAGCGAACAGTCGCCACAGCCGCGTCCAGGCACGATCGAAATCGCGTCAGCTTTGCTATTCGCCATCGGGTACCTCTCGTTTGAGGAGGGCATGTGTGAATTGCGACACGCTGGTTGTTGCGGATCGGACACAGTGAATGATCAACTGTCAGTCAATCGTCGGCGACCATGATGCGGCCCTGAATTAGCCGCTTTTTGCACGCGAGTCTGCGGTTCCTGGCAAGGCTTTCGATGAAGATGATGGCACAATATAGGCACAATATAGTCGTAGTTGCTTGCTATCGCCAAACGGCTTCGTAGGTTAATGCAGGAATTCACATTGCGTTAAGGCTGAGGTGGGGCTACGTTGTTTCGGGGGGATTACTAGCTATCGCTGCTATTCCGGATGAGCTTCGCAGGCCTTTTCTCGGTCAGCGGTGCTTCGGGTTTGACGCGAAAGCAGGTGCTATGTGGGGGGCGCGTCGCAAGTGAGTACCTCGGGCAACTTCGCGCGTGACCCCCGATTGCTGTGCCGTGCATCGCGCGCCGCTGTCTTTGCCCTGAATTTGGGCCTCCTCGCAGCCTGTGCCCAGTTGCCAGACGGCAGAGTGGTGTCCACGGGGCCCGACGTCATGGATCGGGTGCGCTCCGTCGATCTCCTGCCACGTTTTCCACAACAGGGAGCTTCCGCAGGTCAGAGCGGCGTTGGCGCCAGCGCCAAACCGCAGGTTTACCCCGGCGTGACGATTCCGGCCGTCGAGGGCGCGGAGCCACGACCGACGCCGGGCGGCGAAGGATACGAGCTCAATTTCGAGAACACGCCGATTGCATCGGTCGCCAAGGTCGTCCTCGGCGATATTCTCGCGACCGGATACACCATCGATCCGCGCGTGCAGGGAATGATCAGCCTGTCATCCGGTCGGCCGGTACCGAAGTCCGAGCTGCTGTTCGTTCTGGAGAACGCGCTGCGCCTCAGCGGCGTCGTGCTGGTCAAGGATGTCCAGGGCTATCGGCTGATTCCGCTCGGCGACGCCGTCGGCGCCGGCAACCTGGATACGGCCGAGGCGCGCGCCGAGCCCGGCTATGGGGTTTCGGTGGTTCCGCTGCGTTATGTCTCCGCTTCGACGCTGATCAAGCTGCTCGACAGCTTCGCGACCAAGCCCGGAACCGTGCGGGCCGACACGACCCGCAACATGCTGCTCATTCAGGGCAGCGGCGCCGAGCGTAAGGCCTCCATCGAGACGGTGCTTGGCTTCGATGTCGACTGGATGCGCGGGCAATCGGTCGGCGTCTTTCCGGTGCGTTTCACCGCTCCGGAGCCGATCATCACGGAGCTGGAAAAGATCATGGACTCCGGTGACGGTGGTCTGAGCCAGAACATCGTCAAATTCCAGCCTGTCGCCCGCCTGAACGCCATTCTGGTGGTCACCCGAAAGCCCAATCTGTTGAAGACGGCCGAGACCTGGATCAGGCGGCTTGACGCCGCCGACACCGCGCGAACCGGCGTCCACGTCTATCAGGTCAAGTACGGCGAAGCGCGCCAGCTTGCCCGCGTGCTGAACGACATTTTTGTCGGCGGCGGCGGCTCGTTCGACACTCCGGCGAATCAGGTCGCTCCGCGGAGCGGTTTGGGCCTAACCGCAGGCTCGACCGATCGACTGGCGGCCAGCGGCCCCTCGGCGAGCGCCAACGTCAATTTTGGCGGTGCGTTCGGCGGCACGGGGGGCGGCGGCGCGGCAGGCGGCGCCGGCGGCTTCGGTGGATCCGGAAGGACTGGGGGGGCCGCCGGCGGTTTGGGCGCCGGCAGTACGCTCGGCCGCCAAACAGCCCAGAGCACCGATGCCAGCGCTCTGGAAGGGCGCACCCCTACGGGCGGCGCGGGCGGCGGGCAGCCTCTGCTTGAAGGGGTGCGGATTACGCCCGATGCGACCGGCAACGCGTTGCTGATCTATGCGAGCACGGAAAACTACCAGATCGTCGCACGGACGCTGGCGCAGCTCGATCGTCCGAAGCTCCAGGTCGCCATCGACTCGACGGTCGCGGAGGTCACGCTCAACGACAATCTCTCCTACGGCGTGCAGTTCTTTCTCCAGAGCAAGCAAAGCGGCGTGCGGGGCGCGGTGTCCAACATACCGACCTCGCCGCCGGGCGGCGGTGTGTCCGGAAGCACGAACGGCTTGCTCAATGCCGCCCTCAATCGGGCGTTTCCGGGTTTCAATTTCCTGCTCGGCTCGGAAACCGCGCCGAACGTGATTCTCGACGCCTTGCACGCCGTGACCACCACCAAGGTGCTGTCGAATCCATCGGTTGTGGTCGTCGACAACGAGGTGGCGACCCTGATGGTCGGCAGCGACGTGCCGATCTCGACCGGCTCCTTGGCCCCGCTGACTGGCGGCGTCGTCAACTCTATCGACTACCGTAGCGTCGGCATTATCCTGCGTGTGGTGCCCCGCATCAATGCCAACGGCAACGTGCGGCTCGATATCGAGCAGGAGATCAGCCAGGTTCAGCCCGATGTGGGCGTCGGCGGCAATCCGACGTTCTCGCAGCGGAAGGTCAAGAGCTCGATCGGGGTTGCGAGCGGCCAGACTGTCCTGCTGGCCGGCCTGATTCAGGAGCAGCAGAGTCTCAACCGCGGCGGCATTCCGCTGCTCGATCAGATTCAAAATCTGGGCGACGCCTTCTCGCACCAGGACAAAACGAACAGCCGAACCGAGCTGATCGTCTTCATCCGCCCGCAGATCATTCGCGACAGCGTGGACGCCAGCTTTGTTGCGGAGGAATTGCGCACCAAGCTGCGCGGCACCATCGGCACGGTTCCACCAGATGTCCCGCCGGCGCCAAAGGGGCGGTAGCGTCGCCGGGCTTGTCCCGGCCACGATGAATGCAAAGTGGTTCAACATGACTGGAGTCCGCTCTAGGTGCGCGGTACTGCCGAGCAGGTTTCATCGTCGAGCGCCCGGATGATCTTGTCACCGCCACTGCTGGCGCGCTGGCGCGCCTCAGTCTCGCGCACCGCATCGGCGATGCGGGCCGTTCACATCGCGGTCGCCAGTGTGGCGTCGTTCATCGGCGTCGTGGCGAGCGTTGTGCTGGTCCACGATTCGCGCGGCGCGTGGGGCGCAGGTCTCGCAGTGCTGATGGTTGCGATCGCGGCGGTCGATGCACGCCGTTTCATCATTCCGGACGAACTGACCGCCGCAGCGCTCGCGCTCGGCCTCGCTCATGCAGCGGTCGAGGACAGCGAAGTATGGGCGCAGGCCCTTGCGTGGTCGGTGTTGCGCGGCGTCGTACCGGCATTGGCCTTCCTCGGCGTGCGCGCCGGATACCGCCGCTGGCGCGGCCGCGAAGGCATCGGGCTGGGCGACGTCAAGCTCGCTGGGGTGGCCGGTGTCTGGCTCGACTGGCAGACCATTCCGATTGCGATCGAGATCGCTGCTGTGGCGGCGCTTGTCGGATATCTGATCATGCACCTTTATTTCCACCGCACCGTCCGGCCGACCACGCGGCTGCCGTTCGGCCTGTTCCTGGCGCCCGCGATCTGGATCGCCTGGATTCTTGACACGACGCTGCTCCTCTACCCCTCAGCGGCCTCGTTCTAACGGGGAAACGCCGGAGAGAAATCATGTCCAAGATCGCACGTCTCGTCTGCGCCGGACTCATTCTTTTGGCCGGCGCTGTCCCGGCTGCCCAAGCAGCCGATCTCGTGAAGGCGCGCATTGCTGGCCGCAGCGAGGCCGCCGATGTGGGACGGACGATGGCGCTGGCCCAACGCGGCGACGCCCACGCCCAGGCAATCCTGGGCTTCATGTACGCCAACGGCCGCGGCGTGCCGCAGTCCTATGATGTGATGTGCAGTCGGCCGAGCAGGGCGATCCCACCGGCCAGTATCTGCTCGGGCTCATGTACGACAAGGGCTTCGGCGTCACCGCCAATACCGTCCTTGCCCACAAATGGCTCAACCTCGCAGCGGCGCATGCACCGCGGCGGAACCGCGAAAACGTCTTGCGGCTGCGCGATGCCGTCGCCAGCAAAATGACCCGTCCGCAGCTCGACTTGGCCCAGCAGCTCGCGGTGGATTTCGTGCCGGTCCGATAGTGATTGCGGCGCCGCCAGGACGATAAGTTTTATCCGTCGGATTGTGTGCAGGCGGAGATTGGGCGCGTCGTCGCTCCGGCCGGGCAGCGTGCAGGTGCCATCTGGCGAATCAACCTGTGCGGAACACAATGCCGGTTGGGCATGCGATCCGCGAACGTCGCGCGACGCCGCGAGCGCTCCTTGCTGCTCGGCATCACGGAAATTGCGACCTGCATGAGGCCGAACCGGCGTTACGCGGGGGCAAGGCGCAGATGGTTTTCGCCCAGGATGCGTTCAGTGCTGCACCTTAACGTGGTACGTGAACCTGAATGCATCCGTTAGCGAATCTACTCAATGATTCGGCTTTCACGACCCCCAATGCTGCGCCGCCGGATCGCGGCTGGGCGGCCATGAAAAACTTAAAAAATGCCATGTAATGAACAAAATTGAACTGATTTTTAAGGAAATCCTAGGGATAATTTCTCGGATGGCAGGACAAGAAGCCCAATTGGGGACGTGGGGCAGCCCTGACGATGCCGCTTCATCGGGGAACATTGGACAATCGCCGCTTCTGCCCCGAGCAGTGGCTGTTGTGTTAAGAGATTGTACCGCAAGGGGGTGCTTGCATGGCGTTGTCCCGTAGTTCCGCACTTTTCCTCCTGCTGTCGTGCCCCGCCGTCGCATATCTGGCGGCATCCCTGGAAGACGTGAGCGCTTCTTCGCAGTGCCTGTCCTCCGCTGAAGCCGTTCGGCAGGAATATCCGGGGTCCTGGCCGTCCTGGACCACCCACGCAGCCAATCATAAGGGCACCAAATGCTGGTTCCCGGCGATGCGCGAAAATCATTCCCGCCACATCGAGACGCTGCTGCGCAAGACTGCGGAGGCTCAGACGAAAGAGGGTCAGACGAGAGAGGCTCCGACGAAAGAGGCTCAGACGAGCAAGAATCCGGTCGAACACCGCCAGCGGAGCGAGGCAGCCGTCAACAACAAGTCGGCGCAGGATGCTCCGCTTGCGTCCGCCAGCGAGATGAATGAGCTTGGCTGGAGCTTCCGCAGCCGGACCACGAAAGTCGGCCCCATCAGGATTTTCGACGAGTTTGCGGAGGTGGAGAGTTCATTCGACGACCGCTTTGCCGCGGCCCTCGACGTCAGCTCTGTTCGCCAGCCGTCGGTCATCCAGCGCATGATGGACCCGGTGGGGGCTATTCCGTAGGGGCGCTTCGGCAGTATATAAATGGGACGGGTTACCGCCGTAGCCCGCCGTCCGAATCGCGTTTTAGGGTGGACCCCGGCTGACGCGGTCCACGGGCTTTGCGCCTTCGACATTCGCCCCGAACGCCCGCAACTCACCACCGCGGCGGCGCCATCTTCCTGCATGCATTCCAACTCTCCCCCAATGACCTGCGCGATGAATCGCGCCACGACCGAAGTGTCGTCACAGTGCATGGATCACTTTGACTTAAATCGCCTTGCTGGGACCGGATCTTGCAATATCGCTGGCGATATTGCATAATGCAACATGAGGCTGGTCGTCGATACCGCCGTCATGGTCGCGGCCATTCGTAGCGATACCGGAGCTTCGCGCTATCTGCTCGTTGCCGGTCTCGAAGCTAGATTCACGATGCTGGCGTCGGTGCCGTTGCTGATCGAGTATCAGGCGGTAATGTCGCGACGGGAGCACCTAACCGCATCACGCTTGTCGGCGACGGACCCTCGAAGCCTTGCTTGATGCCGTGGCGGCGGTTGCGGAACCGGTCTTGCTCGATTTCCTTTGGCGACCGGCGCTGCCGGACCCCGATGATGACATGGTGCTGGAAACCGGGGTGAACGGTCAGGCGGACGCGATCGTGACGTTCAATCGCCGACACTTCGTCATAGTGACGAAGCAATTTGGTCCGGATGTGCTTTCGCCGGCCGACGCCATCAAGCGACTGGAGAGAGGGTCATGAGAAAGAGCAATTTCGCGTTACGGCTTCAGCCGTCGCTTCTCGACGAGGCCCGTCAAGCGGCCGAATCGGAGGGCGTGGCGCTCAACCAGCTCATCAATGTCGCAGTGGCCGAAAAGCTGTCGGCACTGCGCACCGAAAAATATTTCACGGAACGCGCGGGCCGGGCCAGCATCCCGAAAGCGCTCGGCATCCTCAAGCGCGCCGGTGTCGGCAATCCGCCTGCGAAGGGTGATACGCTGCGTCGCGCCAAGAAGCGGACGTAGGCAGGAAGTGGGAAGCGCGCCGCTACGATACCACCCTCAGCGGCGCCACCTTCAGCGCATCCAAATTCTCCCCGATCGCCCGGGCGATGAAGCGCGCCGTGATCGGGGTGCCGTCGTAGTGCAGGATCGGCATGATGCGCAGCGGATCGACGCCGCATTCGTTCACGATCAGCGAGCGTAGCTGCGCATCGCGGTTCTGCTCGACCAGGAACACGAACTCGTGCTCGGCGATGAAATCCGGCACGTCCTGATGGAACGGGAAGGCGCGGATGCGCAGCATGTCGAGGCGGTTGCCGCGCTCCTGTAGCATGACGATCGCCTCGTCCATGGCGGGCGGGCGCCGTCGAGCCGTAATAGATGACGCCGCATTTGGTCGGCTTGTCGGCGTTGCGGCGGACCGGGCGCGGAACGAGGTCCTTGGCGGTCTCGAACTTGCGCAACAGGCGCTGCATGTTGTCGGCGTAGGCGTCGCCGTCCTCGGTGTAGCGGGCGTAGCGGTCGCGCGAGGTGCCGCGGGTGAAGTATGAGCCCTTGGTGGGGTGGGTGCCGGCAAGCGTGCGGAACGGAATGCCGTCGCCGTCGACGTCGAGATAGCGGCCGAAATCCTTGCCGGCGTCGAGATCGGCGGCCGTCATGATCTTGCCGCGGTCGTATTTGCGACGGTCGTCCCACCGGAGCGGCGCGGTGAGATGCTGGTTCATGCCGATCTCGAGGTCCATCAGCACGAAGATCGGCGTTTGCAGGCGTTCGGCGAGATCGAAGGAAAGCGCCGAGAACGCGAAGGTTTCGCCGGGGTCCTGCGGGAACAGCACGACATGCTTGGTATCGCCGTGGGACGCGTAGGCGGTGTTGAGCACGTCGGACTGCTGGGTGCGGGTCGGCATGCCGGTGGATGGACCGGCGCGCTGTACGTCGAAGATCACCGCGGGGATTTCGGCAAAATATGCGAGCCCGCAGAATTCCTGCATCAATGAGATGCCGGGGCCGGAGGTCGCCGTGAAGGCGCGGGCGCCGTTCCAGCCGGCGCCGACCACGATGCCGATGGAGGCGATTTCGTCCTCGCCCTGGATGATGGCGTATTTCGCCTTGCCGTCCTTGTCGTGGCGCAGCTTGGCGCAATACGTCGTGAACGCGTCGGCCAGCGACGACGATGGCGTGAGCGGATACCACGCGCATACGGTGGCGCCGCCATAGACGGCGCCGAGCGCGGCGGCCTGGTTGCCCTCGAGGTAGATGCGGTCGCCGACCTTGTCGGCACGCTTGATCTGCAACCCGCATGCGCGCGTCATGCCGGGGCGCGCTTCGAGATTGGCGAGCACCCAATCGCGGCCGAGCGCGAGAGCATGCTTGTTCGCCCCGATCAGCTTCTCCTTGCCTTTGAACTGCTCCAGGAACAGCGCCTCGATCACGGCGGGATCGATGTCCAGGAGCGCCGACAGCGCGCCGAGATAAATGATGTTCTTGAACAGCTGGCGCTGGCGCGGATCGGTGTACTCGCGATTGCAGATGGCGGTGAGCGGCACTCCCAGCACCACAATGTCGTCGCGGAACTTCGACGCCGGCAGCGGCTTGGTGGAATCGTAGAAGAGATAGCCGCCCGGCTCGATGCCGGCCACGTCCTTGTCCCACGTCTGCGGGTTCATCGCCACCATGAGGTCGTAGCCGCCGCGGGCGCCGAGATGGCCGTCCTCGCAAACGCGCACCTCGTACCAGGTCGGCAGGCCCTGAATATTGGACGGAAAGATATTCCGCGATGACACCGGCACGCCCATGCGCAACACCGCACGCGCAAAAAGCTCGTTGGCGCTCGCCGAGCCCGAGCCATTGACGTTGGCGAAGCGGACGACGAAATCGTTTACGCTGCAGAGCGGGCTTCGTGATGGCATTTCGAACCTGCGTATGTCATTTCAACCAGATATTTCCTCATGTCCCACGCCCCGGTGGGACAACGCTCCGCGCACAATCCGCAATGCAGGCAGACGTCCTCGTCCTTGGCCATGATGCGGCCGGTCTTGAGGCCGTTCGCGACATAGATGTCCTGGGCGAGATCTTTGGCCGGCGCCTTGAGGCGGGTGCGCAGCTCGGCTTCGGGGGCGTCGGCCGTAAAGGTGATGCAGTCCATCGGACAGATGTCGACGCAGGCGTCGCATTCGATGCACAGCGAGGCGGTGAATACAGTCTGGATGTCGCAGTTGAGGCAGCGTTCCGCCTCCTTGAGGGCTAACTGCGCGTCGAAGCCAAGCTCAACCTCGGCCTTGATATCCTTGAGCGCCACGACCTTGTCGCGCAGCGGCACGCGGAGGCGCTTGTCGGGCGAGATCTCGTTGTCGTAGCTCCACTCGTGGATGCCCATCTTCTGGCTCATCACATCGACGGCTGGAAGCGGACGAACGTCAATGTCCTCGCCGGAGAGCATCATGTCGATCGATAGGGCGGCCTCGTGGCCGTGGGCGACCGCCCAGATGATGTTCTTCGGCCCAAATGCGGCGTCGCCGCCGAAGAACACCTTCGGGTGGGTTGAGCGCATGGTCTTGGGATCGACCTTGGGCATGTCCCATTTGTCGAACGCGATGCCGATGTCCCGCTCGATCCAGGGAAACGAATTCTCCTGGCCGACGGCGACGAGCACATCGTCGCAGGGAATATGCTGGTCGGGCTCGCCCGACGGGACGAGGCTGCGCCGGCCTTTGGCGTCGTATTCGGCTTTCACCTTTTCGAAGGTGATGCCGGTGAGGCGGCCATCATCGTGCGTGAAAGCTTTGGGTACCAGGAAATTGAGGATCGGGATGCCTTCGTGCATCGCGTCCTCCTTCTCCCATGGCGAGGCCTTCATCTCTTCGAAGCCGGAGCGCACCACGACCGTGACCTCTTCGCCGCCGAGCCGGCGCGAGGAACGGCAGCAGTCCATGGCGGTGTTGCCGCCGCCGAGCACGACCACGCGCTTGCCGATCTTGTTGATGTGGCCGAACGAAACGCTGGACAGCCAATCGATGCCGATGTGGATGTTTTTGGCGGCTTCCTTGCGGCCCGGAATATCGAGGTCACGGCCGCGCGGGGCGCCGGAGCCGACAAAGACGGCGTCGAAATCCTCGGCAAGCAGCTTCCTGAGGCTGTCGATGCGCTCCCCGCCGCGGAACTCGACGCCGAGATCGAGAATGTAGCCGCATTCCTCGTCAATGACGGACTCCGGCAAGCGGAACCGCGGAATTTGCGTGCGGATCATGCCGCCCGCCTTGGGGTCGCCGTCGAACACCACACAGGTGTAACCGAGGGGTGCGAGATCGCGCGCGATCGTGAGCGAGGCGGGGCCGCCGCCGACAAGCGCGACGCGCCTTCCGTTCTTGCGTGCGGCAGGGCGTGGCAGGCGGGCCCTGATGTCGTCCTTGAAATCGGCGGCGACGCGCTTGAGGCGGCAGATCGCCACCGGCTCCTTCTCGACACGACCACGCCGGCATGCCGGCTCACAGGGCCGGTCGCAGGTGCGACCAAGTACGCCGGGGAACACATTCGATTTCCAGTTGATCATATAGGCGTCGGAGTACCGCCCGGCTGCGATCAAGCGAATGTATTCCGGGACTGGTGTGTGCGCCGGACAAGCCCATTGGCAATCGACGACCTTGTGGAAATAGTCCGGCGCTGCAATGTTGGTTGGTTCCATACGCTCCTCATGCAAAGGTCGTTGCCGGCACGGGCCTGCGACGATCCTCTAGCAATTCCTCCGCTGATTCATTGTTGATTGGCCGTTCCGACTGCTGCGATCGCGATTGCCTATTATACCAATCGCAATTGCTTATTATACCAGATCGGCGTGTCCAAGGTGCAACGTGTGAACAGCGGAGACCAGCTTCGGCCGCATGACCACACGCTCCACCCCTACATTTAAGATGACGCATTAAGATTAAGATAGTTCGAGATGCACCCCAGCGCCGCCGATTTCGCGCGTCCCAATACCGCTTTTGCATAGGGAAGACCAGCGTTCAGGACATAAAATTATGTTTATGAATTGTAAGCAAAATCAGCAAATAGTGAACGCGCGGCCGGCCGCGCTGCGGTGTTCCCGGGGAGGGCATGGAGGATGTTGCATTGCAATATGGGGTCGGCCGAATTTCCGCAATTGCCCTCAAGGCTTAACGCTCTTGCCCAGCCATTCGATCGCCGCCTGCACGCCATCGCTGCAATGCGGGATGCCGAGCGCCTTAAGACCCATTTCGACCACGCCCAGTGTGCCAAGCACCATGGGAGCATTCACGTGCCCCATATGGGCGATGCGGAACGCCTTGCCGGCCAATTCCCCAATCCCCGCCCCGAGAATGACACCGCATTTTGCGTTGCAATAATCCCGCAGCGGACCGGGATCGCGTCCATCGGCCATCAGAATCGTTGTCACCGTGTCCGAGCGCTCACTCGGTGTGGTGATGTTGAAATCGAACGCCCGTCCCTTGGCCCACACAGTCACGGCCCGGCGCACGGCCTCGGCCAGCAGGTGGTGGCGTCGGAATACGTCGTCGAGCCCCTCCGCAAAAAGCAAGTCGAGCGCCGCGCGCAACGCGAAAAGCAGATGCTCCGGCGGAGTACCCGCATATTTCTGGTAGTGCACGTGGCCGTCCCGTGCGGTCCAGTCCCAATAGGGCGTCCGCAATCCCGCGCGCTTGTGGGCCGTGCGGGCACGACCATTGACGGCCACGAAGCCGAGGCCGGGCGGCGACATCAGGCCTTTCTGCGATCCCGACATGGCGACATCCACGCCCCATGCATCCATCTCGAAAGGCACGCATCCCAATGACGCCACGGCGTCGACCATGAACAATGCCTCATGGCCGGCAGCCCGGATGGCCTTGCCGATGCCTTCGATGTCGTTGACGACCCCCGATGAGGTGTCGATATGCGCCACCAGGATCGCCTTGATCTTCCCGGTTTTGTCGTCTTTCAGCCGGGCCTCGACTTCGGCCGGACGCACCGCCCGATCCCACTCTCCTTCGAGGACTTCCACCTCGGCCCCGAGGAACGCTGCGGCATTGCCCCAACCCACCGCAAACCGCCCGCTCTCCAGCACCAGAACTTTGTCGCCCTTGGAGAGGACATTGGTGAGCGCTGCCTCCCAGGCGCCATGGCCATTGGCAATGTAGATGTACGAGCGTCCCTCGGTTCGGAACAACCGGCTCAAGTCGGCCAACAGACTGTCGGTGAGCGCCAAAAGCGGGCCCCCATAGATGTCGACCGCCGGCCGGTGCATCGCGCGCAGCACCTCGTCCGGCACCGTGGTGGGTCCCGGGATAGCCAGAAACTCGCGCCCCGCTCGCACAACCATTTTGCCCTCGGCAGGAAGTTCGGAAAGGGTTGAGGTCGTAGTCATCAGGGGTCGGTCATTCGTGGTCAAGGGACTTCCGGGCTGGTGCGGTGCTTGCCCCTTCAGAGCTGATATGCTGAACCGCCATGACCAGAGGATGCGTCCAGCGCACCTCGCAAGGGGAGGACACCATGAAACATGTGATCGGCGCGGCGCTTGCGGTCGCGGCGGGGCTTGGCGCTGCGGGCGCGTTCGCACAACAGGCGAGCACGATCGACGCCCACCTGGCGGCGGCCAAGGCGGCGGCGGGGTTCGATTTCACCGGCACGCTCGCCCGCGTGTGCATTGCGCCCCAGACGGCCCCGGGCGCGGACGTGCCTCCACAGCCTCCGCCCGACCGCGCCACCTGGTTCACCGAGCCTGCGAAGGTGTTCGATAATCTCTATTTCGTCGGCACGAAAATCCATTCGTCCTGGGCCCTGACGGGCCGCGAGGGCATCATCTTGATCGATACCCTCTACGACTATGCCTCCGAGGAGGCGATCGTCGGCGGCCTGAAGAAGCTCGGGCTCGATCCTGCCGCGGTGAAATACGTTATCATCTCCCATGCCCACGGCGATCATGTCGGCGGCGCCAAGCTGATGCAGGAGCGTTTCGGCGCCCGTATCGTCATGGGCGGTCCTGATTGGGATGCGATCGAGAAATCCGTCAACCAATATCCAAACGGCAAGCCCAAGCGCGACATTGCGGCGGCCGACGATCAGCAGATCACGCTCGGCGACGCATCCGTGACGCTGGTGCTCACGCCCGGTCATACGCCCGGAACCCTATCAATGCTCTTTGAGGTGAAGGACGGCGGCAGGCCGCTGATCGCATTTCGACACCTACATCGCCTCCCAGCGCAAGATGGCGGAACGCGCCGGCATAAGGAACGCGACCGTGCTGATGTCGAACCACTCCGAATTCGACAACGCGGTCACCAAGATCAAGACGCTGCCGGCGCGCAAGGCCGGCGAGCCGCATCCCTTCGAACTCGGCCGCGAGGCGGTGCAGCGCTATTTCAAGGTGACGGATGAGTGTGCGCAGGTGGCGCGCCTCAAGCTGATGTAGGGCACGTAGGGCGGGCAAAGGCGCCTGGTACAGCCGACGGAATGGTGCACCGGCCTCGCGCGCCTTTGCCCACGCCGTCCGACTTCGCCCGTTGTTCAGCAATTGCGCGGACGGACCGCGTGGGCAAAGGCGGGAACAAAATCGTGCCAGCGCGGCAACGCCTCGGCCGCCTTTGCCCACCCTACCGGCTACTCCGCCAGCGCGTGAGCCAGCACCTTGCGCATCACGCTCGGCAGCGCGGCGCCGGCGATGTCTTCGCGGCGGATCCAACGCGTGCCCTCCGGCGCGACCGCGGATTTCGGCAGACGCGCCCGAAGCACGATAAGCTCCAGCGGAAAATGGGTGAACACGTGGGTCACAACGCCAGGGACGCGATGCCAAGAAACGTCCCTTGTACCGCCGCCGCGTGGCGGCGGAAACTTTGGCGCCTCCGCAGTTGCATGCGCGACGACAAAGTCGGTGCTCCATGCGGTGGTTGGCACCTCGGTCATCCCGCCGAGCAGGCCCTTGGCGGCGCGGCGGCGCACCAGCACATGGCCGTCGGTGCGAATGGCCACGAACGCGGCGCCGCGGCGCAGGCGGCCTTCGCGCTTCTTTTTCTTGCGCGGAAAAGTTGCTGCGTCGCCGCGCGCGTGCGCCGCGCATGAAGGAGCGAACGGGCACCGTCCGCAGGCCGGCGCCTTCGGGGTGCAAACGGTGGCGCCGAGATCCATCATGGCCTGGGCGAAATCGCCGGGCCGGCGGACCGGGGTCAGATCGGCTGCGAGCCTGCGGATCGCCGGCTTGGCGTTCGGCAATTCCTGTTCGACCGCAAACAGGCGCGTCACCACCCGCTCGACGTTGCCGTCGACCGGGCTCGCTTTGCGATCGAACGCGATGGCCGCTATGGCGGCCGCCGTGTAGGGGCCTACTCCGGGCAATTCCTTGAGTTCCTCCTCGCGGTCCGGAAACGCGCCGCGCGCCGCCACGGCCTTGGCGCACGCGTGGAGATGACGGGCGCGCGCGTAGTAGCCGAGACCGGCCCACAGCTTGAGCACGTCTTCGATGTCGGCCTCTGCGAGTTTTGCCACCGACGGAAATTGCGCCACGAATCGCAGATAATAAGGGCCGACCGCCTTGACGGTGGTCTGCTGAAGCATGATCTCCGAGAGCCACACGCGATAGGGGTCGGCGTCCTCGCCTGGCGGCGCCCGCCACGGCAGAACGCGGCGATGGCGATCGAACCAGGACAGGAGGGCGGCCGGGTTGGGGAAACCCTCCTTCGCGGTATGCCCACCCTCCCCTGGAGGGGGAGGGTCGGACCGCCTTCGGCGGTCCGGGGTGGGGTGATGCGGCATGGCCGCATCCGCGGCAACGCTGCCACCCCCTCCCGGCCCGCTGGCGCGGGCCGACCTCCCCCCTCCAGGGGGAGGTGAAGAAGAACTGCGGGATGCTCGCTGCTTCGTGCGTCCCCTGTCCTTCCCGTTGCCGGTTCTGCCTGCTAACGTCATCGCAACCGATGTGGCAGACCTTATGGCGATGAACAAGCGTTCCTATCCTAAGCCCCTGGCGGAGCTGGTGTCCGTATGCGTCGCCGATGTGTTTGCGCGCCAAGGCTTCACGTCGTGCGCGATCGTGACCCATTGGGACGATATCGTGGGAGCGGAGATTGCCGCCGTGGCCGAGCCAATTCGGATGCAATGGATCCGCAGCCGCGACCCGGACGAAGCTCCGCCCGCCACCTTGGTGCTGCGCGTGGAGGGGCCGGCGGCCCTCGAAATTCAGCATATGGGCGGCGTGATCCTCGAACGCGTCAACCGGTATCTCGGCTGGCAGGCGGTCGACAGGCTCGCACTGCGGCAGGCGCCGCTGACGCGTCGCCGCCGGGTGCCGCGGCCCACGATCGACGACGGTGCCGCCGCAGCAATTGCGGCGCAGATGACCGGCATCGCCGACGAAAATCTGCGGACGGCCCTGGGCCGGCTTGGCGCGGCCATCAAACGAACGTGAATGGCCGGCTGCCGCCGCACTCCGCCGGGAGATTGCGTTGCCGCGGCGAAAACGCTACCGGTTCTGAAAAATCACACTATGTTCGGGGCAGGACAACGGAGATTTATCGTGATGATCACCCGCCGACAATTCGTCATGAGCACCTCGATGAGCACCTGGGCCGCGCTGGCGCTTGGCGCGGTCGGTAGCTTTGGCGGCTTGGAAGTATTCAACGGGCACGGTGGACGCGCTGAGGCACAAACCTTCTCGGTACTCGAGTTGGAGGCGGCCAAAGGGGCGCTTGATGACATCCCGATGGGCTCGCCCACCGCACCCGTCACCATCATCGAATATGCCTCGATGACGTGTCCGCATTGCGCGGCCTTTACGGTCAGCACCTTCCCGAAATTAAAGGAAAAATACATCGATACCGGCAAGGTGAGGTACATCATGCGGGAATACCCGCTCGACGGACTCGCGGCGGCGGCCTTCATGTTGGCGAGGTGCGCCGGGCCGGACAAATACTATCCGCTGATCGAGACCCTGTTTGCGCAGCAGCAGAAATGGGCAGTGAAGGAACCGCTTCCGCCCCTGCGCGCCATCGCCAGGCAGGCAGGCTTCACCGAACAGAGCTTCGATGCGTGCATCAACGACAAGGCGCTGCTCGCCAAGGTCCAGCAGATGCGGGATCGGGGTACGCAGAAGTTCAAGGTCGAGGCGACGCCGACGTTCTACATCAATGGCGAAAAGCACTCGGGCGCGATGTCGATCGAAGATCTCGACAAAGCCATTGCACCGTTGATCAAGAGCTGACTGGCTCTGTAGTCCGGATGGAGGGACCGCGTCTTCGCGATCCCGGTAATCCGGGACCGCCGTTGCAATTGGCGCTGCCGCCCCGGATTGCGCGACCCTGCGGGGTCGCTCCATCCGGGCTACCCGGCGTTATTAACGCAATCGAAACACTTATTTCGCACAGACTATTGCTTTGTGCCGTAACAAGCTTTGGAAAAGCAGTCCGGCCTGGTTGCCGATCACCGTCGTCCTATTCATTGTCCCGCGAATGCGCCACTTGGCCGTTGATTCTCACGGCCGCGGCCCTGGACTAAAGTCCTATTTCGCAAGGCAAACCAGACGTCCCTTCGGCAGGTGCCGGGAAGGTCATCGATGAAGCTTAAACGGTTGCGTCTGATCGGCTTCAAGTCATTCGTCGAGCCGGCTGATTTCCTGATCGAGCCCGGTCTCACCGGCGTCGTCGGGCCGAACGGCTGCGGCAAATCGAACCTGGTCGAGGCGTTGCGCTGGGTGATGGGCGAAGCGTCGCACAAGGCGATGCGCGCCGCCGGGATGGACGACGTCATTTTTTCCGGCAACAACAACCGGCCGGCGCGAAACGCCGCCGAAGTCGCGATGATGATCGACAACACTTCGCGCATGGCGCCGGCGCAGTTCAACGGCGAGGACACGCTCGAAGTGTCGCGCCGGATCGAACGCGAGGAAGGGTCGACCTACAGGCTCAATGGCCGCGAGGTGCGGGCCCGGGACATTCAGATGCTGTTCGCCGACGCCTCGACAGGGGCGCGGTCGCCGGCGCTCGTGCATCAGGGCCGGATCGGCGAGATCATACAAGCCAAGCCCGAACAGCGCCGCCGGGTGCTTGA
>WNFL01445671.1_pt1 | contig 17207 bp, 18 predicted proteins | sample 5400361 | NCBI WGS metagenome assembly WNFL01 (sample SAMN13153351, study PRJNA577476) | soil metagenome | isolation source: 40 cm soil on Douglas fir-dominated hillslope | place: USA:California | collected 2013-09-17 | reverse complement strand
GTTCGGCCTGAAAGTCCACTTCGAAAAGAAGGACATGACGGTGTACGAACTGGTGGTCAACAAGGGCGGACACAAGATGAAGGATGCCGTGGAAGATCCCGCCGCCGCCAACACGAAGGACGCGCCCCCAACTCCACTGGGCACCGCGCCACCCCCTCCACCTCCTCCTCCACCCGGTCCCGGCGGTCCGATTCCGGTTCGGCTGACGATGGATCGCGACGGCTTCCCGCAGCTCCCTCCCGGCATGAAGGGCCGCGGTGGACCGATGATGATCATGATGAACGGCCGCGCCAAAATGAAGGCAACCGACACGACTATGGAACAGCTCGCCAACAGCCTGTCTAACCAGTTGGCTCGCCCGGTGACGGATGCAACCGGACTGAAGGGCAAGTACGAGTTCACGATGGATTGGGCTCCTGAACCCGGCTCCGGCCGCGGCGGGCCCATGATGGGCGGTGGTGGCGGAGTGGCGTTTGCCGTTCATAGCGACGGTGGCGGTGGCGGCGGCGGCGCGGGCGGCAATGCTCCGCTGCAGGGCGTTTCCGATGGCGAGGGCGGCCCCACGCTCTTCGCAGCTTTGCAGCAGCAGCTTGGCCTGAAGCTGGAACAGAAAAAAGGTCAGGCCGACATCATCGTGGTCGACAAGATCGAGAAAACGCCGACCGAGAACTGATACATTCGTGGAATGATCCGGGTCATTTCCGGAGCTGGGCTGGTGGTTCTGCTCATCAGCCCAATCCACGGGCAGAGCGCGGCACAGCCCGAGTTCGAAGTTGCCTCCATCAAGCTCGCCCCGCCGTCCGACGGGCGCGGCAGGCGAATCAGCATGAACGGTGGTCCCGGAAGTAAGGACCCCGGACTCTTCACCTGCGAGAATTGCAGCGTCGGCATGCTCATCAGTGCGGCCTACGGCGTCAAGCGCTATCAGCTCACCGGCTCACCTGATTGGCTGGAGAACAACCGCTTCCTGGTCTCCGCGAAAATCCGCGAAGGCGCTACCAAAGAGCAATTCCGTTTGATGCAGCAGGCCTTGCTGGCCGACCGGTTCGGCCTCAAAGTGCATTGGGACACCAAGGAAATGCAGATGTACGAATTGGTGGTCGCCAAGGGGGGCGTGAAGATAAAAGAGGCCGGCGAGCCACCACTCGACGACGCGCCTCCAGCAACATTCGCACCGGGCCCCGCAAAACTCGATCCGGACGGCTTTCCGATTCTGCCTGCAGGTCGCGGTCCGATAATGATTATGGAGCGTGGCAAGGCGCGCTATAAGACCTCCGATTCAACTATGGAAGAATTGGCTGTCCGGCTCGCGGGGCAGCTCGATAAACCCGTCACTGACGCCACCGGATTGAAGGGCAAATACGAGTTCACACTTTCCTGGGACGCGCGTGGCGAATCCACGTCGCCGGATTCCGACGCCGATTCCGGCCCCACGCTGTTCGCGGCGCTCCAGCAACAGCTCGGCCTGAAACTGGAACCCAAGAAGGGCATGGTCGACGTATTGGTGATCGACAAGGTCGAAAAAACGCCGACCGAGAATTAAGCAACCACTCGCTCCGGTCGCGGCACAAACCGGCTAACCGAGCCGTGACCAGAGGGAGCGGTCATTTCATGGATTCTCAGAAAGCGCCTAACCGAGCCGTGACCAGAGGGAGCGGTCATTTCATGGATTAACCTTCGTCACCTTGCCGGTCGACACCGAATAATATGCGCCCTGGATCGGCAGGTGCCCCTCATTCACCGCATGATTGATCACGGGCGAGTAGGTTTCCATCAGCTTGGCCTGAAAACGCACGTTGCGATGCACCGCGTCGGCCAGATCGGTGGCTCCGGTCAGCGCGGGGAAGATGCGGTTCAGGATGCTCGGCACCAGGTCGCCTGCGGGCTTGCGCGCCAGCGCCGCTTCCACCGCGCCGCACTTTTCGTGCCCCAGCACCACCACAATCTTGGGCGATTTCAAATGCTCGATCGCATACTCGATGCTCCCCACCGCTTCATCGGTCGCGACATTTCCCGCCACGCGCACCACGAACAGATCGCCGATGCGCTGATCGAACGCGATCTCCGGCGGCACGCGCGAATCGGCGCAGGTGAGGATCACGCCGTAGGGCTTCTGCGAGTCTTTGGTACACGCCAATCGGCACGCGTCGGCGCGCGGCTTGAGTTTGCCTGACACGAAGCGCGCATTACCGGCTTCGAGCTCGGCCCAGGCGTTCGACGGCGCCAGGTTGGGGCACTGCGCGCAACCGTCTTGCGAGAACGACGGCGCGGCAGCCATCGCGGCCAGTGCTAACACAGCGGACAGGATTTTCATTAAAGCGCATGATAGCGCATGTACAATGGTCGATTATGCGGCGCATGGTCTCCCTATTTCTGTTGTTGGGCGGATTAATTTCGGCGCAAGTGAACCCTGCTCCACAAGGCTCGGTTTACAAAATCGGGGGCGGCGTCTCGCAACCGCGACTAGTCTCGAAGGTCGAGCCCGAATATTCGGAAGAGGCCCGGCGACTGGGCGTGAATTCCACCGTGGTGCTCAGCGTGGTGGTCAGCGCCGACGGCTCGCCGCGCAACATGACGGTCGCTCGCCGCTCCGGGTTCGGGTTGGACGAAAAAGCGATGGAGGCGGTCGCTCAGTGGCGCTTCAACCCGGGCATGAAAGAGGAAAAACCGGTCAATGTCTACGCCACCATTGAGGTGAACTTCCGGCTGTTGGATCGTGCCGACTTGATCGGCGGAACTGTGCAGGAGGCGGGGTTGCCATCGGCCGTCCGTATAGCCTTTTTGCCCGCGGACAGTACGAGCCCGGTGGCGATCAGCGGCCGCCTGCCGAAGTACCAGCCACCCTCCCGGGTCACTTTTCATCTGACCTTCGACGTGAACCAGAAAGGCGATGTGGAAAACCTACTTTGCGCCGAGGCAGCTCCGGATTCGATTCTCGAATCGATCCGCAAGATCCGCTTCCAGCCTGCGACCTTAGCAGGCCAGCCCATCCGCTCCACCGCCAAGCTGGAACTGTCTTATTAGCAAGCACCTGCTATCATCGGACTGGAGCGTTCCTGCTGGGTTGGTGTGCGGTCTCCATAAATTGATCCAACAGTCAATGTCATGGGGTCCGGCTCGATTACGTGCTGGTGAGCAAGCTCCGGTGGGCAACCGCCATGGAGAAGCCTGAAGGCGCGCGGAGGACTCCGCCCTGCGAAGTTTGGGGTCAAATGACGGGGGCTGTGCACGGCTCGGCGGTGCGCTCCATTAAGCACTGGTTCGCGTAAGCACTGTTCGCGTAAGCATCGGTTTCGCGCCACTTAACCCTTCTTGACCAACCTCTTATTTATCGGGGACATTTTTGCATCCGTGGGCCGCGGCTTGGTGGCCCGCCACCTGCGCGAAATCGTCGAAACCAACCAGATCCACCTGACCATCGCCAACGCCGAGAACTCGGCCGGCGGATTCGGCATCACCCCGCAGCTCGCCGAAGAGCTGTTCGGCCACGGCCTGGACGTGCTCACCAGCGGCAATCACATCTGGGACAAGCGCGAGATCTACGATTATTTCCCGCGCCAGCCGCGCCTGCTGCGCCCGGCGAATTATGTCGAGTCGCTGCCTGGGAAAGGCGTGATCGTGGTCGAGGCGCGCAACGGCGTCCAGTGCGCGATTCTAAATCTGCAAGGCCGCACCTACATGCCGCAGACCGATTGCCCGTTTCGCAAGGCCGACACGCTGCTGGCCGAATTGGATCCCGAGATCCGCGTGCGCTTCCTCGATTTTCACGCCGAGCTGACCAGCGAAAAAATGGCCATGGGCTGGTATCTCGACGGCCGAGTTTCGGCCGTGATCGGGACGCACACCCATATTCCAACAGCGGACACCCGCATCCTCCCAAACGGGACCGCCTATCAGACCGATGTGGGTATGACCGGCCCTTATCACTCGGTGATCGGGGTCGACAAGGACATCATCCTGCAGCGATTCCTGACGCAGTTGCCGGTGCGCATGGAAGCCGCGCGGCACGGTGCCGAGTTGCACGCCGTGATCGTCGAAGTGGACGAGACGACTGGTAAGGCTGCGTCGATTCGCCGCCACACCGTGCAGTAACCCGCTAGGTCGGCTTCAGTACGCGTGGCTCTCCGCGTCTCACTCACTTTGCTTCAATCCGAACGACCTTTCGGAAGGCCACGAGTCCATCGCCCGCACAGATCATCTGCCATAGTTCACCCGTGTCATCGTTCATCAAAAACGTATGAGCCTCCCGCCCCCTGACAGTCGCATGCACCGCCGACGGAACTAAACTGTAGTGGACTTTCCCTACCGGCGCCACGGGCGCAATCTTATCAATGGCGATCTTAGGAGCCACAATCTTCAAGAGCATGGCGAGAAGCAACCCTCCAGCTGCACAAAAGAGCGCGAGACTAAAGGAACGAGTATGGTGGCGATAATAAGGGGCAATGTCTCTCTTTGCGTCCTCGATCGTCTTGCTTACCTCGGCAAGGTCATCCTTAACCTTCGATTCATACGCCGTGGAAGCCTCATCCCCCGCGCACGGGCTGACCCTCATCTTCTCGATCTCCTCACGGTACTCTCGGCGGCGATCGCGCGCCATGGCAGCGGTATTCAACCATATCAGGGAGTACATTCCACACCAAGTCGAATACACGAAAAGCCCAAGCGACAATGCAAGTAGCGCTTGCACCCAAATGCTCTGATCTTCAAGTTCCTTCAGGTGGATGAACGCACCTCCGACGGCGGCGGCAGAAATTGCCAGAATCCACTTGATGCCCTCGCCGTAGGCGTTGGTAGCATTACTCGGCGTGTCGGCCATCAGACAGGTGGGGGCACAGGCTTAGTCAACCTACCGACGAGGTATGTCCGGTGCATAATAGGCGGTGTTTGAAGCACCGTTTCCCGTATCATCTGTTGACAAATGTCAGGCCCATGTTCACGAACGTGGCTGACAAACTGATCCAGCTCACCTGGGCTCGTAGCTAATGCTCGCTGAATAAGATTGCTAAGAATCTCAAATGCGGCAGGAACGACTTGATCGTCGAATGAGATGCGCTCGCCGTTCTCGGCTTCGATCAGGGTGTCGGCGCAAGCCCTGATCGCGTCGAGCATCTCGATGATGATACTCAACCTGGATTGGACCATCATGTCTCCCACGGCATCCTCCAGTGGAACTGAAGGATATCACAATTCAATACTGGAAAATGCGTCGTCTTTTCGCGACTTTTTGAGCGACCGACGAGAAACGAGTGCTGCAACGGGGTTGAAATGACCGAATGCTCAGCACAAACGAAAAATCGGCTTCAGCGTAGGCAGCCGTGGTCAGCATTTGATCGCTTCGAAAGTCCAAAATCGTCGCCGCGGGCGAAGCCGCCGCCACACAGTAGGTTAGGAATTCGGTGAGGCTTTGGCGCGATTCGCCCCACCCGAACCCCAATAACTGAGCCTCGGTCTCGTGATACCCGTTTCCTGCCAACGGGATGCCATCAAGACGTCTCTGTTCCACGGTTGCCATGCCGTAATCTCCTTCTGATGATCCAGTTCGTTGACGCGTCCCCTTCGCCGGCCCGTTGGACTCCGGCCCCGAAGAAATTTGCGAAACGAAACCAATTTGCAGTCCCCTGGGTTCAAGGCGCTTTCCCCACTAACCAGAGGTCTCGGTCTGCCAGCTCTGCGGCTACAAGCAAATTTGCAAAACGAACCCATTGTGGCGCGGGCTTCAGCCCGCAGCCGTGGCTTCAGCCGCGGAACCAAAGACTTGCAAACCGAACCCATTTTCGCCCTCAAGTTCATCGACTCAAGGACTTAGCGCACCCGACCTTCTACACTAGAAGCGTGGCCCTCTCCTTCGAACAGGCGCGCGCGTGCGTGCTGCGCGAAGTACGACCCCTCAATGGCACCGAATCCGTCGCCATTGGCGAAGCCGCCGGGCGCGTCACCGCCGAGGACGTCGCCGCCGATCGCGATTATCCCCCCTTCCCTCGCTCCGCCCGCGACGGATTCGCGGTGCGCGCGGCCGACCTGCCAGGTGAGCTGCACGTCATCGGTGAAGTTCGCGCCGGAGAACATTTCAGCGGTGCAATATCAACAGGCCAAGCTGTGGAAATCATGACCGGAGCGCCCGTACCCGATGGTGCCGACGCGGTCGTGATGATCGAACACACAACTCGTAATGGCGATCGCATCAAAATCGACCGAACCGCCAAACCAGGCGACAATTTCAACCCCCGCGGCGTCGAGGCCCACGCCGGCGACGTCGTGCTGCGCTCCGGCACCCGCCTCGGATTCGCCGAGATCGCCGTGCTCGCGATGGTCGGGCGCCAGTGCATCACCGTTCATCGCAAGCCCCGCGTGGCGATCCTTCCCACCGGCGACGAAATCGTCGAAGCCGCGGAACAGCCCCAGGAATTCCAGATTCGCAATTCGAACGCGATGTCGCTGGCCGTTCAAGTTGCCCGCGCCGGCGGCCTTCCGCAAGTTCTGCCCATCGCGCGCGACACATATGATTCGACACGCGCTCTTATAGAGCGCGGTCTAAGCGCAGACCTGTTACTCCTGTCCGGCGGCGTCTCGGCCGGAAAGTACGACCTCGTCGAGCGCGTGCTGGCCGATCTCGGCGCCGAGTTTTTCTTCGACCGCGTGCTGATCCAGCCCGGCCAGCCGCTGGTGTTCGGCAGCGTCGGCTCGAAGTTCTTCTTCGGGCTTCCGGGTAATCCCGCGTCGACCATGGTGACGTTCGAGCTGTTCGCGCTCGCCGCCATCGCGATTCTCGAAGGCTGCGGCGACACGTCCTTACCGCTGTTGCGCGCAAAACTCACGCGCGATTTTCGGCACAGGCCCGGCCTGACGCGCTTCCTGCCGGCCCGGCTTTCTCCAGACGGCTCGACCGTCGAGCCCGAGACTTGGCAGGGATCGGGCGATGTGGCATCGCTGGCGCGGGCCAATGCTTTCCTGGTGGCCGATCCGGATCGTGAATCGTACGCCGCAGGCGAGGATATCCGGGTCATGCTTAAGTGATCCGCCGCAAATGAAAAAACTCTCGCACTACGACAAAGCCGGCCGCGCACGGATGGTTGACGTCTCGGAGAAAATCGAGACGCGCCGCTCGGCCACCGCCCAGGCGTTCGTGAAGATGAAGCCGGCGGTGTTGAAGGCTCTGCCTAGGAATCCGAAGGGCGATCCCCTTGAAGTCGCGCGCATCGCAGGCATCAGCGCGGCTAAGCGCACCTCCGAGCTGATTCCCATGTGTCATCCGTTGATGCTGTCGCACGTGGACGTGAAGTGTGCAATCGAAGCACGCGGCGTGCGCGTCACCGCCACCGCGGCCACCACCGCGCAGACCGGCGTCGAGATGGAGGCGCTTACTGCGGCGGCGGTCGCGGCGCTGACGGTTTACGACATGACCAAGGCGCTCGACAAAGGAATCGAGCTCCAGGATCTCTACCTGATCGCCAAGACCGGTGGCAAAAGTGGAGATTACAAGCGGTGATTCGCATCGCGATCATCACGGTGAGCGATTCGACCGTAGCCGGGACGCGCGAGGACAAGTCCGGTCCGGCGCTGCAGGCGCGCGCGGTAGAGTTGGGATGGACCATCGCGGAGATGCGCATCGTGCCAGATGACGCGGCGGTGATCGCGGCGGAGATTAAGGCGCTGGCGGACACGGCCGACGTGATTCTCACCACCGGCGGCACCGGCATCGCCCCGCGTGATGTGACGCCCGAAGCAACCCGCGCTGTATCGCATCGAGAGATTCCAGGGTTTGGTGAGGTGATGCGCAGCGAAGGGCGCAAGTCGACCAAATTCGCGCCACTTTCGCGCGGCGGAGCGTTCGTGCTGGGGACTGCGTTGATTGTGAATCTTCCCGGATCCCCTCGCGGTGCGGTAGATTCATTGAATGCCGTGGCGGAACTCATCCCGCATGCGGTGGATCTGTTACAAGGAAGGACGGGACATTAGGCGATTGTGGGGCCGCCAGTCTGGCGGCGAGCCGGCCTCGTTGGCCGGCTTCGAGTGTGCGGGCAAAGAAGCCGACTAACAGCCGGTGTGCCGGCCCCATAAATCGAAACTCCTGTCCGGGTGGGAGCATCCTATCTATATGCTTAAGGCACTTCTGACGTGCATGGTTTTCGCCGGGACTGGTCTGGTGGCGTTTCTGGTCGCGCAAGACCCTCCCAAGCCGGCTCAGACCAAAGAAAATGAAGACGACGCGAAATTCCGCATTTCGGTCACGCGCGTCCTGGCGCCCGTAACGGTCACGGATCGCGACGGGAATTTCGTCACCGGCCTCACCCCCTACGATTTCCGTCTGTTCGACAACGGCAAGCCGCAGGCCATTACCGAAGACGTCGCCTCGCACCCCATCTCGCTGGTGGTTGTGGTGCAGGCCAATGCCGCTACCGAGCACGTCATTAAACAGGTGCAGAAACTCGGGAGCGTGATCGAGGGGACCATCCTGGGCGAGACGGGAGAGGTGGCGGTGATTGCGTTCGATCATCGCACGCAAACGCTTACGCCGTTCACCTCCGAGCCGGGCAAGGTCGGCGAAGCGCTGAAGAAGCTGAAGCCCGGGAGCTATTCGGCGAATTTGAACGACGCGACCATGGCTGCTATCAATATGTTGCGGACGCGGGATATTGCGCGCCGCCGGGCGATTCTGTTAATCAGCGAGTCGCGCGATAAGGGCAGTGAGATGAGCGTCCGCGACGTGCTGACCAACGCCGAATTCAGCAATGTCGTGATCTACGCCGTGAATATTTCACACTTGTTGACGTCGCTGACGACGAGTCCCGCGCCGCCTGCGCCCGATAATCGTCCTCCCGGTGCGATACACCTGCCTGCCGGCGTGGTTTCGACGCCCACCACCGAATCGCAAGGCGCTACCGGCAACTACATCCCCGTATTCGTCGAAATCTTCAAGGCGGCGAAAGGCATCTTCGTACCGAATCCGCTGGACGTTTACGCAAAGTACACCGGCGGACGCGAGTATGCTTTCAAGTCGCAAGGCGCGCTGGAACGCTCTGTTTCGGACATCGGCGCGGAACTGCACAGCCAATACCTGCTCGCGTTTCGCCCCGCCAACGAAACCGAGGGCGGCTTTCACGAGATCACCGTGCAGATCCTGAAACCCGAGCTGAAGGTCCGCACACGGACAGGATATTGGACAGCGGCAAAGCCGCTTTAGAATCACCGCTCGGATCAGAGCCGCGACCACAGGGAGCGGTTTCAACAGATCATGGAAAAACGAACGCTGGGCAAGACCGGAATGAGTGTCACCGTGCTCGGTTACGGCGGCGCGGAGATCGGATTTGAGAACGCCTCTCAAGAAACCGTAACGCAACTTCTGAACGCCGCGCTGGACGCCGGGTTGAACGTCATCGACACCGCCGAATGCTACCCGAATAGCGAAAAAATGATCGGCCATGCAGTCGCGTCGCGACGCAAAGAGTATTTCCTGTTTACCAAGTGCGGGCACGCCTCGGGAATCGATCTGCCGGATTGGGATCCGAAGTTGCTCGAGTTGCACATCGAGCGCAGCCTGCGCCGCTTGAATACCGATCGCGTGGACCTGGTCCAGCTGCATAGTTGCGACGAAGCGACGCTGCGCAAGGGCGCGGTGATCGAGGTGCTCCAGCGCGCGCGCGATGCCGGAAAGACGCGCTTCATCGGCTATAGCGGCGACGGCACTGCCGCGGCCTATGCGATCGAGTGCGGCGCGTTCGATACTCTGCAAACGTCGTGCAACATCGCCGACCAGGAAGCGATCGACCTCACGCTGCCCAAGGCCAAAGCCGCCGGCATGGGCGTGATCGTCAAGCGGCCGGTTGCGAACGCGGCCTGGCGCACCGGCAAGAAGCCCACCGAATCCTATCATCACGTGTATTGGGATCGTCTCCAGGAGCTGAAGTACGACTTTCTCCAGGGCGATGTGAGCCAGGCCGTAATGACCGCGCTACGATTCACGCTGGCGCAGGAGGGCGTTTCGACCGCCATCGTCGGCACTAAGAATCCGGAGCGCTGGGCGGCCAATGCGAAGATGCTGACCGAGTTGGGTCCGCTTGATCCCGCAGAGATCGCCAAGATCCGCGTTCGCTGGAAAGCGGTCGCGCCCCCGAGTTGGATCGGCCAAACCTGAGATCGCGCCAACTCGCGGGGGCGTAGTCGCGGCTCACAGAGTGCGCAGGAACGCGATCAACTGCTGGCGCTGCTGCGCGCTCAACTTCAATCCGAATTCGTGACCGGGAACGGCGCGCTGCGTCACTCCTGGCGGATTCCACCCCTGCGGCGCAAACTTGGGCGTGAGCCGCGCGGGATCGAACATCTCTTCGAGCGTCGCGAGCGATCCGTCGTGCAGAAAGCGCGGGCGATACCACACGCCTTTCAGCGACGGAACCTTGTAGTAACCAGTCCCCTTGCGCGTGAGCAGTGCCGCGCCAGGATCAGTCCCGACAGAGAGCAGCATGACATCCGGATTTTTGCGATCGGATTCCGATGGTTGGAAGCCTTTCGCCAGCGTCAGGTTGTTGTTGGTGTACAGCGGTGCCGGATGGCAGCCCGCACACTGAGCGGTGAACAGCTTCTGCCCTGCGGACGCAGCCGCATCCAGCCGGTTTGGATTGGGCGGCGGTTCGAGAGAGTAGATGTGCAGCGCCAACGCGTACAATGCTTCATCCGAAATACGGAAAGGAACACGGCGATCGCTGCGCGGGGAGATATCGTGGGAGCCGAAGTGCGGCGAGTCCGCGAACGCCACTTGCGCCGCATAACGCATCAGGTCGGCGATATCGCGATGCCGATGCGTGGCCGTATGGTCAAAATACTTCCGGTCTTTGACTCCGATCAGGTCCGGAATCTTGGTGGGGTAAAAGATACTGCCGTCCCAGCGCGCCTGCATGCCGGGCCCATTCGAGGCGTCGTCCCATGCCTCCCACTCGGCCTGCGGCATGCTCTTGATGCGCTGGTTAATATCGTTCTCGATCCACGGCACGAAGTGCGCACGCCATCGCGTGGTCGGGTGGTCGTCGCCCTTAGGCTGATAGTTCGCAGCACCAAAGGGGATCATGCTGAAGCCGAGATTTGGGAACGGCATGTCGGCCGGGGGGCCGTGATATGGCTTGGCGCCCGGCACAGGACCCGGAATCCAGCGGAGGTGACATCCGGCGCATTCCAACACTGTCAGCGCGACACCTTTTTCGGTGACGACCCAGCGCAGGTAGGCGATCGTCCCATCCGGCAGCGGCTGAATGCCCCGCGCCTTCATGTAACTTTCCGAACGCAGTTGGTCCAGGTGCGTCCGTTCGTAAGTGCGGCCGGAGGGAAAGTCGAGCTCCTCGAAAATGCGCCGGCCTGCGTCTCGCCAATCGGCATCGCTGCGAAGCTTTTGGGGCTCGATGATGGGCTTGGGACCAACGCTCGTGAGGAAGCTCCAATAACCCGCGGGCTCGCGGCCAGGGAAATAGACCGGATAGGTGCGGAGCTCCTCGATCGGCGCGCGATAGTATTCTTCTTCGCTGAAATGCCCGGCGGAAAAAGGCTGGCCGGCGATCCGCAGCTGCCAGCCTTCAAAACCTTTCTCGTCCCAGACACGAGCGGTTTTGAGCTGGGCCTGCGCGGAAACGCACAACATTCCCAACCCCAGCACGTAGGACAGGCGCAGCTTCATCCGCGCCAGTCTATCACTTGCCTCGGTATTACTTTGCGGCGGCCGGGGCAACCAGTTCGATATCGAGATTAATCGACACGTCCTCGCCCACCACCACCCCGTTCGACATGACCTTGTTCCAGTTGACCCCGTAATCCATACGATTGATCTTGGCGGTGGCCGATGCGCCCAGGCGGGTTCCGCGCGGATCCTTAAGGGGCGGCGACCGTCGAGCACAACCTGCTTAGTCACACCTTTGATGGTGAGGTCTCCGGTGATCTTCAGGTGACCGGGAGCCACAGCCGCGACGCTTTTCGAGACGAACTTGAGGCTCGAAAACTTCTCGACGTCGAAGAAATCGGCGCTCTTGAGGTGCTTGTCGCGATCCGGCGTTCCGGTGGAAAGACCGGCCACGTCGATAACGGCTTCGATTTTGGTTTTCGACACGTCGGCCGGGTCATAGTCGACCGTGCCGGTGACCTTGCCGAGGGTACCTCGGACGGTTGAAACCATCATGTGTTTAACGGCGAACTGGGCGGAGGCGTGGGCCGAATCGATGCTGTACTTCTCAGCGAAGGCGAGTGACCCCACCGCCGCCAGGAGTAGCGGAAGTCTTGTGATGTGCATGGTTTGTAGATGCCCCTTAAGTCGATCGGTTTCAGGTAATTTAAACACTCAGTTCAATCCGGCGAGACGGCTGGCTCAATGATGGCGCTCATGGAACCTTTAGACGTATCCATCCGCGGATCAGCACCATAGGCTTGAATCTGGTCGCGCCCGAACTCGGCCTGTGAGCGCTCACAGGTCATGACAATGGTGCGGCCAGTGGTGTCCACCTCCACCGCATGTCGAAAAGCCACGTGGGCGGGATGCAGGAAAATCGCGCCCAGCATTTCGATGACATAGTCGTAGGTATGGTCGTCGTCATTGAGCAGGACGACGTTAAAGAGCGGGACGATTTCCTCGCGTTGCTGAGTCTCCGTGGCGGGCGCGGGGAGCGTTCGCGGCATTCAGTTTCCTGGTCCGATGGTAGAATGGAAAGGAAAGGGGGCGCAACGGTTTCGACGGGTTAGCATCTTTCGTGGGAAGTCGTGTCGGGTTCCGAGCTCCCGTAAAACGATCGGAAAACCAAAACTGCCAATAACACGCAGTTTGCATACGCCGCCTAACTAAAATTAGGTAGCGCGCTCCGGGCCGATGGGCCTGCACGCGGTCCAGGAGCGTCATTTTGCAGGATAGGTCCAAGGCTTCCGTCTGGAGCCGAAAGCCGAGATCAATCAGGCTAAGCTGCCCCTCTCTTGCCGGGCTCCGCATGGGGTGGACGAAAAATACAGAACCGGAAACACACGTAGCCTTCTTGCGCTAGACTTTCTCGGACGCGGGTTCAACTCCCGCCGCCTCCACCATTTTTATTCTAAGAAACCACCGGCATACAAAGTTGTGGCGCTGTGTACGCTCCGTTCCTCCCTGAATGGCTCAGCTCCACCCCCGCCTCACTTTTGACCAGAAGGGACATCTGATGCCCCATCTGCTACGATTTAGGGAGTGGCGAAGAACGCGCCCAAGCGGTCGCTCTGGAAAAAGGTCGTAGATGAGAAGATCCTGTTGAAGCGGCCCAGAGGAGGCGCCAGATTGAGGGAAGAAGTGTGGCAGACGCAGGACGGTAAGGTTACCAAGTACAACCTCGCATACATCAATCACCTGGTTTGCCGCGTGGATCACGGGCGGGTGCTGGGCTATGACAACAGCCATGCTGGCCACCATCGGCATTTCATGGGAAAAGCGGAGGCAACGGAATTCAACGGATACGAATCGCTGGCGGCTCACTTTAGGGAAGAAGTACAGGAATTGTGGAGGAAAGAAAATGAAAGCAATCAATAAGAATCTCAAGGTGAGTACTGGCGCCGTGGAGGAGTTCTTTAAAAGATCGCAGGATCGCGCCCGCAAGTTGGACCGTGGCGAGAGGCTTCCCACCGAGTTGCGGCTGACGTTCGAAGATCCCGCCGACTTGCTGCGTGTGCTCACCGCACAGCGCGTTCGTGTGCTCCGCGCTGTTCGCAAAAAACCAGCACCCGTTACGGAGCTTGCGATTGTTCTGAAGCGTGACCGGACGGCGGTCAAGCGAGATGTCAAGATACTGACATCCTTTGGTCTCGTAAAGATCCATGAGGAAACAAATCCGGGTCACGGACGACGAAAGATTGTTGAGCCTCTCGCATCCAGGTATGAGCTGGTTGCGAACATCTAATGCTTTAAGAACGGCCGCGCGCGCGTCGGCTGCACAGAGACACTTCGGCTGTTGAGCCGCCCAGGAATGACTGGGACGCGAATAAACGCGGATCCACCCACAAGATCAATGCATCAATTGGCAGGCGGCCCCGCTTGCGGGTTACGAAAAAGACCGCCTGCCCCGCATCTGAATCTCATTTTCAGGGGCCCCCTATGACCTGTTTCGTCAGATCCAACGCCGAATGATGTCGTTCAGACAGATAAACGCCTGTCGCCCCTGACGTTCCGGCAAGGTGCCTAGGACTCCCGGAATATTGAACCGGCCTTCCGACAGGGAACGCCGATCGCTCGACTAAAACTAACCCGAGCTTTTCCGGGAAGCGTTGCGGCGAAACGCGAAGCAGCAGATTGCAGAGGACATCAGGAAAAGTGTGAGCAGTGTGACTGCCTGTCCGATGCGACTCTCGATCGGGAAAACGTAAACCAGGCGAACATCGTGATCCCCCGGCCGGGTCTGGATGCGCATGAAGTTCATGACGTCCTTCACGACGGGCAGCTTCGCCGATCCTTCGTAGGCGGTCCATCCCGGGTCCCAGGTTTCCTGAACCAGGATCGATTCGCCGGCCGCGGTGCGCGCGCGCAATCGCATTTCGGTGATACTGACGCGCAGATAATCTACCTCGGCCGCCGAATCCTCGGTAGCACCGGCGTAAGCCCGGAGCTGGTCGCGATTTTCGTTACTCCACGGAATGGGCGCGAGCGACGCCATGCGCACCTCGCTCACGACGCGGGCGAGACCGGGAAAGCGGCGCGGGACGCGATACACAATATCGCCGTCGCGATCGTAAATCACGGCCAGCCGGCCCATGAATTTTCGCGGCTGGTGCAGGTGACGATGCGGCTCCTGCGAGGGATCTTCGTGGGTAACGATTGCGTCGGTACCGGTGGCGATCATCCAAGCTATCGCGCGGGCTATGTCGTAATCGTGGTCGTCACCGACGTTGGTCTGCCATTGCGCGAGAGAAGGCAAACGGCTGGGCATGCCCTGATCGGAGCCACCGGTGATTTCGGCGAGGTCGCGCCAGGCGGCGTACCAATAGCGCACTGAACCACCGGTGAAGACGCGCGAGCCGGGAAGATTCCGCGCGATCCATTCGGGGAGGCGTCGTTCAACGCGCGCGTTCAGGTCGTGTTCGACGGGATAGACCGACCAGGGGTGCAGGACATAATCAGGCAGTACGAAAAATGTGAGCACGACCAATCCGATTGCAAAGCGGCGGCGGATCGACGCGATCCGGCGGATGGCTTCGGCTCCCAAGAGGACCAGCATCAGGTCCAGCTCGGGGAGGAAATGCATCGGATCGCCGGCGATACGGAATCCGAACCACTTGGCTCCCGCAACGACGACGAATGAGACGAACCCGGCTGCGCTGAGGAAGACGGGCCAGGCGTGGCCCAGGAATTTTCCCGCGCATCTCCAGACGACCAGGAGGAAGGCGGCCAGGATCGCGATCCCAATCCATCGCGACCACGAATTCCCAGGCGCGGTGACCAGGCTTAGATTCGCGAGGTTGATCGCGAGGAACGAGGGAGTGAGCCACCACGCGCACAGGCCGTAGGTGAGTGCGGCGATGATTCCGCAGCGCCACCATATGGACCAGTCGGGCTGATCGAGTGCGATGGCCCAAGCGGCGATCGCCGAGAGGATCAGCAGTGCGGCGCCTGCATAGAGACTCGCGGAAACGGTGATCGCTGATGCGAGGGAACAAGCGAGGAGGGCAGGGCGCGAACGATGACGCAGTGCGAGGTGCAGAAATCCGATGGCGAACGGCAAGACGGCGAGGCCGAAGAGATGCGGTCCTTCGCTCCACTTCAAGAGATAGTTGAGGCGGAGTGGCATGCCCAGCGCGGAATCGTCGAGATAGTTGGGAAAGATCGCATAAACGGGCGACAGCACAGCGTAGCCCGCCGCGGCGAGCCAGCCGGTGACGCGCCGTCCGCTCCAAATGCGAACCAGAAAATAAACACCCGCGACACCCACGCAATAGAACGCGCCGAGAAAAATGTGATATCCCTGCGCGGGGGCCACGCGGAGCAACTTCGAAATTAGTGCTGTACCAAATCCGGCGGCGGGTGGGTTGAGATAGTCGAAGCGCGCACCGCCATACCAGAGAGCCTGCCATTTCGGATGCGGGAAATGATCGGCGATATAACGCGCGCTAGTAACGATCGCGCCATCGGTGGTTTTCCAATCGGCCAGATACTGGACGCGAAACAGTGGGGCAATCAGCGCGGCGGTGAGCAGACACATCACGGCGCAATCGAGCAGGATCTGGCGTTTTTCGGACGACGTCACGGAGGGCGCGGTCACGAGGCGGAAGAACCTGAGACGCTGCGATAGCGGCGAGATAGGCTTTCGAGGCGGCGGTCGCGAAGGAGCCCGTGCTTGTGCAGCCAGTAGCGCCACACGACATACAGTATTCGCGTGCCGTAAATGGTGCTTTGTATGAATGACGCCGACGATGCCAGCGGAAAATACCGCGTCGGCACCGGAACTTCGGCGACGCGCATCTGGAGCGCGACGAACTGTGCCATCACCTGCTGGTCGAAAATGAAGCCGTCGGAGTTCATGGCGAAGTTCACGGCTCGCAGCGCTTCGGCTTTATAGGCGCGGTAGCCGGTGTGGTACTCGGAAAGATGCAACCCGAACGCGACGTTTTCGACCTTGGTGAGAAATCGATTGGCGACGTACTTCCACCAGGGCATGCCCTGTTTGACGGGGTTGACGCCCATCAGCCGTGAGCCGAGCACCACGTCGGCGCGATCCTCTTCGATGGGCCGGACAATCTCCGGTAGCAGGCTGGGATCGTACTGATAATCCGGGTGGACCATGACGTAGCAGGTCTTTTGATTCGCGCCGTAGCCGTAGTTGCGGTCGTGAACGAAGAGTTGCAGGCCCAGCTCGCGGGCGACGCGAACGGTTTCATCGGAGGAGTGGTCGTCCACCAGGATCACGGAATCGATGACGTGGTGGGGCAAGTCAGACCAGGTCTGATGCAAGGTTTGCGCGGCGTTATAGGCCGGCATCACGACGACGATTTTGAGTCGCTCCGTCAAACGGTTCTCTGTCAAAGTGTCTCAGAGTTCCTGACGACAGTTATCACAAATTGATACGCAAAAAGTTTTTTCCAGATTTTGGCCAGGCCGGACCAGATCCATTCGGCGGCCAGGGCCAGCGGGCGCAAGACCGGGCGGCGCAGGGTAATTGAAAACGGAAGCGGCGTGGAACGGACGCATTCGATGCGAAATCCGGCCTCAGTAAACAGATGCAGCCAATCGT
>WNFL01155240.1_pt1 | contig 17208 bp, 17 predicted proteins | sample 5400361 | NCBI WGS metagenome assembly WNFL01 (sample SAMN13153351, study PRJNA577476) | soil metagenome | isolation source: 40 cm soil on Douglas fir-dominated hillslope | place: USA:California | collected 2013-09-17 | reverse complement strand
CGCCAGCAACTCCTGCGCTTCGACCAGTTTCGGATCGGCCTTCAGTGCCTTCTCCGCGAACTCTGCCGCCTTGCCCTCGAACCCGTCCGCCGCCATCAGCGCCAAGCCCAGCAATGCGGGAGCGTAGTTCTCCTTCATCTCCAGAGCTTCAGAGAACATGTCGCCAGCTTCCTGCTTCGGCCAGGGCCGCCAGTGTTCCAGGTACATCCGGCCCCAGCGGGTGCGCAGGTGCGGATCTTTAGGTTTCGCTTTATTAGCCGCGCGAAAATAATCGTTGGCCGACTTGAAATCGTGTAGTCCCCAAAAACCTTCGGCGGCGATTCCTGGATCGGTCGAACGCGACAAACGTTGGAAGCAGCCCTTCGATTCAGGATCGCCGTGGCGCTTGAGCTTCCAGCATGCTTCGGGATTCAGCGCCTGCGCCACGAGCGGCAAGGAAAGCACGAACAAGGAAACCAAAAACCTCACTTGGCCAAACCTCACTTGTCCAACCTTCACTTGTCCAGCTCCTCCTGGACCTGAGCGAGCTCAGTGAGGTACTGCGTCAACATCTTCCGGTATTCCGGCAGCGCCATGGAAGCTTTGCGGTACTTCAATTCGTCGATCGCCTGTTCCAGCTCCTCTTTTTTCTTCAGCAGCGCGCGCTTCGCCGGATCGTTTACCTCGGCGGCGACCTTGCCCAGATGGATCACTGCGAATCGCCCTGCGACCAGTCCCTGGCCGTTTTTTTCGGAAGGATCTTTCACGCCTTCGCCTTTGCCGGCGTCGTCCAGCAGCGCGTGCTCGGTGGCCAGGCGATTCTGCGTCTCGAAAAATTTGGTGGTTTTCTGCTCCGCGTAGCGGAAGGCCTCGAGCGCAGTGATGGTTTCATTCTTGTCCGCGTCGGCCGCCGGATCGCGCAGCGCTTCGATCCAGTAGCGCGCGAATACCGTCGCGTTGCGCTCAGTACCGGACTTGGTCGCCGAAATCACGACGCGCTTCGGTTTGCCCAGCGCCAGCAGCGATCCGCCGCTGCAACTGGTCATATTGACGACCACCTGCTTCGCGGCGATCTTGTCCAGCAGCGCGGCTAGTTCCGCCCCCGACATATCTGGACCCAGCAGGTTGAACTTGTAATCGGATTCGTCGAAGGTCCCGTGACCGATCAGCATCAGCACCAGCGAATCGTCGGCCTTGGCGGTTTTCGCGATCTCGCGCAGTTCTTTTTCGAGCAACCCGCGCGTCGCTCCCGGCCCGATCATGGTCACGACCCTCGCCGTCGGCTCCGCCGTCTTGAGCAGCTTGTCCAAATCCTTGGCCCAGCCGGTGAAGCGCTGCTCATACTCCGGCTCGCCGCCGAGACCGGCGACGGTGACGTAAAACGTTTCAGCATGCAGGCTGGCAGCGAGTACGAGTAGCAGTACGATGCTCATGAGCCTGGTGGGGCGGGCCTCCTGGCCCGCGGCCGACGTCCTCGTCGGGGACGTCCCGCGCGGACGAGGACGTCCGCCCCACAAGGCGACCAACCAATTCCTCAAATCACACCCCACTTCCGCCGCAGCAGCCATTCGCCGGCACGGAGCACCAGCAACAGCACGAAAATCACAGGCATGTTCCACAGATCGCGCGTCTCGCGCATGGTGATTCCAGCCTCGGAATAACTGATCTCGTTCGCGAGTTTCTTTGCGTCGTCAGGCCGGTAATACGTTCCGCCGGTTTCGGACGAGAGCTTTTGCAGCAACTCGCGATTCTGTTCCGCGTGGAAGTTTTCGGCCACGCCATCCTCGCGCCGGAACGTCAGCACATCGCGACCCAGCTCCTCGGTCCCGCGCTTGGCCAGAATCTCAACCAGATACGATCCGGCCTTAGGTGTCGTCCAATCCGCCGTAAACACACCCTGCTCGAGCGGCTCCGGCCGCATTTCGATGCCTTCGGCGATTCCATCCGGCCCCAGCACATGCGCCTCGACGGTTGCGTCGTTCGCGGGAACATAACCTTTGTCGCGAACGTCCGCGCGCAGCTTCACGTGCGTCTCGTCGGCCAGCATCGGGCGCGGCGTCGACGCCACCACGCGGCGCGGCGTGTCCGTCACCAGCCAGCGCAGCAGTTGCTGATAGAACATTTCGTGGCTCATGTCGGAAACCGGCTGCAGCATCTGCCAGCGCCAGCTTCCGGCGGTAGCGAACACCGCCGTACGGCCGCGACCGAAATTCTGAGTGATCAGTAGCGGCAGACGGCCGCCGCGAGTGGGCAGCGCATCCGCCAATACGATCGCACCCGGCTTGGGCTGGCCTGCGTCCTGGAAATTCATCAGGTAGGGCAGCTTCTTCCAACGGGCCACGTTTTTCTCCGGGTCTTCCTCGATTCGCACCACCAGACTGTCGCGACCCTGCGCGGTCAGCTCCACATTCGCCGGATCGCGCACAAAGGTTCCTTTGTGATCAGGCAACGTCACCGGCAGCAGATCGTTGAGATAAATCGATCGCGCGTATCCGCCGTCGGCCAAGGATTCGCGTCCGCCCAGGAACAAGAGGCCGCCGCCGCGCCGGTCGACAAACTGCCGAATCAGGTCCTGCTCGTTGGCCGTCAGATACGCGGCTTCGACGCTGCCCAGGATCAGCCCGTCGAACATGAAAAGATCGTCGATCTTGGATGGAAACCCGTCGTCCAACATGTGAACGTTGGGCCATCCCGCGGGGAACTGGAAGTGAAATTTGTTCTGCGTGGTGCGCAGCGCGGTGATCAGCTCGATGTTGTGATCGTCTTCCACGGCGCGCTTGAGGAACTTGAACTCCCAGCGCGGCTCGCCTTCGAAATACAGGATCTTCGGCTTGCGATTGTCCACGTTTACCAGGCGCGTCAGCTTGTTGTTGCGACCGTTTTCTTCGGCTGGTAACGGCTCGATGGAGGCTTCGACGCTCTTCACACCAGCCGGTCCCGCGTTGAACAGCACCGATTCAGTTTGCTCCACGCCATCGCTCTTGAAAGTAACGTCGCGTGCCGCCAGAACCTTGCTGCCTTCGCGGATCGTCAGCTTGACCTTGGTTCCCGAGTAGCCGTGCTGATGGAAACTCACCAGCGCGGCCAGCCGCAATTCGGGCAGCGCCCGCGCCGGAAGCTGGACCTCAGTGATCTCGACGTCGTGCGCCATCTTCTCGCGCCCGAACCCGATGGTGTGAATCGGAATCCGCTGACGGCGGATCTCGCCGATAGTCTCGAGGTCGATCCCGCCCGAGTTGTCCGATCCATCACTCGCCAGTACTACCGCGCCGATCGGCAGACTCTGCGCGTCGGCCAGCACTTCCTTGAGGCTGTCGCCGATGTGCGTCGCCTGCCCGCCGGCGGTCAGTTGATCAAGTTTCTCGATGCGCGCCAGCCGGTCGCTCAGCCGGTAATAGCGGACCTGGAATTTCTGCTGCAGCGATTTGATCAACCCCGAATTCAGCACGCGTTGGGCTTCCGCGCTACGGGTCTGTCCGCCCGAGCCGTCCTGAATCGCCATGCTCGCAGAATCGTCCACCACCACTGCGACGATGTTTTGCTGGGGCCGCAACGTCGCGACGCTAAGCGCCGGATGCCAGAGCAGGAGGAGCAGGACCGTCGCGAGCATGGTCTGGAGCAACCAGACGACCGCCCCACGAACTCCGTTCACGCGCTTGGACCCGTTGGCGCGGCTCCGTACCAGGTAGGCCAGTCCCGCCGCCACCAGGATCACCGCCAGGACCAGCAGCCACACCGGCAGACCGGCGAGGAACACAAAGGTTCCTTTCGAAAAAACGCTCGACGGATACTTAAACAGAAACTCGAACATTCTTCTGTAAGCCCCTAGTGAGTCAAATCATACATCGCGTAGTTCGCGGCGATCCGGTACGCCAGCGAGGCCCACTTCTCCGGGTACCGCGGATCGTCCGAATTCTCCCAGGCATCCCCCAGATCCATGTTGTGGCAGATCGCGACCATGATTCGGCCTTTGTTGTCATAGATCGCCCGCCATTTCGCCTCGAACCCATCGTACTCGTACATCGATCCGGTCTGCGTCCATTGCATCCCGGGAACCTGAAAACGATCCTCTAAATCATATATGACGTGAAAGATGGCATCTTTGTTATCTATATCTACTACCGGACGATCGGGGAACACCTTTTGCATGCCGCGCATGAAGTTTTCCCACTCCACCGTGCCATGAAAGTCGTCGCACATGAAGAACCCGCCGCGGAGCAGGTAATCGCGAAACTGGGCCGCTTCGTCATCGCTCAGCCGCCAGTACCCGGGTTCGACCGCGTACAGGAACGGCCAGTTGTAGATGTCGTCGGTACCGTCCAGATCCACCGGCTGTTCTACCGACCGCGTGTTGATTCGCGTCAGCCGCCGGATCCCCGCCAACAGATGACGATCGGAGCGTGGATAATCCACCGTCCAGCGGTTGATATGGTCGAACATGCCGTGAATGTTCACCGGCGTGTAGCGCAACCGCGCGCGTGTCCATTCGGCTTTTTCGCGATAGTCGTCGGGCAGCGGAAAGTTGTTGTATTCCCAGCCTTCGTATTCGCGGAAGGGTTTCTGCGCGAGCAGTACACCGCCCACCGCGGCCAGGCCGAACACCGTCAGGAGCGCGAGGCGGAGACGAACAGAGAAGAGCCTCAACTTGGCTCCAGGATAGCAAGGCCCGCCCGGGTGGTTCTACTTTGAACGAGGCGCCGCGCGAGCTCGTTCCGGAAGGGGACGCATCCGGAGGCCGCGAGGAAACACCTCCGCGTCGGTCAGCATGCCGTCGTGATTTGAATCCAGCGCGCCCAGTGATTTCGCAGCGAGTTCGATTTCCCGCGCGGAAATACTGTTATCGCCGTCGAGATCGAGCGCTTCCAAAACAGGATGCATGCTCATCGACCGGGCATCCCAAGGATTGAGCAGCCCACACTCCTCGGGCGAAAGACTCCCATCGCCATCCAGATCGAGGGTCCGCAGCACCGCCGGAGCGTTCGCAATTTCAGCCGCGGAAAGAACCCCGTCATGATTCGCATCCAGCGCCCGCAGCAAACGAAGCCTCCGGAAATATTCCAACCCCACGTCCTCCGGCGTGGACCTCATGCGGACCTCGGCGTCCAGTTCGGCCGGAGGCGCCGCAGTCGGAGCCGGTAAAAGATGCGACGGGCTCGGATGGTGCGACCCGATCAGCGGCGACGAACGCAAGCCGCCATGCCCGATCAGGAAGGAAACGGCTGCGAACGCACCGATCGCGAGGATCACTCCCTGCGTCAGCGCCAGCGGTCGCGGTATATCGTCGGCGCAAGTGAAAAACGCGGGGACGCCGTCGCCCCTCAAACGCTGGACCGCAGCCGGAGCGGGTTCCCACAATCCCGAAAACCGTTCGTGAAAGGCAGTCGCGAAGCCATCGCACGCCGTGCGTGTCGCTAGCTCGATCAAGCCGAGCAAGCCTGCGCTCGACGCCACATGAAGCGTCGCCGAAATTCCCGTGGATAAAGATGCAGCGATGCCCGATACGCGCGGCCCAGGAATCGGCATAGCTTCTCGTGCGCCATCACGATTTCTCCACCGCCAAAAGACGCTTCGACCGCGCCGCGCTAACTGCGCCCGCCAAACGGCGAGCCTCGACGCGCACCACGCGTCCGCCCAAAGACGTGATCCGGTAGTACCGACGCCGCTGGTCGTCGAGCTCCGGATCGGGCCGCTCGTCCGACTCCTCGACCAACCCGGCCTCCAGCATGCGCTTCAGACACCCGTACAAGGTTCCAGGTCCGAGTTGCAGGGCATCCTTCGTTTGCCGTGCGACATCCAGCATGATGCCGTAGCCGTGGCGATCTTGATCCGCCAGCGCGACCAAGATGTGGAATACCGGCGGCGTCAGTGGAATCAGAGTTTCAGGGTCGGGCGATTTCGGCATCAATACATCCGTTACGGATATATTACGCGCAGAGAAGCCCGGGCGCAACAACAAATTTCGACCATGTTAGTTGACGTCGAGCGAGGTCAGCGTCGAAGCCAGGACCTCGGCGAAATTCGCACCGCTCTCCGACCACAGCGTCCTGCGCTCGGGGGAAAGCACGCGATCCAAATCGCCCACCAGGTGGAGCAGACTGCGGATGTTTTCCTGGACCACGCGCGTATCGATGCCCTTCTGAGGAAGGAAGCGCGCCTCCAGACCGAAATCGATGCGCAGGTGGTCGCCGCCGTCGTTCTCGAACTCGGGGCCGAAGCAGGCGAGAGTGACGGGGGCAGGGCCAAGTTTCCAGTCCTCTTCCATTTGCCACAGATCCCAGGAGGCGTCGACCAGCGTGCAGCAGTCGTCTGCCGCGAATTCGCGGGCGGCATTCATAATCACATCGGGCTCCATGCCCAGCGGAAATTCGCGCTCGGTCAGCGGAGGCTCAGCATGCTCGATCGCGTAGACGCGCAGCACCTGTCCATGCTTGGCCAGTTTCGAGAACGGAAAGCGCTCCAGCATTCTGGCGAAATGACGAAGCCGGTCGGCACCGGCATTTTGGCGGAGCCAGATGGAAAGGTAGAGGCGGTCGGACATCTATATGTCCATTTTACTTTGGGCTTTAAGCGGCGACACTCTTGAGCGCGGCGATCGCGCGATCGAGGTCGTCCTTGGTGTTATAGATGTGCGCGGAGAAACGCAATCCGTGCGACGGGCCGGAGTCGATTTTTGAAATCGCCACGCGATGGCGTGAATACAGCGCGTCGTAGTGCGGCTTCACATTGGCCGCGCCGGTAGAGATCTTGACCACGCCCGCGGAAAGCTCCGCCTGGCGATTTGTGCGCAATTCCGCGCGCACGCCGCTTAACTGCTCCTTGAAATACGTGGCCAGCCAGCGCATGCGCGCTTCGATGGGCTTCACTCCGATCAGGTTGACGAAATCCATCGCGGCGTCGATTCCCGCGACACGCGGATCGTCGCGTTGCCCGTAAACTTCGAGCTTCAGCGCCGCGGCCAGGTCGTCCTTCCAGCCCGCGGTCACGATGTAGGGCCACACGTCCGCCGCGCGCTCCTGTCGGACATAGAGAATCCCAGCTTCGAGCGGACCCATCAGCCATTTGTGCGTGCTGGCCGAATAGGAGTCGCAACCCATGTCCTTGAGGTTCAGGTCCAGCGCGGCAAAAGTCTGCGCGCCATCGACATGAATCCACTGCACGCCGCGCCGCCGGCCCAGCTCGCACAATTGCTTCACCGGGAACATCAGACCGTTGACATTCGTGACATGCGTCAACGCGAGAACGCGGGTCTTGGGCGTGATCGCTTTTTCAAAGGAAGAGACCAGTTCGTCGATGCTGGGAGCGGGCGCGGGCGTCGGAACGGATTTGATCGCCAGGCCGTGGCGCTTGGCGCGAATCATCCAGGCCTCGCGATTGGACGGATGATTGTCGCCCGCCATGACGATTTCGTCGCCGGCCTTGAGATCGACGCCGTTCACGATGGTGCAATTACTCTCGCTGGTGTTGCGCGTGAACGCGATTTCGCGAGCCTCCACGCGCAGCGTCGTGCCGATTTTCCGCCGCGCGCTTTCCCACAGTTCCAGGTACTTCTCGCGATTCTGAAAGGATGGATTGGCCTGGAAGTCGCGCTCGAATTTGTCGTAGCGTTCGGTCACGGCGCGCGATGCAGGACAGACGTTCGCTGCGTTGAAGTACAGCAGGCCATCGTCCAGCGGAAACTGGCGCTGGACCATTTTCCAATAGGCTTCGTTCGAGGGGTCGCCCGTGGCCGGGGCTGCGCGGAGCTTCTCCGTCAACGCCGCCCAGGAAACCGCGGCAGTGGAAGCCGCACCTAGAAAATCGCGCCGGTTCATGCAGAAGATTGTATCGCTCCGCAGGGCGTTCAGGGCCCGTGTCGGCTATTGACGGCCGCCTGCCGCGGCGCGCTGCCACCTAAAGTAGCGCGCGATCGCATCGCTAGGTCCCCGCGTTTGCTCGAGGACCTGCAATTTCGGCAGCACGTACTCTTCCGGCCAATATGTCAGCCCGTACATGGCGAATTGCCGAACAGTGGGGCTCGGATGGTACAGATATCCGCCAAGGATTTCGAACGAGGCGTCGTCGGGCACGCCGAGAAGGCTGGGCAGAGTGTTGGTCACGAGTTCGACGGCGTCGTTTATCGGGTGATCGCACAGGGACTGGAGCCATGCAGATCGCTCACCGGCTCTGGCGGCTAAGACCTCGATGGGCGTCCACTCGGAGCGGACCCGAAACGCTGTCTGTGCGGCGGCGAATCCCACCGGCGCCCTAAAGAGCGAATATCGAACCTCATAAACGCCGGGCACGTCAAAGCGATACAGCAGGTGTAGCGGCAAGCGGCCAGATTGGGGGTCTCCTGCCGGCGGATACGATTGGCATATGTTTCCGGCCATCCCGCCACCGTAACGTGTCCAATTCGAACCCGGCAAGAGGGTGAGCATCTGGCCATTCCGCCGGACCTCAACCTGGTTGCACCCAAAGCCGGCTGCACTAAGGACGCCAGGATAGCCAACCGCGCCCGCGAACTCATACGGCACGTCGATCTTGAGCCAGACCGGCATGTCGGTGTACACAGGGCCATCGAGCGCAACGGTAGTCGGCTCGAAACCAGCCTTCATCGAGACAGGCTGGCTGAACTGCCCGTTGTAGACCACCCGGACATCCACAATACCTTCTCGAGGTGAATCCTGAGGGACTTTGAAATTAATCTGGTCGTGGGAAACGTAGAGAAGCTCGGCTGGCATGTCGCCGATGAGCACCTGGGTGCCGCAGAACTCTCTGGGCCAGTTTGATGGTCGAGAGATCCCCGTGCATTTTCCCGGCCACGGGCCCAAATTACCACCGTATATTGTAAGGATCGTGCCGGGTACAACCATCCTTGCAGGCCGGGTTCCGCGGGCAACGCCCGAGGCCGAGAACACCGGTGGGAAATCGGCAGCCGCCAGAGCGCTGCCGAAAAGCACGACCGCGGCCCATCGCACCTTGATCATATCGTCTGTTTCGATTAGACGCCGCTCACGCGCGAAAAGCAACGACATTACCGCTGAGTAACCGCCTTAGAGTCGACGGATGCTAACCTTCGGTCAGCGCGCACGTATGCAGAAAACTGTCGCTGAAGACCGCCGTTTGACCCGCGTAACCAAGATCTGCCTCGCGCTTCCGGAAACCGCGCGCGAACGGCACGGCAGCCATGCGAGCTTCACCGCCCGCAAGAAAGTCTTCGCATACTACTCAGACAACCACCACGGCGACGGCATCATCGCCGTCAACTGCAAAGTTCTCCAGGGCGACAACGCCCGACTGATCGATTCGGATCCGGAGAAGTTCTATATGCCCGCCTACATCGGCTCGCGCGGCTGGGTGGGCCTGCGGCTGGACCGCGGCAACGTGGACTGGGGAGAGGTCGGCGAGCTGATCAAAGGCAGCTACCTGCTGTGCGCCCCAAAAACGCTGGCCAGCCAGATCAAGGTTACTGAGTGATCACCGATCTGATTCAGATCAAGCGGCTGGGCGAGAAAAAGCGCGAAGAGAATCTGAAGTTCCGGCGCTTCTTGAAGTCGCACGTCTACGTAGAGCGGCAGTTTCGTCACGCGGCCGAAGACATCGAAAGTCAGATCGATTGCCTCAAGTGCGCGGAGTGCTGCCGCGTAACAGAGGTCGGGATCACGGAGCGCGACATCGCGCATATGTCCAAGTTCCTGCGGCTTTCAGAAAAAGCGTTTCGCGAGCAGTACACCATGCTGGGGGAAGACGGCGATGTGATCCTCAGGCGCACCGAGGAAAAAGGCTGCGTGTTTTTGGACGGCAACGAGTGCACCATTTATGAATCGCGTCCCGCGAATTGCGAGCGCTTCCCGCACGTGGTGCGAGGGGCCGGGTCGATCGAAAGCCGCATGTGGCAGTTTGTGGATCGGGCGACCTACTGTCCCATCGTCTACAACTGGATGGAAGCGGTGAAAGATTTGACCAAGTTTCGGAAGTAGCGACTATTCGACGAAGCCAAGTTTGTGCAGCGTCTCGCGTGGCTCGGCACCCTCGTAGTGCGGGACCGGAGCCTTCTGGCGACCGCTTTCGAGGGCCACGCCATACGGCGGGTCGCCGAACGGAAACACCTTCTTGAGGGGCTCGACATCCAGCGACTTCGCAGCCTTGAATCCGGTGTCCTGCAGGAACCAATCGGCGGCGCGCGGATCGCTAGTCGGGATCCCGATCACTTTCACGTCGCTGGACCAGTGCATCTGGCCCATGCTCTTCGCCGCATCGTAGCAATGCAGGCAGTGGGGATCGAAGAAGAACAGAAACACGCGGCCGTGTTGCAGCGAGTATGGCTGCCCATCCACCGTGATTGCCTCGGGGGCTTTCGTCCCGGTGAGGTGCGTGAGGGCCGAACCGTAGCTGACCGCGGCGAACACCGCGACCGCACCCAGCACCACCCCCGCCCCGCGCTTTGAAAAGGACGGGATGGTCCACCGGCCGGCCACCATGGCGGCCAGCAGCATCAGCAGGTCGCCGACGAAGAATCCTGGCCCGACGGTACGCTTCACCCAGGGGAAGCAACTGCACTCCTTGCCGACCAGCTTGCCGTAGTTGATCCCGATATAGATCATGAACGCGAGCAGCAGGAGGGTCGCGAGGATCGAGCCCCAGCGGCGGAATCGTGGCACCAGGATCAGCACGCCCGCGAAGGTTTCAGAAACCGCCAGCGCCAGTGTCAGCGGAAGACTGACCTGATACGGGACCAGTAGCTGTTCCACCATCCGCGACCAGCCGAACGGATCGGTGATCTTCCATACGCCCGCGGTGATGAAAAGGAGAGCAACCAGAAACGCCGCGAGGTGGCTGACGACGTTCTTCCAAGGCGGAAGCTCCAGGGACCTGCCCATGGGCTCCACCATACTACTGGCATCCATGCTGCATATTCTATAACGCGGCTGGCGGGCGGAGGGTTATTCTTCGGTCCTTGGTTGCACGAAACGCGGGCGGAGCGTTCCCGATCGCTGCGCCGCCATGCCAGAATGATTCCTTATGGCCGAACCGGTAGTTCTGATCGCCAGTGGCGACCTCCGACTCTCCGCCAACCAAAAGTGCTGGCCCGCGCAGCAGCGAATGGAGGAGATCGTGACGGCGGCGGTGCGCGACGCGGGGGCCGAGATTCGACGCGGCCATCCTTATGACACCGCGGTCGGCCACGGATTCATCGGCAGCCAGCGCCACGGCATGGAAGTTTTTCGATCCATCTCGCCAACAGCTCCGCTGATTGTCGCAGAAGCGGTCTGGCAGTACAGTCACCACGTGCTGGCCGGACTGATTACGCATCGCGGGCCGATCCTCACCGTGGCCAACTGGAGCGGCGAATGGCCGGGGCTGGTCGGCATGCTGAACCTGAACGGATCGCTGACCAAAGCTGGGGTGAAATACACGTCGCTCTGGAGCGTCGATTTCACGGACGATCTGTTTCGAAGTGGCTTGCGCCGCTGGTTGAAGGGCGAGCCAGTGGTGCATGACACCAGTCATGTGCGCCCGCTCAGCGCGTTCAAACTTCCCGCGGAGGCGGCAGGAACCGGTCGGGCGGTCGCTCGGGAATTGCGCGCGCAGAAGTTCATCATGGGAGTGTTCGACGAAGGCTGCATGGGCATGTATAACGCCATCATCCCCGACGAAATCCTGCATCCGACCGGCGTTTATAAGGAACGCCTCAGCCAGTCAGCGTTGTATGCTGCGATGCGCGAAGTGTCCGACGCCGACGCGCGCGGTGTTTACGATTGGCTGCTCAAGAAAGGCATGAAATTCCACTTCGGGCCGAATCCGGAGACCGATCTAACCGAGGCGCAGGTGCTGGATCAGTGCCGCATGTACGTCGCCGCCCTGCGTATCGCCGACGAGTTCGGCTGCGCGACCATCGGCATCCAGTATCAGCAGGGCCTGAAGGATCTGGCCCCCGCGTCCGACTTGGTCGAGGGTCTGCTTAACAATGTCGATCGCCCGCCGGTGCGCGTGAACGGCCGGGTGCTCTTTGAAGGCGAAGCCCTGCCGCATTTCAATGAAGTCGACGAGTGCGCGGGGCTGGACGGGCTGATCACAAATCGCTTATGGCGGCGGCTCGGTCACGATCCCGAGAACACGCTGCACGACTTGCGCTACGGCGAGGATTACAACGGACAGTTCGTGTGGGTTTTCGAGATTTCCGGTTCGGTGCCGCCCGAGCATCTCATCGGCGGATTTGCCGGCGCTTCGAGCGAACGGCAGCCGCCCATGTATTTCCGGCTGGGCGGCGGAACCATTAAGGGCATCAGCAGACCGGGACCAGTGATCTGGAGCCGGATCTTTGTCGAAAATGGCGGACTGAAAGCGGACCTGGGCCTCGCCGAATCAATCGAGCTGCCGCCTGAAGAAACCGAGCGGCGCTGGCGGGCGACCACGCCGCAGTGGCCCATCATGCACGCCGTGACGCGCGGTGTTTCGCGCGACCAGATGATGGCGCGGCACAAGGCGAATCATATTCAAGTGGTCTATGCGCCCGATTGGCCGCACGCGAATCTGGCCCTGGCGGCGAAGGCGGCGGCGTTTGCCGAACTCGGGATCGACGTGAGCATCTGCGGAATAACGCCGGAGGAATTATGCGCGTAGGTCTCATCGGCACCGGCGCGATCTCGCATAAGCACGCGCAGGCGTACAAGAATATCGGCTTCGAAGTGGCGGCCTGTACCGACATCAATCCCGCCGCGGGCGAAGCATTCGCCGCTCAGTGGGGTGGCGAGTTCGTCAAGACGTGGCAGGAAGTGTGCCGCCATCCCAAGGTCGATTACGTCGATGTGTGCACGTTCCCCGATTTTCGCTTGCAGCCGCTCGAACTGTGCGCCCAAAACAAGAAGCACATCCAAGTGCAGAAGCCGATCGCGACCAATTTGGCCACCGCACGCGCGATGGTCGAGAAGGCCCGCGCGGCGGGAATCGTGCTGGGTGTGGTGAGCCAGCATCGTTTCGACGATTCGTCGCAATTTCTCAAACGCTCGATCGGCGCGGGACGGCTAGGGAAGATTCTGCAGGCCGACGCGTACGTGAAGTGGTATCGCTCCGCCGAATATTACTCGCGGCCGATCAAAGGAAGTTGGGCCACTGAAGGCGGCGGCGCGCTGATCAACCAGGCCATTCACCAGGTAGACGTCCTGCTGTGGCTGATCGGGCGGGTGAAACATGTGTGGGGCGAGTGGCAATTAGCTGCGCTGCACAAAATAGAATCGGAGGATGTGCTGACGGCGGCGCTGCGCTACGACTCCGGTGCGACTGGCGTGATTCAGGCGTCGACGGCGTTCTGGCCGGGATACACGGAGCGCCTGGAAATTCACGGCACCAAGGGCACCGCGATCATTTCCGGCGACAAACTCACTACATGGGACGTCGGCGGCGATGCCGCCGCGCAATCCGCTGATCCAGCCCCGGTCGATCGCGACGTGGCCAGCGGCGCTTCCGATCCCATGGCGATTTCGCTCGAACCGTTTGAGCGCCAGTTTCGCGATTTGGGCGATGCGATTCGAACCGGCCGCAAGCCGCTGGTCGGTGGCGAAGAGGGTCGCGACGCGTTGGAATTGGTTGACGCGATTTACCGCTCCTGCCGCGGCGACGTCAAGGTTTCGCTTGAAGGATACGCTTGACGCCTGAACACAGGCGCACTCTGCGCGTGCCGGCCTCGAGCGCCAATCTCGGGCCGGGATTCGACGCGCTCGGCTTGGCTCTGGATGCTTATCTGGTGTGCCGTTTCCAGCAGTCGATGTCGCTCACGATTCGCGCGTCGGGCCGTGATGCGACTCGAATTCCGACCGGCGACGACAACGTGATCTGGCAGACGGCGCTCGCGATCGCAGCCGCGGAAGGCCGGGCTCTCCCGCCGCTCGACCTGGAAATCGAAAACGACATCCCCATCGGAAAAGGTTTGGGCTCGAGCGCCGCCGCATTGGTCGCCGGAGTAGTGATCGCGAACGACGTCCTGCACCTAGACTGGTCGCGCGCGCGTGTGCTGGGCGAGGCTGCGAAGATCGAGGGCCATCCCGACAATGTCGCCGCTTGCGTCCTCGGGTCGTTGGTCGCGAGCGCGATCGACGCGGAGCAGCGGGTGCGCTTCGTGCGGCTGGAGATCGATCCGAAGATCGAAGTTTCCGTCGTGGTGCCCGATTACGAATTATCGACCGCTGAAGCGCGGCGCGTCTTGCCCGATTCGTACTCGCGTGATGATTCGATTTTCAACGTGCAGCGGGGCACGTTGTTAATCGCCGCTCTTACGACCGGAACGCTGGAGGCGTTTCCGATGGCGCTCGAAGATCGGTTGCACCAGCCGCATCGCTTCGCGTTGGTGCCCGGCCTCGAGGAAATCGTCAAGCTCGCGGCGCCCGGATTACTCGGTTGCGCACTGAGCGGTGCCGGCCCCTCAATCCTGGTCTTCCACGAACGTGGCCGGTCCGAGGTTTGCCGGCTGGTGTGCGATGTTTTCTCCAAGCAGGGTCGATCTTCAGAAATCCTCGCTGCCCGAATCGCCCCCGACGGCTACCTGCTGTCATAAATCATTTGCGTTGATTCGCGTTTATTTGCGGCCAGCATATTAAGATGGAAGAGTGTTCCCTCGCAGTTACAACGTCGGACCCGTGGCCATCGCGCCTGCCACCGTGCTCGCGCCCATGGCCGGGGTCACCGACACCGTATTTCGCCGCCTGATCCGCGCCCAGGGCGGCTGTGGACTGATCATGACCGAGTTCACCAGCTCGCATGGCGTGGTCGCCAATTCGAAATCGGTCAAACCGCGGCGCAGTTTCCGCTATCTGTATTTTCAAAAAGACGAACACCCCATCTCGGCGCAACTCTTCGGATCGGATCCACAGATCATGGCCGACGCCGCGCGCTATTGCCAGGACCTGGGATTCGACATCGTCGACATCAACTTCGGCTGCCCGGTGAAAAAAGTGGTGACCTGCAACGGCGGGTCGGGACTGTTGCGCGATCTTCCGCTGGTCGAAAACATTCTGCGCGCCACCCGCGCGGCGATTTCGATTCCGCTGACGATGAAGTTTCGGGCGGGCTGGAACGATCGTGAACTGGTCGCCGTCCGCATGGCCAAACTTGCCGAGGATTGCGGACTGCAGGCCATCGCTCTGCATCCACGTACGCGCGAGCAAGGCTACGCCGGCCGCGCCGATTGGACCCGAATCGCTGAGATCAAGGACGCCGTGAAAATCCCTGTGATCGGCAACGGCGATGTGGTGACGCCGGAAGACGCCGTGCGCATGGTTCAGGAAACCAAGTGCGACGCGGTGATGATCGGCCGCGCGGCGTCGTCCAACCCCTGGATCTTCCGCCAGATTCAGGATTATCTGGCGACCGGACATTACACCTCGCCCACCGAGCAACAGCGCTACGAGATCATGCGCTACTACTACACCATGCTGTGCGAGCACGGCGCGTCCGATGCGGTGGGCAAAATGAAGCAGTTCGCCACGTACTTCACGCACGGCGTTCGCAACGGCGCGAAATTGCGCGCGGATATTTATCAAGCCGCGCAGCCGACGCAAATCCTGGACCTGGTGGACGCATTCTTCGAACAAGAGCTGGCCGCCTGAAGCCCGTGAACACGTGATCCGCCCGTGAAAAAGGTCCAGCTCATTACTGACGGCGCGTGCATCGGAAATCCCGGCCCCGGCGGATGGGCTTACATTCTGCGCCATAACGGTCACAAGCGCGAGGCCTTCGGATCGGAGCCGCACACCACCAACAACCGCATGGAGCTGACCGCCGCGCTGCAGGGTCTGCGAGCCTTGAAACACGCCTGCGACATCGAGGTCATTACCGATTCCGAGTACGTCAAGAACGGCATTACCACCTGGATCCACGGCTGGAAGCGGAACGGGTGGAAGACCGCATCGAAGAAACCCGTGGTCAATCAGGATCTGTGGATGGAGCTGGACGACGCCGCAAAGTATCACCAGATCACGTGGTCCTGGACCAAGGGTCACGCCGACCATGAGGACAACAATCGCTGCGACGAGTTGGCTACACGTGCCGCCCGAGAACAGTTGTAGAGAAACCAAGTTGTGGCTTTCCTTCACACCTGTGCGCGGCACACTCGCCCCAATCGTCGCAATACACTGATTCCTCGTCGACCGGCACATGGCCCGCCGCGTGCAGTATTTTTAGCATGCGAAAACCCGCCGCGCTGTACTCCCTGGTAATCCATATCCTGGCGATCGCGTTCCTGTTTCTCCTGACCATTCAGCCGGCCATCGTGAACCACCTTCCCAGGGTTCCGGTGGTGTTAACGCCGCTTCACGCCCCCAACACGAAATTCAAAAGCGACGCGGGCGGAGGAGGGCGCGCCCTGCTCCGCGCCACGCATGGCGATCCACCGCCCAAGCCGGTCCACAAAATCTGGATTCCACCGACCACCATGATTCCAGAACAGCCCAAGCTGGTGATCTTGCAAGCTCTGCTCGACGCTCCGGACATTCAGATTCACCCGACCCAGATCGGCGACCCATTCTCGAAGCTGAGCGGCAGTTCGTCCGGCATCGGCCTGAGCGGCTTCGGCATCGGTGATTTCGACGGCAAGCGAGGCATCGGAAAAGGGAATAACGATCGCTCGGGTATCGGAGGGCCGGGCGGTCCGAGCGCCCCGCAGCAACGCCTTTCGAGACGGCCGCAGCTCGTCTACAAGGAAGAGCCCGAGTATTCGGAGGACGCCCGCAAGGCGCGATTCCAAGGCACCGTGATCCTGATGATCGACGTGGATACCAGCGGCCGGCCGATCAACATTCGCGTCACCCAGGGTGTCGGCCTGGGCCTCGACGAAAGGGCCATCGCCGCTGTACAGCGCTGGCGTTTCCGGCCGGCTCTCGCGGGCGACAAGCCGGTGGTCGCGCCCGCGGTGGTCGAGGTCGCGTTCCACTTGCTGTAGCTCCGGTGCCCGCCCGGTTCCGGGCTCCTGGCTCCTAGCTCCTGGCTCCATGGCCCCTGGCCCCTGTCCCCTGGTACATTATTAGTCATGATGTTTAAAACATTTCTATGCGCTTCTGTTTTGGCCGCCTCCGCCTTCGGCGCCGAGATCCCCTTCTTCGGGGCCGGTGTCAAGCTCGGAGCGCCCTTGATTGACGCCTTTAATGTTTCGTCGAATCCCACCATTGCCACGTTCAGCGCCTCGTCCAGCCATTTCACGGTGGGTCCGTATATCGAAATCAGGCTACCGCTCGGGCTGGGCCTGGAAATGGACTTCCT
>WNFL01048376.1_pt1 | contig 17209 bp, 11 predicted proteins | sample 5400361 | NCBI WGS metagenome assembly WNFL01 (sample SAMN13153351, study PRJNA577476) | soil metagenome | isolation source: 40 cm soil on Douglas fir-dominated hillslope | place: USA:California | collected 2013-09-17 | reverse complement strand
GATGTCGACACCCTCGACGCCGCTATCCACAGTGCCGTCGCCGACTTGAACACGGAACGAAATCGCAATCTGTTGGGCAAACAGAGAATCTCTGCTTAGCTAAACCTCACCCTTTTTGGTACACTATTACCTCGCAAGAGAGGCAAAAGTCGTGGCAGTTTCCGGGATCTCGTAGCCCGGATGGAGCGCAACGACATCCGGGACGGCCCGGATTTCGCTGCGCTCAATCCGGGCTACCAGTTGATGGCTAAAGTTCCTTTTCGGCGAGTTCCCGAAACTCATCGGGGACGGAACGAGAGAGTCCCAATACGACTGACCCGTATCCGACCGCCTCCCATCCGAAACGATCGCGGATCACGTCGACGGCACGGTCGGCCATCCACCGCGCCATCCCTCTCCTGGTACCGGGGCGCCGCTCCTCGCCTGCGAGCCCAAGCGGGAGTTCCAGCTGCAGGTCTGCGTGCTTCTCAAGGTGCGATACGGAGATCGCGAGCAGCGAGATGGCCTTCTCGCCGGGGTGCTGCGCCAGAACGCGGCGCACCAGCTCTTCGGCGATGTCGGCAAGAATCGCGGTCGCCGAAACCGGGGCATCGAGCGTGATCGAACGCGTGACCGAGCGAAGGTCGGCGAAGCGGACGCGCACCGTGACAGTCCGGCCAGGCCGGGATTTGGCCCGCAGCCGGCTCGCCACCCGGTCCGCGAGATGACGCAGCGTGGGAATGATGATCCGCTCTTGCGCCGGCTTCCTGCCGAGCGCCGACTGGGCGCCGGCCGATCGCGCGTGCCGACGCGTGTTGATTTGGCGCGGGTCGCGATTCCATGCCAGCGACGTAAGCTTCTCCGACGCCGCAGGCCCGAGCAAGCGCTCGAGTGACCATCCTGGTGTCCCCGCGAGCTGCCCGATGGTCAGCACGCCGATGTCGGCGAGCCGCGCCTTGGTGACCGGGCCTACGCCCCACATCAGTTCGACCGGCAAGTCGTGAAGGAAGTCAAGCTCGGCATCGGGATCGACAATCACAAGCCCGTCGGGCTTGGCCACTTGAGAGGCAATTTTCGCCAGATGCTTGGTGCGCGCGACGCCGACCGAGATTCGAAGGCCAAGCTCCTCGCGCACGCGGCGCCGGACCGCGCGGGCAATTTCGGTCGGCGGACCGAAGAGATGGGTGCAACCCGCCACATCCGCAAAGGCCTCATCGATGGAAATTCGCTCGACCAGGGGCGTGAAATCATTGAGCACGTTGATGGCGGCATCGCCCAGCCGCTGGTAGTCCTTGAAATGGCCGCCGACAAAGATCAGCTGCGGACAAAGCTCGCGCGCCCGCCGTCCCGACATGCCGCTGCGGACTCCGAACGCCTTGGCTTCGTAGGAAGCGGCGAGCACGACCCCGCCGCCGACCGCAATGGGCTTGCCGCGCAAGGACCGGTCGAGAAGCTGCTCGACCGAGGCGTAGAAGGCATCCAGGTCGGCATGGAGGATCGTGGCTGTCGTTTCCATCCGGGTCGTTCAGCGCGAAATCTCGAAAATGATCAGCAGTGATCAGCTTGTGGACAAGGTTTTGCATGAGAGAACATAAAGAGAACATATGCTGGCGTTTTGTCAAGCGGCGTATGCGATGTGGAGGTTCGCAGCCCGTAGGGCGCAATAAGCCACCGGGTCCGGCCTTTTGGCCGGCCCGATGATAAACTCCTCGCATTGCGCCGCTTTCATCTCAGGCTCGCTCGCCGAAGCCCCATCGAAACGTCGCCGCCTCTGGCACCGCAACGGCGCAATGCGCTGCGCTTATTGCGCCCTACGGTCGCCCTCCAGCGTCGTCCGGCCCGCGATCAATTCGCGGGGGTCATGATCTTGGTTTCGACGGGGACGTCCTTGGCGGTGAGGCCGGCGTAGACGGTGACGTCCTTGCACGCGGCCCTGACCTTGTCCACGGCCGCGGGGGTGATGGTGGTGCCCCACACGTATATGCGCGACAGCTTGGGCAAGGTCGAGAGCTGGTCTAAGCCTGCGTCCGTCACCTTGGTGTTGGTCAGGTTCAGATAGGTCAGGTTCTTCAGGCCAGCGATCTCCGGCGATCTCCGTAGCCGCCGCATCGGTGATGGCGTTCTCCTCCAGGCGCAGGCGCCGCAGATTGGAGAAGCCGGCGATGGTGTTGACCTCCGCGTCGGTGACGCCGGCGTGCCTGAGGTTCAGACGCAGGATGTTGGGCCCGAAGCTGGCGAGGTCGTTGATCATCTCGGGGGTCACCGGATTGGCCGAGACATAGTCCACGTCGACCAGGTTGGAGCCCTTGGCCACCTTCCTGACAATGAAGCCCTCCTCGACCGCCTTGGCCACCGCCGCCTTGTCAGCCTCGGCGACCTGCGGCAGGGGCGCCTCGTCCGGGCCTGCCGCGGCGGCCTCCTCCTCGACCGCCCCGCCGGCGGCCCCGATCATCGCCTCGATGGCCGCGGAGGCCTCCGCCGTAAGCGTCAGGCTGCCCACCGTTGCGCTCTTGGGGGCGCCTTGCGATATCCACCAGCCGATCGCGGCAATCTCGTTCTTGTTGAGCGGCGTCTTGCCGTCCTTGGGCATGAAGTCGGAACTCGTCGGCGCCAGGTTGACCCGGTGGAACAGGTCGGAGGCGGCGGGATTGCCGGGGGCGATCACCGCGCCCTTGGAGCCGCCCTTCATCAGGGTCTCGTAGGTGGCCATCGCCAGGCCGCCGGACCTCTTGGAGTTGTTGTGGCAGCTTAAGCAGCGCTGCTCCAAGGCCGGCAGCACCACGTCCAGATAGATGTCCGCCGAGGCCAGGTCCTGGGGCTTGGGCCTCGGCCCGGCATCGGCCGGCAGACCGGCCAGCACCCGGACGGGGCCGGGAGCGTACTGCAGCAGATAAGTGTCGCCGTGGGTCAGGTTGCCGCCCAAGTGCCCGGTGAGGAACATCAAGAACAGTACCGCCGCCACCGGAACGCCCCAGAGCTTATTATAGCCGCGGTCCACAGCCGCGCCTGGGGCAAAGGCCGGCTGCACGGCATCGTAGAGGCGGGCAACCGTCTCGGGCCCGGGCCACGCGGGCCATATCGCCACCGGGTGCAGGCGCGTACGCAGGATAGCGATCAGGCAGGCGACCGATGCGAGCGTCACGCCCGCCCAGCCGTGGGCTTCCACCGCATCCATATCCTCGAAGCTGTTCTCGGTGGCGTGCATGACGCCGAGCGCCACCGTGGCCAGCGCGCTGATCGCCCCGGCAATCCAGGCGGGTGCCACCGCGTTCTCCAGAAACCTGAACGGCCGGAACCGGACGAGAATCTCCAGCGCCACCGCCAGCGTCAGTATGCCCAGCGGCAAGTGCAGGATCAGGACGTGGAAACGCCCGAGAAACCAGATGAACTGCATCAAACCTTTAGCCTCCCGCTTGCTTGTAAGCACCGCGAATGAGTGTCATCGCCCGGCTTGACCGGGCGATCCAGTAACCACCGGGGCTGCTTTTGAAGCACAGTCTTAAAGGCTGGTGGTTACTGGATGCCCCGCTTGAAACGGGGCATGACACGCCTTCGATTTACTTATCCTCTGTGTTCTCTCAGGCGATGATGCCCTGGATCACCTTGCCGCCCGTGTCCGTCAGGCGGAAATCGCGGCCCTGGTAGTGGAAGGTCAGCTGCTTGTGGTCGAGACCTAAGAGGTAGAGCATCGTGGCGTTCATGTCGTGGATCTCGACCGGGTCCTCGATGATGTTGTAGCTGAAGTCGTCGGTCTTGCCGTAGGCGATCCCCGGCCTGGTCCCGCCGCCCGCCATCCACATGGTGAAATTGCCGCCGTGGTGGTCGCGGCCCGCGTTGGGGTTGATCCCGCCCTGGGCGTAGACCGTGCGGCCGAACTCGCCCTTCCAGGTGACCAGGGTGTCGTCCAGCAGGCCGCGCTGCTTCAGGTCCATGACCAGAGCGGCGGAGGGCTGATCGACCGCCCAGCAATCGGGCGGATGACGCCGGGCGATGCCATTGTGGTGGTCCCAGCCGACCTGGACCAGATGCACGTACTTCACGCCCCGCTCGATCAGGCGGCGGGTGAGCAGGCAGTTTCGGGCGAAGGTGCCCGGCTGGTGCACCTGCGGGCCGTACATGTTGAGGATGTAATCCGGCTCGTCGCGCAGATCGGTGACGTCCGGCACCGAGTCCTGCATGCGATAGGCCATCTCGTACTGCGCGATCTTGGACAAAATCTCCGGGTCACCGCTCATCTGGTACTGATAGTGGGACAGCTGGTCGATGACATCCATCTGAGCGCGGCGTTCGTCGCGGCCCATGCCGTCGGGGTTGCTCACGTAAAGCACGGGCTCATTGCCCGAGCGGAACTCCACGCCCTGGTGGTTGGAGGGTAGAAAGCCCGCCGACCAGGTCGCCTGGGTGGCGCCCACGCCCGCGGCCTGGAACTGCGACTTCATCACGACGTACGACGGCAGGTTGGCGTTGTCGGTGCCGAGCGCATAGTTGACCCACGCCCCCGCTGCCGGACGGCCCGGCAGCTGGAAGCCGGTGTGCAGCAGGATGTCCGCCGGATCGTGGTTGACCTGCGGCGTCCAGATCGAGTGGATGAAGGTCAGGTCGTCGGCAATCGAGCCGATGTGCGGCACCAGGTCGGAGACCCAGCGCCCGCATTGGCCGTACTGCCGAAACCGCGCGAGCGGGCCCATCAGCGGGAACGAGGTCTGGCCGTTGGACATGGACGAGATCTTGCCCCGGCCCTTGACCGATGGCGGGATCTCTTCCCCGTGGCGTTTGATGACCTCGGGCTTGTAGTCGAAGGTATCCACCTGGGACACCGCGCCCTTCATGTGGATGTCGACGACCCGCTTGGCCCGGGCCGGGAAATGACCGGTGGTCAGCTTGCCCAGATTGGGACCGGATTCGCCGGCCGGGGTTGCGCCTTTGGCCAGGGACCTGCCGCCGCCGAGGAGTTTGGCCGCCGCGATGGCCCCGAGCCCCATGCTGGAGCCAAGCACGGCCCGGCGGGTCAGGTTGGCGAGTTGGCGCGGATCGATCTCGATCTTCTTGCTCATTGTCGTCCCTCCTGGCGTAGGGTGTTCGCGAAGAATACTGCTTCAAGATGAGTGTCATCGCCCGGCTTGACCGGGCGATCCAGTAACCACCGGGGCTGCTTTTGAAACACCGGGTCAAAGGCTGGTGGTTACTGGATGCCCCGCTTGAAGCGGGGCATGACACGCATTCGATTCACTTATTCTCCGCAGTCTCCCTAGCGCACCGTGTAAGCGTCAGGCGTGTTCATCACGCTGGCGGTGACGACGGTCAGGGCCGCGAGCTCGACCGGGTCGACCGCGGGATCGGCCGTGGCCGCGCCGATGGCGATGAGCTTCTTCACTTCGTCGGGCGACTTCTGCATCAGGGCCAGTTCCGACGCACGGTAGCCCTTGATGGTCGCGAGTTCGGTGGCGTCGGGATGGCGGCGGACCGCGAGGCGCCACATGGTGATCAGCTGCTGATCCTCGTTGGCCGACGACTTGATCGCCCGCTCCGCCAGCTTGCGATAGGCCTCCATGAACTGGGTGTCGTTCAACATCACGAGGCCTTGGAGCGGCGTGTTGGAGATGGGCCGGGTCACCTGGGCGTCGCGGCGGTCAGGCATGTCGAACGGCACCAGGTTCGCGACCGGGGCGTTGCGCTTGACGAAGGTGTACATGGAGCGACGGTAGTTCTGCTGGGCTGGCACATTGGTCGGATAGACCACCGCGCCTTGGGCGACACCGTCCCAGATGGCGTCGGGAGCGTAGGGGAACACGGCGTCGCCGCCGACCTTCTTGACCAGCAGGCCTGAGACCATCAGGGCGTTGTCGCGGATGGTCTCCGCCGCCATGCGCAAGCGCGGGCCGCGTTCCAATAGGAAGTTGCGCGGGTCTTTCTCCAGGTTCTCGCGGCGGATATTGGAGTTCTGCCGATAGGTGGCGGACATCACCATCAGCTTGTGCATGTGCTTGATGTCCCAGCCCGAGCGGACGAACGCGACGGCGAGGTAGTCGAGCAGTTCCGGGTGCGTCGGGGTTGTGCCCTGCGTCCCGAAATCATCCGCCGTCTGCACGATGCCGTTGCCGAAGTGGCCCTGCCACATGCGGTTGATGTAGACGCGGGCCGTCAGGGGATGCTTCGGGTCGAACAACCACGCGGCGAGGCCGAGGCGGTTGCGCGGCAGCTTGTCGTTCCACGCGAACACCCGCGGCATCCCCTGCGGCTTCACTTCCTGGAGGTAAGAATTGTAGACGCCGCGGTCCAGCACGTAGCTCTTGCGCGGAATCGGCTGGTCGCCGGCGATCATGATGCGGTGGATCGGCGTTTCGATCCGTTGCTCGCTGAGCCGAGCGTCGGTCAGCTCCTGCCACGCCTTCTGGACCGCAGGGTCCTTCGCGGCAGAGATCAGGGCCATGTCGGCGCGGGCTTGCTGCTGCGGCACGGCCAGCGCCGCCTTCGGATCCTGCAGATAGGCCACTTCGAGCGGCGTCAGGGTGCGGGTGATGACGCGGAGCTCGTCGAGCGCCCCATCCACCAGTTCCGGACGGTTGAAGTTGACGCCGGCGGCGAGGCCGAAATAGCTGCCGAACTGGCTGTTGACGGACCGCGGGAAGGACGAGCGGATGAGCTGATTGTGCTCGATCTCGACCGGCCATTCCTTGCCGTCAACATAGAGGTGCATGCCCTCCGCCTTGGAGTTGCCGTCGTAGGTCGAGGTGATGTGCACCCAGCGGTCGGTCGGGATGTTCTCCCTGGTGGCGACTTGCAGCATTTCGGTCGGAGCGTTGTGGGTGATGCTGTAGGTGAGCTTGCCGTTGGCCATGCTGAGCTCATAGCCCTGGCCTTCGATGCTGCCGTTGTTGTACAGCACCGAGGCCGACGGGCCGTTGGGCCTCGTGGTGTCGACGTAGGGCTCGGTCCTGAGCTTCAGCCAGAAGTCCAAGCTGTAGGGCTGGGTGCGCTCGAACATGCCGACCGACTTGTCGGCGGAGAACACCGAGTCGCGCAGCTCGATGCCCTGACCCTTGTGGCCCGGCACGAACTTCACGTTGCTGACGAACGCCTTCTTGCCGTCGCCGAGGCCGGAGTCGGTCCATTGCAGCGCCTCCGGGTGGACCCACTGCTGCAGCTGGCGCTTGGAGATGCGTTGCGGGTCGCCCAGGCGGTCGTCGGTGTAGCCCAAGGCGATGAGCTGCTCCATGGCCCATTCGACTTCGCGGGCGGCGAGGCGCGGCAGGCCCGGGTCGGCCTTCATGGCCGCGAGGTCGCCCGCCATGGCGGCGCGACGGCCGAAGGGCGACGCATCCCTCCTCCTGGCGCCGGCGGCGGCGGGCTCGCTCGGGCCCTTGGCAGCTGAAGCGGCCGGCTTGTCCGCCGTATCGCGCAGGGCAGCCTTCGTCAGGCCTGGCTCGGCGGCCGAGCCGGTGCCGTCCTCACGAACGGCGGCCTCGTCGACGCCTCCCTTGCCGGTCGGGTCCGCGGGCTTGGCGTCCGCGAGCCGAGGCTTGCCGTTGCCTGGCTCCTTGGCAGCACTGGGCATATTATCCGGCGCGGAGCCTGGCCGGTTCGGGGCGCCGGCCGCCGCGGCGCGCGCACCTTCGACCATCGGGGTCGGCTTGCCCGCCCGCACGTCGGTCAGAATCTTCTTCTGCAGGAAGGCCGCCGCCTGGGCGCGGGTCATGCCGTCGAAGGGGTTCTTCTCGCCTTCGGCCGGAACGCCGAGCGGCAGCTCCTGCGGCTCCAGGTATAGGGACGAGAAGTCGCCGGCGTAGCCGTTATCCAGCGGATAGTAGGCCTGGGTGTCAGCCTTGATCGACGCATCGATGAAATCGGCGCGCGCGGCCTCCGGCACGGCGGCGACCGCGGCCAATGCCTTCTGCTGCGCGGCGCGCAGCGCGCTCTGATAGGCCGCTTCCTTGGCCACGGTGACGGCACGGGCCTGAGCGAGCTTCTCGGCTTGCAGGGTGGTCGGCCATGGCAGGGTCGCGCCCCTCGGCGTGCCGCGGCCGAAGGAGGCCAAGCCGCGCTCGTCCATCTGGTTGAAGAAGCCGGCGAGCGCATAGTAGTCGGCCTGGGCGATCACGTCGTACTTGTGGTCGTGACACTTGGCGCAGCCCACGGTCAGGCCCAGGAAGTCCTTGCCGATCAGCTCCGTGCGCTCATGCACGTAGTTCATGCGGAACTCTTCGTCGATCGAGCCCCCTTCGGAGTCCTGACGGCCAGCCTTCAGGAAGGCGGTCGCCAGGAGCTGCTCGCGGGTCGGATTCGCAAGTTGGTCGCCGGCGAGCTGCCAGGTGACGAACGTGTCGTAGGGCATGTTGCGCTGGAACGTGCTGATCACCCAGTCGCGGTAGGGGTAGGAGATCGGACGTTCGTTGTCGTTGAGGCCGCCGCGGCTGTCGGCGTAGCGGGCCACGTCGAGCCAGATGTTGGTCTGGCGCTCGGCGTATTCCACCGACGCCAGCAGGCGGTCGACCAGCTTCTCGTAGGCGTTCGGGTCCTTGTCGCTCACGAACGCGTCCACTTCCTCTAAGGTCGGCGGCAGGCCGGTCAGGTCCAGGGTGACGCGGTTGATCAGGGTCTCGCGGTCAGCTTCAGACGATGGCGACAGGCCTTCCCGGGCGAGTCTCGCGTAGACGTAGCGGTCGATCTCGTTGACCGCCTGGCCGTCCCACCTGGTGTTCTCAGGCTTGACGATGGTGGGCGGGATGTAGGCCCAGTGCGGCTTGTAGAGCGCGCCCTGCGTGATCCAGCGCTCGATCACCGCCACGTCGTGGGCCGACAGGGTCTTGTGCGCCTCCTTGGGCGGCATCCTGTAGTCGGCGTTGGTGGAGATGATGCGCTTGTAGAGCTCGCTCTTGCCTGGGTTGCCCGGCACGATGGCGCGCTTGTTCTTGTCCTCAGGGATAGGGTCGTAGGCGGCTTTGTCAATGTCGAGGCGCAGGCCAGCCTTCTGCATGCCCTGGCCGTGGCACGAGAAGCAGTTCTGCGACAGGATCGGGCGCACATCCCAGTTCCAATCCGGACGGTCCGGGATGCGGACGCTGCCCGCGTCGGCCGCTTCGGTGGCGACCTTGCCGACGACCTGACTCTTGTCGTTGGCGTACACGAGGAAGATGCCGCCGGTCACCGCAACGATGCTGGCGCCGACCGTCAGAGTCAAGGAGCCGATCTTACGCATGGAGGCCAACCCTCTTTCACTGTGGACGACCCTTTTTCCCTGTCGAGAAGCCCTTCGCTATGGCGAAGCCTTGCGGCTTCCCTCCTCATCCCTGCACGCACCCGCAAGCGTGTCGCGAAGCCCGGCCCCGCGGCTGACGTTTTGCGGGGCGCGCCAACCAAGGACCGCCTAACGTTGTTGAGCCATCAAAAGTCTGGGCCCAAGGCGTTTATGCTTTCTGATTCAAGAACCCACAGCACGCGACCTGCCGCCCCCTCCCTACCCTCCCCCGCATGCGGGGGAGGGTAGGGAGGGGGCAAAGGCGTTTCGGTCCGACGCCGACTGCAGCGTTTCCACCATCTGCGCACATGGTGGCGCAGCCAGCCGCGTTTTCGTTCCAAGCGGCTTGAGGTTGATCAGACCAGTTGGCTTCGAAAGCGTCAACCACAAACCGTCCCACTCTAAGGTGGGACCCGTACCCTGGCCCACATCTGAGAATTTCATTCCCCGAGTGCCGGCTATTTGGGACTATTCGGACAACCCGCTGGCTTCCGGACAACTCGCTTTAGCGCGAGCCGGTGCTTGATCCCAAAGCCGCATCTCTATCCGCTCAATCGGTCTTAGCCGCCGATTGGCGTCTAGTTTTTAGCGAACGCCGCTCCGGCCGGGATCTTTTGGTCCTTAGGCCAACCTGCGGTACGCGATGGAACGGTGCCAACGACGCGCAGATCAAAGAATCGCTCGTGCTTTTGAAATCGCGCGTATGAAACAAATGACAAATATCACTTGGAACAACCATAATAAGTTGAATGTTTATTGGCCACTGGCATAGCTTGTCTGCTCGACATCAAGAGCGTGAGGCCCACCCTGTAAGCAAGCACGCTCTTGCGCACGTAGGAGAACTAGAAAATGGCCAAACGCGAGACAAGAATCATCCAGTACGATCCGCGTGCGGCCGCGGCGCGTCCCGCCGCCGTTCAGGTGCAAACCTCCGCCGATACGATCCTTCCGCACGCCGATTGGAAAAAAGCGCGGGATGAGTTGGAACGCAAACTGGGCGGCCATCGGGCACGCATCACTGCATTCGCAGCTGCGAAGCCTGAGGTTAGCGGCAGGGAGAACATCCTTGGCTTCGCTGTCGGTCTGCGCTACTCGGCGAAAGCCCTTACCGGCCAGCTCGCTGTGAAGGTCTTTGTTCGCGAGAAGCTGCCCATGGAGCAGGTTACTGCGGCAGCGCGAGTGCCAACACAGGTGGCCGGCTTCGATACGGACGTCGAGGCCATTGGCGAAGTCGTCCTGCACAGTTACGCCAGCCGTTATCCCCGTCCGGTCCCTTGTGGGGTTTCGGTCAGCAATACCAATCTACCCGGCTCAGGCACTCTAGGCTGCTTGGTCGTCTTGCACAATGGTAAGCTATGCATCTTGAGCAACAACCACGTCCTGGCCAACGAGAACGCCGCTAACGTCGGTGACTAGATCGTTCAGCCCGGCAATGCCGAGCCGGTGGACGCACCCGACCAGGTGATCGGCACCTTGGAGAACTTCATTCCGATTCAGGCGACCGGCAACCTTGTGGACGCTGCGGTCGCCTTGACCTCGTTTGCCATGGTGAGTCCCAAACACGTGACCTACCAACTCAATCCGCAACTGCTGGAGCCGACGATTGGCATGACTGTCGTCAAAGACGGCCGGACCACGCAATCGACGGTGGGCATGATAACCGATCTGCATGTCAATATCAGTGTCCCATACGATCCATTCCCCGCCGGAGCGGAGATGCGTGACCAGATTGGCATTCGCGGCGTCCATGGCCCATTCAGCATGCCCGGCGATTCCGGCTCGCTGATCGTCGCCGCCGGGACCAAGCAGCCGGTGGCTCTGCTCTTCGCCGGCAGCAGTGACAATAGCATGACCTTCGCCAACGACATTCAGGCAGTGAAGTCGGCCATGGGCATCGAGCGTTTCGTAGCCGAGCCGGAATAGCCCGGCTGGGCAGGGGTTTTTCGGGATCTTCGTTCAGGGTAGGATGCAGGAAGACAGTCCGTTATCGAGGATCAAACGATGAAGAACTTTACACCGGAAGAATTGCAGGCCCTTCGCGACCAGCATGAATCGTGGTTACGGTCCCTGCCAGGTGTGGTTGGTACCGGAATTGGCATGGATAAAAGCGGTCGAATCAGTCTGAAGGTCTTCAGCAATCGGGTATCTGCAGAAACCCGCAATGCAATCGCCGAGCGCCTGGGCGCCGTTCCTGTGGCGATCGAGGAAACAGGCGAGATTCGCAAGCACACGGCTTAAAGGAGGTGAGAGCCAAGCCTCCGCGAAAATTTTTCTCGCCGCGGAGCCGCCCACGGCGATCGGACCGATTCTCGGGAGACGGATGAGGATCAATCGGGGAACGGTCGGCGTCGGAACTGTCGGCGTGACAATACTTCTCGCCTTGGCCGGGTGCAACGCCGACGCGATCGCGATCGCGTCGAAGGACCTCGGGCCCCAGTGGCCTTTCACTGTGCCGGAGGTGAGGGTGGCGTGCGCCCCCACCTTTGCGCTGTTCATCTTCGCCGACGGCAAGGCCTATCCGCTGAACGGCCAGGCCGAGCGCCATCCGGACCTCTACGGGAAGGGCCCGCTCAGCAAACTGAGCGACATCTGGAAGGTCGATCCGCAGATCAGCAGGCTCGCGCCGGACACGCGCATGTCGCTGGACGCATTCACCCACAAGGCGATCGAGGCCTGCGCCAAGGCCGGCAAGTGGGATCCCTCTGGTTAGGCAGGAACGACGACATGCTTTTGAGCCGCCTCGCCTTCACGAACCCGATCGGCGGGGCATCCAAGGCGCCAAACCACGCCGGTGGGCGCATACTCCAGTGTAACGTCTGCTCCGAGGGATTCCTTCGTCAGCTGACAGAGCACGCTCGCGTCGGGGCCACGACGGTTGGACCGCCGTTTTCGCTCCATTCCATTAAGAAGCGACGCCCGCCGGCGTCAGCCCGCTCCAAGCGCCATACGACGTCGACGTGGCCTGTATCGGTCGAGAGGGCGCCGTATTTGCCCGCATTCGTGGCGAGTTCGTGGAGCGCCATCCCGATGACCTGGGCCGCCGCTGCAGTGATCCTTAAATCTGGGCCGCGCACGGCAATGCGGCTCTCCAGAAGATCTGCGAAGTGGGCGAGCTGCGAACGCACAAGTTCGGCAAGCGGAACGTTTTGCCATTGGTTTCTGACAAGCAGGTCGTTGCTGGCGCTCAGGCCCTGAATTCGCTCGCTGAACCGCGAGATAAACTCTTGGGACGAGCTTGCCAGGGTCCGCTGCGCTATCGCCTGAACGACGCTCAAGATGTTCTTGGCGCGATGATTGACCTCTCGCATCAGCAGCTGCAAATGTGCCTCGGCGCGCTTGCGCTCTGTAATATCCCGGACCACGGCAAGTGTCACCCGCCGCTCATCGATCTCTATTGGGCTCAACATGATGTCGACGGGGAACTCCGAGCCGTCGGCGCGTTGCGCCAAGAGCTGCAGGTCGGAGCCCATAGGACGTGTCTTGGGGTCCTTCATATAGTTGACGCGATGCGCCAAATGTCGGTCACGCGAGCGTTCAGGGACCAGCATCTCGACTGACTGGCCGAGCATGCGTTCGCGGGGGAGCCCAAACAAGGCTTCAGCTTGTACGTTGACGCGGTCGATCTTACCCATTTCATCCACCACGACGATCGCGTCCGGCGAATACTCGTAGAGCTTTTCGAACATCATCCGACTCTGCTGCGGGGTGGCCGCGTCACAGCCGCTGCTCGCTGCCGGCATAGAAGACTTACTGGCGCGCGAACATAGCCTTCGAACCAATCAAGCCGCCGAGAAGGGCTACGGAAGCGGGTTGCTGATAAGAATCGCCAAATTCCCGCTCTTATCAGTCGCAACTTCAGTGGGGCTATAGCTAGGTGAAAATTGCCTTGGCCCGGAACGGACGCAGACCAATTGCGCTCCACAGACCAATCTCGCTCCAAAAATGACAACGAGCATCGGTCTTTTTGGTTCCTCACCCCAATGATTGTTCTGAATATACGGCGCCGCGTGGTGTGGTCGAAGATGAACACCCGGTCGGCGCCGGTCGCTCTCCTCAGCGCGCTCTCCACCTCCGGATAGTCGACCGCCCTGACCTCATCATCGTCCCAGAAGTCCGAACCTCATTGAAGCCAACGCTCAGGCGGATCTCGTCCTTAGGGTCGTCCCTGCGGCAGGCAGTGTTGGAGGACCTTCAATCCCTTGAAATCCAAATCCATTGACGTAAGTGTGATCGCCGGGCCGGCTTGATCTTGGGCTAGTGACGAATTACTAAATTCGTCAGCATTCAGTTGGCCGCTTATTACCATCGGCAGGGGATACCGTGAATCCGCAGGCCAGAACCAAGCCGGAAGATACCCGTGCCCGGATTATGGACACGGCCGAAGCGCTGTTCCGGCGGCTCGGCTTCGCCAAGACCGCGGTGGCGGATATCGCGGCCGAACTCGATATGTCGCCCGCCAATGTCTACCGCTTTTTCCCTTCCAAGAATGCGATCGTCGAGGCGATCTGCCGGCGCTTCCTCGGCGAGATCGACCGCAAAGCCTGGGCTGTCGCCCGCGCCAAGGGGCCGGCCAGCGAGCGAATCGAGCGGCTGATCCTCGAAATTCTTAGCTATCACAAGGAAAACGTGCTCACCGAGCAGCGCGTCAACGACATGGTCGTGGCGGCGATCGAATTGAGCTGGGATGCCATCCGGGCGCACAAGGATGTCATGCGCACGGTGATGGAAGTGATCCTGCGCGACGGCATCGAGGCCGGCGAATTCGAGAGCGTTGAGCCGCGGGAAACTGCCGAGCTGATCCTTCGCTCCATGTTGTGTTTCACCCATCCCATGATCGTCGGGCAATGCCTGGAGGAGGGCCAGGACCTGGAGACCGAGGCTCGCGCGTCCGTCCGGTTCGCGCTCCGCGCCATCACCCCCCGGTAATGCCATGTCGAACTCGTCGAGAGCACGATTTTGTCTGAAGTGTGATGAAAGACGAATTTCATCACTTGTTAGTGATCACTCACAGCTCCTCCCGGGAAGGGGCCACGACCGCCGTAACCGACCGCAAAGGAGTGCCATCATGCCCTCACCGCAGCACATCCGCCCCATCGGAGCGATCCTCGCCGTGATCGTGCTCGCGCCCGCTCTCGCCGCCTGCAACGATGCGGCAACATCCGCAACCGCAACGGCGATCCGGCCGGTACAGGTGCAGCGCGTCGTATTCGCCCCTGCGGACGAAAATCGCGAATTCGCCGGCGTGGTGCGCGCGCGCTACGAGACCGACCTTGGATTCAGGGTCGCCGGCAAGATGGTCGCCCGTCTCGTCAATGTCGGCGACCGGGTCCGGGCGGGCGATGTGGTGGCGCGGCTCGATCCGCGTGATCTCCAATTGCAGGTCGAAAGCGCTGACGCCGAACTCACGGCCGCCACGTCGAGTCTCGCCCAAGCCGCCGCTGACGAATTGCGCTACCAGAGCCTTCGCGCCCGCGGCTACGCGGCAGTTGCGGACTATGAGCGCAAGAAGGCTGCCAAGGATGAGGCTGAGGGGCGAGTAGAGCGGGCGCGGCGCGCGCTCGAACTTGCCCACAACCAGCTCGCTTATACGGACCTCAAGGCGGACGCCGACGGCGTGATCACCGCGACGCTGGCGGAATCGGGGCAAGTGGTGGCGCTGGGCCAGGCGGTCGCGCGGCTCGCGCATCGTGGCGAGATGGAAGCCGTCGTCGCGCTGCCGGAGACCCGGCTCGCCGAAGCTCGCCAGTCAGACGCGAGGGTGCGGCTGTGGTCGGACCCGGATCGCCGATTTTCGGCGCGGTTGCGCGAATTGTCACCGCAAGCGGACGCCACCACCCGCACCTATGCGGCACGCTTCACCATTGAGAATCCCGGCGACGCGGTGGCGCTCGGCATGACGGCGACGGTGGTGCTGTCGCACCCGACCGACACCATGGTCGCCAAGGTGCCGCTCGCCGCGATCCTCAACCGCGGCACCGGCCCTACGGTTTATCGCGTCGACGATACCGGCGTGCTGGAGCGCCGGCCCGTTACGATGTCGTCATTCAACGAGGTCGTCGCGCTCATCAGCTCGGGCCTCGAGGACGGCGATGAGATCGTCACCCTGGGCGTCCAGATGCTGGCAGCCGGACAGAAGGTTCGTACCGTCATGGGGCGCGTCGTCGAAGGCCGGTGAAGCGATACCGAAGTTGAGTTGAGCGTAGGAGAACCAAATCTGACCTCATCCTGAGGAGGCCGCGCTCTTGCGCGGCCGTCTCGAAGGATGGCCGCGAGTCCGTGCCGTGTATCCATCCTTCGAGACGCGCCCTTCGGGCGCTCCTCAGGATGAGGTCGTAAATGCGTCACAGCCTGTGAAAGGAACCCGGTCATGTCGCGCTTCAATCTCTCCCAGTGGGCGATCACGCACCGCGCGCTGGTGCTGTTCATGATCCTGGTTCTCGGCGCGGCCGGCGCATACTCCTACCTCAATCTCGGCCGCGCCGAGGATCCCTCCTTCACCATCAAGAACATGATCGTGAACGTCGCCTGGCCGGGCGCGACGGCGACCGAAATGCAGACGCAGGTCGCCGACAAGATCGAGAAGAAGCTCCAGGAGCTGCCGTGGCTCGATCGCGTCGAAACCTACTCCCAGCCGGGCGTGTCGTTCATTCAGGTCATCCTCATCGACCGCACGCCGCCCGCCAAGGTCAAGGACTTGTGGTACCAGGTGCGCAAGAAGGTCGGCGATATCAGGGGCGATCTTCCGGCCGGCATTACGGGCCCGAACTTCAACGACGAGTATGGCGACGTCTATTCGACGATCTACATGCTTACGGCGGATGGCCTCAGCCTCGCCGACCTCAAGGCGCGCGCTGAAGACATTCGCCAGCGCCTGCTCCGGGTTCCGAACGTCAACAAGGTGGACTTCATCGGCGACCAGCCGGAAAAGATCTTCGTCGAATTCAGCCACGCCAAACTGGCGACGCTCGGCATCACGCCACAACAGGTTTTCGACAGCGTCATCAAGCAGAACGCGGTGCAGGCCGGCGGCTCGGTCGAGACCTCGGCTGACCGCGTCAATATGCGGGTGACAGGCGGCTTCACCGGCGTCGAAGCCATTCGGTCGGTGCCGGTCGAGGCCAACGGGCGCGTGTTCCGGCTGAGCGATATCGCCACCGGCAAGCGCGGCTACCAGGACCCGCCCGCCTTCCTGGTCCGCCAGGACGGCAAGCCGGCGCTCGGTCTCGGCGTGTCCATGCAGGATGGGGCCAACATCATCACGTTGGGCGAAGACCTCAAGCGCGCCATGCAGGCAATCGCCGCCGAGCTTCCGGTCGGCATCGAAGTCACCCAGATCGCGGATCAGCCCCATATCGTCGAGCAGTCGATTTCGGAATTCGTCGAGACCTTTGCGGAGGCGCTCGGCATCGTGCTCCTCGTCAGCTTCATCTCGCTCGGCTGGCGCACCGGCATCGTGGTGGCGCTCTCGGTGCCGCTGGTGCTGGCGATCGTGCTTGCCTTGATGTACACGGCCGGCGTCGATCTCCACCGCATCACCCTCGGCGCGTTGATCATTGCGCTCGGGCTCCTGGTCGACGACGCCATCATCGCCATCGAGATGATGGTGGTGAAGATGGAGCAGGGCTTCGACCGGGCCCGCGCCGCCACCTTCGCATGGAATTCGACCGCGTTCCCGATGCTGACCGGCACGCTGGTGACGGCGGCCGGCTTCTTGCCGGTCGGCTTTGCGAAGTCGAGTGCGGGCGAATATGCGGGCGGCATCTTCTGGGTCGTCGGCCTCGCCTTGCTGGCGTCGTGGCTGGTGGCGGTGATGTTCACCCCCTATCTCGGGCTCAAGCTCCTGCCGAACCTCGCCAAGGCGCATGCGCGCGACAATCCGGATGCCATCTATGACACCCGCATCTATCGCAGCCTGCGCCGCACCATCGAATTTGCGCTGCGCTGGCGCCGTAGCGTCGTCGCCCTCACGGTGCTGACTTTTCTGGCCGCGATAGG
>WNFL01166119.1_pt3 | contig 17211 bp, 17 predicted proteins | sample 5400361 | NCBI WGS metagenome assembly WNFL01 (sample SAMN13153351, study PRJNA577476) | soil metagenome | isolation source: 40 cm soil on Douglas fir-dominated hillslope | place: USA:California | collected 2013-09-17 | reverse complement strand
CAATCTTCAGGATCAAGGATAAAGCCATAGCCAAACAATTATGCCACCCTGCCCCCAAGTCTGCAAATTGGTGAGTTCCTGCCTCTTTCTCGCCGACTACAGGCTTCTTGAAGTCTGTCTGACCCTTGATAAGACCTAAGCTCCAATTCTACCTCATCATCCAGCAGTGCCTGGTCGTTTGGTCTGTCTCTTTCGCCTGATTTTTCCAGAACGCTGGGAACCTCGAGAGCATTATATTGAGTGTCCATTATGAGACATCACCCATTGCAACATCCTTAGATTGCAGATGCGTCTCCTGCCCGTTGCGGGACTCCCGTGTAGCATGAATATCGCCCTTCTCTTTGCTGATACACTGCTTGGTGGTTTCCCCCGATCAGACCCGCGGCCCTGGCTCGAAGGCCATGAACTTTCTTGAAGAGGTTTTGGTTCACGCAACTGCACTTTGTGTTCCTCAGGCCCGCTATTGTCATACCTTCCACTCCGCCAATAAACCAGGCAACTTAACACTCCGACGCTCTGGCGCTGAGCAAGGCCCTGTCAGCAACTTCCAACTCTCCTCCAGCTGACCTATTTCTGATCAGTCAAATCTGCACCTCCTGTTGGCCCAATTATCTTGGTTAACCTATCAAGAAAGAGTGGGTCCAAAGTATGTTCTGAGAAATAAGATATCAGGTTTGGTTTAATGGGTCCTCTCCCTTCAGTGCATAGTAGGTGATAGGATCGCGACCGGGCAAGACAGAAGCTTTCCGGAAGGTTCGCTACCGGGTGCTAGTCTCCGGTAAAAGGGGTGCTTATTGCCGTCGTTCGGGTCGCCCGCAAGATCATTACAAAGGGAGATGATGAGCGACGCGAGGCCTCTCGCAAGGCTGTTGTGACTGATGTGAAGAAGGCCAAGGAGAGCATTACGGCGCGAAGCAAATCAGATGGTTTACAGGGCATCCACATCGCATAATTAAGTCAGCCGGAGGAGGGTCGGAAGTTGACTGAAAGGCCTGGCTCAACGTAGAGCTTCGAAAAGTTCAAGTGCCCAGTTTATTGATGATTGATGTAAATGACAGTAATGCATAACCATAGGTTTTCGACGCCTTCTAGAATATTAATCAGGCCGAAGCAGCAGGAATATCTGCTCTCAGGAGAAGGCTACAATGGACAGCGCCGAACTGATGCACCAACCTTTAAGACCATGATTTCCGCCCTAGAATGAGCGCTCTTATCCTGCGGTCATCCAACGGTTCCTTAACACCTGACGGCATTATTGGTGATTTTATTTTTCAGACGAGTGCCCCAGAGATGCTATTATGGAGTTGTTGAGGGTCCTCCGCGTGATCACTATGTAGCTCGAAGCCAACCAGGATTTTGGGGTCCCTCCAATAGCCCGATCGGCTCGAACCGATTTCCACCAGCACCCAAATCATTCATCCGTCTACCCAATCTCGTCGGCGCTTCACTATCCTCCAGACGCGCTTTCAAGCTAGTTTGGAATCTCTACCAATGACCGACCTCTCCACGTACCACTCGACGTCACTCATTGGGAGTTTATCAACCNNTACCTAGATATATGATGATGTAAAGTCGAAGGCAGGACGTGACATTGCATATGGGCCAGTTGTAGCAGCAGCAAACCATTTGTGGCCGGTATGAACCTTTTGCCTTTATTATATTACCCCTTGTAGAGCTTTGACTATCAATTGTTGAGGAGAGGAAGGAATGTAAGAAACCTACGTCTGACCCTCACAGTGGGCCCAGACTGTGCTCATTTGTTGACGAAGGAAATCGAGAAGCTTACGAATAAAGGGACTGGAGCTATAAGAACCAAGAACAACTCATATACTAAACTACAAGTACAAGTACTAATTAAGAAAGGCTAGACCGATAAAATTTGGGTCCAAGAGGTTCCAAGGGCAGTGTCCTCAAAATCAAGAGAAACCGATCGAGTATGAGATGACAAAGGGATCGTTAGGAGAGCAGGTGAATGTAGGCCGGCACGACAGTCCGGGGGTACCCAATATAGCAAGCCATTCTTTCCGTCTCTGACCCAACCGTCTGGATCTGGCCGTGAAGAAACACCAGCAAGCACTGGGCTATAGGGAGTGGAAGGTTGGATGGAAACATGTTGAAGTGAGTCCCACACCCGGATGGTTCCGTCCTCAGATCCAGTGGCGATGTGCTGCCCATCAGGGGAGTAAGCAACAGAGCTCACACCCCTCTTGTGCCCTTCTAGAGGCTCTCCGACTGCAGCACCAGTCGCCGCATCCCATATTTGAATTACCTCGTCCTCTGATCCGGAGATGATGTACCGCCCATCGGGAGAGCAAGCAACGGATCGTACACTGCTGGTATGCCCCACGAGAGGTTTGCCGAATGCGGTACCAGTCTCTGGATCCCAGACTCGAACGGTCTTGTCACCAGATCCAGAGATGATGTGGTGTCCACTGGGAGAGTAAGCAACCGACCACACAACCCCGGTATGCCCCTCTAGAGGCCTCCCAACTGCAACACCAGTCCCAGCATCCCAGATTCGAACGGTCCTGTCTTCAGAGCCAGAGATGATTTTCCGCCCATCGGGAGAGTAAGCAACGGAGCTCACACCCCTGGTATGCCCTACTAAAGGACTTCCGACTGCTGCACCAGTCTCTACATCCCAGATTCGAATGGCCTTGTCATTGGAGCCGGAGATGATGTGGCGCCCATCAGGAGAGCAAGCAACAGAGCTCACACCCCTGCCATGTCCCTCTAGAGGCCTTACTACAGTCCCGCCATCCCAGATTCGAATGGTCCCGTCCTCTGATCCAGAGATGATGTACCGTCCATTGGGAGTGTAAGTAACGGAGCTCACACCCATAGTATGACCCTCTAGAGGCCACCCGACTGCAGCTCCAGTCTCCACATCCCAAATTCGAATGGTCTTGTCATCGGACCCGGAGATGATGTGGCGCCCATCGGGAGAGTACGCAATTGACCGCATATTAAGGGTGTGCCCCTCTAGAGACTGTCCAACTGCTGTACCTGTCTCTGCATCCCAGATTCGGACGGTCCTGTCCCCAGATCCGGAGATGATGTTCCGCCCATTGGGAGAGTAACCAACGGACCACACGACCCCGGTATGCCCCTCTAGGGGTTTGCCAACTGCAGCACCAGTCCCCGCATCCCAGATCCTAATAGACTTGTCATCGGATCCAGAGACGATCCGCCGCCCATCGGGAGAGCAACCAACGGACCACACAACCCCGACGTGACCCTCTAGAGGGTTTACGAGTGCAGCACGAGTGTTGGCGTCCCAGATTCGAATGGTCTTGTCATCGGACCCTGAAATGATGCGCCGCCCATCAGGAGAATAAGCAATGGACCGCACATAGTCTGTGTGCCCCTCGAGAGGTTCGCCAACTCCAGCACCGGTCTCAGCATCCCACATTCGAATAGTCTTGTCACCGGATCCAGAAATGATGTACCGCCCATTGGGAGAGTAAGCAACCGACTGCACACTCCATGTATGCCCCTCTAAAGGCTTGCCGACTACGGCGCCCGTCTCCGCGTCCCACATTCGAATGGTCTCATCTCTAGATCCAGAGATGATGTGGCGCCCATCAGGGGAGTACGCAACCGAGAGTACACTGTGACTGTGCCCCTCCAGCGGCTGGCTGACTGCAGCACCAGTTTCCGCATCCCAGATCCGGATAGTCTTGTCATCGGATCCTGAGACGATCCGTCGCCCATCGGAAGAGTAAGCAATGGACCGCACATAGTCTGTGTGCCCCATTAGAGGTTCCCCGACTCCAGCGCCGGTCTCAGCATCCCAGATTCGAATGGTTTTGTCGTTGGATCCAGTGACAATGTGGTACCCATCAGGGGAATGACTGATGCAATTGATAGCATCGGTATGTCCAATCCACTCTAAGGGCAGTGCTGGCCACGACAACGATTTTCTGCTTCGCATTCTGATGGCTTTAGTAAACCATGTGCTGAAGATGGTTGATAAAGGCGACTGTGAGGGTAGGAAGGGTCGCGTTGATATATAAGTGTGTGGTGTGCTGATGGAGATGGGAGTGCGGAAGGTGACGACGAAATGACAAATGTCCTTAATTCTCTCAAGCAAGGTTAAATTGGCATCCTACAGTAAATTAGAACCAACTCGGGATGCAAAAGGTAAGCAAGATGTGCCCACCTTGGCCCAGGATATCACTCTTCGGAGGCTTGGTGCAGCTATCGGGACCATTCCCATAATGCTCAGCACTTCAATCCAGAATAATGGGCATGGTCCTTCAAAGAATTTCCCTAACACCAACACAGGCTGGTCGTGATCGCCAGGAGAAAAGCAGAGATGGTTTGACCAATGGAGAGAACTATACTGCAAAGGGTCGGAAACGCGGTGTTTGACTCGGGATGGGAGATCTTCAATGTCTGCGTTAGCGAGGCGGGAATCGTCGAGTCCGCAGATATTGAATCGGAGTTCGCCAACCATCATGTCGAGGCAAGCAATACCCAGCTGCATGTTTGCGTCCTGGATATTGATTTGATAGTCGTACGGGCAGTCCACGCTGAGAAAAAAATCCGAAATTGACGATTGTCGGACGCGAATCCCTCCGTTGGCCCCTTCATCTCGATATAGCAACGAACTGAGATCATCCACCCACTTTTTGACGAGATTGACCCTCACTCCTGCCAGCGTTGCAATTGTCTCTTCGCACAATGCGCGGTACGGAGCCGATGTAAGAACCACTCCAATCATTCGCCGAAACTCGGCATTGGAATGCACTATTCGCGACTTTAGGATACTGGAGTACAGCGAATATAGAGATGTCAAGCCAGGACCGGCTGAGTCTTGTAGAGTCGCCTTCAAAGACTCTGTGGGGTCACGAGAATGCTCGATGGCAAGAACAACAGTCTTCGCTCGAGAGGTAACGGCATCGAAGAGCGATTCTTCTGGCCAGGGGGTTGGGAGATGCCACTCTGAGGCGACCATATCGAACTCTCTTCGAGCAAAGGTTCGCAAATCAGCAGCGGTTTCTGGATCTCTTGCCAAATCATATCGTAAGTGCCGCGAGGCGGCATAATCAAAGAAACGTTGGATGTCGACTTCGGGTCTACTGGTGATGATGACCTTGAGCCACGGAGCAGATGAAGCTGCGTCGGTCAGAATTTTCAGGATGACCGGGCGACTCTGACTGTCGCCACACTCGTCAAGTGCATCAATGACAAAGACGAGACTGCGATTGGGGGGATGAGGAAGTTGCCGGATGAAGTCAAGGAGGAGAGAGGACGGCATCAACCCTGGTGTCAGGTTTGGATCATTACGAATCCTGCTTGCCACAATTCTTCGAAAAGGGGGGAAGATTATGGCGAGTTTGTAGATGAGTGTTGGAAGGATATTTCTGGACTCGCTTAACGCGGAGTCATCCCTCCGACAGAAAATGGCTCCGGCAAGGTGCATTTGATTGTAAAGACTTTCACAGATCGAATGAGCCAACGCCGTTTTGCCAATTCCGGGTAAGCCGTAGATCCAGTATGTATTGCTCTCATTCATTTGCTCCGATTCATTAGTCGCCCAGGCCATGATTTGAGCCAGGAGAGATCCGCGGGTGCCTTCCATACAGCGGAGATCCCGGTCATAGCCAGTCTCGACTGAGTTAAGCCGCCAACGCAAAAGATCTTGTTCTACGAAACCATTGAGAATGGACTATCGCCAGATAGAGACAATGGATGCATACCAGTCCCTTTGGCGAGGCGGAGAGCTTCAATATTCGTTGCACGGTCGAAATCTTCGATGACCTTGGTCAACTCTCTGTCCATTTCTTCGATCATCTCGGCCCTCTCTGGGTGGATTAGTCCACCCTTCGTCCCCGCTGCAACCATCAGCACTCGCCAAATCCAGAAGATGACCGCCTACCTCGCTTGACGTAATCGCACGAAAATTTCGCGACCCAGCATATCACTTCAAACATTCGAGGGATGGTATTCTCCAAGAGATCTGTCTCGTCGTAGATGATTTCATCCACCACCTTGCCCGCCAACGGGGCAATGCGCTGCAACCGATCCAAAAGGCGCGATGGTATCTGGTCGTATTGGCTTTGTGCCTCCCAGAGCTAAGCGGTCGAGCATTATTTCTGCTTCTGATCCCCAGTAGTGAAAACGAACCTCTGACGTAATGCGCGCAAATTCAAAGATGGCATGGGCCATCGGATTCGACTGAAAGGGGTCAACATCTTGCAGGTTTCCATATGGGAGAACCGACCTTTGCGAATACCCCGAATGCAATACGATTATCTACAGCTCTCTCTTCCCGTTTGCTCATCAGTGGGGAGTATTCCTTTAACAAGTCTTCGAGTTCCTGAACATTCGAGCGTAGAGAATTCGCCTATGTGAAGATTATCAGCTGGGTACGATGGGCAGTTGCAAAGAGACGAACGGTAAAATTTGCAGAGAATTGAAATTCTAAAGAGTAACTATGCTTTCCGATGAAAACGACCTCTGCACCTCTCTATTAGGAATGAGCGGACTGGGTGGTGGGCATGACTGACTCGAAACCAGGAACTCGTGCTCCTTGGAGCTCCAATAATTATTGAAGAGCTCTTGAAGGTCGATCACTTGGCTCGCCTGCTGCTTCTTCGCCCATGGTAGATTACTGCTCTTCATTTGGATCGCCATGCGCATGTCGGATGTCGGGTAAACACCCCTACATACGTACAGGGTTCAGCGAGTGTATATTGTGAGGAAACATAGGACATACGGGCGTTGGGCTGGTGTCCAGGTCCGGTTATCTTTCCTCTGTAATTCTATCTCCTCATTTCCTATAAACAAATCCAGCCGGTACTTCAGTATTGGGACATGTTGCAACGTGATATCTGTATGTTGCGCGAAATCAGCGGTATGGACCTAAATTGAAGTGAAGCGGCCCCCACGGTCTAGATCCAGGCTTTGGGTAACATTAGCTACGATAGTGCTGCCCTATATAGCCGTAAAGGAGCTCACAGGTTCATCGGTTTGGGTGCTCGAGTCGCCATGCTTGATCGCTTTGCGGAAACTTAGAGGTCAAGGAGAGAGAGCGCTTTGACAGCTGTCGTTATTCTTTGAACCTGGATGTTGGATGCGGGCACCGTCGTCTCCAACACCATCCCACACCAGCAGCTGCCTGGGCGGCCCCGAGCAGGAAAATTACCTCAGCCCGGCGAACGACCACGGCTGCGCATTCTGTGCGAGCAACAGGCGCCCTCCTCTCCGACGCTCTCCGGCGCTCTAGTGACGTGGCGTAAACCACGGTAACAAGTTCAGGGGCTACCTACGTGCGGGTCTTCAGTTCCCTGTGGTGCTCGGCTCCTCCATCCGACCGCTTTCGCTACCACCGACGCTGCTTTCCCCCGACGCGCCACGGCGGAGAAGCGAAAGGCGGAGGAACACATGTCTACGTTGCGTATTATCTTTGGAAGTCCCTTGGGTCCAAAACGGAAAAGTCCCGAGTGGGACGCAAATACCTGTGAAGGATCCGACCAGGGATGCGCCTAGCGGAGGAAGAGGTTGTTGACATTATTAATTCTGAGCATAAGGAATCCTCTGGAATAACAGTAGAAGTTTACATTAGACTCTAACATGCGTAGGATTCGGGGTTTTTACTTTGTTGGAGAATCATAATCGCGGAATACTCCACGATACAAAGAGGAAAGATAGGAGTCAAACTTTACCCCAGGTTCTGCCCCGCCGCTCAAGCCTCTCGCACCACTTATCGACTGTGATTGAGCGGGGGTGACAGGGAGGGTACGAATCCTCCAATATGTACGCCGTCACAAATAGCGACGAGGAAGACGGGGATGATAATCGTGCGACGAGGAAGAGAGCCAAAGGGGGCACCAGACGACGAGGGCTAGATCATTTTATCACCCAAGCCACAAGATAATGGGGCGAGAAGGGGTATACGCACCCCGTATGTGGCGTGTTTGTAGGAATCTGATGTGTTCACAGGACTCCAATATTTCGTGAGGATACCGGGTCTAATGCATGACTGGGAAGGATATGTTGTTCCACGTCAATAAGTGTATAAATTGTAGACAGACCTAGCGCACGATGAGGATCGTGAGGATCGTGAGGGAGCCTCTCACCGAGTTGTGCGCAATATATACAAATAAATAAACAGGCTCTCCTATCTACGTCACCTGTCCCACAGGAGACAATGAATAAGGTAAAATAACATACGTAAAGTGTAATGAGTCGTATCCCACTCAACATAAATGCTACGTCGCTACCGACCTCGAATTCTAAATTGATGGGTCTTTTCGAAATCCCGAGCAAAGCCTTACGGTCACTGCACCCGCTAATATATATATTGCTCGCGAAAGAACCGATCAAGTGCCCCAACGCCTTTTTATCCCCAGATAAAACCGAGAATTCTGTGCACGAGTGAGAATAAACAACATGATCGAGTAGGAAAATCCCACGAGCCAACAGCGTAATCGCCAAACACATTAAAGGCAAAGCGTGCATACCTGATCAGTCAAGCGGTGTTGAAGAAACCGTCATCGCGTAGAACGTCGCTGAAATTATCTGGAAGTAAGAGTCGGCCAGTGGATTATAAAACGCCCGTGTTGTAGTTGTGTTGGAACACAGGCGATGGAAGGGCATCCAAACATCTCCCGTTCCTGTCATCTTCCGGCCCCCTGTCTTGCTTCGTTTAGCTGTTCCCATATAGAGAAAACTGGTCGACGTACGAAGGCGTCTCGCTCTGCGTTAAGGAGACGTGGTTGGTCCTGAAGCAGTGAGGAATGACGCTTGCGAAATTGATGGGTCAGGGGACAGCAAAGAGACTATGGACATGGAGCGAATCGCGCACCCGAAGAATTTCCAGATGGGTGCTGCACAAAATGCTGGTAGTTGAGCAGAGTATCGAAGATAAGGTCCGCGCCTGCCCAGGACGTTACGGGAGTGGGCGCCACTAAAACGTGGATAATATTGTTGATCGGGTGGGTGTTGTCGTTGTTCAGGGAGCCAGCGGGTTTACGACAGTCGTAACAATCACCGATACATTGCTGGGACCATTTTAAAGGACTCCCTTGAGCTTGAGCCGTTGTCTAGGGCAATTGTCCGGTGGTTTCGACACCATACAGAGGACCTTTTTCAGATTTGGAAATGAACGAGCCTGATATTTAGACTAACTAAATGGAGATGGGTGAACCGCCCCTGAATATGGCATTGAGGTTGAGGACGGCATTGCTAGTCCCAAATATTATTGGAGTGAGTATAGAGGCCACACGGGGAGTTTTTTTGCGAGGAGCTGACTTCGAATCTTCATTGACACCGCGGGCTCCAGGCATGGGAACGCGGGCATGGTTGGACGGTATCGATGATGGCACAGTGACCTGTATATTAGTTGCGGTCTGCTGGAGTGGTCAAATGCAACGGGTGTGAGTGCATGAAGGAATGTGCAGGGTGGGCAAAGAGTTTCCGGGGTCCGCCTATCAAAATGACCCAAGTGGGGCGCCTATCTGGTACCTGGTACGTCTAATTGAGGTGCCGTGGAGGTGGGTAGGGTAGGCGATGTACACAAATGCAATTACAATTACAGCCGGACATCTAGCTTGTGGGTCCGCTATCGACAAGCAAGCCCCCGTCCACGCATCCTGCGTGGTCTGTTGAGCTACTCGGTCGAGCTATCGATCGGGCTACGGGATGTCCGGGGATGGATTGTTAATGCTGGTAAGGCCGCCATGCACGTCGATCCGACAATCAAAGCGGGTTCTAATCGGAGACTGGCACTCCAGTCTCCTGTCGGTCTCCTGTCGGGATAGGCTTTGGATAACGAGTCTCGTCGCTTCCTCCCCCTGTGTTCAGGTTCAGCAGTCCATATGACCGAGACAAGCTTGGCCATTGACAGTGAGGACCCGTTTCTTAAAAGGCTGAAGGACTGAAGGACACGACAGTAAAATCATCCCTCTCCCTAGCTTTCATGGTGGATCCCTTCACCATCCTTGCGATTTTAAAGGCGCTTGGTAGCTGCGTCCTATTGGCCATCGGTGCAATCGATAAAGTCAAGGCAACTGAAGCGGCCGAGATAAAGGCGCTCAAGAAGTTGAAGACCGCCATGAGCGTCGTCGATAATGACATATCAATCTTCAAAAGACTGATCTCCGCCCTGCAATCGTCTGAGAATGAGCGCCTTTATTCTGCTTTCATTCAAAGGTGAGCGACCGCTTTGTGCTTTGCATCAGGAACCGTCACAAGCCATGTTTATTCCAGACAGGATGCCAAAGACGCAATGAATGAGCTGGGTCAGGCTCTCCGCGAGGTGGAAATCCTACTTGACACTCAACAGGCCGAACCACTCTCGTCCACCCCCAAACCAAAGAGCTTGCGACAGGTTCTTGCACGATTCATACCATCCACCGAGCGGGGCGCAGCTGTCTCCGACCTGGAAGACATCACCGGAAACCTTCACGACAAACGAGATAATGCTAAACGCGCTTTCAAGCTGGTTTGGTATCTCTATATCCTCTCTCAACAACGTTCTCTTTCCGTCGCTCTTAAGGAACCAGATGCCAGGCATCCCGCCAATTCGGCTCTCAACCTGGTTCATTCAGAATTTATCAGCCATCCTTTTGCGATATCCCGACTGGTCAAATCTCGCTCACACGCTCCATTCTTGATACTCAATTGTGATCACAAAACCGCTACAATGACCGAGGAACTTGCGAAGAGACTCGGCAAAGATTGGATCATTGACTGTTTGTATTCGCGTAGCGCCTCTTCCAGTCCACTCCTCGAGGCTCAGATCGCCCTCTTCGAACTAGTTTGGAGTGGAACCGTGGAGCACCTTAAAGGCAACCCTACCCATAATGTGGAGGATCCCGAGTATAAAGGGCTCCAACAAACTTTGGATCAATTGGACAAGTCCCTGCAGGAGGCGATTGCTCGGTCCCAGCAGCCAAGATTTGCTCTTTCGTTCTATGGAATGGTGAAAGCTGGCAAGTCACTATTTCTCAACTCGATGATTGGAAAGGACGTGCTCCCTTCTGGCGGTGAGTATGCTTGCGGCGGCAGCAATCAAGAATGCTTATTATAGATAATTAGAATTACCCTCAACAGCGTGGCCATGCCGATTGGTGCATGAGAAGGGACAGATTCAGCCAAGGCTTAAAGTCAAGACTCAGGCCTTCAATCGTGCCATTCAGAATTTAAGAGAGCATGGTTACGCCTCTAGAATGCAAAACTACGAACTTCCAACTGAATCCTTACTTGGCGTGATGGTGGATGGTCTCGATTCTCAGAGTGCACCCACCCAAGAAACGATTGAGCTGCGAAACATTTTCTACGAGTGGAAGAGCTTTCACGACACCACACGAGAAAACTTCCTCAAGTTCGAAGAAGCAAACTTCCAGCTCTCTGGTCAAGCGTCTGGAGAGGAAGAGGTTACCGATCTCGTAAGCGGAGCAACTCTTAACGCGTCTAGCCTCTCAACTTTGAAATTTAGCTTGGAAAAATCAATGACATCGTCAGACTTTGTAAGCGATTCGGCTTTAGGTTTGACGGCACCGAGGAAGACTGGCCGGTGCTAAGCATGGAGTTTAGCTCGCTTAAGAACAGCAATACCAACGAGATCTATGAGGTGAGGTTCCCATTCTACTGCTCTCGTTTACTCACTGATTTCGGTTGCGGCCGAATAGTTTATCGATCTCCCGGTAAGCTCCCGGAGTTTCACATCTGCGCTACACTCATCCACACTTCAAACAGGGCATTGGCGAGCAATTTCAGAATGTATGAACCTCGAGTAAACGGCCACAAGCTTCCTGACTTTTTTTCCAGTCAAACTGGGAATCTTTGGTTCGACTCGCGGCCTCTCAGTCCAACGCAATCATCCCCATCGTGTCATTCGTCGAATTGTCCCGTAGCGATTGGAAGGTGCTACCTAAGCTCGTCGAGCGTCGCAAACTTCACCTCGTCGTTTGCACCCATTTGGATCGAGTCTCCCAAGTTAACTTGCAGCAGCAAATATGGACAGTCAGCAGAACCTTTTGGCCTAAATCTCCTGACGATACTAGCCGAGTCCTCACATGCTCTTCGCTCATGGCTTTTAGTGCAAATCAACTCCTTGAGCAGTCGGAAGATACAAAGCCTTCGTTTGGCAAGGTATGGGTACCTAAATCCATCGGATATCATGTGAGTATAGTGCTATCAACCTGACCTAATCATCCTCACCCTGCATGGTTTTTAGTGCGCGTTAACCATTCTGGGAAAGGGAGATCCTCAGTTGGCGTACAACCGCTACAGTAACGACGTGTGGAGATTGAAAATTGAGGCAGAACTCGAGGAAAGTGGGCTTCCTCAAGTCAGGCAAAAGTTGACGCATGAGATCGTCCATGAGGCTCGGAAGAACGCCCTCGACAGCGAGACTGCAGACGCTATCCGCCTCCTCCAAGATCTTCGAAAACGAGTAGGGTACGTCGTGATCTGCTCATCTTGGTGTGACCAGTCCTTCTAAGGACCAACAGACGAAAACTGCTCGATGCGCGACGCACACAGGATGAGTTTGAAGACGCCAGAAAAGAGTATGAGGAAGCTCGGGAGAAGTTGCAAAGGATCCTCGCAAGATGGGATCAGGAGGAAAAAAAGTTGATCGATACGAGTCGCCAGCAGCTTCAAGTCGCCTACGACTATGTCTCTCGCAAAGCTGAGGAGGTCACACGCTCAGCCTTACAGGAGACACTAAAATCTTGCGAAGACGCCCTCCGCAGTCCGGGCTTGACCGCGATTGAACAGGACATGAGAAGCCTGGAATCGGATAGTCAGATTGGCGCAGACCTTACAAAGGAAGTGAGTTCACACTATTTTATTGTCCATTCGAAATTTCTCACTGTCCCTTATCAAGGTCCTCAAGGTGAAATCCATTGTTCATGCTGAAGGGTTTCTTCGTGAAAGCCAGAAAAACCTTCATGAGCACCTCTGCACGCTCGCGACAGAGTATGTCAGTGCTGTACGACACCTTGGAAAGGAAGCCCAGTCATCAAGAATCGACACTCTGCGGGAAGCATTCCAAAGCTCGGACGTCCTGCATACCGAATTAGGCGACGATGTTATCAGTAATTGATTCCCTCATCCATGTTCGATGTCACCTTGGACTGACGGAGGTGTGTTTTATAGTGGAGCTGGCGTCTCAGTCTGTCGATATTCGAGAGCTCGCATACAGCCAAATCAAGAGCAAGGTCAAGATGTCGTCCACTCGATACACGGCCAAAACGGCATTCCAAATGATCGAAGCCAAGATTGCTCGTTGGTGGCTCAACCCTTCATCCGACGATGATAAGATCGACACAGGAGACGATTCGCCCACGTTCTCTCCTCTCCAAGACAATGGTGACGAAGTTGAGGAAGTGGCACGACGTAGTGTGGAGCAACTCGGTTTCATGCTACGCGCTCCACTCACGGCCGTTACGTCGATCGCTTGGACCTTCGGCGCGCCTGTTTGGGTCTTTCTGCCCGAATCCCATACCTACCACCTCTCCATGGAGGTCATTCAACAAGAGTATAAGAGCAAAATTATCGAACCATGGCTCGAAGCCCTCAACAAGGAAGGTGAGGAGACTCTCATTGGGGTTATCCGCCTTAGTTCCGAGGAAGCGAGAGGTACTGTGGACAGTGCGCTAGAGAGAGAGGCGGCCAGATATAACGAACAATCGGGGACCCAGAAGCGACCTGATGACACGACAGTAGATAACATGGTGACAGCCGTTGTGAACCTGCTCGCGGCTGAAGAGGCATTACAGGAGCTTCAAGGGAGGATAGGGTTAAAGTAGTCTTGGCCTTCTACCATTGGTTTATATATTATCATTGCCGATGACGTCTGTCAGAGCACAGCGAGCACCGCTGGACCGAGTCAGATGATAACCGCTCGCCTCAACCGCCTCTAATCACCTCAACTAGAGCACGTAATCGATGATCAGCTCCTTACGATCATATCCAATCCATCGCCCATGCAAGATCTGGCATTTCTCCTGATCGCATTTGCTCATGCTTCCCATCAACGCTACCATGTGCAATGAATACCGCAGGCAGGGGATTCTTGGTCACGCGGATTAGGTTGTCTTGCTACATGTGGATTTGCTGGTCGCCTCCCCATTAATGGTCCCCCCTCTCCGCATTCACTTATGGCATTTCCTATCTTCCCTCATGTGGACCTTGCTGTCAACGTCTCAATCCTCCTACTTTCAATGCTCCCTGGCGCAATATTTTGGGATTTCCCCTTCTGCTTTTCATCTCTTGTGCCTCTCCATTTGAAATTCAACTGGCGGCCCGATAGTGGAACTGTCGGGAATTATCTAGCATCCATCCAGTCTACTCCCTAAGACTTATCGTCACGGGGGACAAGGTCCTAGCCAACATTTTCACTTGACCATCCCGGAGGTACCAATGGACCTCTCTACTGGTGAGGACCAGGTGTCATAATTACCATGAGACATCAACTTATGCTTATTCATAGCAGGAATGTTCATGTCCTTGCAATTTGGCGAGGCTGAAACAAGCCTTGACCATGGGCTCATCGCCTCTCAAGCCACGACCATGGCCACCTTCGTCTAGCAGCTCATCCACTTGAGGAGTCAGCTTCCGTACGTTGTCAGTCATAGGCGAGGGTCGATTCTCACAGTCAAAGTGTATCATTAGTATTCGGATACGCTACACCGCAGAGACGCCCCAAGGTCAGATCTATATTCCCACCGTCAACTGGTCCTATGGGTATTTATTATGTCGTTGTGTCTACGGGCTGCTCAACAATGACCTGCGGTCTGCATCGGGGCAGTTGCTTATTTCCCATAGCACGAACCTCACTCATTTGAGCTACGCACATGGGTGCGTATCCTTGTATCTCCTCCGATCCACTTTACTGATCCACGGTCATGTTCATCACTGCCACATGATTACACTATAAATTCCGTATCTGAAGCACAGGCTATGGATCTTTGGCAGGCGCCTGGCTCCTCTGCTTCGGCTTCTTGGACGGTCTATTATTAAACATATATTGGGTGTAGCCCGTTGAAGGATTCCTCACAGTGCTTGGATCCCCTTGCTGATAAGAATTGTTTTGTGCGTTGTGGGGGCTATGTTCATCTGATCCTAGATGCGCAGAGTTCAGTGCCCTCTTCATGATCTTCTGGAAATGGGCAAAAACACTGGAGGGTGAGTTTGGTGGATCAATTCCCTGCAACTTCCGTCACTTCGGAGGTCCATCACCTAGGTCCTGATAATCACATAAGATTTCCTTAGTGCCAGTAGCCATCTTATTATTGTCACCCATGGTGACCCTGACCCACCATCTATTAACCCAGTAGATGTGATGAATTTGAAGCAACTCCATAGAACACTCACGGAAAGTTTGGTGTTATCATACGCCCCACAATTGTGGTAGTTGCACTGATAATCTGAGCCCCTACCCAAGTCCTGTAGCTACTTATAGAAGTGATGTAGGGGCCAAATTGTAAGGATTTGACATTGCATGTTGTCCAGTCATAGCTGCAAAAAAATCCAGCAAGCCATTTGGTTGGTATAACCCCCCTTGACCTCATTATATTGCCTCCTGCAGAGCTCTGGCTCCCAATTGTCGAGGAGAAGGAGAAATGTAAGACACTATATTTGATCCTATACTCTGTTGGGTGCCTATTTTGACGAAGGAAATCGAGGAGCCCAAGAATGAAGGGCTGGAACTATAAGAACCAAGAGCAACGCATACACCAAACTACAGGCATAAAATAAAAAAGGCTAGAGCGACGTATTGTTGAAAATTTGAGTCCAAGAGGTTCCAAAAGCAATGTCATCAAAATCAAGAGAAACCGATCGACTACGGGACGTCAGAGGGATTGTCAGGAGAGCAGGTGAAAGTAGGCCGGCACGACAATCCGGTGGTACCCAATATAGCAAACCATCATTCGAGTCTCTGACCCAACCATCTGGATCTGGCCGCGCACAAAGACCAGCATGCACTGGGTTATGGGAAGGGGAATGCTGGGTGGAAACATGTTGAAGTGAGTCCCACACCCTGATGGTTCCGTCCTCAGACCCTGAGGTGATGTGCTTCCCATCAGGGGAGCAAACAACGGAGCCCACACCCCTGTTATGCCCCTCTAGAGGCCTTCCTACTGGATCACCAGTCTCCGCATCCCAGATTTGAATGATCTCGTCATCTGATCCGGAGAAGATGTACCGCCCATCGGGAGAGCAAGCAACGGAGCGTACACTGCTGGTATGCCCCACGAGAGGTTTGCCGACTGTAGTACCAGTCTCTGGATCCCAGACTCGGATAGTCTTGTCACCAGATCCGGAGATGATCCGCCCACTGGGAGAGTAAGCAACCGACCACACAACCCCGGTATGCCCCTCGAACCAGTCCCAGCATCCCAGATTCGAACGGTCCTGTCTTCAGAGCCAGAGATGATTTTCCGCCCATCGGGAGAGTAAGCAACGGAGCTCACACCCCTGGTGTGCCCTACTAGAGGCTCGCCGGCTGCAGAACCAGTCTCTACATTCCAGATTCGAATGGTCTTGTCATCAGAGCCGGAGATGATGCGCCGCCCATCAGGAGAGCAAGCAACGGACCTCACACCCTTATTATACCCCTCTAAATATTTCCTGACTGCAGCACCAGTCTTGGCATCCCAAATTCGAATGGCCCCGTCCTCTGATCCAGAGATGATGTACAACCCATCGGGAGTGCAAGCGACAGAGCTTACGCCCCTGGTATGGCCCTCCAGAGACCTCCCGACTGAAGCACCAGTCTCTGCATCCCAGATTCGAATGGTCTTGTCATCGGACCCGGAGATGATACGCTGTCCATCAGGGGAATAGGAAATGGACCGCGTATGGAAAGTGTGCCCCTCTAGAGACTTGCCAACTGCGGCACCTGTCTCTGCATCCCAGGTTCGGATGGTCTTGTCACCAGATCCGGAGATGATGTATCGTCCATTGGGAGAGTAACCAATGGACCACACAACCCCGGTGTGCCCCTCGAGAGGCTTGCCAACGGCAATACCAGTCTCCGCATCCCAGATCCGAATACTCTTGTCATCGGACCCAGATACGATCCGTCGCCCATCGGGAGAGTAACCAACCGACCACACAACCCCGGCGTGCCCCTCTAGAGGCTTGCAGAGTGCAGCACCAGTCTCCGCATCCCAGATCCGAATAGTCTTGTCATCGGATCCTGAGACGATCCGTCGCCCATCGGGAGAGTAAGCAATGGACCGGACA
>WNFL01274396.1_pt1 | contig 17213 bp, 19 predicted proteins | sample 5400361 | NCBI WGS metagenome assembly WNFL01 (sample SAMN13153351, study PRJNA577476) | soil metagenome | isolation source: 40 cm soil on Douglas fir-dominated hillslope | place: USA:California | collected 2013-09-17 | reverse complement strand
AAAATAGAGGTGTTCGGCGCTGAAGTACAGGCAGCCTACCCAAAACGCTTCGCCGCGCGCTCCCGTGCTTTGCGCGCTTCTTCCTCCCGGTTGCGCGCCGGCGCTTTGATCGTCAGCGAGTCGATCAGGTGGCGGGCGATCGTTGTCACGTCGTCGACGGCGCGGTTGAACACCGCCTCGTTCGCGTGCGAGGGGTGCGTCGTGCCGCTCAACTTGCGTACGAACTGCAGCGCCGACGCGCGAATCTCGTCGTCGGTCGCGGGGGGCGCGAAGTTCGCGAGCGTCTTGATGTTCCTGCACATATTCGCTCCTCATGATCCAAGGCCGTAACCAGGGCTACCACAACGACATTGGAATATGTCGATTTCTGGAAGTCTCGTTCGACGCATGAATGAGAAAGGCGTCGAGCAAAGGCGTCAAGCAAAAGCGTCAAGAAAAACCCTTAATGGAAGCGAGACGGCAATGCGATTCATGGTGATCGTGAAGGCCAACAAGGACAGCGAAGCCGGCGTCCTGCCGGACAAGAAGATCCTGGAGGCGATGGGCAAGTTCAATGACGAGCTGGTGAAGGCCGGCGTGATGCTGGCCGGCGAAGGACTGCAGGCGAGCTCGAAAGGGGTGCGGGTCAAGTTTTCGGGGAAGGAGCGGGTCGTGCGCGACGGGCCGTTCACGGAGACCAAGGAGCTGATCGCCGGATTCTGGCTGTGGCAGGTGCGGTCGAAGGAGGAGGCGATCGAATGGCTGAAGCGCGCGCCGTTCGACGGCGGCACGGAGGTCGAGATCCGGCAGGTCTTCGAGGCCGAGGACTTCGGCGCGGAGTTCACGCCCGAGCTGCGGCAGCAGGACGCGCGGCAGCGCGAGGCGATCACCAAGAACAAACAACGCTCGGGGAAATAGCCATGCGCTTCATGACGATTGTGAAATCTCGCGAGACGGGCGCGCAGCCCTCGCCGGCGCTCATCGACAAGATCAACAAGCTGAGCGAGGACGCAGTGAAGAAGGGTGTGTTCGGCGGAATGGGTGGCCTTGGGCCCACGAAGCTCGGCGCACGGGCCCGCCTGGCCAACGGGAAGATCACCGTGACGGATGGGCCGTTCACGGAGGCGAAGGAAATCATCGGTGGGTACGCGATCTTCAACGTGCCCTCCAAGAAGGAAGCGCTCGAATGGACCCAGCGCTTTCTGGAAGCCCACATCGGGCTGTGGGAGCAGGACCTGGAAGTCGAAGTCCGGCAGATGATGGATGACCCGTCAGCAGGCTGCTGACGCCATCGATGCGGTCTGGCGGATCGAGTCCGCCAGACTCATCGCGGGGCTGGCCCGCATCGTCGGTGACATCGGCGTTGCGGAAGACCTGGCCCAGGATGCGCTCGTCGCCGCGCTGGAGCAGTGGCCGGAGTCGGGCGTGCCGGACAATCCCGGTGCCTGGCTCATGGCGACCGCCAAACATCGCGCCATCGATCAGCTGCGCCGCCAAAAGATGCAAGGCAAGAAGCACGAACATTTGGGCCGCGAGCTCGAGGAACGGCAAGTCAGTCCGGAGTCCGCACTCGCGGCCGCGATCGACGATCACGTGGGCGACGATCTGCTGAGCCTGATCTTTACCGCGTGTCACCCGGTCCTGACCACCGAAGCGCGCGTCGCGCTCACCCTGCGGCTGCTCGGCGGCCTGACGACCGACGAGATCGCGCGGGCCTTCCTCGTCCCGAAGGCCACGATCCAGCAGCGCATCGTGCGCGCCAAGCGCACGCTCGCCGCGGCGCGCGTGCCGTTCGAGGTGCCGCGCGGCGCCGAGCTCGCGCAGCGGCTCGAGTCGGTGCTCGAGGTCATCTATCTCATCTTCAACGAAGGCTACTCGGCCACGGCGGGCGAAGCGTGGGTGCGGCCGGCGCTGTGCGAGGATGCGCTCCGCCTGGGCCGCATCCTCGCGGAGCTGGCGCCGGCCGAGGCGGAGGTGCACGGCCTCGTCGCGCTGATGGAGATCCAGGCATCGCGCGTGCGCGCGCGCGTAGGGCCCGGCGGGGAGCCGATTCTGCTGCTCGACCAGGATCGCGGGCGCTGGGATCACCTCCTCATCCGGCGCGGGCTGGGGGCGCTGGAACGCGCGGAGACGCTGGGCGGGGCGTACGGACCGTACACACTGCAGGCCGCGATCGCGGCGTGCCACGCGCGGGCGCGTACGCCGGAGGAGACTGACTGGACCCGCATCGTCGCGTTGTATGACGGCCTGGCGCAGCTGCTGCCGTCGCCGGTGGTCGAGTTGAACCGGGCAGTGGCGCTCGGGATGGCGTTCGGCCCGGCGGCAGGTCTCGAGGTTGTTGATTCGCTGACGACGGATCCGGCGCTGGCGGGTTATCATCTTTTGCCGAGCGTGCGCGGGGATCTGCTCGCCAAACTCGGCCGTTTCGAGGAAGCGCGCGCGGAGCTCGCGCGGGCGGCGGAGCTCACCGAGAACGTTCGAGAGCGCGAATTACTGATCAAAAAACGGGAGGCTTTGTGAAGAAGGAATGGGCCCCACAGTTCTTGAGTCTGCTGCGCATCGTCCTGGCGTTTCTCTTCATTCAGGTCGGCACCGCGAAGTTGTTCGCTTTGCCGGCCGCGGTAATGCCGGGCGGGGGCACCGCAGCGGTCGGCACGATGCCGTGGGTGGCAGGCGTGATCGAAGTGATCGGCGGGCCGCTCATGCTTCTGGGCCTGTTCACGCGACCGGTCGCGTTCGTTCTCGCCGGCGAGATGGCGGTCGCGTATTTCTACGGGCACGCCCCGATGGGCCACTGGCTCTGGCCCGTGCTCAACATGGGGCACACGGCCGTGATCTACTGCTTCCTCTTCCTCTACCTTTCGGCTGCAGGACCAGGACCCTGGAGCCTCGACTCTCTGCTCGCCCGACGCCGTAGCACCAATCCGGTCAGCTGAGTGACGGAAACCGTTTCACGCTACGATCGCTCGATCGTCGAGGGACCGCTGCGCGCCGCGGTCTGGAAAATCGCGTGGCCGACCATGGTCACGAACGCCTTCAGCGGTCTGGTGGGCATGGTCGATCACGTGCTCGTCGGCCACCTGATCGGCTATCAGGCCAATGCCGCGATCGGTGCAAGCTGGCAGATCCTCCTCGTCGTGATCACGTTCATCTCATCGCTGTTTACGGGGATGAGCGTGTTGGTGGCGCGATTCGCCGGTGCGGGGGACTCCGAGACGGTGGACCGCGTCGTCTATCAGGCGTTCCTCACAGCGGTCGGTCTGTCGGTGCTCATCATGGCGCCGGTGGGCTACTTCGCGTCGCCCTGGTTGCTCGATCTGATCAACGCGGCGCCGGCGGTGCAAGCCGAGGCACTGCCGTACCTGCGGATCCTGTTTGGCTTCTCGAGCGGCATGATGGTGTTCTTCATGCTGGGCGGCGCCCTGCGCTCGGCCGGTGACGCGCGCACGCCGATGATCCTCGGGATCGCGATGACCGTCTTGAACCTCGTGCTGAACGTCGTACTCATCCGGGGGCTCGGTCCGATTCCGGCGTTCGGGACCCGCGGTTCGGCGATGGGTACGTGCATCGCGGGCGGACTGTTAGCGCTCTACGCGGTGTGGAGGCTGTGGACCGGCGGCTGGGTCGTGTCGTTTCCGCGCGGGCGCGGCCTGGGGCCCGATTGGACGATCATCCGTGAGTTGTTCCGTTTCGGCCTGCCGACGGGAATTCAGGGCATCATGATGAACGTCGGCGGCGTCTTGATGCTGTCGTTCATTGGGTCGCTGGCACAGAGCGCCGCGGCACAAGCGGTGTTCGCCGTGTCGTATGGAGAGCTGTTCTCTCTGATCACCTGGACATCGGTCGGACTGATGGGGTCGGCGGCGGCGGTCGCGGGACAGAACTTTGGCGCCGGGCACCCGGACCGGGCCGACCAGTCGGTCCATATCGCGGCACGGTACGGTGTGACGGTCGCGTCGTTCGTCGGGCTGTTCTTTCTATTCTTCCCGCGGACGCTGCTCGCGGTCTTCGGCATGCAAGACCCGGTGGTCGTGGACATCGGGACTCAGCTGCTGCGCGTGCTGAGTGTGTCGGGGCTGTTCGTCTCCGTGGCGCTCGCGTACACCGGCGGGCTGCAGGGAACGGGCGACACGAAAAGTCCGCTCTACATCTCGATGATTTCGCAGATCTTCGTCCCACTCGGCATTTGCTTCGTGATTCAGTGGACCGGCACACTCGACCCCATCGATATCTGGCTGGCGATCCTCGCGGGACATGCGACGCGGTGTGCGTTGAGCGTGCTGCGGTTCCGGCAGGGACAGTGGCGGCACATTGCTGTGAATGTTCAATGATCAATGATCAGTCATCATTCCAACCTGTTGGTCGTGCCGATGATTGCCCTTGCATTGTCGACCTGGCCCCACGTATTCCAGAGCAGCACGCCACGAACGTTGCCGTCCTTGAGGTAGTAGATGACCCCCTCACGGAAGCGTTCCTTCCAGACAGCCTGAGTCTCGAGCCGCGGATCGAGCTCGCCGACCGCTTCGTACCCCAGCGCGAACAGATCTGAATAGAAGAAGGGCAGGTGCGTGTACGGCGTGCCCTTGCCGGCCATGGAGCGGCCCGCCGCCGCGCCCATCGTATTGGCGTTGTCCTCGTGCTCGACCCGCATCCGCACGCCCAACGCGGGATTGAAGAAATTTGCGACGTCACCGGCGGCGAAGACGTCGGCCGCGCTGGTGCGGAGCAGCTCGTCGACCACAACGCCGTTCTCGACTCGCAATCCTGCCTGCTCGGCCAGCTCCACGTTGGGCTGGATGCCGAGACCGGCGACGATGACATCGACCGGGATGTCTTTGCCGTGAGTCGTCCGCACATTCACTGTGCCGGCGCTCTGCTGCACGTCGGCCAGGCCCTCGCCGGTCCGCACGTCCACGCCCTGTTCGCGGTAATAGTCGACGAGGAATTTCGAGAGATCGGCGGGGAACACCCGCGCGCCGATTCCCTCCTCCGGGACGATCATGGTGACGTCGCGGCCCACGATGCGCAGCGCGGCCGCGACCTCCGAACCGATGAAACCGCCGCCCAACACGGCGAACCGCAGCTTTTGGTCGGCGAGCGCGCGCAGCCGAGTGAAGTCGTCGAATGTGCGGTAGTAGATGATCTGCCCGGTCTGCATGGGGAGGCGCCGCGGTGTGCCGCCGGTCGCGAGCAGGAGCTTTTCGTACGTGATGGCATTGCCGCGATCGTCGGTGACAGTTTTTTGTTTCGGGTTGATGGCCGTCACGCGGCGGCCTAGCGCCAAGTCGACGTTGATCTTGTCGGTGCCGCGCCAGAGGGTCTTGTCAGGATCGTCCCCCTTCCACAGCCCTTTCGACAATGGGGGCCGATTGTACGGTGGATGCGGATCGGCGGAGATGATCCCGATGCTGCCGTCCGCGTCACTCTCGCGCAGGGCGCGGGCGGCGGCGTCGGCCGTCATGCCACCGCCGATAATCAGGTAGCGAAAATTGTTCACAGCCAGAGAATCCTCACGGTGAAGCGAAAGTTCCAGCTACTCCACGTTGATTCGGCGGGCGCGGTCCCACAACCCGGACACGCCAAGCCGTTGGGCGACACCTTCAAACTCCGCCTTGGGGCCGCGCCAGCGCAGATCCTCAACGGTCGCAAAGACCGGGACGTCCGTGCGGAGCGTCGCCAGCGTGCGGAACAGCATCGCCAAGTCGCGATGCTCGGCGAGGGCCGCGGCGAGGCGTGCCGCTCCGCGCACCGGCACCTCCCACTGTCTGGAATTGGCCGGGATCCGTTCGAGATGGACGTAGCGGCCCAGGACCGAGCCCGACGCTTTTTCTCCCCAGCCCGGCACGCCTGGAAACCCGTCGGCCGAGTCGCCCACCAACGCGAGATAGTCCGGAATCGACTCCGGTGCGACGCCAAAGCGCGCCACGACGCCGCGCTCGTCGCGCAGCTCGCGCTTGCGGCGATCGAGCTGGACGACGCGCTCGCCCCGCACGCACTGGCTGAGATCTTTGTCGGGCGTACAGATGATCACCTGCTCGACGGTGGGGGACTGCGCCGCCTGATGCGCCGCTGCCGCCAGGGCGTCATCGGCCTCGAACTCTTCCATCGCCCATACCGTGACGCCCATGGCGCGCAACGCGTCCTCGAGCGGGTGGAACTGCGCCAGGAGATCCGGCTCGATCCCGGCGCTCGTCTTGTAGCCGGCCCAGAGGTCGTTGCGGAACGATTCTATCACGTGATCGGTGGCGACGCCGAGGTGGGTGGTACCGCCGTCGAGCATGCCGAGGACCGATCCCAGGACGCCGATGATCGCGGCGACTTCCCGGCCGTCACGGCCCTGCTGGTGCGGCATCGCGTAGAAATGCCGGAACAGCTCGTAGGTGCCGTCGAGGAGATGAACCCTCAATGCTGCTGCTGCTGGCGGCGGAGATCGGCCGCGAGCTGATCGCGGAGTGCGCCGATCGCCCGGCCGCGAATGTTGAGGATCCCGCCCGGCAGATTGTCGAAGCGATAGCGGCGCAATACGACGAGGTAGCTTCCCGGAGTCCGATCGACGATGGCCGTCAGGTCTACGGCCGCCTCAAAGTAATGGTTCGCGTAAATCTGTTTGGACGCGGCCAACGTCATGCCCGGCAGCTCCGGCGGTGTGTACACGACCAAGTGGGTCACGCTCAGGATCGGGCGCAGCCGAGGCATCACGTCTTCCGACCAGAACAGCACTTCGGCGGCCGCGGCGGGCAGCGTGCCGTGCGGATAGTTCGTGAAATACGCATGGAGCGACGGGACCGTCTGATAGATGTAGGGCGATTCGGCGAACTGCGCCGCGAATGCGTCACTCGCGTGCATGTTCATGTTGCCGCGATCGTCGTAGATCGCCATCGCCGAGTCGCCGCGCCGGCGGTAATCGGTGACGTATTCGACGAGACGGCGGCGCGCATACGCATTCAGCTGCGCCTGGAGATCCGCGGGAGACGCCGACCAGTTCATCTCGTCGTGGATGCGGCGCATGTCCGTGGCCGGCAGCTTCACAACGCAGTCACCGGGTTTGCAACTCTTCATCTCCGCCACGTCCCGGCTGCTGATCGTCACCGCGGCAACGTCTCCCGCCACGGCAGCTGCGTGCGGTTCGGCGTACGGAGCGAGGTGGGGAAATCGCTCAGCGCGCGCACGTATTGTTCGCGCGAAACCGGCAGGGTGATGATCCCGAATACCACCACGTCGCGGCGGTCGCGCGCGTCGAGCACCTTTACCACCGCCTCCCCGCGCTCGACGGTGCCCAGCTGCTCGGCGTCGAACCCGATGTTCTGCTCGAGGAACTGCGTGAGTTGCGCGGGTCGCTGCGGCGTGGCTGCCTGGAGCAGCACCAAGAAGATCAGCATAACCCTCCGTCAGATCAGAGAATCGATGGGAAGGTACGAGAAGAATTTCGCGCCAAGGGCGCGCCAGAATCCAGCCTTTGGCTCGTCGGTGTAGCCGCCAGTCCATCGCAGGCCGCCGTTCGCGCCACGGGTGACTTCGTACGCCATCGTCGGTGCCGCCCAATAGTCGAACAGGCGCGCCACCTCGGTGGCGAGCTCCGGGCTGCTGACGAGCACGCCCACCTCGGTGTTCTGGTCGAGTGAGCGGGGATCGAGGTTCACCGATCCGATGAAGACCGACGTGCCGTCGAATACGAAGGTCTTGCCGTGCAGGCTCGCCCGCGAGGACCCGACGATACTGGCGGCGCGGGGGCCTCTCGCCCCCGCGGCCTCCGGCCGCAATTCGTAGAGCTGCACGCCTGCGGCGAGCAGCGGCCGCCGGTACTTCAGGTAGCCCGCGTGCACGAGCCAGACGTCCGTCGCTGCCAGCGAATTCGTCAACACCTTGATGCTGACGCCCGCGCGGCGCCGCTCGCCGAAGATCGCGACGCCCTGTTTCCCGGGGACGAAATAGGGCGACACGACCAGCAGGTTCGAACGCGTGGCGCGGAGATGCGGCGCGATCTGGCCCCTCAGGTACTCGTCGCGACGCGTGCCGGGGGGCGTCATCAGCTTGTCGGGAGGATCCGCGATCACCCGGCCCTCGGCCCAGTGCAAATGCAGCGCGTGCGCGTTCAGGTCCTTGGCGAGATCGGACCCGGCCAGGGCGCGCGCATATGCGGAGTCGGCCAATTGCGCGCAGCGGTCCCCGAGCTCCTTGCGGGCAGCGGTGAACTGCGTGTCGCTCGGCGTGAACGTGCCGAGCTTCATGATCGGGATCGCGTAACGGCTGTTCCAGTAGGCGTCGAAGCTCTGCGTCGACTGCCGGGCCACGGGGCCGACCGCGAGGACGTCGACGTCCTGAAAGTCGAGCTCGCCGAGGCTGAAGTACTCGTCGCCAATGTTGCGGCCGCCCAGAATCGTGGCGATGCCGTCGGCGATGAACTGCTTGTTGTGCATGCGGCGATTCACGCGCGTGAAGCTGGTGAGCAGCTCGACGAGGCGGTGGAGGCCCAAGCGGTGGACGTAGGGATTGAAGACCCGGATCTCGATGTTCTGGTGGGCATCGAGGCCCGCCACCACCTCGTCCTTCTTATCGAGGGTGCCCCAGTCGTCGAGCAGCACGCGCACCCGCACGCCGCGATCGGCGGCGGCGATGAGGCGGTCGATGATCAGCGAGCCGGTTTGATCGGGGTGGAAGATGTAGTACTGGAGATCGAGCGTGCGGTCGGCGAGCTCGATGAGAGTGGCGCGCGCCACGAACGCGTCGAGGCCAGTCGGCAAGAGTCGGAAGCCGGACCGACCTTCGTTCGCCTCGCATTGCGTGTCGATCCAACGTTCAAGCCGTGCCAAGCGACGAAAGGTTGTGTCTGGTCAGGTGGTCCGCCAGAGCGCAGAATGTACTCATGGAAACATCCGCGCACGCTTTGCTCAGCCAGTGGGAAAGCTTCTACGTCATCGTCGGGTCATCGGGCGCTGGGCTCACCGGGTTGATGTTCGTGGTGATCACCCTCGCCGCCGACTCGAGCGTACCACGCACGCCGGAAACGCTCAACGCATACGGAACGCCGAACGTAATCCACTTTGTGGCTGTGCTCCTCATCGCGGCAGTGCTCAGCGCACCATGGCAGCGGTTCAAGGATCCTGCCCATGTCATGGGCGCCATCGCGCTTGCGGGGATCGTGTATGGGCTGATCGTGGTGCGACGCGTGCTGCGACAGACCGGTTACAAACCGGTGCTCGAGGACTGGGTGTGGCACGGCGTGCTGCCGATGACGGCCTATGCAGCGTTGTTTGTCGGTGCCGCCGGCATGTCTCACGATCAGATCTGGGCCCTGTTCCTCATCGCCGCCGTGTCCTTGTTGCTCCTGGGTATCGGGATCCATAACGCGTGGGACACGGTGACCTACCTGGCGACGCAACCGCGGGAAACCGACAAGAAGGGGAAGCCAAAATGACGCTCGCGCGCCGGCAGCTGCTGAAGTCGCTCGTCGCCGCGTCGCTGTTCCCGGCGATCCGCCTCGATCGATCATCACCGCCCCGGTCTCGACCACTGCTCGGTCTGGGCGGGGACCCCGACTGGCTGGCGATTCGCGCCCTCTTCCCGCTCGCGCCTGATTGGACGCACCTCTCGAGCTTCCTCTTCGTCTCGCACCCCAAGCCCGTAGCCGACGCAATCGACCACTTTCGCAAGAAGCTCGACTCTGACGCGACGTGGATCGAGATCGCGGCCTTCAGCGACGCCGAGGGGCGGCCGTTCACCGCGGTAAAGCGGGCGCTGGCCGACTACATCGGCGGCAGCCCGACCGAGATCGCCTTGACCTCCAATACGACCACCGCGCTCGCGATGGTCTATCACGGGCTGCGCATTCGCCAGGGTCAGGAGGTGCTCACCACCGAGCATGATCACTATTCGCACCATGAGTCGATCCGCTACGCCGCGGCGCGCTCGGGGTGCGGGGTGCGCTACATCGCTTTGTTCGACACACCGGCTGCGGCGCGCGCCGATCAAATCGTGGAACGCATCGCCCGCGCGATCACGCCGGCGACGCGGGCGGTCGGGGTGACGTGGGTGCAGTCTTCGACCGGCATCAAGCTGCCGATTGCGGGAATTGCCGAGGCGGTCGCGCGCACGAATCGCGGCCGCACCCCGGCTGATCGGTGCCTCCTGATCGTGGATGGCGTGCACGGATTTGCGAATCAGGACGTGGACATCGCGCGCCTCGGCGCGGATTTCTTTGCCAGCGGCGGCCACAAGTGGCTGTTCGCGCCGCGCGGCACGGGGTTCTTGTGGGGAAGGAGCGATGCGTGGCCGGAGCTCCGGCCCACGATTCCGAGTTTCGACCCCGACACGATCGACACGACGTTCGGCGCCTGGGGCGCCCGCACAGAGCTGCCGCCGACGCAGGCGGCCTTCGTGTCGCCGGGTGGGTTCATGGCATACGAGCATCTGCTCGCCATTCCTGCCGCCGTCGAACTGCACCGCACGATCGGGCGCGACCGCATCGCGAGTCGCATTGCAGAATTGAACGGCGCCTTTCGTGCAGGCGCCGCGCGGATTCCCGGTCTCACGTTGCACACGCCACGCGATCCGGCGCTGTCCGCCGGAATCTCATGCTTCGAGGTCCAGGGCTTAATCCCTGGGCAGATCGTGGCGCGTCTTGCGGAAAAGAAGATTCGCACGACAACATCTCCGTATAAGGTCAGCTACGCGCGCGTGTCCGCGGGTATCATGAACAGACCGGAAGAGATCGAGCTAGTCCTGCGCGAAATCCGAGCACTGTCCTAAAGGAGGGTCTGTGCAGTCTCAGACTTACGATGCCATCGTCGTCGGGTCCGGTATCTCGGGCGGCTGGGCGGCGAAGGAGTTGACGGAGAAGGGTCTGCGCGTCCTGCTGCTCGAGCGTGGCAAGAACATCGAGCACGTGAAAGACTACCCGAACGCGACGAAAGCGCCGTGGGATTATCCGCATCGCGGCCGGCGCACGCGCGCGATGGTGGACGCCTATCCGGTGCTGAAACGCGACTACGCGCTCAACGAAATGAACCTCGACTGGTGGGCCTCGGACAAAGACTCGCCTTACACTGAGGTCAAGCGGTTCGACTGGTATCGCGGCTACCATGTTGGTGGTCGGTCGCTCATGTGGGGGCGGCAGAGTTATCGCTGGAGTGACTTGGATTTTGAAGCGAACGCCAAGGACGGCATCGCGGTCGATTGGCCGATCCGGTACGCCGACCTCTCGCCGTGGTACGACTATGTCGAACGGCATGCCGGCATTTCGGGCTCCCTGGAACGGATGCCCCAGCTCCCGGATGGCCAGTTCCAACCGGCGATGCCGCTCAACTGCGGTGAAACGCTGATCGCCGGACGGCTGCGGCAGAAATTCGGAGGCCGGCGGCGGATCATCCCCGGCCGCACGGCAAACTTGACCCGGCCCTTGCCGGGACGCACGCAATGCCAGTATCGCAACGCGTGCTGGTTGGGTTGCCCCTACGGCGGGTACTTCAGCACCCAATCCTCGACACTGCCGGCCGCGGTCGCGACGGGACGGCTGACGCTCAAGCCGTTCGCGATCGTCACGGAGGTACTGTTCGACCGTGACAAGAAACGCGCGACGGGCGTGCGCGTGCTGGACGCGGGCACGGAGCAGACGACCGACTACACCGCGCGCATCATCTTTTTGTGCGCCTCCACGCTGAATTCCACGTGGCTCCTGCTGCGCTCGGCGACGGAGCTGTGGCCCGGCGGCCTCGGCAGCAGCTCGGGGGAGCTGGGGCACAACCTCATGGATCACCACTTCCGGGTCGGTGCCTCGGGCACGATCGACGAGCCCGGTCTGGACAAGAAGTACTTCTACGGCCGGCGCCCGACGGGGTTCTACATCCCACGCTACCGCAATGTTGGCAGCGACAAACGGGTGTACCTGCGGGGCTTCGGCTACCAGGGTGGGGCGAGCCGGCAGGGTTGGTCGCGCGCGGTGGCGGAGCTGGGCGTGGGCGGCGCGTTCAAGGATGAGATGGCGCAGCCCGGCGCGTGGACCATCGGCGCCACTGCGTTCGGGGAAATGCTCCCCAATCACAAGAATCAGGTCACGATCGACCCAATCAAGAAGGACAAGTGGGGTCTGTCCGTCCTCGCGATCGATTGCGCCACGGGTGAGAACGAGCGTCTGATGCGCAGGGATATGATGAACGACATGGCCGAGACGCTCGAGGCCGCCGGCGTCAAGGACGTGGACACCTATGACAACCCCTGCTTCCCAGGCATGGGGATCCACGAGATGGGTACGGCGCGCATGGGACGCGATCCTAAGACATCAGTGCTCAACGCGCACAACCAGGTATGGGACGCCCCGAACGTCTTCGTGACGGACGGGTCCTGCATGGCATCGACAGCCTGTCCGAACCCTTCGCTCACGTACATGGCGCTGACCGCACGCGCGGCGGACTTCGCCGTAGGCGAGCTCAAGCGCAACAATCTCTAACTCGCGAGGCACCGATGTCGGAACCGACACAGACTCACGTCATCGATCGGCGCGAAGCGATCCGGCGCGTCACCGTCTTGCTCGGCGGCGTCGCGTTAGTGGGCGGCGGCGGGCTGGTTGCGGCATGTGAGCGGGCCCAGAACCGTGCCGCCGGCACGCGCGAGGCAGGGACGTTCACCGCCCAGGACATCGCGTTTCTCGACGAGGTGGCGGACACGATTCTGCCCGAGACCAAGACGCCGGGTGCCAAGGCTGCGCACGTCGGTGCGTTCATGGCGCTGATGGTCACGGACACCTACGACGACCAAAGACAGACGATCTTTCGTGACGGCATGAGCAAGCTGAACGCGACCGCGTTCATGGCGGCGACGCCCGAACAGCGGCTGGCGCAGCTCGAGCAAGTGGACCGCGAGCAGAAGACGTATATGGATGCGAAAAAGGACTCCGATCCACCGCACTTTTTCCGCTTGATGAAGGAGCTGACGCTGCTGGGGTACTTCACGTCGGAAATCGGTTGCAGTCAGGCGATGCGCTACCGGGAGACGCCGGGGCGCTTCGACCCCTGTGTACCGTACGCCCCCGGCGAGACGGCGTGGGCGGGACACGCATAGACGCGGGTCACGTCCTACCTTCCCGAGACTAGCCGCTCGAAGCGCGGATTACCTTTGAGCGGCGCGAAGTTGGGATCGATCCCGAGCCATGCCGGCGAGAGATAGTAGGGGATCTTGAGCAGGGATTCGAGCTGGTCGAGCGCCTTGTCGGACTCTCCGACGAGCAGGTAAATGCGTAGCAACTGGTGCCGGAGGTAGCAGCCTTCATAAGAGTCGCGGCTGATGGGCACGAGCGCCGTCCCGCGCTCCCCTTCCGCGATCGCCTCTGCCTTGCGACCGAGATAGGCGAGCGCCAAGCCCAGGAAGACATGCCGCTGGGGATTATCGGGCGTCGCCCGGAGATCTGCTTCGAAGGTGATCCGGGCGGTGTCGGCGTAGACGCGGGCGAACGCCTGATTGCCGCGCAGGGCGTGGGTCTGGGCCAGGATGATGGCCCAGGTGCCCCGGTCGTTGTCCCAGGCGCTCGGCGGAAGGGTCAGGAGCTGCCGCTGCCCGGCCTCGTCCAGCACCCAGTAGAGGTCATCATAGTTCCCGAGGTAGGCGAGCAGAGCTGCGGGCTCGACGGTCGTGAGCCTGGCGCGCACGACCCGCCGAGCCGCGGCGAGATCGCCCTGGGCGAGCGCCATTAGCACCATCTGCTGGATCACGGCGAGGTTGGTGGGGGCGAGCGCGAGGGCCCGGTCGCTCGCTGCCCGGGCCTCCGGGTAACGGCGCAAGTAGAGCAGCGTGACCGCAGCGCGTCGCGCCGTGTTGGCCGAGCGGGGATCGAGAGCACCCGCTTTGGTGAGATGCTGGTAGGCCGCGTCCCAGCGGCCCAGGCGCTGCTCAGCCAGGGCCGCCGTCACGAGCAGCTCGACGTTGTTGGGCGCCAGCTTGAGTCCGGGCTCGACCGCCGCGAGCGCCCGCTGGTTGTCTATCGCCACGTTCCGATAGTAGTCGCCAAGCGCCAGTTGTCCGTCCGGCCGGTCTGGAGCGAGTACCCGCGCGCGCTCGGCGGCGTCACGGGCTCGCGCCGCCCGCTGGGACGTGGGTATGCCGTTGGCGTACAGGAAAGTGCTCGCGCGGGCGAGCTGGGCCCACGCGGGGACGAACGCTGAGTCGAGCGCCACCGCCTGCTCGTAATAGCCGATGGCGCTCCGCAGACTGGCAGGATCACTCACCGACATCCCCTGCGCGGCGGCCTCACCTTTCAGGAAGGCGTCATAAGCTGCCAGGCTCGCAGTCGGCCTCGCCGCGAGCTCGTGGCGCGCGCTGTCGCCCAGCGCCACGTTGAGCGCATTCGCGACCTTGCCCGCAATGTCACCCTGCACCTGGAAGACATCCGTGAGTGCCGCATCGAACGGCTGCTGCCACTGGGTGGTTGGCGCACCCCCCGGCTTGATCTGGACGAGCTCGGGGCTCACGCGGACGCGGCTTGGGGCCCCCGGCGCCTTTTCCCACCGCACGGTCGCGGTGAGCAGGTACTCGGCGCCGAGCTCTCGGGCGATCTGCTGCGGCGGCTTGGTGCTGCGCCGGTATTCGTTGGAGCTGGCCCGCGCGATGACGGCGAGCCCCGACAGCTGCGAGAGCTTCCCGCGCACCTCATCCGTCATGCCGTCCGCGAAGTACCCGTCGCTCGAATCGCCGAGATTCTCGAACGGCAACACGGCCAGCACGCGACGCCCCGTCTCCGCGCCGGTGCCCCCATGCGAGCGGCGCCAGGCGAAGAGCACGCCCACGCCGAGGAGGAAGCCGAACACGAGCATCGTCGCGGCGACCGGCACGCGCCGCCGGGCAGTCGCGGGGGGCGGGGCCGTCAACGTTCGAGCGAAGTCGCCGGCGGTAGCGAACCGGTCGGCCGCGATCGGGGCCAGGGCCCGACGGATCGCGGCATCCACCTCCTCCGGGACGCCGGGCCGCCCCCGCCGCACGCTCGGCGCCGGCTCCGTGAGACGCCTCGCCATGATCGCTTGCATCGTGGGACCCGTGAAGGGCGGCTCGCCCGCCAGCATTTCGTAGAGGACACTGCCCAGCGCGTAGACATCAGTGCGGGCGTCAATCACGCGGTCCGCGCTCGCTTGCTCCGGGCTCATGTAGTCCGGCGTGCCGATGGCGAGCCCCGTCTCCGTGAGGCGGCTGTCCTCTCCGTCGAGCGCGCGGGCGATCCCAAAGTCCGCCACAAGAGTTGAGCCATCGCTGGTGAGCCAGATGTTCTCGGGCTTGATATCGCGGTGCACCACGCCATGCGCATGGGCATACTGGAGCCCTTGGGCGGCTTCGAGCGTGATGCGGAGGGCGTCCTCCATCGGGAGCTGCCGCTCCCGCTGCAACCGATCTCGCAGTGACTCGCCCTCGATGTACGGCATGGTGAACCAGAGCCGCCCGGCCGCGTCGCCGGAATCGAGGACAGTCATGATGTGAGGATGCTGAAGGCGCGCCACGAGCCGAATCTCGCGCTGGAAGCGCTGCGTGCCGAGGCTCGCCGCCATCTCGGAATGCAGCACCTTCAGCGCGACCGGCCGATCGTGCTTCAGGTCATGGGCCAAATAGACCGTGGCCATGCCGCCTCGCCCGAGCTCGCGCTCGAGCGCATAGCGGTCTCGGAGCGCGTCGCTCAAAGCTGCCGGCACGTCCGCCAGGCACTTACCCTTTTGTGAAGTGTCGGGCAAATCTGTATCGCGCGGCGCTCTGATGCCACCCGCGGACGAGTACTAACGGGGCCTAATGAGGGAGGGTCATCCTATGTCTGATTCCAGTCCCCACACCACCGACCGTCGCGGATTCGTGGGCGCGGTCGCAACGCTTGGCGCGGGCCTGGCCCTGGGTGGGGGCACTCGCGGAGAGCGGTTATTCGCCGCCCAGCAGCCGGCCTCGGATGCGTGGCTCGATCGTCTCAAGGGCAAGCACCGGCAGTTGTTCGACGTGCCGGAACCCGAGGGCGGCACCGTGTTGCGCCACGTGCGCAACTATTTCGACGCCTGGCGCAACGCGTTCGGAGTCGGTGAAAGCGATGTCAGCGTGGTCGTGACGCTGTACGCGCGGACCACGCCGCTCGGACTTCAGGACGCGATGTGGGAGAAGTACCAGCTCGGCGCTGCGTTGAGCATCACCGATCCAACGACGAACGCGCCTTTGATCCGCAACTGGTTCGCTCACCCCAAGCCCGGCGATCCCGTTGCCGACGGAGAGCCCGAAACGTCGATGGAAATTCTGCAGCGCCGCGGTGTGATATTCGCGCTGTGTAACAATGCGTTGACGCGTTGGGCGGCGCGGCTCGCGAAGAGCGGGCTGGGGGGCGGCACGGCAGCGGATGTCCACGCCGACCTGGTGGCGCACGCCTTACCAGGCGTGGTGATCGTTCCGGACGTGCTGGTCGCGATGACCAAGGCGCATGAACGCGGCTTTGCGTACGTGCGATCCTGACGGATTGGTCTGGTGGTGGTGATGCTCCCTAGTTGCTCCGACAGGAGTGGTACTCTATACTTCCGTATCACTCCGACAGGAGCGGAGATTGAAGCGCGTTGCGGACGTCATGCCGGGTACGCTGGACCTGCTCATTCTCAAAGCGTTGGCGCTCCGCCCCATGCACGGGTGGGGCATCACCAGCCGGATTCAAGAGATGTCGCATGACACCTTCCAGATAGGCCAGGGCTCGTTGTATCCCGCCCTCCAGCGCTGCGAGCGGCGGGGTTGGGTGACGTCGTATTGGCGGGCCACGGAGAACAATCGCCTTGCGAGATATTACGATCTTACGGCGCCGGGAAAGCGAGCAATCGGGCAAGAGACCGCGCGCTGGCGCCGCTTCGCCGGGGCCGTGGACCTGGTGCTAGGGGAGTAGTCGGCTACTTCGCGAGGATCCTACTCTGATTGGCGAGGATCCGCTTTTGGTTTCTGAGGGTTGCCTGCAGATCACGCAGGATTCTGCTCTGATTGCGCAAAATCGCTTTTTGATTCGCGATGATTCGCCGCTGATTTGTGAGCGATGCGCCCCCCGCCATTGGTCTGCTCCGGTTGTAGTAAGGAACCGGAAAGTACTCAGCTCCGAGTCCTTCAGCCACCGCAGCTCAGTGTTGCTGAAAAACTCTGATGTAGTCGACGTCGAGCTGCCGAGTCAGCGTGGAATCCAGCAGTCCCTTGTTCCAGGATCGCTGCCAGCTGTTGTCGACCATGATCGGCGGGCTCGTCGGTTCGGCGACGAGGTG
>WNFL01096967.1_pt1 | contig 17216 bp, 19 predicted proteins | sample 5400361 | NCBI WGS metagenome assembly WNFL01 (sample SAMN13153351, study PRJNA577476) | soil metagenome | isolation source: 40 cm soil on Douglas fir-dominated hillslope | place: USA:California | collected 2013-09-17 | reverse complement strand
TTGCAGGCCACGAAAAAATTAAAGCACACTACAAAGCCATCTGCAACATTGTCGATAACAACGTGAGTGCTGAAGTAATCGCCACTGATTTTGATAATATCATTGCCGAAGGAAAAGAGTTGGCAAAAATAGATGACAAGATCGTTGTAAAAGTTCCGATGATAAAAGATGGTGTGAAAGCAATTAAGAAATTCGCAAGCGAAGGCATTCGCACCAATTGCACCTTGGTGTTTTCTGCAGGCCAGGCGTTACTGGCAGCGAAGGCAGGGGCTAATTATGTTTCTCCTTTTATCGGAAGGCTGGATGACATTTCACAAGACGGCTTGGAACTGATCGCACAACTCCGATTGATCTATGATAATTACGGTTACCGCACTGAAATACTTGCCGCGAGTATTCGCCACACTATGCATTTAATCAAGTGTGCCGAAATTGGCGCAGATGTAGTCACTTGTCCACTCAAAGTGATTACTGATTTGCTAAACCATCCGCTTACTGATGCCGGGCTTGCAAAATTTTTGGCAGACCACAAGAAAGCTAACGGTTAAATTAATTCAAAATTCAAGATTCAAAATTTGAATACCGTTTTATTGAATTAGGAATTAACTATATCTTTCAATTTGGAATTTTAAATTTTGAATTTTAAATGGTCTTCTCCACCGATCCTGTTTTACGAATAAAAGGGGCAACTATTTTTCAAGGTCAGAATTCTGTTTTAGATAACATAAGTTTTGAAATTGAGAAAGGCGAATTTGTATTTATTATCGGAAGAACCGGATCCGGAAAATCTTCTCTTCTCAAAACGCTTTACGCAGATTTACCCTTGCGGCTTGGCGACATTGATGTAGCTGGGTACAACATGAGGGGCATTAAGAACAAACAGGTACCTCTTTTGAGACGGAAAATCGGAATTATATTCCCTTTTGTTATGAGAGCCACTGGATGGAAAGACAATGCTAAAATGAAAAATCGCCAGGCAGAAGTATTAATGCAAGTCGGCTTGGGTTCTGTCGAGAAAAAAATGCCGCACCAACTTTCAGGTGGTGAACAACAGCGTGTGGTTATAGCTCGCGCATTGATTAATGAACCTGTGTTGCTGATAGCCGATGAGCCAACCGGTAATTTAGATCCTGAAGTGTCACACGGTATTCTAAAAGTTTTTCAACAGATTAATAAAAGCGGAACCGCGATACTCATGGCTACACATAGCTATGGCTTGATCAAAAAATTCCCTGCTCGAATCCTCAAGTGCGAGGAAGGAAAATTAATAGACTCAAAGAAGGAAAATTTCGAAGTGAGCACAGAGTTTTGATCCTGATAGAAAACTAACTCTGAATTTTCTTGTTAAGTAGGCTCACCTCTGGTTTATCCAATTTATTCAACTGTTGATTGATCAAGTCTATTCTGACCAACAGATTCAACACCAGGGCGTCACGGACATCTTGCGAAGGCATTCTCTTCATTTCATCCTTGAGAACAAGATACATTGCTTCTAATTTTTTTAGATTTTGAGTGATCTCATCCTCGGTAAGGCCCGTAGAGGATTGGTAGCGATGAACCAAATCCATTTTCTCACTGATCTGAGTACTATAATAAATTTCAAGGTCATTGAAGCCTTGCAATTCGGCAATCTCCTTCTTATTCAGCCGTGAATAATTTTTCGAAATCAAAAGGTAAGCAGATAAACCAAATAGAACCATTGCTGCTATACGCCAAAAAGAAGTCGAGTTCCAAAAGATTTGGCGTGAAGCTTTCGGCAATGCGGCTTCAATTTGTTGCCAGGAATTCTCCGGTGGTGTTTGTGTATCAAACGCTGCACGGTTTTCCTGAATAAATTTTTTCAATGAGTCTTTCATGTGTCTTTTTTTTGTTTATGGTCACATGGAATTCCTATGTGATACAAACTTTTAGCTACTTTTTCTGATGGGCATTTCATAATGTGCCTCCTTCCAGTATTCCTTTTAATTTCTTTTTCGACCGATTAAACTGCGATTTTGAAGTTGATTCTGATATCCCTAAAATTTCTCCAATCTCTGCGTGGTCATATCCTTCCAATAAATACATTGATAAAACAACGCGGTAACCATCTGGTAATTGTTGAATTGCTTTTTTAACTTTTTCAACCGTAAAAGGAAACCCCTCCAACTCATCAACAATTTCATCTTCCATAACATCAAATCCGGCCGTCTCCGGCATTCGTTCAAACCTCCTACGCCTTACTAAATTGATCGCCTTGTTTACTACAATCCGTTTGAGCCACGCACCAAAAGCCGCATCTCCCCGATATGTTTCTAAACTGTGGAATGCGCTGATGAATGCGTCTTGCAGCACATCTTTGGCTTCATCGGCATCGTTCACAATCCGGTAGCCCACATTGTACATGGCCCGACTGTAGAGCTTATACAATTGATAGTACGCCTGCCGATCGCCTCCGCGACAGCGTACAATCAGGTTTTCTACATTATGATGAGCCGAATAATCCAAACACTTTATTCCTCGTCAAAGACAACCCTCATTTCAAAAGGTTGCATTTATTTCAGCTTGGCGATATTCTCTTTTGCCAGGACGAAATCCGGAGCCTGTGCCAACGCTAAATCATAGAATTTTTTAGCGGACACCTTATCACCTTGCTCCTGTGCAAGCATGCCCTTCAAATTCAGTAACACTACTTTCATAGCATATTCCTTCTGCTTATTGTTGCCATCGTTGTAGGTGACCTTCAATGAATCAATGTTTTTGTCGGCCATTAAGATATCAATCGAAGTGCTGCTTTCTTTGAAGCGCTTCAATCGAAATTGCAAAAACGCCATCTTATACAAGACATTGGGATTATTCTGCAGTAAAAACAAACTCTCATAGGATTGCAATGAACGATCAGGGACACCGAGGCTCTCATAACCAACAGCGGCTATTTCCAGGGCCGCGGTGTTCTTGGGGTTGCGCTTCAACAGCTCCGATGAAACCAAAACTGCAGAGGGGTATTTTTGATTTTGATAATAATAAACGGCCAACTCGTAGATAATGGAATCATTGCCCTGGTTCTCAACAATTAAATCATATAAAGCATCCTTGGCAACGTCTGCATCATTCCATTGTAATGCCAAGGAGTATTTTATTGCATAATGCCGGATTAACGGATTAACTCGAGGCACGGTATCTTTTGGCGACACAACTTCAGGTTTAGTCGACTGCACTGCAGGCTGGGTAACAGCCTCCTGTTTTGCCGGCTCCTTCTCATTTTTCTTTTTCCTCTGTGCCCAACCAGTCACTGTAAGAGAAATTAGAATCAAAACAAATACACTTCTTATCATATAATTTAGGGGTTTACATTTTGGTTAATCAATCCTTTTTCTTTTGCGATCTTCATCAAAAGTTCCATTGCTTCCTCTCTCGAATTTTTAATTTCGCCTTCGAGTATAGCCTCTTTGATTTGCTCTTTGATATCTCCAACGATCCGGCTTCCGGGCAAATTAAACAGGGTCATGATTTCATCGCCTGTAATGGGTGGTTGAAAGTTCCTGACCTTGTCTCGCTCTTCTAATTCGATCATTTTTTTTTGCACGCGCTCAAAATTTCCTAAATATTTTGCGACCTTTTCTGTGTTTTTTGAAGTAATGTCTGCCCGGCACAAAATCATTAACGCCTCTACATCATTCCCCGCTTCAAACAGCAGCCTTCGCACAGCAGAGTCAGTTACTTCTTTGACTAAAGAAATTGGTCGAAGGTGCAGCCTCACTAACTTCTGAACAAAATTCATCTTTTCGTTCATGGGAAGTTTCATCCGTCTAAAAATACCGGGTGTCATGCGTGCGCCCTTATCTTCGTGACCATGAAACGTCCAACCAACTTTCGGTTCAAATCGTTTGGTCAACGGCTTTGCAATGTCATGCAAAATGGCTGCCCATCGAAGCCAAAGATCATCCGAAACTTTAGATACATTGTCGAGTACTTGTAATGTGTGATAAAAATTATCCTTGTGGGCTTTATTGTCAACATACTCCACACCATGTAAGGCCACCATCTCGGGAAAAAATTCTTTCAACAATCCGCTTTGAAAAAGTAATTTGAAACCATAGGATGGCACGGGTGATAAAATAATTTTATTCAATTCCTCTGAGATCCTTTCCATCGAAACAATCTTCAGCCGCGAAGTATTTTTTGTGATTGCTTCAAACGTGGTGGCTTCAATATCAAAATTCAATTCCGCAAAGGGTCATCTGAAAAAGTAATTTCAGGATCGAGCGGAGTTTGAATCCCCTTCTTGGCCAGGTGCGCAACTCCGCCAAACGGATCAATCAATTCACCATAGTTTTTTTTGTTCAAGCTAATGGCCATCGCGTTGATGGTAAAATCCCTTCGCTTTTGATCATCCTCCAGCGTTCCATCTTCCACAATTGGTTTTCGCGAATCATTGCGGTAAGATTCCTTGCGCGCACCAACAAATTCAAGATCAAAGTCTTCAAACTTGATCATAGCCGTTCCAAAATTTTTGAAGGTGGTGACTTGAACATTGTCAAGCTCTTTCGCGACCGCTACCGCTAACGCAATACCGCTTCCAACACAAACAAAATCAATATCTTTGCAAGGTCGCTTCATTAAGAGGTCACGCACATAGCCACCGACTGCATAGGTCTCAAAACCTATTTGATCGGCCACATTTGCAATCACCTTAAATGCTGGAACATCCTTTAAATCCTCGCTGAAGTTCATTTCTTTGGCTGTGCCAATTTTGTAAACCGACAAAGTTAATGAGTTTTGACCTCCGCCATAGTTTTAAACCAAATTCACAAATTCAAAAATATTTCCTTGTAATCCCCAATAGCAAAGTTATCTTTGCACCCTGTTTTTAAAGGTCCGGTAGTTCAGCTGGTTAGAATGCCTGCCTGTCACGCAGGAGGTCGCGGGTTCGAATCCCGTCCGGACCGCAAAATAGAGAAATAAGCCATTGTAGGTTAATACTTACAATGGTTTTTGCTTTTGATGAATTAGCTGGCCTCTTATGTTATCGCTATTTGACTACATCTTTTACCGGGCATGTTTGATATATCGAAACATGACCAAAACCCCTGGAATTTATGCTTCAGGAGTAGTTTCATTGATTCAGTCTTTCTCAATATTCACCTTGTATTCAATTGGTGTATTTGTCGATCTTTTTCCAGAACAGAAAGGATTGGATAATTTCTCTGTAAGGATTTATGGTCTTATCATCGTAATTCCGTTAATGGTCTTTAATTGGTACAGATATGAGAAAAATCCAAGGCTCAAAGAAATGAATGAAAAATGGGGAACGGAAGATGAAAGAATCAAATTAATTAAGGGTTGGTTGATAATTTTCGGAATACTACTTGTCATAATTACACCTTTTAAGATTGCCGGAATTTTATTTGACCGAAATCATAGCATCCTCAAGCGTTAGGTAGCTGCGCTGATCCCAAATTCAATTTTAGCTGTTCTTATAAAAACCTATCCAAGAAAATTTCTTTTTTCCTATCTTCATTTCGAAATCGACATTCAAGTAAAATTTGGATTTGGCAGCGCAACTATTGCAATATTTAGATAGTAAATATTCGTTTGTATGAAAAAATTTCTACTTCTCTTCTTTCTGGTTTTATTGTCCGTCTCCACATGGTCGCAAAAAATTTGGACAACAGATCAAGCAAAGATGTGGTACACTCAACAACCTTGGCTTGTGGGTTGCAATTTTATTCCAAGCTCGGCCATCAACGAATTGGAGATGTGGCAGGCGGATACATGGGATCCGAAGACCATCGACCGTGAATTAGGTTGGGCTGAAAACATTGGTTTTAATGTGGTACGTGTTTATTTGCACAACCTGGTGTGGGAAGCCGATGCAGATGGATTCAAGAAAAGGATCAATGAATTTCTGACTATTGCTGACCGACATAAAATAAAAGTGCTCTTCGTTTTGTTTGATGACTGCTGGAATAAAGATCCAAAACTTGGTAAACAACCTGGTCCCAAACCTGGCGTTCATAATTCCGGATGGATGCAAGCCCCAGGACAAGCCCGTGTCAATGACCAAACTACCTGGATGCCATTAGAAAAATATACCAAGGAATTGCTCTCTGCTTTTAAAGATGACAAACGTGTGCTCATGTGGGATTTATACAATGAGCCCGGCAACGAAGGGATGTTTGATAAATCATTACCCTTTCTGAAAAAAGTCTTTGAATGGGCTTGGGCAGTGCGGCCTTCGCAGCCACTAACAACCGCCACTTGGAATCATGATGAGAAATTTAAAAAACTCAATGAATTTCAGTTAGCAAATTCTGATGTGATCACTTTTCATAATTACAACGAACCAAAAAACCTGGAAGAAGAAATTTTGCGGTTGCAAAACCTGGGGAGGCCATTTATTTGTAGCGAATATATGGCACGAACCAATAACAGTCGGTTTGAAACCAACTTGCCGGTTTTCAAAAAATACAAAGTGGGCGCTATCAATTGGGGTTTGGTGAGTGGCAAGACCAACACGATTTTTCCATGGGGATCCAAAGAGGGCACACCCGAACCGAAAGTTTGGTTTCATGATATTTTCAGAACGAACGGAACGGCTTTTGATAATCATGAGATCGAATTTATAAAAGCGATAACGAAAGATTGAGGATGACCTCGTCTGAAATTGTAAGGCAGCGCATCATTAATCAACAACTCGCTGGCACAAAATTTAAATCCGCAAAGGAAATCGTAAAGTGGATGGGCGCAATGCAGGCGCAAGATTATGCTATGGCCAAGTGGGCTATCGCAACGAGATTAACCAATTCAACTGATGAAATAATTGAGCGGGCAATTAATGCAGGCGAAATTATCCGTACTCACGTGATGCGACCTACATGGCACTTCGTTTCGTCAAACGATGTAAGGTGGATGCTCGCACTAACAGCTCCCCACATTCGCAGCGGCATGAAGTCGAACCACAAAAGTTTAGGTTTAACAGACCAACTATTTAAGCGAAGTAATTCTATTATCGAAAAATCATTGGCAAAGGATGGGTGCATGACCCGAGCTGAGCTTGTAGCCGAACTGAACAAAAAAAAGATCAAGCCTGACAATTTGCAAGCTTTACATATCATGCTCAATGCAGAGCTGAATGGAACTATTTGCAACGGCCCGATGCGTGGCAAGCAGTTCACGTATGCACTTTTGGATGAACGTGTGCCAATAACAAAACCACTAAAAAGAGACGAGGCACTTGCCGAACTTTCGTTGAGATATTTTAAAAGTCATGGTCCCGCCAATGTGCAGGATTTTAAATGGTGGTCAGGTTTACCAGTGGCTGATGCGAAAGAAGGGTTGGAATTGGTCAAATCAAATCTTGTCAACGAGAAACTTGAAAACCAAACATATTGGTTTTCCAATTCGTTGATGATTGAAGCAGACTTGAAACCAATTTATTTCTTACCTGCATATGATGAATTTATGGTCAGTTATAAAGACCGCAGCGCTTGCCTTGACGCTGCTTTCTTTAGCAATGCCATCACTGGAAATGGAATCTTCAAGCCAATCATCGTAATGAATGGTAAAGTCATCGGTATTTGGGCAAGGGCAATCCAAGAAAACAGGATAATTATTGAAACACAATTTTTTCGTTCGTCAAACAAATTGAAGAAAAAAGAAATGATCCTGGCATTTCAGCCTTATGGAAAATTTCTCCAAAGAGAAATAAAGGTTACCTGACAAAAGTCATGGTTTGATGGCTGCTCTCTTCACATCTTGGCGGCCACTAACCTTTCTATTCATGAGCAACCATCCGTCTTTACAAAAAATAAGAATGCCCATCACCATTTTACGGGTATCCATTGGCATCATTTATCTTTGGGTCGGAGTGCTTAAATTTTTCCCAGGAGTAAGCCCTGCTGAAGATTTAGCAAAAGAAACGATTCACTTGTTGACCTTTGGGCTCATTCCACCCGCGCTTTCACTTTTACTCCTGGCTCTGTGGGAAACTTTCATCGGCCTGGCTCTTGTTACCGGACTTTTCAAACGAACTACCATGGGGCTAGTGTTGACACACACGGCTCTCACATTTACACCTCTCATTCTCTTGCCAGCATTGTCTTTTACTCACGCGCCTTTCGCCCTTACTTTAGTAGGTCAATACATTATTAAAAACATTGTTATCGTGAGTGCGCTGGTGGTGGTAAACACATTTCAGGAAAGGTAAATCATCAATTCGCCATCAGCTCTTTGGCATTCTCTAAATTTATGGAAGATGGCTTTTCGCCACCAATCATCTTAGCAATCTCGGTGATGCGATCTTTATTTTCCAATTTTCGGATTTGACTTTCAGTCTTCAAGGAAGAATTATCTTTAAAAACAAAATAATGCGCATCAGCTTTTGCTGCAATCTGGGGCAAGTGACTAATCGCAATGACTTGATGACGCTGCGCCATTTCTTTCATTCGATTACCCAACTGGATTGCTACTTCCCCAGACACACCACTATCAATCTCATCAAGCACGAGTGTTGGAAGAGATTTTTTTTCAGCCATCACATATTTGATCGCAAACATCACCCTTGAAAACTCACCACCCGAAGCCACTTGTGCTAAGGGTCGCATGGCAATTCCTTTGTTCGCACTGAAAAGTATTTCAATTCTGTCAATGCCGGATGCTGAAGGCTCAACTATTTCCAACCTAATCTCAAGTCGTGCTTCGGGGATCCCCAATTCTTTCAGCAGGCTTATCAATTGCTTACATAGAGGAGCAAAGACTTTTTTACGAGTATTGCTAAGGACTTCAGACTTTCTTTTCATCTCTGTCTCTACTCCATCTAATAATGCTTTCGCTTTGGCAAGGGAATCATCCATGTTCATGGTTTTGTCGGCCTTGGTCTGCAGACTTTGTTGAAGCTCCAATAGTTGCCCTATCGAAGTGACCCGATGTTTTTGTTGCAGTTGATAAACCAAACTTAGTCGCTCGTTTACTTGCTCAGCGCGAGTAGGATCAAACTCCATCTTTTCGTTAATGCTATCCACCTCATAGTGAATGTCGTTTAATTCAATCCGCGCACTTTCCAACCGCTGAAACAATTGTTCATAATCTTTAGAATAAGAAGCTATGGATTGAAATTCATTCTTGATTGAATTGAGTGATGACGCAACTGAAAAGTCTGACTGGCCTAGCTGCTGAAGGATGCTGGTCAACTTCACTTTGATTTCTTCGGCATGCTCTAAAACGGAAAGTTCGGATTCGAATTTCTCTTGTTCACCTTCCCTCAAATCTGCTTTGATTAATTCATCCAACTGAAATTTTACAAAATCCGCCTCTTGTTTCAGCGATAATGATTCGAGCAGCAATTCGTCATAATTATTCTTGGCTATCAAAAATTCCTTCCATGAATTGAAAAAATTAATTCTCACTTTTCCATTATCCGAATAGGAGTCAATCAGCTCCAGTTGAAAATACTGACGACCCAATTCTAAAGTCTCATGCTGGGAATGAATGTCCATCAACCGACTTCCGATCCTTCGCATTACCTCCAGGGTAACAGGCGTATCATTGATAAACGCCCTGCTTTTTCCGGCCGGACTTATCTCCCTCCTGATAACAGTATGATTCTCGTAATCAAGGTTTTCTTCTTCGAAAATATCTTTTAATGGGTACGAGGAGATATCGAATGTTCCCTCGGTAATGCATTTTTCATTTTCGTCCCATAAGGTTTTTACATCGGCCCTGTTACCCAACAATAAACCAATAGCACCCAGCATGATTGATTTTCCTGCCCCGGTCTCGCCCGTAATCACATTGAGATGGGCCGAAGGCTGCAATTCCAGTTGCCGGATCAAGGCATAATTTTTTATAGAAAGATGAATCAACATGACCTAATAGATTGAAGCAAGATAACTAACTATTTTACTTTCAACCGAAAGTTAAAATAAAGAGCGATGCACTCACAAAAATAATTAGATCAGTTGGCGATAATTTTTTGGTACACCGTTCGCTTAGGATCAAGCGAGGTCAGGATGTCGTAGGCTTCCCGCTTTAGATTAAGACTGGCATCGGTAAAAATGCTGGTCAGTTCATTGGACTTCGCATCAAAAAAAGTAACGATTAAGACCGCGGTAGGATTGATCATCCCCACTTTTTTCACCGTCCGAAGTATATCCAAAATTTGCTCTCGCCCTTGGTCAGGGCTTTTATCAAAATTATCGAGCGCGAGCCGGTGATATTTATAAGAATTTTTTCGCAAATCAACCATTTGCTGGTTGTTCATATTGTCCATCAACGCAAAGCGGCTGCGGTTGCTTCCAAGGGAGACCCATCCCGGATGGCTGCTGCTTTGTGCATTGTTCACCACCGTGAGCATTTTTTGCACATACGGATTGCCCCCCAATTCGCTGAAGGAATCATAATCAATTGCAAGAATTGTATAAGCATAGAACGCGAGCATGGAGGTGAGATTATTGATGTATGCATTGTCATTGTATTCCATCGGTTGTGACTCGATGTACTCAAATTCAAACTCACGGTCGGCAAAGTTGAAGATCACTGTTTCGTAGTTTGTATTGTAGATGGGGCGCGCGGCAGTGATTTGAGCATTGGCAACAAAACTTCCAATCGATGGCATCCTGCTAATGTTTATAAAAATACTGCAGTTGATCTTTTCGTAGGGTTTAAAAAGATCATTGGTCCATTTTCGGGAATTCAAAAAAGCGGCAAAGGATTTCTCCATATCCTTAAATACTGACCGATCTGAGGTTTGAATCTGATCGGCATTGATGGTAACCTTGCAATTCAATTCCTGCGCGAAGGAATGAACGCAAAATAACAGCGCTAGAAAAAGAAAAATAATATTACGCATGGGTGCGTTCAATAATAGCATTAACGATGTCGCGGGCGACTTCTTTCTTTGTTTTCAAAGAAAATTTCTTGACTTGGCTTTTCTTATCAATTAACGTGATTTGATTGGTATCATGACCAAACCCTGCGCCATTGTCATTCAGCGAATTCAATACAATCAAGTCAAAATTTTTGGAAGCAATTTTCTTTTCCGCATTAGAAAGTTCGTTTTCAGTTTCCAGAGCAAACCCAACGGTAAACTGATTTGTTTTTTTCATCTTACCAAGCTCAGCCGCAATATCTTTTGTTTTGACCAGTTCAATGGATAAGCCTCCATCTGCTTTTTTTATTTTTTGATCAGCCTTGATCGATGGTCGAAAATCAGCTACGGCCGCTGACAAAATTGCAATATCTGTTGTAGGAAAAAATGAAACGCAAGTCTCGTACATTTCTTCAGCCGATGTCACCTGTTTGATCTTAATCAATGGATGGCGTGATGTAAGATAAGAAGGCCCCGAAACGAGGTTTACTTCAGCACCTTGGTTGGCCAATTCTTCTGCAATAGCATAACCCATTTTTCCCGAAGAATTATTTCCGATGAATCGTACAGGATCGATTGCTTCATGAGTTGGTCCGGCAGTGACCAATGCTTTTTTACCTTTTAGTTTCTGCTCATTTCCAAAAAAATTATTGATGTGTGCAATGATTGCTTCAGGCTCGGCCATGCGACCTTTCCCGATTAACCCGCTTGCCAATTCGCCAAAGCAAGGATCAATCAATTCGTTTCCAAAACCAATGAGTTTCTGAATATTGTTTTGCGTAGATGGATGTTGGAGCATATCCAAATCCATAGCGGCAACAAAAAAGACTTTGCAACGTGCGCTTAAATAAACAGCCAGCAGGAGATTATCACAAATTCCATTCGCCATTTTTGCTACCGTATTGGCAGATGCCGGTGCAATAACCATCGCATCAGCCCACAAGCTAAGTTCCACGTGATTGTGCCACTCACCTGTCTCGGCATTACCAAATGTTGATAGAACTGGATTCTTTGAGAGCGTAGCCAAGGTAAGTGGAGTGATGAAATCCTTGGCGGCTGGTGTCATCACCACTTTTACTTGAGCTCCGGCCTTGATCAGTAAGCGGGTGAGTACAGCTGTCTTGTAGGCAGCTATACTGCCACTCACGCCCAACAGTATCCGCTTGCCGGCCAGCATACTACTCTGATTTTGCTGCTTCTACCGGCATCACTTCGCGCATGCGGTAGTTGAGTTTGCCTTCGAGGAATTCCTCGGTGGCTGTAGTGGTAGGCTTAGGCATGCGCTCATAGAATTTGGAAATCTCGATTTGCTCCCGATTTTCAAAAACTTCCTCGAGATTATCTACGGTTGTGGCAAACTCTGCTAATTTATTATTGAGTTCTTCTTTCAAGTTTACAGCAATTTGTCGTGCTCTTTTGGAAATGACCACTACTGATTGATACAGGTTGCCAGTAGGGGAAGAAATTTTTTCTACATCACGGGTGATGAGTGAAGGTTGCGTTGCCATAGTTATTAACTGTTTTTGTTTTTGCTTTTTAGAAAATTGATCTGGTTGAGACTGGTGGTGTACATGCGTTCTGCTTCTTTTAAATATTGACTACCGGGATAGCCGTCCACCAATTCGCGATAAAAATCAACGGTAGAAGTATAGCGTTCCAGTTGTTTGGAGAAAATACTTTGTTGCGCCAACTTAAATTGGGCCAACACTTTTAAATAACTTATTTGCTCCAGGAATTTTGAATCCGGAAAAGTCTTTCTGAAATTACTGAATGCAATTACAGCCGCCTGATAATAACGCATTTTTAAATACTGATTGGCGTTGTTGAATTCCTTTTGTTCTAATTTTTGCTGACAAATCGCGACTACCTCGGTAGCCTTATCTGAGAATTGGCTGCCTGGAAATTGATTCAGGAAAGTCTGCATGGCACCCATCGCTTCCACGCTGCTTTTTTGATCTAATTGCGGATCAGGCGAAGAAATGTACAGGGAGTAAGCATACATAAAAAAGGCCTCTTCGGACAATGGGCTCCGGCCATAAGTCTCATAAAAAACTTTGAACTGATTGGATGCCAGCAAATAGGTCTTCTGATAATACTGGCAGTAGGCAAGATAAAACTCAACCTTCTCCCCTTCCGGCAAACCACGAACTATCGGGAGTATCTGCTCAAACAATATGGCAGTATGGTAATAATCCTTCTTTTTGAAGTAGTCTTGACCGGTTTCGTACTTCAAACGCCAGTCTTCGCTGCGCTCTATCTTACGAAACTTACTACATGCAGTGGCAGCCAACAGCAATGCCAAGGCAAGTAAGGAGTTAATAAATCTATGGATTTTCACAAATGCAGTCAAAATAGGTCAAAAACAGGTTGATCTAACCATTTAAGCCTGCAAATATACAACGCACCAAGGAAATACCAATTTGTTAAAGTTGGCAATGCCTATTTCCTTACCATGATTTTTCTTGTGAAAACTCCGTTGTTATTAAGATAAAGCGTGTAAAAATAAACCCCTGACGGTAGTTCATCAGTCTGAATTTTTATTCGGGTATCCTCCGGGGATAGTTCATAGTCACCAAGCGGCTTTCCCAGTACGTTGTGCAACACAATTTTTGCTTTGACCAGATCATTACTGATTTTGTAGTCGATAATAGCCTGATCTTGAACGGGGTTAGGATACACATCATGAATAGTGATTTCCCGGCTTTGGTAAAGTGACCGCTGAGTCCTTTCTTCAACGATCAAATTTACATTGTGCTCAATCCCTTCAGTTGGACTTCCTTTAGGAAAGATTTCAAATTTGAGGCTGTTTTGTACAGGCAAGAGTCCACTTTCGATGGAATAATACAGGTTGATTATTTCTTCCGGCTCAACTCTTTTAGAAAATTCGACAATGGTAGGCTCAAGGCAATTGTTATCCAGGCAAAAATATCCCTTTTGCGATTCGGCAAGGTCACTCCGAACTTTACGAATGACGTAGAATTGAGGTTTATCGGTATTGTTCTTGATTTTAAGAGGAATCTTTACCAGCTGACTAAACGTGGCCTGATAGTTATCTTGCTTGTCAACTAGTTCAAATTTTTGTGCGTGTGCCGACATCACGAGAACCAAACCTCCAAAGAAAAGAAGCCACCGTTTCATTGGCACAGATTTTTACAAGGGAAATATAGTTTAAAAAAAGGGGTAGTCCTATTTTATTCCAGAAAAAACTTCGATGCAAAATACTATTCAATCCATCGTTTCGTTACTTCTCCCTTTTCCTAACTGCGAAGGTTTTTTAACAACATCCCTTTTCTTAGGCCGCTCTAACGAACGCCAGGTAAAGCCTTTGAGTTTTCGGTCCTTTTCAGAGATTTCCTGAGGTGGGAAAAATGAAGCATCGGGCCTCACATAAAAACTTATACTGTTCACTTTGCCTGCCTTAAAGTTGATACGCATATTGCTGCAAATAATCTTATTCATTCCCGCGAGGAAGGTTACTTTTAAAATCAAACTGTCTTTCTTAAGTTCTTTTTCCTCCAGGGCATGATAGATGCTCTCCCCATTCCCCTCCACGACCACATGATGGATATTTTTGTTTTCAAAATAAGTAGTCATTTTCCGGCCTTTAATCTGGTTGAAATCCTTCAGTGAATCCTGCGAAACAACAAAAGAATTGGACACCATGTAAATGCGATTGATTTGTTTGTTTTTTAAAAGCATGTGAATAGAGTCGGCCGTCATTTGATTTTCATCCGTCCATAAAACGGGGTCTCGGTAGAAATATAACGTTGAGTCGGCCGACAAATACGCGAGAGAATCGGCTATTCCTTGCATATCTTTTTTGAAAATTTTTACGGAATGATAAGCCAGCAGTCTTTTTTTCCCTGGGTCTATGTTCTCGATCGATACCAATGTGTCTGCCGAAAGGAAAAGAGTATCTCCGTCATCCGCGACCTTCGCCATATACGCATTGCCATACACTTTTGAAATTCCTCGCTTTCTATCATAAAATCCATCATCGCCAAAGATCGTCAGGTTCTCTGCTTTAGACTTCATGGCCACATGCCCTTTTACCTTGTAGAATTTTTTGACATCATCGATAAAGTAGGCATCACCTTTAATCCGGTACGATGGTGATTCCATCTCACCCTTGTTCAGTGAGGAGATTTTTTTTCGGGTATCGTACACTCCATTTTGATAATTAGCAATCTTGCCTTCCTTATCTTTCAACGTAGTGAAATCACAGAAATAAACCATCCTGGTTTTTGAATTGTATTGCAGTGTATCCGAAGTCAGTGTATAATCCGGATTGACACCCACCACCTCTTTTTTGAATGAAGCTAAGTTAGTACGCACATCGTAATAGCCTTTCTGACTATTGAGCGTATTCGTAGTATCAACCAGCTTGCCTCCATTAAAATATCTCGCCTCGTTTTTTATCCGATAATAATCCAAATAGTCGGTATAGAGCTTCGCAATTTTCAATTTTTCAAAAACAACATGTTGACGAAGGTGGGCAATTTTTTTTGCCCCATCATATTCCAACCGAAGCGAAGTAATGTCAACTGAATCATCAGTGATATGCACATGACCGAATGCATCCAGCCGATTTTCTGAACGGTAAAAATAAGCCGAGTCGCAAAAGATGTTGGTGGTGTTTTGAACAAAGGCAACATGCCCGAGAAGCCTGTCAAAACGTTTTCCATCCTTCACGCTTCCCTTCAAACTATCGGCATGAATGAGCTTTACTTTTTTTTGAGAAAAAGCAAGAGACGGGGCAAGCAGCAATAGGAGTAGTACAATTCTTGACATGATTTTTAGCGAATCCGATTTTACGGCAAGGGTTATGCCAGCTTTTACTTTTAAAAAGTCAACGTCACTGTCACCACCTCATTGTTGCGCTTCACTTTCACAGGCACGGTTTGGCCTTTCTCAAATTTGCTTAAAGCATCCATGTATGCCCTGATATCTTTAATTTGAATTTCACCGATCTGGATAATCAAATCCCCAGTCAAGATGCCTGCTTTTTGCGCGGGCTTGCCATCACTGACTCCATCTACTTTCAATCCTTCTTCACTGAAAGTATAGCTCGGCATCACGCCCATGGTCACTTTGAATGATCGCGCAAAGCCCATCGATTTATTCTTGGTTGGCAAAAAGACAAGTTTAGGCGATGCATCTAAATCTTCAACAATTTTGACAATCAATTCAAGCACTGTTTTTTCTCCGGCAAAATTAATCTTCTCCCAATCGTCAGATGGTTTATGATAATCGCTGTGCGAGCCCGTGAAGAAGTGCAGAACTGGAATATTTTTTAAATAAAATGAAGTATGGTCAGAAGGCCCAACCCCTGCTGAGTCTGTTTTGATTTTAAGATTATCGTTCGAAAGTTTTTTGAGTTCGTTTTCCCAAACTGCGCTCGTGCCTGTGCCGCTCACAGCGAGAGCTTTCGTTATTGGATCAAGCCGCCCTATCATATCAAGGTTGATCATGTAATTGACTTTCGTCAAATCGATGGGCGGGTGTTCTGTAAAATATTTTGAACCAAACAATCCCAACTCCTCACCGCTGAAAGCACTGAAAAGAAAATTGTATTTCTCTTTTATTTTATTTTTTTGAAAGTATCGAGCGAGTTCTATCAGTCCGGCCACTCCCGAAGCATTGTCATCTGCTCCGTTGTGGATTTTGCCTTGCGGATTGGCGTCCAGCGAACTTCCGTTTTCTCCTAATCCAAGATGATCGTAATGTGCTCCAATGACAATTGTATTGGTAGCATCGTTATCCAGGTATCCGATAATATTGTTGGCTTTTCCTTCTATGCCTGTACCGTGAACTCCTCCCTTGAATGTAAAAGATTGAAGATATTTTTTTTCATCACCCAGCGGTTGCAATTTTATTTTCTTGAACTGCTTTTCGATATACGATGCTGCCATGCGTTCACCATCACTCCCGGTGCCTCGGCCTTGCATCGAATCGGCTGATAAAATACGGATGTGCTGTTTGAGTTTGTTTTCCTCAATCTGACCGATCGACTGAAATGCAAACAAAAGAATGCTAAAAGAGAGCAAGGATGCTTTCATACTGAATATTTGCAACAAAAGTACTTAACTAATTGGAAGCTGACCGCTTTTTCACAATTGCAAATCGGTAAATGCTCAAGGCAACTATTATCAGGCAACTTAACAAAACAAAAACTTTTTCGGCATCAAACCAGTCGATGGGCAGGTCTTCCAGTTTGGGATCGGTCCAAACGCTGTGGATGATCAATGGCACCGCAGCGAAGTATGACAAGAAATGAAGCGTGCGCCACAGAGGAAGCTTTAACTTTTCTTTGTAATACGAACTAATCACAACCACAGCAATCAGGTACAATGCCAAAGCACCAAAAGTATTG
>WNFL01175892.1_pt1 | contig 17217 bp, 19 predicted proteins | sample 5400361 | NCBI WGS metagenome assembly WNFL01 (sample SAMN13153351, study PRJNA577476) | soil metagenome | isolation source: 40 cm soil on Douglas fir-dominated hillslope | place: USA:California | collected 2013-09-17 | reverse complement strand
TCCGCTCCAGGCGGCATACGGCATGTGGCAAGACGTGCACGCTTGATTTCTGCCGGGCGAGATGTTCTTGTCGAAAAGCATAAGCTCGCCGAGTGTTTCTATTGATTCACTGCCGGTACCCTGAAGGACGGGCGGATTCGGTCCTGGCCGCTGACCGAACCGTACCGGCGGCGGTAAGGAGTGCCACCTTTGAATCGCCCTCTCCTCGATGACATCGATCTCCCGCAGAACCCTGGCTATCTCTGATTCCAAATTGGCGGGGAGAATCCCAGGCGGGTACGGGTTGTAAAGCGGGAATGGCGGCTCACCCTTTTCGTGCTGGTGGTTTTGCGCCGATATGGGCCGAGTGGAGAACAGCAAGGCGGCTGCGACGGCCGCGCAGACTATCAATAGCGCTATCAGTCGTTTTTCTCTCATGAACTAACCCCTTTCGTGAGCTATCGTTTGGAATGGATACGATGGATGGCGCCCCCGATGGACCCACGAGAACTCCATTCGAGGGCGTCACCCGTTGGGTTAAAGATTGCTCGGCTCGGTAAGGCCGTTCGATACGTTATGGCTTAGTGCGGCTCCTTTACGCTGGCACTAGGGAATATCAGTGACCCTCCCGATGGGGTGTGCAACAAATCCATCCGTGTGCCCGGCTCCGTCCACGAAAAATGCGACAAGTTGTCCACGGTTGTTGATGCCGTTGATTGTGGTCGTGCCGACCCCCTCTGGATCATCGACCGAGTGGAAGAATCCATCATCGAAGATGGCGTTTCGAACGTGTCCCGGAACGTTCGAAACAAAACTTCACTCGGCCAAATGACCACCATTGAACTTCTGGATGCCCGCCGCGAACCAGTTCCCGTTGCCCGCATTGCGGATCAGGAGCACGGGCGTGGCGCAGGAGGACGGAGGAGGAGGCGGCGACAGCACGTCGTCGATCTTGAAGTCCCCGTTTGCGGCGAGAGGAACGGGGTTCGTATTGCGTTCGACGAATGGGGCGACGTTTTCACAAATGAGTGTGGCGAAGACCTTGATGCTGGCCGCCGCACCGGTGGGTGTCAGCACGAGCGCAGTCCCGATGGCGTCGCCTGAGGAGAACACGAGGCCTCGCCCGTCGACGGCGATGCGCCCGTCGTCCTTCACCTCGGCCTTTAACTTGGCGATGACCCACGAAGAGGCGGGTTGTACGCCTCGGACGATGTTGCGGGTGACGACGGTCGCGACTGGGGCCATCCCTTGGGCATTCGAGACTGGGTCTACCCCTATTCCACCGTCGAATTTGACAAGCGTGTCTTCGGCCTCGGAGAACGACAGCACGAGTCCGAGCAAGCCAACTGCGTGTATCATGCCGATTCTCATGACGTACCTCCTGGTGATAGTTCGGTTCTCTGGGAGTTACTTCTCTTTTCGTTATCACGCCAACGTGAATCATAGTCCAATTCCCCTGCGCGGCTCTGAAGCCATCAATCCGCATGCCCCGATTCATAGGACCGCGGAAATGATCATCCCGTTTTCCGGCAATTACCATGTCTCAGGTCCAAATAATTGAGGCAGTTCCTCCTGCCGCTCCCTGGCCGCTCCGAGGACAGCAAACAAAAGGAGAACAGAAAGGACAACACGTACGAGACGCAGCGGATGGTTCGCAGAAAGCCGGATGAACAACTATTTCAGCCCTCCGTATCCGCCGACCACAGGCCAGAACCGGAGCGACTTCCAGACGCTGGTAACTGCCATTGGGCGAGCGATAGGAAACGTGGGCGCCCACGAAACAGGGCACCAACGGTGGAGTGCCGGCGCGGCCCCAGGAGTTCACGCACTTCGCGTAGCACAGGTGTAAGCATTCGAGTCATGGCGGCGTTCGCATCGGCGGTAACAACAAATAAGGGATCGCCGCGTTGATCGTTGACCCAATAGTCAGTGGTTGCGGGCGCGGCGAGATGCATGCGCGTCACATAGGCCTTCGGAACCTTGTGTTTGCCGTGGTAGGCCCGAACGTGTCCATCAATATAGAGGAACCCGAGCACCTTCCCACGCTTGGCGATGCGTTGCCGAGCGACCTCACGACCGAGTCGATAACTGCCCTTTAAAGAAGCCAGACGTGCGAGTTTGCGGCGCAGCGTCTTCATTTCCGGCATGCGATCCAGACCGACAATGCGACCCAGTTCCCCGGGCGAATACTCTTTGAGAGTCTCCGGCCGAGGGATCCTCAGAAGTGCCAAGAGAACATAGGCAACCAGAGTCGTTCGCAGTCCGTAGAAAGCAGGGCCGAGGCTGCCGTAAATTTTCTCGGCCGTGGAGAGCAGGCCACTGGCAACGAGCGCTGGAATGGCTAACAGCACACCTGCTCTTGGCAGACTTCGTGTGGGAGCAAACACCGGGAGGGCATCGTCGAGCAGTCCGATGGCGGCCAGGAGACGATCCATGGACCGATCGAGAGGGTTGATGTCAAAACTTTTCGCCGTCGAACCGGTTTGCGGTTGCGGCATCTTGTCGGGAGGCTGTTCCGCGGCGGAAGGTGGAGTCTCGATCAACTTACTTGCGGAAACCGGAGCCTGCTTTGCTTGCGAATCAGCTTTTGACAAGTGCCTTCGGTCGAGGAAATGCAGTAGGCAACATCGTACGTTTTCCACCTGCTGATTCAGAAAAAGCGGACAGGTTTAGGTCCGCACCCAGGAAAGCGAAAAACCAAGCAGGTTGCAGTTTCGAGGCATCAGCAAAAGAAAACTCTATGCACTCTTCGTTCAGATTTCCGTGGAATCGGGAACCCTGGAATCTGCAACTGCAGACTCAAAAAGCGGACAGGTTTAGGTCCGCACCCTACTCTCGAAAAACCCCAATTCTGGCCACCTTTTAGGGGTATGTCAGGAGTTCTGAACTTAAGTGGGGACAGCGATGTCACGAATAACAAAGCATGTCCGTTGGTCGAATGAGTTCCTTTTTTCCACATATGTTGCCTTATTAAATGGAGCTAAGTTTCGCCAGTTCACGCGTAGCGTCCATCTACTTTCGTCGAGAGAGGACTCAGCGGTGACCGCCGCCACCTCCGCCATGAGAGGCCCCGCCTCCGGTTCCGTGAGAGCCGCCAAAGCCGCCACCGCTATGGGTGCCCCCGCCTCCCATTGTGCGAGACCCGCCAGAGCTGCCCGCTCCGTGGAACCCTTCGCCACCACGTCCCACTTGTGAGCCTTCGCCTCCGTGCCAGACTTCACCACCATGCCCTGCGTGGGAGCCTTCGCCTCCACGTCCTCCGTAGCCCTCGCCTCCGTGGAAGCCTTCGCCACCACGTCCGGGGTGGAAGCCTTCGCCTGGTTGCATTCGGTAGCCTCCAGCGAGTTCACCGCCGTGGTAGCGACCGACGAATGCGCCCCGGCCGTCGTAATAGCCAGATCCGGGCCCGCGGTAGGCGCCATGATCGAAGTGATCGTAGTAGTGAGCTTCATGGTGGTCTCCATGGTCCCAGTGATGGTAGTCGTCATCGAAATGATGGTAGTAGTGGCCGTAGAATCCGAACGGCGCATAGCCCACGCCGTAAGGCGAATAGAAGCCCCAACCGAATGGGCTGTAGAAAATTGTCCCATCCGTTGGAATGAACGTGTAGGTGCCGTAGTACGGATCCCAATCCCAACCATCGCTGGACGAACTCCCCGTTTCATTATCTTGCGCGCTATCCACGTTGGCTTCCGCCAAGTACGAAGAGCGTAGACTGCTCCACGGATACAGGTCGTCTTGGCCTGGGTCTGGGGCTTGCGCTTGGTCTTGATCTTGGGCTGCGGCTTGGGATTGGGATTGGTCTTGGTTGAATGTCTCGGGTTTCACCGACGCGCCCGCGTCGAATGCGAGCTGCTGTTGGTTCTTCACCGCGATCTCCCGATTGTTAGCGTCGACATAGACTTGGCCCTGGTAGACGCGAACGATATTTTGATCCGCGTCAATGTCATAGAGGCCGGTCTCGGCAAGACGCACCCTGGCATCGCCGACCGCGACGACAATGTCGGTTTGCGGACGCAGCTCGGCAGCTTCGACAATAGCTTCGCCTTTGTCCAAGCGGAGTTCCGTATCCGTCGAGCTTGGCGAGATCACGGTTACGGAGCTGTTGTCCCCAATTCTAAAGAAGATGCCCGGCGTCAAAAGAAGCTCCGCCTTACCTACTTGCGTTTCCAGCGACTGACCGGGATTCAGTTCTGTCTTCCCAATTGTGTCGGGACCAATGCTCTGCCCATCAATAGAAACCTGGCCCTCGACATAGTTCAAACTTCCTGGACGTGCTGCATCTACCTTGGAATTCCCTGGTTGAGCTGGGTCCGCACCCCAAAGGGGTCCAGAGAGAGCTGCAGCCAGGAAGATGCTTCCCACTGCAATCCACCTTGACTGCTTCATGGTTTCCTCCTACACACTTGGTTAGATGTCGAGGTGGCAGGCTAAATTACGCGGAGGCGCATACTACCTTCGTATATTAGTAGTAGTCGGTCAGTTCGATGTGCTGACAATATCCTGACACTCTTTGGATTCCGGAATCTAGCTTAATGGAGTCAGACCGATGAACAAGAATCGTTTTCGCCAGGTTCAGACCTCTCCACAAGCCTCGATCTGAACTAAGACCCGGACGATATCATCGAGTCCATTTCACAGCCATATCTCACGTGGGGCCTGATCGATTGAAGGCGGTAGGGATCGAACCCGCGACCCTCAGCCAAGCAGTCCAGTGTTTGTGCCATTCCACCAGCCGAAAGCTCGTTGACGGTTTGCACCAACAGCAAAGACTCCAGTGAAAACTGACCGTCCAATTGAGTCCAGTACCGTCCAACCACCGTCGAAAACCGGCCGGGTTCTTATCGAATTCAGGGAGCTTAGCCGTGTAAGGTCAACTGAGTCATCAGGGTTTATGGAGCGGGCGATGGGAATCGAACCCACGTCCGAAGCTTGGGAAGCTAGTAATAAACTTCAAACAACGCTGGAATGGCGGCATTTTTGCAATATCCGGTAGCGTCAATTGGAAAATGAATGGAAAATGAGATCGCGCTGCATACTGTGCAAAGAGAACCAAAGGTCACAAGCAACCCTTGAGTGAAGCGGACGAATTTCATAGAGTCTTGGATGGCGGCCCACCGAGTAGCACCTTTGAACACGCACGGGCCATTTCAGCGTTCATCCAACGGTTCGGAACGAGAGTCAACTAAGCTCGTAGCCCGAGAGTTGCTGCTCGGCGGTTCGTTAAGGGCCGCCCAGAGATTTAGCGACTTCGGCCAAGCTAGGACACTGTTTCAGCGTGCTCCCATGCTCATTTGCACGTACAACGATGTAATCCAAAAAGTTGCATGTTTCGACGCTCAAACCCAACTTTTCAAACCGCACACAATCGAGCCTTTGCCCCGGCACTTGCTCCATCCCATGACTCTCTGCCAATTCTTTTAACTGCTCGAATGAATCGGTACGCATCGCTACTCCCACAGGTACGTCCCACAGACACGCTTCAGCGGCTGTCTACGGGTTCTTAGAGTCCGTCCCTGATTCGCAGCCCTCCTCCGTCTCTTTGAGGCCGCTAGGACAAGAAAGCACCATCGGTATCTTATGACCAGCGATAAGTAGCCAAGCTTTTCCGGTCTTGTGGTCAACAAGATAGGCCACAGTTTCAGTTGAGCCGACGTTTTCTTTTGGCTGCCACCGCTACCCGCTGCTGCTACGACCACATCATATCGATGTGCTGAATCGTGCAGATAAGAGGCGAGAAGCAGCACCAGAGCAGACAGCAATAAAGCAATTGCCGTTGTGGGCTTCACCGCTGCACAGTAGCATCGTCTGGGTGGATGAAGTCTTCAGCTTCTTTGGCGTTTTCCCATAGCCGAATCATGCCGGGTCTACCAGACTCGCGGAACCTTTTTGCAGATTCCCGCATGTACTCAGCCTGAGCCTTCTCAGAAGGCGGCAGCTTGGCAGCCATCGCTTCCAACGATTCGGCTACGAAGTCATCAGCCCTCATCAATCGCGGTATCCGTTTTGGTGCCATGTCTGAATGACCCTCCACCAAAAGAGTCTAACAAGACCTCGCTGATAATGTAGGTGAAGTGACCAACTTCTAAACCACGACCTCTGACGCGGTCAGTTACCAGAAGGCTGCTGGCCATTGTTTTATCCCAGCACTACTTTTCTAGCGATGCTACTTTGTTTGAAAAGGGAAAGCAGATGGTGAACATTCACGGTCACGGTATCTTGATTCTTCCCGGTAGTGAAGAAATCGGCATTCAGGTAGTCTGCCCTGTTCACAAGACTGAGCTAGAAATATTCAACGGTGGTGCGGCTTCAGGCCAATCTGGGCGTGCTAGGCACTGCCCAAAGTGTGGAGAATTCCTCGTTGAATACACCACGGAGCAGGAACTCTCTGCTGAAATATCCAAGGCAATTGAGAGAAGCGGAAGGAAGTAACTTCCCCTAGAAAGAGGCTCGCAATGCGCGTTCGTCTGGCTCACGGCGCTATCCTCGTCCTTCTGTTTTCATCGGCCATTTACGCTCAGCAACCGCATTACTTCACCCCTATCGCCGGTGCAGGGCAGAGACTTCAAGGTCAGGCGGCAGCGAACGAAGGCGCTTTCGGTATCGCGGCCATGAAATCACCAGATGGTTTCACCGTCACAGAAATTGTGGCGGGAAGCCCGGTGGACAAATCTGCTATCAAGAAGGGGGATGTCATAAAGAAGGTGAACGGCAAGGCAGCCGCTGACCTGTCTCAAGTGGATTTCTACGGCGAACTAGCGAAGAAGCCAGGAGAGTCCGTGCAATTTCTGTTGGCGAAAGCGGGTCAGGACTTGACCGTGGAGCTTACTGCCGAGCCGCGAAGCAAGCTTTACCCTCAGGAAGCTAAGATGCCGTCAGGCGTCAGCCAATTGATTCTTGATGGTCATGCTGGCATCACTGCGCTTCTCGCGCAAGACAACGCACAAAGGGTGTTCCTGCGGCTCGCCGTGTTCAATCCTGAAGTGACGTTGCTCAAGTTGGATGGTGCCAAGTTTTTCGTTCTAGATGGACAGCGACAGCAGTTGCATCATGTAACTCTTCCTGAGATACAGTACTCAATAGAAATGGCAGTTGCGCAGAACACGCACAGCGGTTCCTACACTCCTCCACCACCGCCCTCGCCGCAACGGCAATACGTCATCACTGGCACTGAGAACGGCAGCTATACGCTCAACAATTTTGGCAGCATGGCAACTATGTCTGGTACATCCACCAGCACTTACACTGTGACGCCACAACCCGATTACAACCAGCTTGGGTATTCATTGGGGCTGGCGATTCGACAGATGCGAGACAGGAAGCATGACAAGAAGTTAGTTCAAGAAGCACAACAATCACTCAATCAGTGGAACTCAATTTACCTAAAGACAGACTCACCGCTCATTCGGGGTGAAAACAGAAACGGCGTACTCACCTATTGGTCTGCGCAAGGTGTCAAAGGGCCGTTTAGAGTGGTCTTGTTCGTCACCGACCCGGCCACAGGAAAAGACCAAGCCGTCACCTTCGATTTTCAATGAAACTAGACTAGGGAGAACGGCTTCAGTTGGAGCATTTAAGTGGTCATCAGAATATTACATCCAGACAATCACGTATTCATTCACTTTGAGCAATCACCCCTGAACAGAGACACCGTTTTGCATTCTCTGCCCCAACTGAGACAGGAACTTTCCGAAAGATGGCCCAACCTGAACTTCCACATAGAGCATCAAGCGCCACGTTTCAGGAACCCTGTTGACCCGGAACAATTCCGGCAGTTTGCAACCTTAATGTCAGCAGCCGGAGAAGGTGCCCTCATAGTCTTTACCCTATCAGCCGTCAAAGCAGCCGGAACTGAAATAGGGAAAAGCGTTGGAAAAGACATTGGACGGTTCGCACGTCAATGGTTCAACAAAAAGTTCGGCACAAACAAACCGAGAAGGGTGCCGAATAAAACAAAACGGAAAACGAAAAGATAGATGCCGCCTGCCGGGTTCGTCTCCAGACCAAAGAAACAAAACAGCCCGGCGTTTTTGGCGGATGCTTGACCCATGTGGTAGGCGGTATGCGGCCATTTCGCTATCCGCGTGAAGTCTAACCCCACTTCCCTACTCTCTGAATTCAACTATTTTGGACTCCCGCTCTCTTTTTCTCTTGACAACGCATCATTAACTTAGTATTGTCGCGTTCAGGAGACGCCCCGATGAAAGCCCTAACCCAAGATGAAATCCTGAAAGTTCTCAAAGCAGTCAGCGACAATCCACGCGACCTAGCGATGATTCTTCTCGCCTTCCGTCACGGGATGCGAGCGAGTGAGGTCTGTGGACTTGAACTGAAAGACGTGGACTTGCGCAACGCGGAAATCACTATCCGCAGACTCAAGGGCAGTCTCAAGACAACGCAACCGCTGGCCGACCTACAGGGACAGCCGCTACTCTCTGAAAAGCGCGTGCTGCGTTCTTGGCTGGCAGAACGGGGCAACCATCCTAGCAAGTACGTTTTTACGTCGCAGAAGTCAGGCCGGGTTCACCGCTCACAGTTCTATCGAATCTTTTCCAGCGCAGCGGAGACAGCCGGACTGCCAAAGGATAAGAGGCATCCCCACTGCCTCAAGCACTCGCTTGGCGTTACGCTTGTCGAAATGAACGTCAACCTCGCGGTCATCAAACAAGCTCTAGGCCACAAGAGCATCGCTTCTACGGCTATCTACACCGTGCCGACCGATGAATCAACGGGCAAGGCCGTGCTAGGCGCGATAGCATCTGCGTTTTAGTCGGACCTCCTACTATTCACCATGGGTGAGGCTAAACAATGAGCGTGGGGAAACGACAGAGTAATCAGTTGACCGCCACTGCCTATCACGAAGCGGGGCACGCAATCGTTTGTCACAAACTTGGTTTTAGGGTCGTGCGCGTCACGATTGTGCCTACCACTAGCAGTGTTGGCCACTGCACGCACGAAAACATGCTCAGAAGAGTTCACCTTGAATATGGCAATTACGGGCGCTTGAGGTTGGAAAAGACAATCATGGTCTGTCTTGCGGGCCAAATTGCACAGCGTTTGTGGCAACCGAGAAGTGTAAGACACTACCATTCCCACTCAGATTTTCGGCAGGCCGCCGACCTAGCCCTTCACATCAACTGTTCCGAGACAGCCGCTAGCGCCTACCTCGAATGGCTAAGTGTACGCACTAAGGAAATCGTCGGGTCTTCATGGCGCGTAATTCAAGCCATGGCAACTGACCTCTTGGAGCACGGCACCATCACGGTCAAACAGCCTAGCCTCAATCAGCCAATCACCCGCCGGGAACTAGAATTCTTCTGGCGATAATGCATCAAAATAGTTGAATCGTTGCGTGATTCAGGATTTTGCGTCCGTAACTACCAGTCTTTGCAGCCTACACTTTTCGGGAGAATCGAAGTAATGATGCGTTTCGAGGGCAGGGGCTTCACTGTGGGGTGGGGCTTTGCACAGATGCACTTTTCCAAGCGAACGACTTGTCTAGGAGTTTACCGGACCGGACGCAGGACGCGCCCGGTTACTACTGTTCATCCAACCAACGACTTCACAACACCATTTGCGTGCTTCTCCGCGAGACGCATCGGCAAGATGTATCCTGCGTCTTGTGCGGCAATTCGCAGGATACGTCTTGCGGCAGCCTGTAGCGCGGTCCGAGTCTTTCCGCGAGAAACCTCCGCAACCATCAACAGATTGGCCACAGGCTCTAGGATGTACTCAGCGTCTTGTTCTTGAGTTGTCTTCATGTCTTCTCCGATGATTTTGAATTGAACGCAGGCAGCGCAGGCAACCCACAACGTAAAAAGTACATGAATCTGTGGGGCACTACGCTGCACTGCGTAGCAGTGTAGGACGAATCAAAACTTTGTCAAGTCTTTTTTTACCCTTTCATCATAATTCTATAGGAGTAAACGTGTGACAAAGCGTGTAACGCGGCTAGGGCCTTACAAACAAAGGGCTTTCATCGATGCGGACAGCAATCATGGTAGGGGGAAGAATGACATGGAAAGTACGCGGGGGTGTCGTGGACAATTATTCGACCTAAAAATGTCGGGCATACCCATGATGGTTGTCGATGTTAGTTGTCGATGGTTGTCTATACCAGTAGGGGAGCCTGTAATTTTGTAGTCCCCTCACACGTTTTCAAAGACGAATTGACTTCAACTTCCACAAAATTTTTTGCGCGATTTTAACTCGGGCAAAGTGCAGACCTAGCCGGGGGCGTGGGATGGCACACAGAGGCATCTGCGAGGGCCGTGGCGCGGAGTTGTTAACCCGGTTGGTCTCAGCATCGATCTGTGAACAGCACAGCTTAGATCGTCGTCTTGGTAGACAGTCTTGGATTGATATTCCTTGTTCGCACTTTATGCAACCCTGAGTAACAAATGATCTTTCCTGTAACCTCTAGCGGGTACTGGAACTATGTATGCAAATATTTATTTTTAGCTTCCTACTCCCTTTGTAATCAATATCTTACGTCTCCCACAGATCGAAAAATCGGAATTATGCCGTTTTTGAGTGCTCGCCATGTATATCCTTGTATAACCAAGGCTTAGGTCCCTTTTGTCTAGTAGTTGTTTCAAAAAAAGCCCCTATTAGTAGAGGGGAGAAAAGCAGTCTCCCCCTCAACGCACACAGTATCAGGAGCGGTCCTCGAACCGTTCCTAAGTTCTTTGACAACTTAACCGGGAGCAATCGGGGGCTAGCCGCGTCTAGTCATCCTGCGTGGTGCGTGCCCGAAACCATAGCGTAGACCGGAGGGAATCAAACCGGAGGACGAATGCGGGAAAGCAAAGCGGCCACAATCGCAGGGGACAGCAAAGCATCCTAACGACTCCCGGCATGGTGTTTGCTAGTAGTTGTGTGTGCGAATCAAATCAGAGAGGCAAAACAATGCAGAATCTTTTGACTTTGGAACAAGTAGCAGAAGTTCTTAGGGTACATCCGATGACAGTTCGTCGCCGCACATCGAAGAAGGCACGGCCAAGGCTCCCGTTCCTAAGGCTTGGCGACAAGTTGCGCTTCCGCGAATGTGATATCGAAGCGTATTTAGCTCAGTGTGTGGAAGCACCCTCCGCGATGGAGATCAGACTCGAAGCGCGGAAAGCGAAGAAGGCTTCACATGGGTAAAAAAGACGAAAGGGTGGCGCGAGACAACGGAAGCACAGCCCGACTTCTGACCCGATTGAAAAGAGATCGGCCTACTCTATTCCCTCTCCCGGCAGATCGGGAATTTTTGCACTCGCCGCTGTGCCAGTCTGGGAGCTTTTTCGGCGGCCCTTGCAACTGTTCAGTGAGACTTAGAGTTGGAAAAGAAATTTTTGACTAGCACCACAGAAGTAGAAGCAAAACTTCAGACGAAAGTTGAAACCAGAAATGTCATACGATCCAATAGCAGCGATACGATCCAGGCTGTATACCAAATCAGAGCTTGAACTTGTTTTCAAAGGTTCGGGCCTTACTGCTCAGAAACTTTTTCTGGAAAATCCAGAACTTTATAAAACCATGAGAGCAGAAGCCGTGGCCCAGGGCATCCTAGGGCCGAGTGCCATAGGGACTCCTGCGCCGTATTCGACAGCACCGCCGCAAAAAAGTTATTCAGACCGGGAACTTTTTCTCAGGGCGAAGTTTACAGCGCAAGAGTGCCGGGACTTCTTTAATGCTCCTGCGGGAAGCAAGACCAATCCAAGCACTTTGTTTCAAACTAACCGCGAGGCTTACGAAGAAATCAGGGAAGCCTCGGTTGCACATGGGGTTTTACCGGCGACTCCATCGACGCCACACAGAACGCCACAGCGAACAACAGAGCCACAGTCTGGGTCCGGCGAGACGTTCGAGTTAGACCCCCGGATTTGCAAGGAACTTAGTCTGCCGGAAGGTTTCAAGGTGAATTCGGAAGGTTACTATAGGGCAGTTCAGGCCCTAAAAAACGCCGCCGCATCGAAGGCCGTGGCCGCAGAGAAAACACAGCAAGCCGACGAAGCGAAGTAGTCCGTCGTCCTAGTGGCCGGGGGGGAGTGAAGTTTGCTTCCCCCATACCTTCCACAAAGCGATTCCTAGTCGGAAACGTAGTCTAGACCCCGTTTTCTAGTCGAAACCGAGGCCATTTAATAGTTGTAGACGTAGCTTTACAGGTATGGTACGCTATCTACGGCCCAGCCACACCCTAGACCCGCAGTCGGGCGTAGGGGAGATGGCGTGTGCAGGGGTGTGCAGTTTCCAACTTTTCCGGCGCGTGTCCTTAGCAGGGCTCTCGATGCCGTTAAAGGCATCTGCGGGAAAACCTCTGCGGGCGAGGGAAATGGAGGAAAAGGGAAATGATGCTTGTAAGTGCATGAGGGGAGAAAGAGTTAGGAACTCTCTCTCTTTTCCTTCTTTTGGGAAAAGGTATTCAGGTTTTCCCTTTTCCTCATTTCCCGGCGCACAGGGGCCTCTCCACCGCAGCGATGTGAAAGTGAGGTTAAGGACACGGGCTGGAAACGTAGAAATTGGAAACAAAGAGAAGTAGACATATAGCTCCACGAAGAAAAGGACCAGGGCAATGACTAGCGAAGAACGAGCAGCACTTGATTTATACGAGCAGCGCGAACGAGCAGCGAAAGAAGAACTAGAAGCGATACAGCAAAGAGTCGAGGCAAGGAAGCGGGACCGCGATAAAGAACTAAGTGAACAAAGTGAACAAACAAACCGGCCTTCACAAAGTAATACAGGTATCGAGACTGTAGTCGTACCTAAGCCACAGACCGAAACCAAGTCGAGTGCGATCCGACCATTCAAGATCAAAAACGGATTCGAACTGGCGAGCACGGCACCTCCAAAGATTCCCTCACTGGTAGATGGCTTACTCATTCAAGTAGGCACTTCACTTGTCAGCGCAGACCCGAAGTGTGGTAAGAGCAGTTTCGCACGGCAACTGATGGTAGATATAGCGGAGGACCGAGACTTCTGGGGATTCCCCACGCTTAGTGGTGACTCCGTGTACTTGTATCTCGAAGGCCCCATCGGAGTAGTACAGCAACACTTCCAGAAACTAGGACTCACCAACCAGCGCGGCAAGATTCACGTTATCGATGAGCGGATGCCAAACAACAGAGTTTTTGGTTTGCAGCGGCTCGCAGAAACGGTGAAGGATATGCACAACCTCAAGCTGGTTATTGTTGACCCACTTCCCAAACTCTTGCGCCTGTCGAATTCAGACTCTAGCGATGACGTTACACCGGCTATGGAACTATTAGAGAAGTTTGCTAAAGAACATGGCATTCACGTAATGGCTCTTGTCCATGAGAAGAAGAGAAAAGGCGAGAACCGTCACGAAAATTCAGTGGGAAGCCACGCATTCCGTGGGGCATCTGACACCAACATCAGCATTACGAAGCAAGGCCAAGAGCGAATCTTCAGCACAGAGCAGCGATGGGGCATTGAGATGGAACCTACCTTACTCAAGTTCGATCAAGAACACCTCACAAGCAGCCTCGGTAGCACTGTGGAAGCCAAAGAAGAAGAGAAGCGCAAGGGCAAAGAAAACAAAACCAAAGAGCGCATCGAAGGAAAAATTATGGACGCGCTTCTAAAGGACAAACCAACCACACAAGAATTAGTGAAAGCAGTCACAGGGAAGGCCGAGACGATACTTGAAGTGCTTGAGCAGATGGTCAACGCAGGCAAGATCAAAGCAGAGCAGGACGGCAGAGCGACACGTTATAGCTCTGTGGGTATTCCCGATGAAGAGAGGGCAGCATGAACAACGAAGAATCAACAAAGACACCACAGCAAGTACAGCGTGGTAGGGACACAGAGGCGTTGGTCAAATTGTGGGAAGCCGGGATGCCGACAATCGCGCCGCCAGATGAAAAGCAATGGCAACTTTGGTGGAAACTGCACAACGACTTCGGAGTTATAGCCTACGGTCTGCAAGAATGCGCCCGCTTATACCTACAACGCCGGGGCGTCATGGATTTGGACCACGCTGTAAGGCACGCCAGCAAGTGCATGAACTGTCTCCGGCGCGACCGGGCACGGCGCAAGAAGGTTTCGGATTTTCCGTTCCACACTCTGCCGAAAGCCCTAGCCGAAGTATTGGGACTGCCTCCGGGTCTTGCAATCACGGAGGAGATGTTTTGGCATTGTCAAATTCGCGCACTGGCAATCCGTCAAGGACGCATTCCCGCACCGTCACCAAATACAGAAGCACAGTCCCCGCCAGCTACACAGCCTGCCACTCCCACGGCCAGCCAGACAGGCGATCAGGTGACAGGATGAGGGGTTGAGGTATACCGAACAATAGAACGCGGCAAATCGCCTAGCAATGCGAAATTACTACTAAGGGGTGATCTTACCAAACGGTCTGCATTTTAATTCACTGAGGTTTGACTGAGCACTGATTGGTACCGTGTGCACTGTCTGCAATTGACCGTCGAGAGGAGGCCCAAACATGCGCCCAGCGGTACACGAATAAGCGTCGTTTTTTCTTTGTTTTCGACAATCAAAAGCCCGTAACTTGGTGAAAACTAAGGAAGTGCGTCCCCTCAACGTGTAGTCGCACTGAAGTAGCCTAGGGGACTGAACCCGTTGAGCTTCACACCCTAGTTTTCAAAGCCCAAGGCAGCCGTGCCGCCGACTGCCCAACCCGACCCTTACCCCTCTAAGAAACGGCCAATGCAGTGATTGAATCTGGACGTGTGATACCCTTCCCCCCGCCGCCAGTTCCAGCGAGAAAGCGGGGCAAGTGCATGACTCGCAGAACTGGGCAGAATCCGAAGGTCCGCATCGGTAAGCGTGCCAACGGTCAGAAGTACTTTTTCTTCCAGTACTGGATTGACGTACCGGGGCGGGAAGAGAGAAGGCGTCAAACAGAAGTAATCGGACTGTGCAGCCAGATGACACCAAGCGAAGCCGACCGGAAGAAACTGGTATTCATCTCGAAGCTCACCATCAATTCGAGCGAGTATCAGATTCCTTCATCGGAGAGCTTCCGTCATGCAGTTAAGCACTACCGGGACACGTTCGCGCCAAGAATGCTTCGAGCGTCCACCTATGATACTGCCAACGGGCATATCAAGAACCATCTCGAACCAGATTGGAACGACACTCCGGTAGAGCACATCACGATTGATTCGGTCAATGAATGGATTTGGAAGAAGCGGGAGCAAGGTCTTTCGTGGGTTACGATCAAGAACATTCTGCGGACAATGCAGCGTGTCCTATCGGCGTTCTCGAAAGACAAGAAGCCTCCGTTCTCCCAGATGGGTCTAGCAATTCCTGACCGCGACAAGTTGCAGATGAAGATTGAGACACGCAAGGCTGTATCGTTCTCTTGGCAGCAGGCGAAGAAAATCGCCCTGCAAGCTCAAAAACTGGGAATATGCGAATCCAGACGAGAACAGTACGCTGCGCTGTTTCTGTTGGCATCTGCATCAGGGTTGCGATGCAGCGAATTGTTCGCTTTGAAGCTGGATGATATTAACTTCAAGGCCGGGACCGTCCGCGTCGATGAATCGTCAGACCAACGCAGTAAGGGAAAGCTAGGCCGATGCAAGAACGTGGCAGCCTACCGCACTGTGTTGTTACATGACCGGGAAGGAAAAGAGGCTCTGCGGATTCTAAACCAGTTCATCAGGAAGAACAGAACTCCCAGCGGTCTTATCTTCCATTCACGACGCGACACACCATTGATTGAAACCAACGTGTTGCATGATGGTTTGTATCCTGCGTTGAAGGCATTGAATCTGCCCAAAGCAGGCTTACACGCCTTCCGTCACGGCTGTAACCGCAGATGGGAATTAGCTGGTTTGAATCCTGCCGTGCATCGTCAGCAGATGGGTCACAGTTCTGCGGCGATGACGGCTAGATATACCGGGGAAATCCCTTTGCAGCACGTCCGACAAGCGTTTTCAGGGCTAAAAACACGCCAATTGGAAAATATGGAAAATGAGGTAGCGGCGTAAGTTCTTTAGAATCTGGAGCGGGCGATGGGAATCGAACCCACGTCCGAAGCTTGGGAAGCTTCTATACTGCCATTGTACGACGCCCGCTCGTTGTTTCTGATTGTACTCAGGAATCGATTTTCCGTACAGCGATTTCGATCTTTGACGCGCCTCCACTCTGGACAAAGCTATATGGTGATTCTAAGCAAGCGTGTAATTCATATAGAACCCCTGGACGTCACGCAGGAGGCCTCAGGAAGTCGTCGACTCCGTCTCTTCTCTCAAAACCTTAGAATGAGTGCGTAGTATTGATTCCAGCGTTAGCGTGCTTTTGGCAGCGGTGTGCACGGTCACTGAAAGCACACTGAGAAGTCTCAAATGTTCAGGAATTACTTCGGGCCCAAGCGTGCTGGCGCCCGCTCCGGTGCTGATGATGATCAACTCAAAATGACATGATTTGTCGAGCAGTCCGCACCCGAGACGTGTGCGTTTTCATAACCGTTCTACGGCTGAGCCTGGCTGTAACTTATTTATCCCGTGCGCATCCATCCCGTGCGCATCCACCTGGCACAGACGGGTCCAATAGTTTAAGATTGCGCCCTTAGTCGCGGGCGGAATCTATTGCGCAGAGGTTTAGAATGACGACAAACGCAACTCAAGCACAAAATGCGACAGTCAGCTTCGCCGGCCAACCCGATGCGGCAAACGGCTTGGCATTGGTTCGCATGACAATCGGTGCGATGTTTGTATGGGTCTTCTTCGAGAATCTGGGGAAGGGCGCCTACACCCCGACCGGCTATACAGGGTTGATCAATTACTACATCAAGACAGGCCACTCACCGGCGGCATGGAAGTGGGTTATGGGATTAATGGCAAGCCATGCGGCCATGGCAGCTCCCATGCAGGCGGCGACGGAGATCTCGCTGGGGATCCTGCTGGTCATCGGTCTGCTTACGCGTCCAGCCGCCTTTGTCGCATTCCTGTTCCTGGCCAGCCTTTGGGTCTCGGAATGGGGCACGTCATGGATTTGGGAACTACTGGTTCCGGTGCTCGCATCGCTCGGACTCGCGGTTGGACGCGGAGGTCGAGCCTGGGGCATCGACGCGTTGCTGGCACGGCGGCGCCCCGCGTCCCCGTGGTGGTGATGAGGGAATCTGCGTGTGCGAGTATCGGTCATCATCCCTACCCATAACGAAGCGCAGGCCATTGGCCGTGTGCTTGCCGATCTGCCTTCCAATCTCGTCACGGAGGTCATCGTTGTCGACAGCAATTCGACTGACGGAACGCCCGATCTCGCCCG
>WNFL01344542.1_pt1 | contig 17222 bp, 20 predicted proteins | sample 5400361 | NCBI WGS metagenome assembly WNFL01 (sample SAMN13153351, study PRJNA577476) | soil metagenome | isolation source: 40 cm soil on Douglas fir-dominated hillslope | place: USA:California | collected 2013-09-17 | reverse complement strand
CGACCATCTTCAAGCCGCCGGTAGCCGTGTCTCGGGATCCAACGTCACCGCCAATGTCACAATGAGGGCTTTGAAATTATGCGGAATAGCGCCAGATTTAGCAAGCAGGCTGGGGTGTAGACGCAATCCAGGGAGAGCACCTGGATAGTTGAATTAGCCACGACACGTCCATGATACGGGACTGTGTTGCCCTAACCGTTCCGAATACAACCCTTCCATATTCGCCCCGAACATCGGTCGGCCAGATCTTCACCGGGCTGTGGAGACCGTAAACACGAGCACCCGGATCATCCTGCCTTCACGAACCTGAATAGGCGCTTGCTATGTGATCTCCCCGGCTTCGTCTTTCCACTAAAAAATTATTGTGAGCAGTTCAGTCCCTTTGTTGTACGAATTACGCACCGGATCGCTCATCAGCCATCCCAACGATTTTCCTCGGCCTCGTGCTGTGCCCGCTACCTTGGAAGTAACACATATCGGATATTGAAAGTCAAGACAACTGCCAAGGGTCATTTGGGAACAACCAGAAGCTTGCGGTTCCTTTGTCGGTTAAAAGAGAGACTGAAGAGACCCTCATACGCGATAGGCTCCTCATCTTGTGCTCGACTGTGGATCAAGCACACGGCGTCGCGGAAAGAACGAGAATTGGGGAACCACGAACTCACCATCGAACGAGAATCGAAATAGCACCAGATTGTGATCATATAGTTATGATAACGGTGTAAGTTGCTTTGCGCGCGAACCGCCCAATAGTCATCCACGGATCTTTCGAGATGATAATCGCATACCCTTGGCCAATCCCTATTTTTCATCTGCTTAATAATCGTGTCGTAGTCGTTGGGACAGGTCGCCTTGATTGCCTCTTCACTGATGGAGGAGAGGTCAATATCAGAAATAAATCCCGCTGCTTCCTCCGGGTCAGGACGTCGCCGACACCAACATCCTTGTGATTGACCCCAAGCCGATTGAGCGTATGAAGGCCTTAAGAAGGTGTGAGCTTCTGGCCTATTTCAGGGGTATCGCTTGCATACCTTCTGCAGCGCACTCGGTTGCGCTTAGCAAGCGATGTGTACGATACCACGTTTCTTCCACGAGTCGCAAGCACAACATGATGGGGAGTAGGATTATGGGGGTTCGATTCTGCATCCTCGACAAACCTCCGATCGCTGGAAACCCGCATCACAACGTGCGACTTGACGAAACCTCACTTAATCTCGGAGGAGGTAGCAGGTACATCTTGTAGGACCTCCTCCCAATCATGACTTCCCCACCATCTACGGACTCTACGGCACAGCGAAGAGACGGCGCGTCTCCACCTTGGGACTTGTTGATAATTGCGTAGAGCGTCGACTCCGAGAGACGCCCAGAGACTCCCCGGGCGTTATTTAGTACGAGGCGCTCGTAAGGCTTCGAGTTCTTGTTGTCCTCCTTCGTTGCCCCAAACATCCGTTCCGCGCCCGTGCGGTGTCACGGTATGCCCACGGTTTGCCAGATAGGAAAGCCATACATGTGGTACGTATTCTCTCCAACCTCGATTTTGAAGCGTGGAGAATGCTCAGCGGAGCCAAGGTAGTCGAGGGGAGTGAGAGAAGAATCGAGGCCCAGTTCGTACGCGTCCATGTCGCAGGTGGCGCAGCGAATGATGCGAACAAACGTATCGAAGTCGTCTCCATCATTAGATAATTGAGGTCGTAGTCCTTGAGACCACTCGACTGGCTCGATCAAAGAGGCATATACTATAGATAATACCGCAAACTGTGATGTAGAGGGAGTGGTGTATCAATGGGCGTGTAATGAGGTGGAGACGAGCGATGTCTGCAATCTAGCGAAGGATAGACGTGCTGATGGACCGCCGAAAGTCAAGTCTATCCTTCGCTAGATCGCAGACATCGCCCGTCTCCACCTCAGTACACGCCCATTTATACGCTACTCCCTCCACATCACTGTTTGCGGTACTATCTATAGTATGTGCCTCTGTGGATTTTGCCAGCCTTTTATCCGGAAGGATGCTATTAGTAATAAGAAGCTCCAAGAAAGACAAGATCAGCACATTTACTTACAAGCATTAGATGATGGATCATAAGTTTACACTTCTTCGGTCCGCGAGGACTGCGTCTCGCGCAGCTTTCAAAAAGCTTGTCATGACTGACCTCAACCAGGATATCCATGACAGTATTGCGCACTGCAAACAGAGGGTCCGTAAAACGGCCCGTATGGTCCTGTTTTTGTCCACTATACAGTACTAATCATGATTGGTAGGAAGGATGTGAAAGACTTACGCGCGGGATGCATCGAGAGCCCGCATAAACTCCAAATATCGTTGGGATCAGGATGATTGGTAGAAATGGAACAGAAATGGAACGTAAGAAAGGGATCTCTGAATGACACGGTGTGACCCTTCTGGGGAGTAAGCGTTGGTTGCGAAGGCACGAAAGCATTGCACACGTCAGTCACGTCGGCGGGTTCTGCGGCAGTGACAGGAGCAGGACCGGAGTCCTCTAGGGTAACGCCTTTGACCCTGGCGCCCACTCCCCCGCTATTGCTTCTTTTGTCCCACTCTGTCCTCCTTCAAGAGAATCACCGCACTCGTTGTCGCTGGTAAGAACAAACGGATCCGGAAGCGCATCGATGTTGGCGACGAGGTGCTCCTGCTCCTGCTCTTGCTCCTGCTCCTTGCTCGGGTTTTTCTGAGCAGAGAACGTACGAGCATTTTGAAGACGGTCGTCGACCTCGTTGTCAGAGTCAGAGGAGATATGTGGGAGGCTCTCCTTCTCCTTTGTTGCGTGATTTGGACACGACGCCTGCTCGGTTTGGAGCCTTCGTCTTCTTCGCGTTCGCATTTGTGTTCGCCGCGGCAAGCGGTTTGCGAGCGCGGGGCTTCACGTTAAACTCGGAAAGAACTTTACTATATTTCAAACGGACGGTGGTACTTGAGGGATATCCGCCTCCGCGACCGGCGCTGATTGCTCGTATGGGGAAATCTAACAGAGGGCGAGAAGCGAACCGCCCCTCCATCGATATATATTCATTTTCAGACTCATTACTGCCACCCTTCTCCTTCTCCTTCTCGAGGTGTCCTCTCAGCCTCACCGACAGGAGGCCGAGTGGGGGCCGCGCACGAACCACCATGCCCGCGTCTCTAGCGGCTGTCGTACGGCTCGGATCATTTATCCCTACCTTTTTGCGCGCTTCCCCCTCGCCCTCGGGTGTGGTTGCCCAGTCGCTCTCGTTGTATGGCGGAGGCGTAGGCTGAGGTTTTAATACGTAAGTTTTGGGTTACTGCCTGTGTGTAGATTGCAAGTCTACGAATTATACAGCGTTTATATAGCTGGATCGGAATCAAAGTATAAGGTACCGAGACACGGAATAGAGCATGGGGTCGAGGCACTGAAGACAATATGCGAAACCTATCAACCGACTCCGAGGATTAGTTACCAGAGCGATCGCACAGCTGAGTGGTGATGCTACGGCGGAACCAGATAATCCAACAGTAAGAAGAGGTCATGGCGGCGAGGTCTGGTGCGGGATCTGGTGGTTGGCTCCAACTGGCACGGAGTTGTTGTAGAGATCTCGTTAGACCTAGGCCTCATGTATGGGCCGGTAGGGGTATGGCGGCCTCGAGGGTACGGCCTCCTATTTATTCAATCGTCCATTACTCTTTTCCACGTCCACCCAAAGATGTGTTGCAGCAGCGAATAGACGTGCTACATGTAGCTCATCGACTGGCTGACCCGCAAAGGTCGAAGTGACACTATTCACCTCCACTCTCCGCAAACGCAACTGCCCAGTACGTTTGGATGTCCCGAGTTTGAGAGCCTCATCAGGTTACGTGTCCAACGGCCAAAGGTCGGCTCACATCAGCGTCGACTCCGGCTACATTGCGATTCTTGGCGAATCCTGGTACTAGAAAAGGCCGCTTGATATTTATTCGAATATCGCATCGTCGGTACGTCGAAATGGGAGGGGTTCAAGTCGCCACCACAACTCGGCGGCAGGCTAGGGGGCCAAAACTTCGTTCTGGCGGTCACTACCCACGAGGATTAGGATTTTGTTCCTGCTCCTACTTTTGGAGAGCCCTTCGGGCTTCGGCTTCACCCCACCGTTCTCGGGCTACTTCTTGGCCGTCTATGTGCAAACAGGGATCCAGGAAACATATTTTTCATTCTCAACTCTTGACCTGGATCACGTGTATTTACGACTTCGAGGTCAAATGGGTGCTGGATTTACGGAGCATTGGAGAAGGATCGGAAGTGCCGCGACACAACGTAGCGCACATCCTTCTTAACCAATTGAGAATGCTTCTTTGGCGTCCTGAAGGGGTCTTAGAGCAAACGGATACTCCTTGGATGATATTTAACGTGACTCATATCGCAAAGTGAGCATTGAGCAAGGCGAGACGAGACGCTTTGGTTGCAAGAGAACGTTGAAAAAGTTTCAGGACTCTCCCAGTGCTGAAGATGCGTAATGCAGTGCGTTCTTGCATTTCGTCAGGCGAGCTGGCCCAGGTGGAAGTAATTGGTTTCCCAACTTCTGACCCTTCGCATGCGTACGCTCAGTGAATTTTATTTACAGAGAACTTGCGTGGCTCACACGAGCTGCGGAGGAAGAACTCAAGGCAACAGGAAGACTGGTGACTAACGGAAGGCGAGGTAGAGCATGGCTGCGAGCACCCGGCCGTGGGCCGACGAAAGAGTATGGAAAGCGACGAGGATAGCGAGACCTGGCTTGTAGCGCAGGAAGAGAAAGAGGTCATAATCAAGGTCAAATCGGCTGTTCGTGTAACAGGACTCAGTCGCTGGCACGTACAGTCTCTCCCCTCCCCTCTTCTTTTCTTTCTTTTCTTTTCTTTTTTTGTAGTGGTTGTCCCGCTAGGTCGTTATCCTTTGGTTCAACTTGTCTCGCGCTTTACAGGGGCTGTCTGAGGCCATCTTCTGTACCACCTCTCACAGGCTCAGTGTTGTTGTACTTTGTGCGTTCCGTTCCGATTCTGAGTCACAACTACATGCAAAGATTATACTGGTAATGTCTACACTTGAGAGAGCTGTGAGCCCGCACACAAACAGTAGAATACTGGATATGTAAATTCGAAATAAGGCTGGTACTATTAATGAAGAACGACTGGTCAACTGACGGTGGGTCTTGGCTACGTTTCTAGTGACTGGGCCTCTTCTGATCGGTAATAGAAGAACTGGCCGAGGACCTATCAAGCACACAAAGTAGATATTGTGTTCATTCAGTGACAACAGAGGCGAGGTACGTACCACAAAGTCTAATAGGACGGTAAGGCCCGACCCCGCAAGCCAAGGTGCATTCGCGATGAGATGATTTCGTTCAATCGATGACGCGCAAATGGAAAGAACGTATGTTACCTGAGTCAAAGAAGTCAGGTTGGCGGAAGGATCCTAGTCAAGGTCTAAGACTCACATTGCCCAAAATGGCGAACATGAATAGAGCGAGGGATAGGCCTGTACACTTCGTCTGACGATTCTTCACTATTTCCACAAAGTAAAGGTATCAATAGACTGGGAGTTTGAGGAAAAATAAAAGAAGACGACGGACGAATTTGTGGTATTCGAGCCCCCACTATCAAATCACCCAATGGCCATCAGCTTCCTCTTGTCAGAGTGCCAGTATAGATGACATACAATAGCTGATTGCACTTAACCACCCCAGCACCTGGCTGGTGAGATCCACCACGAGTGGATCTGGGCCCCCCTTTCCGGAATTTCCATCCTCACCCTTCGAGCTCCACCACCACGCAGCAATCGCAAAGGCAGTGACGAAGCATAGGCCGCCCACGTACTCCAGCGTCCGTGTCGCCCAAGTGGAGGTATTGTCCCTCTGCGATCCGACGTCCTTATTCGGTGAAATGGGTGGCAAGAGGGGCGCCCGTTCTGCATCATTGTGAGGGTGCAGTTGTCGGTGGTGGCGGTACCAATATATTTGGACGAGGAGGATTATATCGCACAGTGTGTACTAGAGTCCAAAAGTGAAATCAGTTTTAGGGTGATGACAAAGTTAAGAACCAGGAAAAAGACGACGGGTCACATAGGGAACGACTTGTCAGGGATCGCATGTTGACCATGCCACAACAGAAATAATGCAGAGGACTAGATCAGTGGCATCGCTCACGCACTACGAGACGAACTCCTGTTGGTGTTTGCCAGAGACTTTAGGCAACGACAGACAGTCGTCCAAGAGGACGTGAGCTGCTCTGCCGGTTGCTTGAGTAACATTTCAAAATGCTTCTCGGAATGTGTCGCCTTCATATTTGATACACTAACTAAGCCCACTGAGCCCAGTCCCTTGTATTAATAGAGAATCCCGTATAAATTACTAAAGTGAGTTCGATGATATTGCATCGGAAGGGAGTAGGTTCGAGAGGGACGGGGTGATGCTCAGAGCCAGCACGCAAAGCACGATTTCTCCAACGTGCGCATTTTCTGCAGAGGTCTCGTGACGGAAAGCCGGAGGGGCCAGTCATGGCTTCGACAAGATCCGCGCTAAGAAGAGGGCCAGAGGTAGGTCCCTCAATGGTTCAAGTACTAGCAGACGAGGTGTGCTTAAGAGCAGCTATGTATGTGCTTGTAGATATCAACAAGACCATCGATAAATTGGCAAGTAGTCCCCTCTTGGGATAGACAGTACGACTCTGACCCTTTTCTGGAATAATAGCACGTCGTGGACGAGTCAGGTCTCGTGCGTGACCCGAGCCACCACAAGCGAGGGGTCAGGAAACGCGAACGTCTTGGTTTCCAACCTCCAAAATAACCGGAAGAGAGCTCAAAATGACCGTGTGTAACTCACGTATACCGCAAGAATGATCACAGTAGGCAATAAGCCCGCGATGATGGCTCCGACGAGGTTTGTGATATCGCCAAAGAGCCAGATGACGACGAAGAGGACACTGAGACCCTCTCCAGACTGTAATTGATAATTTTCTATGATCTGGGGCGAGTAAACGAGTACCCTGGTTGTAGTTCTGTTCAGAATTCTCGATCGGCCATCAGTGCTTGAACGAGACTGACCAGCAAGCTATCGAGGCCCAGCCAAGCTGGAGTGGGGCTTTTAAGTAATGATAATGATTACTTGTGATATATTTACTCACTGCGTTTGAAGCCTGAGCATTTGGACCCATGTCTATTAGAGGACGTAGTGGCCAACCTTGATTTCGCACATGACCTCAACCATTGTTCCCATTTTACGTGCCGTGCGCCCAGTGCGGCTTACCGCCGTCTTTAAGCTGCCCATAGCCGTGTCGAGGAGATTCAACTCCACGGATGCACAGAAACTGGTCGCCAATGGCACCGTGAAGGATGCGCAATCAAAGGACGTCGCTCCGCTTCCCCCACCGCAGCACGTCGTCGAAGCGGATATCATTTCTGGTGCCCCTTGTTAGTTCCGAGCCTTCCTATCGAAGATTGGGAATCTTGTTGATTTTTCGACCGATACGGAACAGCTCAACTTCGTCACCGAATTGTGCGCATTTACCAACCGACACGCAACACTATGCAAAGTGGAGGAGCAAAAGGAGAGAAATGGAGGATAGACTTTGATACCTTGCCGGGTGGTGGTCGATGGGAAAACCCGCTTATGGGCTGGGCTAGCTCGTCTGTCGACTCTTCCAAGAACCTACGTAATATGCTGATTCTTGTGTTCTAGTGCTGATTATATGCAGGGAACCAGGTTGTCTTTCAATTCTCAAGATGATGCTATTCATTTCGCAGAGAAACAAGGTACGTAAAGGATTCTATTCGCAAACTTCCTAGAAGGTGAATAATCAATAGGCTGGGATTACTATGTACAACCTCCAACGGTCAAGCGGATACCGCCCAAGAACTACGGCGAGAATTACGCTTACAAGCCGCACACGCTTCGTATCGCTCGTACCAAATAGACATTGTAGTGAAAACATCGTATTTATGCGCACACTGGTCACTTATGGTCTATCATTAGTTGCACGCTGCGGCACGTTGATGCGACCTGCGAAGCCCACCCCCAAAGCTCACCACTGAGCTCTTGCCAGCAGTCTCGTGCAACCTTGTCATATTCCCATCAAGGGGCACTCCTAGATTCCCTGAGGTTTGAATGGACGCGTCACATCCTGTTCTAATTGGCAACCCTCATCAATAGGCAAGCGGCGGTTGGGCGGAAAAAGTGTGTCAGGTATAAATTATATGGGAATACCATATAGGTGATATACAATATCTGGAATTTGTAACGTTTTGGTCTTCATTTCCCTGCTAATCAAAGCTCTCAGGCAATTCCATCGGTCCAACCCACCAGAAGCTGCATGCCATGAATGCAATACTTGTGGTTACTTTATGCCTGCTATAACAGTTGTGGGTAATTATCCCCGAGGGTGCAAAACATCATTCAAAGTAAGGAACTAGAACGCTGGTCAGAATCTCCGCCAATACAAATCGTTGAAAGGAAATGAAAGTACCGTCCTCGCCATCCACCAGCAACACACCCCTTATTTTTAAAGCTCGCGACCAATCCTTGAGGGACTGTACCCGCTTCAGGGGCATAGAGAAAATCTTATCCATTCCAGGGGACAAAAGCCTAATTTTATGTAATGACGGAAGCAACTTTGGGTCCAAAGCGCTATCCTGGAAGATGTTGAAGTTGCCGTCCACCCAAAACGGGTGGAAGATCCATTCTCGAAGGCCATGTTCTCCCATAATTGGAAGATATGTAATCGATATCTGTGCTGGGACACCATCGCCCGTCAGTAGTGCATCGAGCACCTCCAGGCGCTCTAGGGCATGGCAGGCGCCGAACAAGTCCTCGTGAAACGACGGTTCGGAGGGCCAGTATGGAAGTGATAAGCTGGTGAGCGTCGAGCCATGCCTGAACATGAATAACCCAAGTGTCTCTATGAGCAAACACATCGAGTAGATGGCTAGAGTCCGGACCGAGGGGAAGCTCCAGTCCAGAAGATCAATACAATCCCCGTCAGCAAGGTAATGTAGATGCAGGGTGTGGACACATGGAAGCACTAGGATGTCTCGCTCATCCTCGCTTGGTAGGGACGCGTTTGAAAACTCAAGTGCCAACTCTTGAAGTTGGGATAATCCCCCAATCGTACGTGCGATCATACGACGGAGTGTGCCCTCTGAACCCTCGAGCGTGAGGGAGGTGAGATGCTTCGCGTAGACATCCAAAATCGGCTTGCCAATCTCCTCATTCTCGTTACTTCCGCAGTAAAAGATGACGAGATGATCCACGTTAGGAAATGGATTATTAATTTGGAAGTGGTCGATAAGCGCCTTGCGCTCGGGGGGCTCCAAGAAGAGGATGTCAAGATAAAGTTGCCGCGTCCACCACCCAAGAGGGCTTCTCGAGTGTTCCAATGAAGGGTCCGTGTTGAATATTTGACGAAATGCGAGAGTATTAGACTCCACTGGGGGTGCAACCCATACACGCTCGAATAGGAATTCGAGGCAAATGGACCGCCAGCGATTACACACGGATCCGAGTTTCTGTATTAACGCCTGCTGCTCTCGGAATTTAATAAGAGGAGCAGCCTCTAACCATAACTCTGCATATGTCATTCTTCCCTTTTCAATGGCTATTTCCAGGATCATCCGCAATAGTTCAATTGGAAGGATGTCCATTATTGTCGTATGGGGCATCTAGAGCAGTGTGAAGTGTGCTAAACTCCCCAGCGATGACCGGCAAACAAGCTCCACTCACCTCTGAGATAGAGCCGGGGGTTTAGACTTCCTGGTAGAACACCTGCGGAATATTCAAACAAAGAATCGATATGATAGTCACAGCCTATCGATCACAGATCACGTGGGTCGAGCCCTGTGGTGGAAGAGTGAAAGCGCTAAACCGAAAGCGCTAAAATGCGCGCTCTCCTATACATCAGTAATACCATTCATTTCCAGCTACGTCTTTGTTGATCTGCCATGAGCTCGCTGTTAACAATTTTAGGATTTGCCTACTGCATATTCAAGCGGAATTGGGGCGTTGGGCCCAGTTTGAGGAGTCGTGGGATGCCCCTGTCAGAATTCAAGTAGTTTACTTGCTTACTCATTCCAACATCATAAAATGATACACCCTAACTAACTAATTAACAACATGTGGACTAGTCGCTTTGCGAATATTCTCTAAGGGCCTTGGGAAGACGTTTCGTGAAGTATATCTGGAGGCAGGCCGCTGGGGTTTGTGCACATCAGAGGGCGATATCGAGGATGTGGCTTTTATTTCATCGTTGTTTTTATCAAACAGTGACTCCTTACAAGCCACAATCAGTAAATAGGGTGACAACTTGTCCATTCACAATAGGGGAAAGAGCGCTGGGTATTCATCAGAAAACTACCATCTACACCGGGGATGCTTTGGGATCAGCAACACCTATGTTGCAAACGAAGATACATCAAGTTTCGTCCTCGGCTCATGCAAGATGGACAGGAGATAATACGCACCGATAATTCCACACGCCGCGCGGCCACCAGAGTTGCCGGTCGAGAGCGAGCCATTGTCGCCTTTCGTACCAAGATCGTCGGTTCCCTGTGCTCCGTCGATCAGCTACTCACACCGCTCAGCGTAAGCTGGATGTAACATACAGTATGTACCACCACCGTACGTCTGTCCATTCCAAACAGAACCGTTAGAGACCGCATCCCTTGTGTGGAAAGGATAGGACGTACCCGAGCACACTGAAATGTCCATCCAACCGTATCTTCTTGGACGTAATATTAATGTGAGCGACGCCTTGATCGTCCGCTTGAATATTGCCCAAATCGCCAACATGTCCCTCATTATCCCCGAGTCCGCCATGGGTCACGTTATGTGGGTTATAATGGAGGCCTGTGGAGTTGCATCCGTTGGACAGGTCACCGAGTGTGCTGCGTGGCAGTTAGTAAAAGTTGGTACGAATAGTAAAGGTTGTGGTGGGGGGTATGAGCGAGGGAGAGGGGACAAACTGACTGGACGTGCATCCCTCGTAGGGCACCCTTATCCAAACCTTGGATGGTCCCTGTTATATGCGTAACGGGTCCTTCCTGCCGAAAGTTGAGCGTTCCGTTTACGGATGATGCACCTTTGAGGACTGCGATAGCCTAGAGGGAGGGTTGGAGCCACTATGACTTGATTTTGGTCATACATACAGCGAGGGGTTCATGGTGGCACGTAGCGTTGTTGTAGGTCCTTTTGCGCAGCATTTTGTCAAATCCCTGGTCTTGTGAGTGGCCGGAGCCGTGCCAGAGGAACAAGAAGAAGCAACAGCTAAGGAAGAAGGCGACGAGATAGCTGCGCTCGAATGGTCTGGAGGGCGGCATGCTGTAGATGATGCGGCGGGTCGGCCGGAGTACTAGAGAGCGAAATGGAGTTATTGGGGAACTTTTGTGAATTCAACAAAGACACCAAAGACCGCGAGGGTTCGAGTGCTTCTGCAGCAAGTGGGCCAGAGGACGTACACGATCAGAGCGAAAGTAGACTGACACCAGCTGAGTAGAGGTGACCAATGCAAATACTGAGCCCCGTACAGAGGTATTAAATACCTTGAAGCATTAAATGGGGTGTGAAACGGATCCTTCGGGAAGCCACATATCGCTCAGCCCTGCCCAGCTGCACCGCATGGCGTCAGTGCTTTGTCAATATGCGCAACAGCGACAATAACGACGGTGGCAATGGGTGGCGGGATGTAAAACTATTAATCGGCAGACACCCAGCGCCCCTCCCACCAGACTCAGAAATACCGAAGGACAAGTACAGACATGCATTCGCTTGACCCGCCAGTGTGCCGCACACACTGGTTTTATATTTGTCTACGTGATGCACGCACCATCACACGTTCAGCACCGCTCCTGTCGGGTACTCAATGCTATCAATCGCGCATCACTACGGCCTTGCTGCTAACGACCCTTTACCTAATTATAGGATGGATGGCAAACTTCCATTGGGCACTTTCCGAAATGGCCGGTGCCCCGTTCCGCCGCGGGTGTGGCTTACAAATAAGGGTTTCGAAAACGAAGAGAGGAACCAAGCTTCTGTGAGTCAGCTAATCTTGACATAACTTTGTAACATTGAAGCTGGTTCGCTTCTTTTCACGGCTCGCCTGCAGATGCGTGGTTGAAGCATCTATTAACCCTGATACTATGTACCATAAAACGAGATGTTCTCTCTGACCTCGCTGCCTCTGTGGCCCTGGCCCACTGAGACTTGACATGGTATTGTTTGATTATCACCGATGACTCAGTTCCACGAGGCCTCCCTCCCAACCCGACCTCAGGGACATGATTCCTGCTAAGACCGACGTCTCAGTCCTGTCAACCTTCCATTATTATATGGTTTTGGCTCCAGTATTCATTTGTACAGAGGAGGCTAAATTCTGCATTCTGGCCAGTCTCACGCCAGAGTGTCGAGCTCCCTGCACGAGCCCTCGTCATTTACTAATTCATTCGTCACCAAATCTCCGCGCTCTTCATTATGGACCCCATATCTGTCGGTGATTAAGGAGCCCACAAATTCTATAATGATTTCGCCGCAAGGCAGTCTGAAAATGATGCGCTTCGTTGGAAGAAAGTTGCCTACAGTGCAACCTATGTATCTCACTATCTACGCTTTAAACCCATTTTCACTCGGCCATGGCCCAACACAACGGGCTGTCGACGCATTGGTTGAACGATAATACTAATCGTGGCTTGTACATCGAATTCCTCCAAGGGCATTCCTGGGAATAGCCTCTAGGATACTTGAGTCAACATGGAATCCTCTGGAGTTGGGCCATCGTTCTCCGCTACAGGGAGGTTCCTCGAAAATTCTAGAGCAAGAATCGAATTTGCCGGCTACAGCCTCAACCAGATTTCACAACGTCACCATTACTCGAAAGTTCCTTGAGGATATACCCTCTTGTCTATAAAAGACACCTTTGGTCCTCCCCTGGTCGTCAACGTTCCATTCAACCCGCCTCCAAGCAAACTCGCGCGCGCGCTTGTCTTTATTTTCTGCTCTCGCCATTCACAATTCGCCAACGGCCCTTTCCGCTTACTTCTCCCACGACCCTCTCTTTAGCCTCGCCGATTTCCCTTCCATCGTGGATGAATTCTTCGGGACTGAGAGACCTCATCCCCCACGACATGGGCGAGGTGAAAAGAACCAAATCATCGGCCTCTGGCGCCCCAAGTAAGTCGTGACTTTTTCATGGAATACCGTCGTTAGTGAGGCAGGATACTAACGGTTGGGACTATAGGATGGACATCCACGAGGATACTCAAAACAACCTCGTGACCGCGACATTTGAGTTGCCTGGGTTCGCGAAGGAGAACCTGCAGATCGATGCTGATGTGATCAACCACCGGCTGACGATTTCCGGCGAGCACAACACTTCTGAGAACAAGGATGGTAAGGAGAAGGGCTTCACAGTGCATGAGAGGCGGTATGGCAAGTTCACGCGCAGCCTGCCGCTCCCTCATGGTGTTGAGGTGGGTTGTACCGCTTCTCAGATGTCATGGTCGACACAGTTACTAACATGGTGTGTCACAGCCTGAGGAGGTCAAAGCTTCTCTCAAGGATGGTGTTCTGACGGTTACGTTCCCGAAGACCACACCGGAGCGGGCGCCTACGTGCATCACTATCGAGTAAACCGAACCATGGTGTGATCTCCCGAATGTCTTATAATGTTATCTTCATGTCATTTAGTCTATCATTGTAAAACGTTAATTAGTTGGGTTATTTACCACTCCGCTCGCTTGTTTGTGCTTGAGCCGATCCGTCTTTTTCGGCCATTCAAGGCGGCACAAGGCAGTGCAATGCGACAGCTCACGACAGGCTTCCGGATTCATGATTTGACGTCATAAAGATTGTTCGACACTGCTTTCCCACCGCGGCATTTGGGCGCCCGTGGACTATCTTGAACCCTCATTTCTCATGATTGCGAAAGAGTCAAAAAGATCGACGGCTGGAGTACCTCAGTTCACGCCGAGAGACTACAGCTCGTTCTTCCTCGCTGGTCCAGTGCATTCTTACTAAAACACCGGACCAAACTCTAACTCAATTTGCACGAATAGGTGCATTATGTGCAACGTAAGCTCGATTATATTTATGAGGTAGCTCAATCGCCCTGATGTGGCGCTTGGAACGGGAATGTAGCATCACTCATGCCGCTATGACGCGTGAGTGTGGCAGCGTGGTCGCTATGAAGTACGCAGGGGCGATATTTAACCTACTCTTTCTAGCTATTGACGTTGTCAAGACGAGGATACAGATCGATCCAGCTCTCAAGGGACACTCTCTACTCGGTGGAGGAAGGAAAATCGTAGCAGCTGAAGGTCCAAAGGTACCCTACTCGGCAAGTTTCCGCATAACAATTTCTACTGAAACCATCTATTGTACCTTTCATTGTGTAGGGCCTCTTGACGGGCTTTGGTCCTACAGCTGTTGGGTACCTTGTCCAAGGAGGCGCCAAATTTGCAGGCTATGAGTCCGTATCTCCATCAACCAAGTGACTCTTTGGGTTTCCTAATATATTTATAGATTTTGGAAAAAGAAACTGGTCGAAGTAGCCGGTTCACCTGAGGAGGCGGTCAAGTATCGAACGGCTATCTACCTCACCGGCGCGTCGATCGCTGAGTGGGTGCACCCAGGGAGCTCTGAGTTTGACACAAACTGAAATATATTCTCCAGGCTTTTTGCCGATGTCCTCTTGACAGTGTGTCTCCTAAATCCATCTATCCAATAAGACGGTTGACAGTCTCTCGCATTTCTAGCCACTTGAGGCGACGCGAATCCGTCTAGTATCTGACAGGACTTATGCAACCGGTCTTACAACCGGCTTCACGCGACTTGCTCGTGAAGGTGGGCTTAGAGAGATGTACGCTGGTTTTGTACCAATCCTGTTCAAGTGAGTATCGGACTCTGAATGATGGACTACGTCTTCTGGGATGTGGCTACTGGTATTAATCGTATTCAGACAAATTCCATATGCCATCGGACAGTTCACCGTGCGTCCAGCTCTCTACCCACTCCTAAATCTCACGTATAGTGCAGGTGAATGAACTGTGTCATGAGCTGGCGTACCGTGGAATGTCAGAAGACCGACGACGAACGCTTTCCTGGACTGAGAGCACAACTATACATCTGGGCAGTGGCCTGACTGCAGGTGTAGCAGCTGCTATTCTCTCCCAGGTTCGTTGCTACCTCCTTCCGTGACTGCCGATATGAACCCGGATTTCTCGCTGTGCAGCCAGCAGACACCCTTCTTTCGCAAATCAACAAGGGACACGGCCCTCAAGGCAGCATGATGTACCGCCTGTCCACGCTTGCACGCGAAGCAGGCTTGCGAGGCTTGTTCGCTGGTTTAGGTCCCAGGTGTGTGATGACAGCCGGTCTCGTGGCAGGCCAATTCGCAATCTACGGTGCAGTCAAGGATGGTGAGTCGCCGTTTACACTACCCATACAATATAATGTGTGTGCGCTAATTTCTTTGGTGGTCGTTGTAGCCTTGGGTGCACCCCCCGGATTGGAGATCCATAAAGAGCACTAAGCTGCTGCTGCGGATGGACATTGAAACTGCCTGTGGATGGATAGTATCGATGCAGTTGAGGAGAGCTGCTGATGACGACCTAGCTTCAGGAGCATCGGCGAACGGCAACTCCCTTATGACTTGGTTGTGTCCGACCTCTGAGAGCTTGATGTTTGAGTGGCTAGTTTCCTTGGACCTGGCATTTTGAGTCATATGTTCCTTCCAGTTACTCAATCAACCTAAGAAACCACAATAGAAATTAAAGCCGCCCTGCTAAGATTTGTTGGAGCACTAAAAGGAAGCAAGGCTCAGTATACGATAACAGACTGAGCCCTACAACTAGGTTGTTGGAACTAGTCAAGGTCGTCATGCACACAGCCCTAGAAGTCTAGAAGTCACCGACACGGGATAAAAAAGATGGATGCCAGACAATTACCAAGGTGTGCCGGCTGAGTCGGATCACAGCGCACACATTGTCCCACAAGAGCGAACGAGGCTCATCTCTGGAACCCTACCACCATATCACAGAGATTGAGAACTCGTGATTAGTGAACGAACCATGCCTGGACGGGAGCCTGGCTCGTGGAATCAAGAAGTGTCCCTGGCTCGACAACGAATGCAGAGTGTGTTACAATTTCTGTGACTCTGATAATACGACGCAAATAATCGTGTTTGTTGGAGCCCGCTATGTTGCGATTTACTGTTTCGGTAACACATCGGGTGGAAGTAACTATTCCGAGGGTAAATAAATTGGGTAATACACATAATAATCTATGACTTTTCCACTACCAATTGAATGCCCTATTCCACCAACAAAGAAACACAAAGCAATGGTGAGAAGGTGGCGGTTCATTGCTTTGTGTTTCTTTGTGTGGAATAGTTGTGGAATAGGTGCGGAAAAGGTGCGGAAAAGGTGCGGAAAAGGTGCGGAAAAGGTGCGGAAAAGGTGCGCGGAATAGGTCATTCAATTGGTAGTGGAAAGTCATAGATTATTATGTGTATCTCAGGCTATTCCCAATTTATTTACTGTACCCCTGGAATAGTTTCCTTTTTTTTGTGCGAGGGGAAATGTGTCATGCGCCGTAAACGCACTGAAATGTCGTGTGTGGGCCTGCCAGGGGCCTATTCGCCCGTTGGACGGTCTGCATGCCTTGCCAACCACCCACTAAAACCCCTCTCCGCCGGTGAGCCCGGCTCCGGAATAGTTACTTCCACCCGTTTTGATATGGAAAATGATAAGTCACCCGCTGTGGTAGTATAAAAAGGGCTCGCTTTGCTCGCCTTGTACCCCAAGTGTTTGTGGCGGATCCCAACAAACACTAGATTTGCTCGTACTAGGAAAACGGCCGCGTGAAATTCATCAGTTAGCGCCGAGGTCCACGTCACTTGACCACAACCATGCTGCCGTTCTCCACCAACCAAGGTCATATTGGTGGGCCTGACCCTGCATTTATTGGCTTATTTGTTGATCCCGTTTTGCGAAGACGAAGAGAGGGTTCGCATAATCATGACCCGACTATTCGGTGAGCTGCTCTGTGAGACGGAATGACGCACAAGATTGATGTTCTACCAGAGTCCCTTGGGAGTGAAAAGTCGATATGGGAATGTCGAAGAACACCGTGCAAAACCCCGTGTCAATACAAAGTCCACGATCCATGCTCCTATATACATGAAGTGAAGCATGTGATACTCGACGACAGCGCACAGATCGGTGCAACTCTAACACACCCCCTCGCTGAAGTCGAGT
>WNFL01053356.1_pt2 | contig 17223 bp, 18 predicted proteins | sample 5400361 | NCBI WGS metagenome assembly WNFL01 (sample SAMN13153351, study PRJNA577476) | soil metagenome | isolation source: 40 cm soil on Douglas fir-dominated hillslope | place: USA:California | collected 2013-09-17 | reverse complement strand
TCCACAGGACCAGCTCTTCGGCGAAACGCGACGCGTGCACTGCCGCGAGGGCGCAGACGTATGCGAAGTCCGCGACGAAGTCGCGGTCCGAGACTGCATCGATGCTGTTCCGGAACGTGCGCGCGAGGCCGAGCTCCTTCGCGACCGCCTGGGGATCGATCGCGTAGGGCACACCAGCGAGCGCGCCCGCCCCGAGTGGCGACGCGGCCGCTCGCTCGCGCGCCTCGCTCGCTCGCATGCGGTCACGCCGCAGCGCTTCGACGTGCGCGAGCAGGTGATGCGCGAGCGACACGGGCTGCGCGCGCTGGAGATGCGTGTATCCGGGCATGACGGTGTCGGTCTCGTCCGACGCTCGCTCCACCAGCACGCGTGCAAGAGACCGCAGGGCGCCGTCGAGTCCATCGAGCAGCTCGACCACCAGCAGGCGGAGATCGAGCGCTATCTGGTCGTTGCGGCTGCGGCCGGTGTGCAGCTTTCCGCCGACGGCGCCGACTCGCTCCGTCAACACTCGCTCGACCGCGGAGTGCACGTCCTCGGCGTCAGTGGGCCATGTGAAGGTCCCCCTCGCGATCTCGCCGCCGATGCGCTCGAGCTCACGCACGAGCGTGGCCGCCTCGTCGTTCGAGATGACGTTTTGGCGGCCGAGCATCTTTGCGTGCGCGATGCTGCCGCGCACGTCGTGCGACGCGAGGCGCTTGTCGAGCTCGAGCGACGCGGTGAAATCGCGCACCTTCGGGTCCAGCCCGCCCGCGAAGCGGCCCTTCCACAGGTCTTTGCTCATGTGCTCTTCTTCTTAGCCTTTGGCGCCTCGAGCGCCTTCTTCGGCACGTCGAGCATCGCCTCGCTCCCCTCACCCCAGAGCGCCTGGATTCGCGCCTGCGTGCGCAGCGGCAGACCGAAGACGGTGATGAAGCCCTCGGACGCCTTGTGGTCGAACTGGTCGCCCTTGCCGTACGTCGCGAGCGCCGTCGAGTAGAGCGAGTGCGGCGAGCGGCGGCCGGCGATCGTCGCCTGCCCGCGGTGAAGGCGCACGCGAATCTCGCCGCTCACGAAGCGCTGCGTGCTGCGCACGTACGCCGCGAGGTCCTGGTGGTGCGCGGTGAACCACAGGCCGTTGTAGACGAGGTCCGCGTATTCCTGCGCGACCTTCGCCTTGAAGCGCAGCGTCTCCTTGGTCAGCACCATGTCCTCGAGCGCGCGGTGCGCGAGGTGAAGGATGACCGCGGCCGGCGCCTCGTAGATCTCACGCGACTTGATCCCGACCAGCCGGTTCTCGATCTGATCGATGCGGCCCACGCCGTACTTGCCGCCAACCTTGTTCAGACGTTCGACGAGCTCGACGCCATCGAGTTCGTCACCGTCGAGGCTGACCGGCAGCCCTTCGCGGAACGCGATCACGATCTCACGCGGCTTCGCTGGCGCCTCATCCGGATCGACGGTCCATTGAAATACGTCGCGCGGCGGTGTTCCCCACGGATCCTCGAGGACACCGGCCTCGATCGAGCGGCCCCACAGGTTCTCGTCGACGCTGTACGGGCTCTTCTTCGTCGCCTCGACAGGGATGCCGCGCTCGCGGGCGTATTCGATCTCTTCGTCGCGAGTCATGTTCATCCCGCCCCGCATCGGCGCGATGACCTTGAGGTCGGGCGCGAGCGCGCCAACGGCGAGGTCGAAGCGGACCTGATCGTTCCCCTTGCCCGTGCAGCCGTGCGCGACGAAGCGGGCATTCTCCTCGCGCGCCGCGTCGACGAGGAGCTTCGCGAGCAAGGGCCGGCCCAGCGCCGTCGCGAGCGGGTAGCGCTCTTCGTACAGCGCGCCGGCCTGCAGCGCCGGCCAGACGAAGAAGCGGACGAAGATGTCGCGCGCGTCCTGCACGATCGCCTTGCGCGCGCCGCTCGCGATGGCCTTCTTCTGGATCTGCTCGAGGTCGCGGACCGAGCCGAGGTCGCCGGTGCACGTCACGACCTCGAAGCCGTGCGTTTCCCGCAGCCACGCGACCGCGACGCTGGTGTCGAGACCGCCCGAGTACGCGAGGACGCAGGTCTCTCCTTTGTGTTGCGGCGCGGTCATGCCTTCTCCCTCCGGGCGATGCCGAACGCGGTGAGACGCGTGAGCAGCGAGCGCGCGTGCCGCTCGGTCGAGGTCGCGACGAACACGGTGTCGTCGCCGGCGAGCGTGCCGAGGATCTCGGTGAGGCCAGCCGCGTCGAGGGCCGCGCCGAGCGCGTTCGCGGTGCCCGGCGAGGAGCGCAGCACGACCATGTTCGCCGCGACAGCGGCCTCGACCGGGTAGTCCTCGCTGAAGCGCCGGAGCCGATCCGTGCCGCCGCCCTGGCTCACGGCGGATGGCGGCGCGTAGATGTGCGCGCCGTCGCGCGCGACCTTCACCAGCCCGAGCTCCACGATGTCGCGCGACACCGTCGCCTGCGTCGCCGGGAAACCCGCGCTCTTGAGCGCGCGCACCAGCTCCTCCTGCGTCGATAGGCGTCCCTGACGCACCAGGCGCACCAGCGCCTGCTGCCGGTGGTGTTTGCGCGTGAGCGCTTCTCTCATGCCGCCGCCTCGAAGACGGTGCCCACCTGCTCGCCCATCAGGAGCTTCTCGATCGCATCGGCGCCGCGTGCGGCGACGATCGCGGATCGGCAACCGGCGAGCGAAGCGATCAGGCAGGCCTCGACCTTCGGCACCATGCCGCCCTCGATCGTGCCGTCGTCGACGAGCGCCTTCGCGCGCGCCGCGTCGAGCGACGCGATGACCTTGCCATCCTTCGAGCGAACGCCGGGCACGTCGGTCACGAACACCAGCAGCCGGGCGCCGAGGCTCGCGGCCAGCGCGCCCGCGGCGCCGTCGCCGTTCACGTTGAGCACCTCGCCGTCCTTCTTATCCAGCGCGGCCGGCGCGACGACCGGAACACGGCCCGCCTCCAGCAGCTCTTCGAGCAGCGCGCTGTCCACCAGCGTCACGCGGCCGACGAGACCGAGCTCCGCCTCCTCGCGCTCCGCGCGGAGCATCCCGCCGTCGATGCCGGACAGACCCACCGCAGGGACGCCGCGCGCGATGAGCGCCGCGACGAGCCGCGTGTTCGCGAGCCCGGCGAGCGTCGCAAGCGCCACATCGCGGGTGGCCGCATCGGTGACGCGCAGTCCGCGAATGAAGCGCGTCTCGAGACCGAGCCGCCCCGACCACTCCGTCGCGAGCGGACCGCCGCCGTGGACGACGACGAGGGAATGACCGGAGTCGTTCAGCGCGGTGACGACGTCGAGTGCCGCGGCCTCTTCTCCGAGGATCGAGCCGCCGATCTTAAGAACAATGGATGCTGCGCCCGAGGAGTCAACGCCGGACAGGCTTCGCCGATGCTCGGTCACGTCATGTACTCGGCGTTGATCCGCACGTACTCCGCCGAGAGGTCGCAGCCCCACGCGACGGCCTGGCCCTCGCCGAGGCCGAGCGTCACCTCGATCTCGATCGCGTCGGCCGCGAACAGCGCGCGCACGTCCGCGTCCGCAACGACCACAGGCGCGCCGCTCCGGTAGACGAACAGATCGCCGATGCGAACGCTCGCCTTCCGGTCGTCGACGCGAGCGCCAGAGCGGCCTGCGGCGGCGAGCACGCGGCCCCAGTTCGGATCGCCGCCGTGGATGGCGGTGCGGACGAGGTTCGAGTTGGTGATCGTCCGAGCCGCGAGGCGAGCGTCGGCGGCGCTGGCCGCTCCGCGCACGCGGACCTCGAACACTTTGGTCGCGCCCTCGCCGTCTGCGACGATCATGCGCGCGAGGTCCGCGCAGACCGCCCGAATGCCCTCCTCGAACGCCGCGAGATCCGCGCCCTTTGGCGCCACGCCGGAGGCGCCGTTCGCGAGCACGAGGAGCGTGTCATTGGTGCTGGTATCCCCATCGACCGAGATCGCGTTGAACGTCGTGTCCGCGGCACGCGAGACGATCCTCCGCAGATCGCCGGGCTCGACGGCCGCGTCCGTCGTGACGAACGCGAGGAGCGTGGCCATGTTCGGATGGATCATCCCCGAGCCCTTCGCGACGCCGCCGATGCGCACCGTGCCCGCCGTGAGGTTCAGCTCGCGCTCGGTCACCTTGGGCCGCGTATCCGTCGTCATCATCGCGCGTGACGTGTCGTCCCAGCCGGCCTCGGTGAGCACGAGGCCGGGGAGGACCGCCGCGATCCGATCTACCGGCAGCTTGAAGCCGATCACGCCGGTGCTCGCGACCGCGACCTCGTACGGCGAACAGCCCACGACGGCCGCGGCCGCCTCCGCCATCGCGATCGCATCACGCTCGCCCTGCTCGCCAGTACATGCGTTCGCGTTGCCGGAGTTCACGACGATGGCGCGCAGCGGTCCGCGCTCGACGTGGCGGCGGGTCACGACGCACGGCGCCGCGATGACCTGATTCGTCGTGAAGACCGCCGCTGCGGCGCAGGGTCGCTCAGACACGATGAGCGCGACGTCAAGGCGCTCCGGCCGACCGTATTTCACGCCCGCCTTCGCCGCGCCGGCACGGAAGCCGTGCGCGAACGTGACACCGCGGCCGTCGGTCACGGCCACAGCGGCAGCGCGTCGAGACCCATCGTCTCTGGGAAACCGCGCATCGCGTTGAGGTTCTGGATCGCCGAGCCGGCAGCACCCTTCACGAGGTTGTCGAGAACGCCGAACGCCACAAGACGCCGGTTGGGCGCGTCCACGACGGTGTGCACGAGACACCAATTGCTCCCGAGCGTCGCCTTCGTCGCCGGGTACGTGCTCGTGACGCGCACGAACGGCTCCTCCGCGTACGCCGTCGCATACGCGTCGGCGACGCGCGCCGCGTCGACGCCCTCGCGCAGCGTCGCATAGCACGTCGCGATGAGGCCGCGAGTCATAGGCACCAGATGCGGCGTGAAAGTGAGACGCGGCGCCCGTCCGGACACTCCGCGGATCTCCTGCGCGATCTCGGGCGTGTGGCGATGCTTCGGTACGCCGTAGGGTCGCACGCTGTCGGCGATCGTTCCGAAGAGGTACGCGTCGTCGACGTTGTGGCCGGCGCCGGACACACCCGATTTCGCGTCGACGATCAGGTCGTCGTCGACGAGGTTCGCGCGCACGGCCGGCAGGAGCGCGAGGAGCGTCGCGGTCGGGTAGCAGCCGGGGTTCGCGACGACGCGCGCGCCGCGCAGGCGGCTCCGCGTGAGCTCCGTCAGTCCATAGACGGCTTCCTTCAGCAGCTCCGGAGCGGGATGGGTGTACGAGTACCAGCGCTCGTAGTCCTTTGGATCGCGGAGCCGGAAGTCACTGCCGATGTCGATGATCGCGCGGCCCTCCGCCAGCCATGCCGGCGCGAGTCTCGCGGCTTCCCCCGCGGGTAGCGCGGTGAACACGACCTCGGCGTCACCGGGATCCGCGCCGACCACGAGCGAGGGCGGCGCGCCGTGAAGGTGTGGCTGCACGTCGCGCAGCGGCTCGCCCTGGCGGCCGCGTGCGACCGCGGCGACGAGCCGCGCCTCGGGATGGCGCAGCAGGAGACGCGCGAGCTCGCCACCCGCGTAGCCCGTCGCACCGACGATCGCGACCTTCACCGGCATCACCGCATATTATGCGGTCGAACGCATATTTATGCAATCGGGCCGATCGCGGCTACGGCGCGACGTCGAAGGTCACGGTCACCTGGACCACCCAACCTGCGCTTGGCGGGCAGCAACCCATCATCGGCGGCTGCGTCGCCGAGATCGAGCGGATGGCACCAAGCTTCTTGCCACTCGCGGTCGCGAGCGCCTCGGCGTTCGTTCGCGCGTTGGCCACGGCGGCGGCGGTCACCTGCGCGAGCTCGGCCGCGGAGGGTTGCGTGGTGCCGTAGGGCGCGCCGCCCTTGCCGGCATTCGCGTTGACGTTGTTGGCGCCGTTCGCCGTCGCAGCGTTCATCGCGGCCACGAGCAGCCGGATCGATGGGACGTCGGCGGTGAGGTTGCCGTTGAGAGTCAGCGAGCTGACCTGAGGCTGTACCGGTTTCTCAGCAGGTGCCCCTACGGGCTTTCCGGCGAACATCGGGCTGACATTGAACCCGGCCATGCGGATGCCATCGGCAGGCACGCCCACCTTGACGAGCGCGGCTCTGATCGCGTCGAGACGGGCGACCATCTCATCAGCCGCGGCCTGCACGTTCGCTCCATCGACCGTCGACTGGGTGCCGATGTAGAGGGTCTGGGCGCTCGCGAGGGGATCGGCCGATGACTGGGCCACGCCGATCCCCATGGCCGTGATGCCTGGAGGATCCGCCGGCGCGGCGGACGGTGACGTGACAGGCCCCGTCGCGAAGGCGGTCGACGCGAGGAACGCGAGGCAGAGAACGGAAGCAATGACTGCGGTGATGCGAAAGACGTTCACGACTGCACCTCCTGATGCAGCTCAGGTTCCCTAACGCGCGTGGTGAACACATCAAACTCGGGCCGCGCAACTACTACAGTCCGCTGAGTATTTGTGCCTAACGAGTAACGGCCAGCACTAGGATCGCTGCGATGCCGACTCCCAGAGCGACGAAGAGGAGCACGACGGCGAGTCGCTCGAACGAACTGGGCGCCGGCACCTGCCAGTCACCGTAGAGGCCGCGATCGACGCGGGCCGCGATCCCTTCCGTCCGCAGGCGTGAAGCGATCACTTCCGCGGTCGTCTCATCGTTCGGGAACGCGACCGGTGCTTCAGCCACTGGCGAGCACGCCCTTGCTCGCGCGGCGCACGAAGATCTCGAGCCGCTTTTGCCTAGCGAACCGCGAGCAGGTCGACGATGAACACCAGTGTCTCGTTCGGACCGATCGCGCCGCCCGCGCCTCGGACGCCGTAGCCCATCGCGGGCGGGATCGTGAGACGGCGGCGCCCTCCCACCCGCATGCCAGCGACACCTTCGTCCCAGCCCCGGATCACGCGCCCCGCGCCGAGGGGGAAGTCGAAGGTCTCGCTCCGGTCCCAGGACGCATCGAACTGCTTCTTCGTCGACCAGGCGACGCCCACGTAATGGACTTCGACGGTCTTGCCGCGCGTCGCCTCCGCACCCGCACCGACGACGAGGTCCTCACGAACGAGCTCCGTGGGCGGCGCGCCCGCTGGGATGTCGACGCTCGGCTTCGTGGCCACGGTTACGGGAAGATCCCGCGCTTCTCGATCGCGCTCGCAACGCGCTCGACGCCGACGATGAACGCGGCCTCGCGCGGGGTGCAGTCGTAGGTCTTCGCCTTGGCGAGCACCAGATCGCTCGCGCGGCGCATGTAGATCTCGAGCCGCTTCTCGACCTCGTCGAGCTCCCAGTAGAACTGCGCGCGGCTCTGCACCCACTCGAAGTACGACACGACGACGCCGCCCGCATTGGCGAGGACGTCGGGCATGATCGTCACGCCCCGGTCCGCGAGCTTGCGATCGGCGTCCGCGGTAGTCGGTCCATTTGCGCCCTCGACGATGATCGTCGCGCGGACCTCGTGGACGTTGTCGGCCGTGATCTGACCCTCGAGGGCGGCGGGTATCAGCACGTCGACGTCCATCGCGAGCAGCTCGGCGTTGCTGATCTTGGTGAGACCCGGGAGTCCCTCGAGAAGTCGCTTGGGGTGGCGACGCACGTGCTCGATCGCCGCCGGGATGTCGATCCCCTGCGGCGCCGCGTAGCCACCGCTCACATCGGACACCGCGACGATCTTGCAGCCGGCCTGCGCGAGGATCTTCGCGGTGACGCTGCCCACGTTGCCGAAACCCTGGATCGCGACGCGCGTGGTGTCGGGCCGGTGGCCCGCGCGCTTCACGGCTTCGAGCGTCACGAAAGCGACGCCGCGTCCGGTTGCCTCTGTGCGCCCACGCGATCCGCCGAGCTCGATGGGCTTGCCCGTAACGACCTCCGGCGAGTGATGGCCGGTCATCATCGTGACCGTGTCGACGATCCACGCCATCGTCGACTCGTCAGTGTTCACGTCGGGCGCGGGGATGTCGCGCTCCGGGCCGATGATCGGCATGATCGCGGCGGTGTATCGCTTGGTGAGGCGCTCGACCTGACGGCGCGTGAGCTTGTGCGGATCGACCGCGACGCCACCCTTCGCGCCGCCGAGGGGGAGGTCCGTGACCGCGCACTTCCAGGTCATGAGCATCGCGAGGCCCTCGACCTCTTCGAGCGTGACGCCGGGATGGAAGCGGATACCGCCCTTTCCGGGACCGCGGCCCGTCGAGTGCTGGACGCGGTAGCCGGTATAGACCTCGAGCTGTCCCTCCTCGAGCATCACCGGGACCGACACGATGAGCGTGCGCTCCGGCGTGCGGAGGAATTTGTGCATCCCGGGATCGAGATTGAGAGCGCGCGCCGCGCTGTCGAGCTGGCGGAGCGACGAATCGCGAAGCTCTCGGCCGGGGTGCGCGGGCGCCGGCATGCTCAGCGTCACGAGAATCGCCTCTCGTACATCGTGGTCGGCGGATCGGGCTTGTAGCCGAGCTTGCGATTGATGCCACGCATCGCCGCGTTCTGCTCGTCGTTCGTCGTGCCGAACAGCTTCACGCCACGGGCACGAAGCTCGCGCAGCGCGCGAAGCTTCATAGCCAGCGCGATGCCCTTGCCGCGCTCGGCTCGCGACACGCCGGTGAAGTTGGTGTACGCAGCGCCGTTCTCTTTCACCACGGTCGCGGTCATCGCGACCGGATGACCGTCACGCAGCGCGATGATCGTGCTCGGCGGATCCTGGCCCGGCCCTTCGAAGAACATGCGCTTGGCGATCTCGAATGGCGGCGGCTGATCCGGCATCGGCGTCGGCGACGGGACGTCGCGCGCCATCGCCCAGATAACAGGCAGCAGCTCGCGCTGGAAGGCCTCGAGGTCCGCGCCGCGCTCGCGCACCATGTCCGCGTACGACGCGAGTCGAACACCCGCGCGGCTCGCGACCGCATCCGGATCCTCGAAAGCAGAGGCGTCGAAGGACGGCACGTCGATGTACGCATCGATCCGCTCGTGATACGCGCGGAACCCGACGGCCTCCGCGAAACGAGCCCCGTCTGGCTCGTCGCCACGCACCGCCGCGACGAGACGTTTCGCCTGACTCGTGCGCGCATGGTCGTCGAGCTGCTCGAGCAGCGACCGCGCGACTCCGCGGCGGCGCCACTCGGGCGCGACACGCAGACCAACGCGCCACGAGCCATCCGGCGATGCGAAGAGCCCGCCGTTCCCGGTGGATCCGACCGCCTGGATCGCGCCGCTGCGGTCCTCGACGATCAGGGTCAGGCGATTGGGCTCGGGGCTGACCTCGTGCGCCCTCCGCGCTGATGCCGGGGACATCCAGCTGCTCGGAGTGGCCCAGCGATTCTGGAACTCCACAACGCGCTCGATGTCCGCATCTTCGCTCACCCGCACGCGCAGATCCGGCGGGAGACGCTTCGCGACAGCAGCGAGATCGGTGGCCACGAGGGGGCAGACTACAACCGATGAGCGACGAAGACACCGAGTACATGCGGCGCGCGCTGCGTCTCGCGGCGCGCGCTGCAGGTCGGACGAGCCCCAACCCGATGGTGGGAGCGGTCGTCGTACGCGGGGGCAAGATCGTCGGCGAGGGCTACCACCGCGCCGCCGGCGAGCCACATGCCGAGATGAACGCGCTTGTCAAAGCCTCCGACGATTCGCGCGGCGCGACGCTCTACACGACGCTCGAGCCATGCGTGCACCACGGGCGAACGCCACCGTGCGTCGACGCGATCGTTGCGGCCGGCGTGCGCCGCGTCGTCGCGGCGATGCGCGATCCAGACCCGCGTGCAGATGGCAAGGGGTTCCGACAGCTGAGGGCCTCTGGCGTCGACGTCGAGCAGGGCGTCCTCGAAGCCGAGGCGCTGCGCCTCAACGAGGGGTTCGTCAGCCGCGTGCGGCGCGGACGGCCGTTCGTTCTCGTGAAGCTTGCGACGACGATCGACGGTCGCGCCACCGCGCCAGGACGCCGCGACCTCGTCGGGAAGCGCGCTCTGCGCGAAGTGCATCGCCTTCGCGATCGGTCCGACGCGGTGCTCGTCGGCATCGGCACGGTGCTCGCTGACGATCCGGCGCTCACCGTCGGCGAGGTCAAGGGCCGCGACCCGCTCCGGGTCATCGTCGACACCGATGCCCGGACGCCTCCGACTGCAAAGGTGGTGCGCGCCAAGGATCCGCAGCACACGGTGCTCTTCGTTGCGCGCGACGCCGACACTCGGCGGACGAACAGGCTTCGCGAGGCCGGGGTGCTCCTGACGACGCTACCGCGTGCCGAGGGCGGCCTCGACCTCGGCGCCGCGATGCGCTGGTTGGGCGAACACGGTGTGAACACCGTGCTCTCGGAGGCCGGCCCGCGCGTCGCCGGAGCACTCGTGCGCGGCGGACTCGCCGACCGTCTCATGATCATCACCGCGCCGCTCGCCGGTGGCGAGGGTCTGCCCGCGCTCGCGGGCGTGACCGGTACGACCGAGCTGAAGAACATGCGCGTGAGGCGCTTCGGCGAGGACGTCGTGACCGAAGGGGATCTCTGATGTTCACCGGTGTCGTCGAGGAGATCGGAACGGTCCGCCACGTGGGTCCGACGAAACACGGCTCGCGGCTCGAGATCGCGTGCGCTCGCGTCCTCGAGCGGCTCTCGCTCGACGACAGCATCAACGTCGGGGGAGCCAGCCTCACGGTCATCGAACGCGACGACCGCGGCTTCGCGTCGGACGTCGCGCCGGAGATCGCCGCGGACACGACCCTGGGTGGTCTGCTGCGGGGCAGCCGCGTGAATCTCGAGCGCGCAGCGACGCCCGAGACGGCGCTGAGCGGCCACCTCGTGCAGGGGCACATCGATGGGACCACGAAGCTCGTCGCGCGGCGCTCGGAGGGCGCGGGCGCGCTACTGCGTTTCGCTCTGCCCAAGACGACGGCCCGCTATGTCGTCACGAAGGGCTTCATCACGATCGACGGCGTGAGCCTGACGGTCACGGGACGGGGCAAGACGTACTTCGAGGTCGCGCTCGTCCCCCACGCAGCGGAGCGAACGACGCTCGGCGCGCTGGGCGTCGGCGAGCTGGTCAACGTCGAGGTCGACATCGTCGCGAAGTACGTGGAGCGTTTGCTGCGAAAGTCGTGACTTAGGGCGCCGCGAGGACCCGCTACTTCGTCGCGTTATCCGCCCAGCTCGTCGCGCTCCGCAGCAACTGACTGTCGGTGCCGCCGGAGAGGTCGTGATCGACAGTCGTGATCCAACGGCCACCGCTGAAGAAGATGGTGACCCCGATACCCTCGAGACGGCCCGGACCCTGGCTCCGCTGAACCTCCGTGACCTCGGACCATTTCTTGTCGATCCCCACGATCGGCAGGGGAACGACCTCGCGCAGGCCGGCGCTGTCGATGACGAGGGTCGACGCCACGGTCGGTGCGAATGCGGCGAAGCCGAGGAAAAGGGCCGCGGTCGCGATGGAGGTGCTGAGTAGGAGGCGCGCGAGCTCGCGTGTCGTGAAGCGGAGCACGCGCGGACCACTGGTGTGCCAGCCGCGCACGGTGCCGCGGGCCCACGACAGCGCAGACGATCCGAGGCCGAGGCGCAGCACGAGGCGCGTGAGCAGCGCCGACAACCCCACGGCCATGACGAAACTGCGGAGGTCCAGCCAGCTGTAACGCGGCTGCACGACGAACGCGCCGGATCCGGCGGGCGGCCGGATGTCGGAGGCGAGGTTGACGATCTCCGGGAGCATGAACAGCCCCGCGAAGAAGATGAATGCGAACAGCGCGCCGGCGACAGCGGGTACGAACGGGTCGTCGTGCTCGGAGAACTCACCGCGCACGCGCTCCAGAGCGTTCTCGTACTCGAGCCACGACGTCGCGTGATAGTTGAACGTCTGCGCCTTCATGTCCTGCATGATCCTCGCGACGTAGGGCGCGAGACCCGGCTCCGTCGCGCCGTCGATCGCAATGACCAGCGCACGCGTGAGCTTCTCGACATACGGCTGCGTCGTCGTCCCTTCCTTCGTCTTGACGACCTTCTCGCGGTCGGCCTGCGTCTTCAGCAGAAGCCGCCCGCGGTTGCCCTGGATGTCGAGGACCTCGTTCCAGGTGTAGGCGGTCCCGGTCCGCAGCCCGACGATCGCGACACCGATGGGCGCGAGCTCGAGACGCGCACGACCGAACATGCCGAAGCGGACGCCCGTGCGGATGACGTTGGGGTGCTTCCCGATCGCTTCCATGAGCTCGAGATAGGCCGGCGGCTTGGTCGGCGCCAGCGGGGCGGCGATGACCGGCGGAGCGAATGGAGCCGGCGCCACGAAGGGCTTGGGGGCGGCTTGCGGTGTGAAGGCGGTCGGCGGAGTTACGACCGGCGGTGTGAAGACCGGCGGGGGCGTGAAGACCGGCGTCGAGGCTGCGACCTGCTCACCGCGCTTGTCGCGCTTCGCGGCCTTCTTCGCTTCGCGCTCATCGATCTTCGCCTGCTCGGCCGCGAGCTTTGCGGCCTTCTTCGCCTCGCGGTCGTCGATGATCGCCTGCGCGGCCGCGAGCTTCGCGTTCTTCTTCGTTTCGATGTCAGCGAGCTTGGCCGCCTTGACCGCGTTCTCCTCGGCGAGCTTCGCGTTCTTTTTCGATTCCTCTTCGGCGCGTTTGATCGCCTTCTTGTCGACTTTGATCGGGGCGGTCGGCGCGGCGACCGGAGGCGCGCTGAACGATGTGGACGCCGCCGCGACGCTGAAGGGACTATTCGGCGAGGTGAACGCGCTGGGCGCCGTGCTGAACTGATTCGCTGCCGGCTCTGATGGCGATGCGGTCGTCGGCGCCTCGGGCGCTGGGGCCTGAGGCGCGAACGAGAACGGCGAGTTCGGCGAATTGAAGATCGATGGGACCGCCGGCTGCGGCGGCGGCGCCGGCCGCGGCGGAGCCGGTGGCAGCGGGGTCGTGAAGGGATCCGGGTACTGCGGGATGGCGTTCGCTGCTTCCGAAAACGGGTTCGGCGGGGGGTCCGGCTGCGGCGTGTACTGCGGCTGCGCGTCCGTCTGCGGCATGTACTGGGACTGCTCGGCCGGCGCCCAGTCGGGCATGGCCGGCGGGGCCGCGGGCGCGGCCGGAGTCTCCTCCGTTTCCTGCTGTCCAGGCGGAGGCGGGACAAGTCCGAGCGCGACGAGCCGGGGGTCGTCCATTCCTAGTTGAACGGTAAGGCAGGCGGGATGCGACGGCGACCCCCAATTAGAGAGCGACCGATGTGCTACCGAACAGACAGCGCGAGACGTTCGGCGCGCAGGGCCTCGAGCGCCTCGTCGCGTGCGACGCGATGAAAGCGGAGCGACTCGCCCGGCATGCGCTGCGCGACCTTTCCGATGTCGGCGGCGATGACAGTTGCGATCACTGGATAGCCGCCGGTCGTCCCGTGATCGGCGAGGAGCACGATGGGCGCGCCGCCGCGCGGCACCTGCACCGCGCCCGCGACGACGCCGCAGCTCAGCAGCTCGCCTGGGCGCGGCGAGATGGGCACGCCGCCAAGACGCACGCCCTGACGGTCGCTCGCGGGCTCGACGACAAATCCCTCGCCGAAGAATCGCGCGCTCACCTCCGGCTCGAAGCGGTCGTCATGCGGTCCAGCCATCGCGCGCACCCGCTCGTCATAGGTCGTCGGCGCGATCCGCCGCGCGGCATCCTCCGGCCCCGCATCCGAGTCGCCGATAGGTAACGCGTCGCCCGCGCGGAGCGCAGCGCCAAGACTCGCGGGCAGATAGGTCGCGCGTGATCCCAAGACCGCCGCGGTCGCGATGCCGCCACTCACCGCGAGATATGCGAAGCGCGTGCGCTCTCCCGAGTGCACGGTCACCGTCTGCCCGGCGCGGACGAACACCGAGCTCCAAGGGGGCAGCCGCGAACGCGTGGCGAGCGAGACGTCGCGTCCCGCGACCGCGATCACCCGCGCGTCGTCACATGTGAATCGGAATGGCGTGCCGATGATCTCGATGCCGGCGGCGTCGTCGCCGTTTCCGACGAGGGCATTCGCGGCGGCGAGCGCGAACGGATCAGCGGCGCCGGCAGGCGGAACACCTTCGCGCAGGTGGCCGAAGCGGCCGCGGTCCTGCACGGTCGACCGCAGGCCCGCCTCGCTGATCCGGATCACAGCGGGATGAAGCGGACGCGGTCACCGGCGCGGATGAGGACCGGCTCGGCTGCACTCGGGTCGAACATCGCGAGATCGGTCCGAACGGATACACGCCGGTCTGTCCGTCGGCGATCCCCACCGAGCCCGCGGGCACGCGCGCGCGCGGACGCTCGAGCCGAGATGAGACGATCTTTGGATCGAGCCGGCCGCAGTACGCCCAACCGGGCATGAAGCCGAGGAAATACGCGGTGTAGTCGCGCTTCGAGTGAAGCGCGACCAACTCGTCGACGCTCAGCTGCGAACGCTCGGCCGTCTCCGCGAGGTCCGGGCCGTCGTAGGTGGTGGGGATCTCGACGAGTCGGCGCGGTTGAGTGGGTGCGACGAGCATCAACTCGCCTCGCTCGAGAAGCTCCGCTGCGAGCTTCTCGGCCTGCGTCGGAGCGATGCGCAGCGGATCGAAGCGAAGGACGACGGAGCTGTAAGCCGGGACGGCAGGCCCGAACGTGAAGATCGTCTCCCAGTAACCCGCGATCCCACGCGCCCAGGCAACGACGTTCTCCTCGAATTCGTTCCCAAGCTCGACGAGCAGCGCACCCTCGCCGAACGGAACGATGCGCGGCTTCACTGCCAGATGATCGCCGCTCGCACCTTCACGCCCGCGTCGATGAGCGCGTCGCGCACCGCGGCCGCGATCGCGGGCGCCCCGGGCGTGTCGCCGTGAAGACACAGGGTGTCGACGTCCATCTTGATGAACGACCCGTCGTGCGCGTGAACACCCCCATCGCGGACGAAAGACAGCGCCTGCTTCGCGGCGACCTTCGGGTCCGTGTGCAGTGCTCCGGCGAGCTTGCGCGAGCGCAGCGTTCCGTCCGTTTCATACGCGCGATCGGCGAAACCCTCGCGCACGACACGCAGACCCGCATGCAGCGCGGCCTCAGCGAGCGCGGACGCGGGTGGTGCGAAGAACGCGACGTCGGTGTGGGCCGTGAACACCTTCTTCACGCCCGCGACGATGGCCTTCGCGATCGCTGTATCACGCCAGGCCTCGTTGTAGAGGGCGCCGTGCGCCTTGACGTGAGAGATCCTCAGGTCTGGATCCACCTGTCGCAGCGCGCGCAGCTGACGTGCGATCTCCTCGCCCAGCGCATCGTGTGTCATCACGACGGGGATGCGCCCGAAGTTCTCCCGGTCTGGATAACCGGGATGCGCCCCGACCGCGACTCCGTACCGCCGCGCGAGCGCGACCGTGGCGCTCATCGTCGACTCGTCGCCGGCATGCCCGCCGCAGGCGATGTTCGCCGAGGTGATGAGCGGCATGAGCTCCGCGTCCGTCCCCGCGCCCTCACCGAGGTCGCTGTTGAGGTCGATCGATCCGAGCACGCACGGAGGTTAGCGCGGCCGGGTGGTGATCAGGCGGGCGACCGTTGGTCCGCAGGTCGCCCTCGCTCGTATGGTCTGCGATGACCACATCGCGTGCGGCTCTCGTCCTCGCCGCGGCCCTCGTCGCGTCAGCGTGCGGTGGCGCTGCCACGGCGCCGAGTCCCACGGTCGCGGCGACCGTCGCGACGAGCACCGCGCCCGCGGCCTCGGCCCAGCCGGTGGTCACACCCGGGCCCGACCGCTACACGTATTCCGCGGACCTCAAGTCCTCCAACGAGATCCCCGCGATCGCCGACGCCGAGGCGGCGTGCGCCGGTAAGGCGACGTTCACGATGGAGGCGATCACCGATCCGTCCTATTACAACGTCGTCAGCGCGAAGGGCACGTTCGACATCACGATCACCGATTGCCCGGCGACCACCTCGATCATCCTGGCCCACATCCACGAGGGCTCAGCGACCGTGAACGGACCGGTGAAGATCGACACGGGCCTCGTGGCGAGCGCGCCCATCGCGTTCGGGACCGGGGCGCGTATCCAGAAGGCAAACGTGACCGTGGATGTGGCCGTGGCCCAGGCGCTGGTGACGAACCCCGGGAACTACTACGTGAACGTCCACACCGCCGCCCACGGCGGCGGTGTCATTCGAGGACAGCTCGTCGCGACGCGCTGACGACGGCGCGGGTCACGGACTGCCGACGGAGCGGATGAAGTAGCCGGTGTCCTGATATAGGCGGACCGCCGTCCCGCCGCCCACCGGGATCAGCACGATCTCGACGCCGCCTGCGTCCATTGCACGTGTGAACACGATGCCCATGGGGACCCACAGCACCTGCTGCGCGCCATCGGTCCCAGCAACGGCCGCGAGCTGTCGGCCGTCAGGGTCGTAAAGGAAGATCGACCCGAAGTAGGCGACGCTGGCGCGATCGAGGACGGCAGCGGCGAAGCGCGAACCGTTCGGCTCCCACGCCGCAGACGTGACCGCCAGCGGTGGCGTCGACTGGAGTCCCAACAGCATCTTCGACGATCCGGTGGTGTCGTCCCACGCGGCCAACGATCCACCGGGTCGACCGGCGCAGCAGCCGCCGGCGATCACGAGCGCACGCGGTTGCGAACGGCGCCACGAAACGACGCCTGCGTTCTGGTTCTCGTCGAAAGAGTGGTTCTGGCCCGAGACGAGGTCGAGGATCTCAGCGGAGCCGCCCGCCTCGATGCGCTGCCAGAAGAGGCCGCGGCCGTCGGGCGTGAGGCCTCGGAGCTGCGCGCCGTTGCCATCCGGACCGCGGATGCGCATCTTTCCCGTGCCATCGCTGCGAATGCGGAAGATGCCAAGGTCCGTGGTCCGGTTGGCCTGAGCGCTGTAGGTCTGGACCCCGAAATAGATGAGCGACCCATCCTGGGACCAGACGGGTGTCGCATTCCAAACGCCCGGCTCCTCGTCGGCGAGCCAGCGTGTCGTCCCAGCTGCCAGGTCCCAGATCGCGAGGCGTCCCGTGTTCGCGCTGGTGGGAAGCGCCACCACGAGCGCACTCCCGTCGTCGCGGAGGTCATAGCCAAGTCCGACGGGGCCAGAGAGTGAGACCAGCGGTGTCGCGGTGCCAGCGGCGAGAGATACCGCAACCAACGAAATGCCCGGCGGATCCGAGCGCTCGATGAGCAGGTACGGCGCCGCGCGACGCCACGACGCGACGAGAGGACGTAGCAGTGACGCAAGGTCGGCGGGCCGATCTGACGCCGGGGCCGCCGCGGACACCAGAGCCGACGGGGACGGCAGAGCCGACGTGGCGG
>WNFL01162571.1_pt1 | contig 17229 bp, 17 predicted proteins | sample 5400361 | NCBI WGS metagenome assembly WNFL01 (sample SAMN13153351, study PRJNA577476) | soil metagenome | isolation source: 40 cm soil on Douglas fir-dominated hillslope | place: USA:California | collected 2013-09-17 | reverse complement strand
CTCGACGACCACGCTCCCCGGTGTGAATGGACAGTTTGTGTTCCGCCAAGCGTACATGTCAAATCGCCGCCTGCTTGGCGGGCGTTCGCGAACCGCCCGTCAGTCCACGTCGCGGACCGTGCGCGCGAACGCACCGACAACTGCGGTCGCCAACGTCATAGCTCCCGCAATCGCGATCAAGACGCCGGCGTCGACGTATTCGGCCAGCGCCCCGCTGATGACGAACATCGGTAGCCACGAGATGTTGAGGAGCGCCATTCGTGCCCCCGCGACGCGAGCTCGAAGTTCAGGAGGCGTGGCTTCCTGAGAGATCGTGATGTTCGGCACGAGGAACACGATGTTGGCCGCGCCCAAGCAGAAGAAGAGCACCAGCGCAGGGAGAAGACTCGGCGCAAAGCCCAGGAGAATTAGCAGGACACCAAAAACGGCGAAGCCACCTATAAGAAGGCGCCCTTTCCCGCCACGCTCGAGATAGTCCGGAAGAGTCATCCCAGCGATGATCGCGCCCGCCGCCCACGACGCTTCGGAGGCACCGAAGAGCGTCGCACCGAGATCGGCATTTCCGCCTGCGAAGCGACGTATGAGTAGCACCGGCGTGAGGCCGTTGACAACGGGCAGTGCGAGCTGCGCGGCGAGTGAGAAGACAGTGTTCGCGCGAAGGACCGCCGAGTCGACGAGGAACTGAAGGCCGGCGCCTGTATCACGCAGAATGCTCAAGACCGAGATGCCGGCCGGCGGCGGTGGTGCGATCCTGATCCGCAAGATCATCAACGCTGAAACCGCGAACGAGAGCGCGTCGATATAGAAAGCGGCTGCGCCGAACCAAGCAACCAGGAATCCGGCGGCGAGAGCACCGAGGATCTCAACAGTGCGATCGGTCGCGCCGATGCGCGCGTTCGCTTCCCCCCATCGTTCCGGCGGAACTAATTGGGGAATGATCGCGATGCGAGCCGGATTGAAGATAGCTCCGAAGACCCCCGCCAAGAAGACGCAGCCATAGGCCGCCACGAGCGGGGCACCCGTTTGAAGGAGGATTGGTACGACCATGATCAGGCCCGCGCGAGCCACGTCGCACATGACCATCGCTCGGCGCGGGCCCAACGCGTCAGCGATCGCGCCACCGACGAAGCCGAATGCCGCCGTGGGTAGCGTTGCGATGACCACCGCGAGAGCCGTGTAGAGCGCGGACTGCGTCTGGCGATAGGTCACGATGGTCAGCGCGATCAATGTGATGGGGTCGCCAAAGCGGCTGACCGCCTGGGCGGCCCAAAACAGTCCGAGCGAACTCATCGCCGAGTCAGTGTGACGAACGGAAGGAGGAAGCCGCCAACCGCGATGAAGACATCACCAATGCTGTACGCGGCTCGCACGAACGGAACAACGATGATGTCGGCAAGTATCGGAAGGGCTGACTGATCGCTCAGCGGTTCGTGAAGGGCATCATCGCGCAGGCGGCCGCCCGCAGCGCGTAACAACTCGACGTCCACCGGCATCGCACCATTGCTCACGATCACGATCAGGTTCAGCATCGAACCCAGCGCGACAAGCGGTGCGCCCGGCAAACGCCAGTTCATGGCGGCGAATACGGTCGTCAGCGCAATCCCGACCAGGTCCAAGACGAAGGCGAGGGGAAATAGTGGGGCCACGGCTCTGGCGACTAGCGCCAGTCCGAGGATGGGAAGCCACCTGATCTGAAGCCGCTCGAGTCTGCGCCAGTCCCTACCAATCGCGATCCCGAGCGTTAGACCAGCAATGACTCCACTAAGAAGCATGCAGGTCGCGTAGTCGGGGCTCTCGGGCGAGCCGCTGACGCAGCTCGGCCAGGGTTTCGTAGTTGATCGGAGGCAGCTCGCTCACTTCGAACGCGTCGGGCCCGCGCTTGGCCAACAGGTGCTCGAGCGAACGAACAACCCTCGGATCGAATTGCACGCCCTTGTGGCGCTCGAGCTGCTCAAGCGCGCGCTCGTGCCCGATCGCTTTGCGGTAGATCCGGTCGGAGGTCATCGCCTCGTACGCATCAGCAACGATGATGATCCGCGCCCCGATCGGAATCTGCTCCCCCTTGAGGCCCTCCGGATAGCCGCTTCCGTCGAAATTCTCATGGTGATGTAGGACGATCGGCACAAGCGGTCGGAGCGCCGCGGAGGGCTCAAGGATGGAGGCGCAATACATCGGGTGCCGGCGCATGAGGTCGCGTTCGTCGTCATCCAAGCGTGCGGGCTTCATGAGGATTCGATCTTCGACACCGATCTTCCCGATGTCGTGCAGCATTCCCGCCAATTCGATCTGTTCGATCAGCAATCCGCGACACCCGGTCGGCGTGGCCACGCGTGAAACCATCCTTAGCGTCGATCGCCTGTGACAACGCGCTGACGGTTCCGAAGAACAGATCGCGCGTCTCCGCGTATTTCGTGAACGTGTATCGCGCCAGGACCAGGGGAACCAAGAAGGGAAGGGTCGCCCAGTACGCGACGCCGACAGCAATCTGCGCCATTAGCCAACCCATCGGAATCTGGCCGAGCAGACCCGGTGCGACATTTCGCAACGAGAGAGTCCATACCCGGGCGAACGGCAAGTGTTGACGCACGCTCGCGGCAAGTACGGCCAGGAAGTTGTTCGTAACGGCAAACGCAAACCCGACAATCACGATTTGCGCAAAAGCGGCCCACGCATCACCCGGATCGACCCAGGGTTGCGTGACCGTAAGCGCCGTCCATGCGGCGAAGTTGGAGAGCACGAAGTTCGCGCGGTTGTGGAGAGTGCCGTACCACGGGATCTGTCGACGGAAATCGCGGAGCTCAAATGTTCCCAGGAAGGCGATCCAACAAAGTGCAAACGGATTCGTGAGCATCGGGTCGAAGACCGCCGCGATCAATGGAGCGGTGTTCATCCAAACAACGACGCCCCCTGGGAGTTTGACTGGGACGAATGAGGCAACGAGGGTCAGTGCAGTCCAGAACGCCAAGCGGCCGAGGTCGAGCTCGGCGGGGAGAGGGACCGACAGGCGAATCAGGAGGGCCGCAGCGCCTCCGATTACGACAACGAGCATCAGTCGTTCGCCCGGGTGCATGGGTTTCTGTTCCACGGACCCAGGAGCATAGGAGAGCCGGCGCGCTCTTCTGAATGCTTCGGGGTGTCAGAAACGGAGAGAGGACCTTATCGGTCCTCTCTACGCACGCGCTTGCAAAGCGCCCTCGAGGTCGCTGGAGAAGCTGTTAGTAGCCGCCCGCGCCCGCGCCTCCGGCCAGGACCATCGCGGCAAGAGCAACTAGGGTTGAAAGAATCCGACGCATTTGAGCCTCCCTTCGCTCGGCTTTCACGCCTGTTCATCGGGCGGCTTGGTCGGCGACTTAAGGGCCTACCAGGGTCCGATACGCCACAGACACGGCTAGAACGGGCCGTAATCTTGGGTTCAGAGTTCCAAGACAGACCCAGGTTCGTCGCGGGAGCCGACGGACTAGAGTCCGAGCGGGCGCTTCTCACGTGGATTCGGGGAGGGTTGATCTGGGGTGTCCGGAACTCCAGCGTCTGCTCAAAGGTCTTGAAAAGATCAGGGGCGAATTTGAGTTAATGGCTTTGAGTAATGCCGATCAGTAGCCAGGAACTTCCAGCCCAGCCGGACCTCTGGGCGCCCGTCGGTTCCCACCACCTACCGCCAGAACTCGTATCCGCGTTCGACGGGGGCGACTGGCCACAAGTTCGCGTGAGGCTCCAGACCGTAATGGATGCCATGGTCACCGACGGGCCATACGGCCGAGAACTGTTCCAACTCGTTCTTCGGCTGCCGATCGGCATGGATCCAGTCTTCGAGCGCTATCGGGCGTCGGCCATGGTCGATCACGGCGAATGGGATGCGCTCCGCAACTCTTTGGCGGCGCAGCCGCTGGAGCCGACTGAGGTTCTCGGTCTGCGCGACATCATCACCGCGCCGGTCGATCGTTCGAGCCTCCCAGCCGCGTCCGCACCCCACCATCGCGTGCTGTTCGAAACCTACGAGTTCCAGGCTCGTCGTTCGATGGGCGCGTACCGCCATTGGGCGCAGCGCATCGCGAACTATTACCCGGATCTGTTGTGGAAACGCGACGACATCCCGATCGGCAGGCACCTCCGGTTTCGCCGCCTACACGACACGATTTGCTTGGCAATCGGCGAGGCACAAGCTGGCCGCCTGGAGGTCGCGCACGCGCTCGCGCGCGAAGCACAACGCCTCGGCGACGAAGGCGAGCCGCTGCGTATCCTCGCGCGCGACTTGGCGGAGCTCGTTCGCCTCGGCATGGGCGAGAAACGTGAGTTCGCGCTCGCGTTGCCCGCACACTTGTGCGGCTCAACAGGGCCGTCGCCGCAAGGCGTCTGGGAGATGCTCCTCTATGTCATGCCGTTCCTCGCGCTGCGAGAGGATGACTCACTCGCGTGGGCGGCGCATCTCGCAGAGCGCATCGCGGTACGGCTGGCAGCGCCTCGGGCGGAGCTACAGGCCATCTCGTGGATCGTGGCGAGCGAGCTTCGTTCGGGACGGCGCAGCCGCGACACCGAACTTGCGGGACTCCCTGCGAAGGCGAGGCGCAGCCCGCCCGGACTCCGCGGCCTGCCGATGTTTTTGTCAGGCTACGCTGACCGGAACTACGACGCGTTCCGGGAAGCGGAGCATTTCGCCCGGCGAGCCGGCAACGTGTGGCTGCAGGTGAGTGCGCTGTCGTGGATGCTGGCGATCGAACCGCAGGCACAGACAGCACGACGGCTCCATAAGCTTCTCGACATCACCGCGTGGCGGCAGCCGATCCTCACGCCTCCGGATGTCGCGGCTGATGCTGCGCTTGCGATGACCGTCACCGGCGAGCGCGGCCGCTCGATCCTCGAGCTCGCGCTCACTGCGGGCCGGCCCGCCGTGACTACGGAAGTCGTCATCCGGCATCTCGATGACCCGAACGTTGGGAGCGCTGCTCGCGCAGCAGCCGTCGACGTGCTTGGCCTCGTCGGAACGATGCAGGCGCGTGACATCCTGACGCGTCTCGCGAAACGCAATGACGACGTGGGTCGCTCCGCCGCAAAGCTCTCCTCGCAAGGGGCAACACACATATCTCTCAGCGAGCGCGAGGTCGAGGTGCTCTCGCTCGCGGCGGAGGGCCTCACGAACCGCCAGATCGCGGAGCGGCTCTACCTCAGCCCGCATACCGTCGCGCGTCATCTCGCGAATTCTCGCGCGAAGCTCGGAGCGTCGAACCGCGCCGAGGCCGCCGTCCGGTTTGAGAAGTCTCGGGAGCCCTGACGCCGCGCGCGACGTGCAAAGGATCGGTCGGAGGACTTCGCCCGTGAGCCGGACTTGCGAGCGACCAATCGGCAGGACTACCGGTTCGATCACGCGCGGAGACTGCGCGTGTACCGGCCTCGGTCACATCCTCAGGAATGACCAATCGCGACTGACCATCGCGACCGCGATACGACCGCTAGAGGCGTTCGTAACGGGCGACGTCGAGGACGAAGACGGTGGCGCCGCCGAACGTGACCTCCACCGGGTAAGGCATGTAGAACTCGCCCGGCTCCATGATCGGCGGCATCGGGCTGATGTGTTGCGATCGGGCGTGGCAGGTCTCGCGGATGGTCGCGATCACGTCTTCGACCTGGGCCTCCTCCACGCCCACGAGGATCGAGGCATTGCTGGTCTTGAGGAAACCGCCCTGCGAGTGAAGGCGCGTCACCCGGTACTCCTTGTCGGTCAGGGCATCGACAAGAGCGCCGGCGTCCTCAGGGTGGACGATCGCGACCACGAGTTTCATCCCGGCGGGACTATACCCTCGCGCTCCGGCTACGCCGGGGCGCCGAGCAGTGCATCAACCTCGCGCCGGATGTCGCTCGCGACCGCGTCCTCCTCGCGGTCGGCCGCGATGACGACGAAGCGCCGCGGCTCAGCCGCGGCCAGGCGTAGATACGCCTCGCGGACCCGGACGTGGAGCTCGGTCGCGTCGGCCTCGAACCGGTCCCACCGCGCCTCGGCACGCCAGCCGGAACGCGCGAGACCGACCTCGACAGGGACATCGAGGAGGAAGGTGCGGTCGGGGACGAGGTTTCCGACCGCGAGAGCTGTTACCTCGCGGATAGCTTGAAGCGACACGCCCTGGCCATAACCCTGATACACGACGGTGGAGTCGAAGAATCGGTCCGCGATGACGAGCTTCCCGTCGTTCAGCGCTGGTCGGATGACCTCGCGCACGAGCTGTGCACGCGCGCTGCTGAAGAGGAGCGCCTGCGCCTCCGGGCTGAGCGGGATCTCACGCGCGTGCAGGAGGATGTCGCGGATGCGCTCGCCGGCCGCGGTACCGCCCGGCTCGCGCGTGAGGACGACGTCGCGACCTCGCTCGGTGAGCGCCTCCGCGAGTCGGCGCGCCTGGAGCGACTTCCCGGAACCCTCGCCGCCTTCAAAGGAGAAGAACACGCCGCGCTTCACCGATAGATCTGCACTCGGCGCACAGGCTCGTGCCCGGTCGATCGCGACGAGAGGCTCGCGCGCTCCGCAAGCTCGTGCTGCAGCCTGCGCACATACGCGTTCTGCGGCGAGAGCTCGATCTCGGCGCTCTGCCCGCCCGCGACGGCCTCGATCGCCTCGCGCGCCTCCTCGAGCGCCTGATCCTCGGGACCGCGGCGCAGGTCGATGACGCTTGCGAGCGCGCTTGCGATCTGGCTCGACGAGTTGCTGCGCGCGATGTAGATCGGGATGCCCGCGGACTCAGCGTTCCGGAGACGCGGCGTCTTGCGGCGGTAGTAGTTCTTCAGCGTCAGGACCACGTCAGCATCTTCGGGCTCGCGAACGATCGCGACCGGCATCCCGAGACCGCGCGCGGCGTCTTCGACGCGTGTCCACGACACGCCGAAGGGGTACACCTTGATCGTCTCGCGCATCCCGTCGTCCACCGGAAGTCGCGGCGTGCTGCGTCGCTCGACCACATCCGCCGGGGCGCGCGTTGGCGCTTGCGTCCGGCGCGCGATCTCACCACCCTCGGTGCGCTCGCGGAGCTCCGGCGCGACCGGCATGCCGAGCAGGATCGCGTCGACGGTCTGCGACACGTCGTTGTAGATGGCGACTCGCTGATAGGCCTGGATCTCGACGAGCACCTGGAATGTCGGCGGAGCTTTGCGCTCGAGCACGGACTTCTGCGTGCCGCGGCGCCGAGCTTCCTCGTCGGACAGTGTGACCGTTTGGATCCCACCGACGAGGTCCGTCAGCGTCGGGTTGAGCATGAGGTTCTCGAGCGTGTTGCCGTGGGCGGTCGCGATGAGCTGCACACCACGTTCGGCGATCGTTCGCGCGGCCGCGGCTTCCTGCTCCGTCCCGATCTCATCGATCACGACCACTTCGGGCATGTGGTTCTCGACCGCCTCGATCATGACCGCGTGCTGCAGCGACGGGGTCGGGACCTGCATCCGTCTCGCGCGGCCGATACCCGGGTGCGGGATGTCGCCGTCCCCGGCGATCTCGTTCGACGTGTCGACGATCACGACGCGCTTCGCCAGGTCATCGGCGAGGACGCGCGCGACCTCGCGCAGCATCGTCGTCTTGCCAACACCGGGTCGTCCGAGAAGAAGGATGCTCCGGCCCGACTCGACGATGTCCCGGATGATCTCGACCGTCCCGTAGACGGCGCGGCCGACCCGGAGCGTGACGCCAACGACCTTCCCCGCGCGATTCCGCAGCGCGCTGATGCGGTGGAGGGTCCGCTCGATACCCGCGCGGTTGTCGCCACCGAACTGCCCGATGTGCGAGATGACATACGCGAGATCCTCGGCGGACACCTCGCGCTGCGACAACAAGTCCTCACGGCCCACGAAGCGCGCTTCAGGGAGACGACCGAGATCCATCACGATCTCGAGGAGACCCTCGAGTCCGTCCAGCGCGCGCACGCGCTGCGCAAGGTCGGGTGGAAGTCCCCGGAGCAGCGCCTCGAGCTCGTCGCTCTGCTGCATTCACTAAAGAGCATATCGAGGCCGTCTTAGCTTCCCGGCGTTGAGGGCAAGATGACGTTCAAGCAGAGGCCAGTCGTGACCGCGAACGACACCGCTTAGCTAGCGCACCACCGCCGGCGCGAGCGCCGGCTCTTCGACGCGGACGGCGAGCTCTTTCACGAAGAGCATCGCCGTCGCCGCGTCGCGGAAGCCCTCGGACAGCAGCGCGCGCCCGACGTGCTCCTCGTACGAGCGCACCGGTGACGTGATCGGCCTGCCCGGAGGCAGGGTCCGGACGGTGGCGCGAACCAGCTCGCGCGCCATGTCTACATCGCCCGCGTCCGTGCGCACCTTCAACACATTGGGATGGCGCTCCATGCCCGCGAACGCGAGCGCGACGGCGTAGGGCTTCGACTGATCGTGGTCGATGAGCGCCGTGCGAAGGCTCATCGCGAGCGGATTGCCGCCGATGAGATGCGGCGGGTCGTACGCGCCGCCGCGCCGCCCCAGGTCGAAGTCGCGCACCGACAGTTGTTCGGCGCGCTGAACGGCGTGCGGCGTGGTCATCGCATAGAAGCGGAACAGGTCGTGCGCGTCGACGGACGTCGCTTCGCGAGCGCGCATGCGCGACGAGGGCGCGGGGAGCACTGCGCGCGCGGCCGCATACCAAGTCTCACGTGTGTAGGAGTAGAAACCAGCCTGAAAGAACGTCTCACGAGGACGCGCTTCGTCGGGCACCGCCGCGAAGAGACGCTGCATCCCCGAGCGCGCGGCCGAAGCGCTGATACCGGACAAGAGACGGAACGCGCTATCGGTACCGCCCGGTTCGGGAAGCGCCGCGAGAACAAGGACGACCCATTCCGGTCGCTGCCCGTCGTACACGAGCGCGGTGCTGCGAAGCTGCCCGCGGTATTCCTCCAGGTAGATGCGAAGGCGTCCACGCAGACCGAAGAGCCCGCCCATCAGCCCGCGCCACCCGCCGATCGCGCCGCCGGCGAGCGGCACCGGCAGAGCCGAGGCGACGATGCCCTCGCGGCTCCGGAGCGCGGACTCGAGGAGCGCCGCAATACGGCGCATGTCGAATGGCGTCGCCGCGCGCGCGGGCACGCGGCTTAGGACTTCCCGAGCGAGAGGAAGAGACGATGAAAGCGCTCGTCGTGCGTGAGCTCGGGGTGAAATGAGGTCGCGAGTAGGTTGCGATCGCGCGCCGCGACGACGGTGCCGTCCGCGAGGCGCGCGAGGACGCTCACGCTTGACCCGATACGCGTGATCTTCGGCGCGCGGATGAAGACGGCGTGGAACGGACCCCCGGACATCCCTTCGACATCGATGTCCGCTTCGAACGAGTCGATCTGCCGACCGAACGCGTTGCGCTCCACCGTGATGTCCATCAACTCGGCGAGAGGATGCGGATGACCCGGCACATCCTTCGCGAGGAAGATCGCTCCGGCGCAGGTGCCCCACACCGGCATGCCGTTATTCGCGCGCTCGCGGAGCTTCGGGATGATCCCGTATCTCTCAGCGAGCTTGCCGATCGTCGTGCTCTCGCCGCCCGGGATGATCAGCGCGTCGATGTCATCGAGCTGTTCGGGCCTGCGTACGTCGACACCGTCGGCACCGATGCCGCGCAGCGTCGTGAGGTGCTCACTGAAGTCGCCCTGGAGGCCGAGGACGCCGACGCGAGCGGTCTTGGTGGGGGCGGCCTTACCAGCCGCGGACGGCAAGGCGTTCGCCGGCTGGGATGGTCTCGAGCGTGATGCCGCGCATCGGCTCGCCGAGACCGCGCGAGACATCGGCGATGAGCTTCGCGTCGGTGAAGTGAGTCGTCGCCTCGACGATCGCCTTCGCGAATCGTGCGGGGTCCCCAGACTTGTAGATCCCCGAGCCAACGAAGTTTCCTTCTGCCCCGAGCTGCATGGTCAGCGCGGCGTCGGCTGGAGTGGAGATGCCGCCGGCGCAGAAGAGGACGACTGGAAGATGCTGATTCGTCGCAACGTCTCGCACCAGCTCGACGGGGACGCGGTATTCCTCGGCCTTCGCATCGAGTCCGGTGTCCTTTAGGTCAGCGAGCGCGCGGATCGCGGAGGTGATCGCTCGTAAGTGCGTCACGGCCTCGACGATGTTGCCGGTGCCGGCCTCGCCCTTGCTGCGGATCATGGCCGCGCCTTCGTGGATGCGGCGAAGGGCCTCTCCGAGGTCGCGCGCTCCGCACACGAACGGCACCTTGAAGTCGTGCTTCTGCACGTGGAACTGCACGTCCGCGGGGGTGAGGACCTCGCTCTCGTCGATGTAGTCAACACCCAGCGCCTGGAGCACCTGCGCCTCGGCGAAGTGTCCGATACGGCACTTCGCCATGACCGGAATGGTCACGGCGCCCATGATCTCGATGATCTTTTGCGGATCGCTCATTCGCGCGACGCCGCCCGCCGCGCGGATGTCCGCCGGCACGCGTTCCAGGGCCATGACCGCGACCGCACCGGCGTCTTCCGCGATCCGCGCCTGCTCGGCGGTGACCACATCCATGATCACGCCGCCCTTCAGCATCCGCGCTAGGCCGCTTTTTAGCGTCCAAGTACCGGTGGAACCGTTCGCATCGTTGGTGTTCTGCGGAGAGGCCATGTGTACGCAATCGTAACGCCCTGCCCGTAGAATCGGAACATGGCGGTCGTCGACGCGAACGTACTGGTGCTCAACCTCGACTTTCAGCCGTTGAACGTGTGCAACGTGCGGCGTGCTGTCGTCCTGCTTTCGAAACAGAAGGCGACGGTCATCGAGCAGAACGGTCACATCGTGACGAGCGAGCGCCTCAACCTTCAGTCACCTTCGGTGATCCGCCTCGTCTATCACATCAAGCGGCCGCGTCCAGTGGTGAAGCTCACACGCAAGGAGATCCTTCAGCGCGACGACCACACCTGCCAGTACTGCGGCAAGCGAGGGAACGACCTCACGCTGGATCATGTGATGCCGCGTCATCGTGGGGGGCAGCACACCTGGGACAACGTCGTGGCCGCGTGCCGTGCGTGTAACCATCGCAAAGGCGGGCGCTCGCTGGCGGAGTCGCACATGACGCTGCTTCGCCAACCGAAGCGGCCCCCAGCCACGCCGACCTACCTGTACTCGTCGTATGTTCGTGCTGGCGAGCGCGCGTGGGCGAAGTTCATCGGTATGGACGAGACCGCGGCCGCATCCTGACCCGCGGCGCGGCAGCGACTTTGCACGGGAGCGTCTCCGGATGAAGGTCCTCTTCACGAAACGCACGTACGCACCGATGGGTGGGTCGGAGAGCCTGACCTATCAGTGGGCCACGCGGCTTGCGGCGCGCGGTCACGACGTTCGCGTCGTCTGTGGTCAGGCGTTCGACCAGCGGCCGCGCTTCGACGACCGCGGCGTCGATGTCATCCAGGTGAAACCGCGCGGCGGCTTCCTCGGTCATGTCGCCGATGCCTCGACGCTCGTCGATCTCATGCGCATCGAAGAGCTCGAGCGCTACGCCGACGACCGCGACCTCATCCACAACGTCGGGCGCGAGTATCTCGACAGCTCACTGAGCGTGGCGGGTGAGCTCGACCTTCCGATCGTCCTCACCCCGCTCGCGCATCCCGGACAGTTCCACGGCGGCGACACACCGGCGGACTTTCTCCGGTATCGCCGCGCGTCGGTCATCACGACCATGACCAACTGGGAGCGCGCATGGTTCAGCGGACTGGGCATCGATCCGTATCGCGTGATCACGACCGGGATGGGCGCGAACGCGCTGCGTTCGCACGACGGTGTCGGATTCCGCGCGCGCCATCGCATTCCCGCAGACGCGCCCGTGATCCTCTACGTCGGGCGGCGCGAGCGCTACAAGGGCTACATCCATCTCCTCGACGCCGCCGAGCTCGTGTGGCAGCGCCATAACGAAGCGCGGTTCGTCTTCATCGGCGTGCCCGGCTTCTACGGCGCGATGGTCGATGAGTTCGCGCGCTATACCGACGACCGGATCATCGAGATCGAGCGCGCTGGCGCGGCCGAGAAGTCGGCCGCGCTCGACGCGTGCGATGTGTACGCGATGCCTTCGGTGCATGAGACGTTCGGCATCGGTTATCTCGAGGCGTGGCTCCATGAGAAGCCGGTGATCGGCGGGGACATCCCGCCGCTGCGCGAGGTGATCGCGCACGGCGTCGACGGCCTGCTCGTCGCGCAGAAAGTCGCCGACATCGCCAACGCATTGACGCGGCTGCTCGACGACCCCGCGCTTCGGACCCAAATGGGCCGCGCCGGCAATGCGAAGCTGCACGAGCGGTGGGACTGGGATCGCGTCATGGACCGCGTCGAGGACGCGCATCGCCGCGCGGTCGGCGCGCATCTGCCGGCGGACGAGGCACTCGCCTAGCCTTCCACACGTGCGCGTCGTCATCGCGAAGAAGCTTCTCTCGACGATCGGCGGATCCGAAGCTCTCGCGCGCTCCCTCGATCGCGAGCTCCGGGCGCTAGGCCACGACGTCACGCTCGTCGGACTGCGGCCGGCCTGGGCGCGACCCGGTGTGCCGCGCGAAACGTTGGCGGCGCCGCCGGGGCCCGTGACGATCCGCTCCGACGGCGCGCACTTCGTCTTCATCCCGGCACGCGGCGGCCGCGTCGGAGCGGCTGTCGATGGACTCCTTCCGACCACGCTGGTGGCCGAGGCGGACCTGCGCCGCGCGGTCGCCGGAGCCGAAGTGGTGCATTCCATCGCCCGCGAGTGGGCCGGTCCGCTGGAGCGGGCGGCGCGAAACACGGGCGCCGCGCTCATCGAGACGCCGCTCGTTCATCCGGGGCAGCCGTTCTCCGGCGCGGGTCCTGGCGATATCGCACGCTACCGCCGCGACGACGCGGTCATCGCGCTCACGGAGTGGGAGGCAGGGTGGTACCGCGAGCGCGGAGTCAGGAACGTGCATGTGACCGGTGTCGGGCCGAACGTGCTCGCGCTTCCCGAGACCGGGCGCGAGAACGCGATGGTCCTCTTCGTCGGACGACGCGAGCGATACAAGGGTTATCACGCCCTGCGGGCCGCGGCGCGCCTGGTATGGGCGGAGCGACCGGAGGCGCGCTTCGTCACGATCGGACAAGCCGCGTGGGACGCCTTCCTCGATCGCGGTCTGCACGATCCGCGCTGGATCGACCGCGGCGTCGCGACCGAGAGCGAGAAGGCGGAGGCGTACGCGCGCGCGACGATCTTCGCGATGCCATCTGACCACGAGACGTTCGGCCAGACCTACCTTGAGGCATGGAGCGCCGGCCTACCGGTGATCGCCGGCGACATCGCGCCGCTCCGCGAGGTCGTGCGCGAAGGCATCGATGGGCTTCACGTCAGAAACGAGCCACGCGCGATCGCGGACGCGATCCTCACGCTGCTGCGCGACCCCGAACGCGCGCGCCGCATGGGGGCAGCGGGACGAGAGCGCGTGTCTCACGATTTCTCGTGGCCTGCGGTCGGGAAACGGACCGAGACGGCGTACCTGGCCGCGATCGCCACGCGCGACGGCCGCCGGATGTAGCGGGCCCATACAATCCTGGCGTCCCGTGCGTGATGTGATCGGGCAGCGTCGCCTGCTCGCCAGGCTTGGCGAGCGAGCGGCCCGCGGCGACGTGGCCCATGGATACGAGCTCAGCGGTCCGCGGTCGATCGGGAAGCACACGCTGGCGCTGCGGTTGGCACAGACGCTGAACTGCGCGACCGAGCCAGTGGTGCCGGGTGGATGCGGCGTTTGCATCGCCTGCCGGAAGATCGAGCGCGGTCTGCATCCGGACGTCCGCGAAGTCACCCGACTCGTTGACCAAGCGAAGCGCGACGACCGTAAGAACATCACGATCGAGCAGATCCGCGAGATGCAGCAGGACCTCGCGCTTCGGCCGCTCGAGGGGCGGAAGCGCTTCGTGATCATCGACGACGCCGCCGATCTCTCCGAGCACGCCGAGGTCGCGCTCCTCAAGACCCTTGAAGAGCCGCCGCTCCCGCCTGCTCGAGACGATCCGTTCGCGGCTGCAGCCACTGCCGTTCCGGTCCGTGGCTCGCCTCGACATCGAGCGCGCGCTGGTCGCTCGGTTCGGCAAGGAGGCGGCCCGCTTCGCCGCCCCCGCAGCCGGCAAACCCGGCATCGCGTTCGCGCTCGCGACGGACGAAAGCGCGCGCGCGGCACGCAAACAGTCCGAGGCCGAGTTCTACCGTCTCGTCGGAAGCAAGCTGACCGAGCGGTTCGCGTGGGCCGCAGCGCTCGCCGACGAGCGCGACTCGCAGAAGCGTGGCGAGCTGATCGAGACGCGCCTTGTGAATTGGAGCGAGCTCGTTCGCGACGCCGCCGTCGCGGCGACGGGCGTCGCCGACCGCGCGATGCGACCTGATCGCGAAGACGAGAGCCGCCGTCTGGCAGCGAAGGTCACGACGCGCGACCTCGTAGACCTCGCGCAGCGCATGGAGCGGTGGCGCCGTGACGTCGTCGAGACGACGGTCAGCGCCCGCATGCTGCTCGAATTGTTCGCGCTGCGGCTCCCGTACGACGAAACTTTTTCGGAGGCAGCTTGATGCGCACTGTTGTCGGCGCCCGGTTCATGAAGGCCGGTCGCATGTATTTCTTCGACCCGGGAGCGGTGACCGACTACCGCGTCAACGACTGGATCATCGTTCACACCGAGCTCGGCGTCGACGCCGCCAGGGTGCAGATCCTGCCGACCGATTCCCCGCTCGTGCAGATCGACCCGCCGCTCGGCACCGTCGTTCGCAAGGCGACGGTCGGCGACGTGCTCGAGATCAACAAGCGTGAGCGTATGGATACGGACGCGGCTGTGGTTGCGGCCGACATGGCCCGGTCCAGGAATCTCCCGATCAAGATCCTTGGCACGGACTGGCAGTTCGATGGCTCGGCGCTCACGATCTTCTACTCGATCGATCCTTCAGGCCGCGGACCCGCCGATGGAGACCTCGCCGAGCTTAGCGACGCGTTCGCCGCGCACTTCGGCACGCGCGTCGAGTTACGTCGTCTTGGCGCGCGCGACGAGACGAAGGTAATGACGGGCGTCGGCACCTGCGGGCGCGAGCTGTGCTGCTCGAGCTGGCTCGACAAGTTCTCGAACATCTCGATCCGGATGGCGAAGGAACAAGACCTTCCGCTGAATCAGTCAAAGCTCACAGGCGTGTGTGGCCGTCTCAAGTGCTGCCTCATCTACGAGCTTGAGACGTATCAAGAGGTAAAGGGCAAGCTCCCGAAGCTCGGGGAGACATTCCACATCCCCACCTGCGTCAGCGGATCATGCGGCACATCCGGCTGCGCGACGACGCAGGGCGTCAACGTGGTGAAAGAGTCGATCGTCGTCGGCCTCGCAGACGGAGGTCGGGCGGAGTACACCGCGACCGAGCTCGGGGTCGCGTTCGATCCCGTCCCTGCACACACACGCGGTGTTGGGTCATACGGTGGCGACGAAGTCCTGCGACAAGAGCGTCCGACGCCTGTGCAAGACGGTGGCGCCAAGAGAAAGCGCCGGCGTCGCGGACGGCGCGGTGGCCGCGACCGTGGGAGTCCGCCGACGACCTAGCTGCGGTCGTTGAGCAGATCGCGCGTGAGCTCGGCTTGGCCCGCATGTTCCGCTGCGTGCGCGATCGCGTGGACGAGCATCGCCTGGACCGAACTGGTCGAAACAGGTCCGACGAGGTCGTCATCGAGACGTCCCGGCGGCAGGTTGTCTAGAACGTCGACGATGCCGCGCTTCACGGTCTCCCACCTCGCGCGAACACCCGCCACGTCGACCTTCGCCGCGAATTCCTCATCCCGAGTGCCACCAGGTTTCCGCCCCGAGATGTTCACGAGGATGTGGCGCTCTGCCGCCCCAACGGTGTGCGCCGCGAGGACGAGCAGGCTATTCGCACCGTTGGCTGCTGGCGTCCACACGAGCTGCGGCGCGGTCAGCCCGTCAGTCGCGCCGACGACGCGGTCCACCTCACGCAGTAGTCGATCACGCATCTCCGCCAGCTCGCGCTTCGGTGCGGGGCTCACCGAACCCGACTGACGACGAAGTCGGCGACGTCGCGAAGAGCCTCGCGTTCGCCGCGCGCAGGTAAAGCGTGGAGCGCGAGGAGGGCGGCATCGTGGAAGGCGAGAGCACGCGCGCGTGCGCGCTCGGGACCGCCGCTCGCTCGGATCACCTGCAGGAGATCTAGGACTTCGCCACGTGACTTCCCGGGCGCGACGATGCGACGAGCCAGCTCGCCGTCCTGGCCACCGGACTCTGCAACCGCGTAGATCATCGGCAGCGTCGCCATCCCCTCTTCGAGGTCCCGGCCGACGGCTTTGCCGAACTCGGCCTCGTCTCCGACAAGATCGAGGATGTCGTCGGTCATTTGGAACGCGAGCCCGAGATTCGTGCCGAACGCGCCGAGCGCTGCCACGTGCTCCGGGTCCGCTTCGGTCAGCAGCGCGGCGCCCTGGCAGCACGCGGCGTAGAGGGAAGCGGTCTTGAGCTCGATGCGCTCGAGGTACTGCCCCTCTGTCGGCATCGTCGGTGGCGAGGTGACCTCGTTCAACTCGCCGTCGCAGAGCGCGAACACCGTTTGCGCGACGATCGCGATCACCTCGGGTTTCGGCAGGACCGCGGCGAGCGCGTAGGCCTTCGCGAAGAGGTAATCGCCGACGATGAGCGCAACGTCGCCATCCCACATCGCGTTCACGGTCGGGATGTTCCGGCGGACGTCGGCGCGGTCGACGATGTCGTCGTGGACGAGCGACGCCGTGTGCACGAGCTCGAGCGACTCGGCGAGGTTTAGGACCGTCGCACGATCGTCGCGCGTTCCGAATCGTGCGGACAGAAAAACGAGCGTTGGGCGGAGGAGCTTTCCGGGGGTCTGGAAAACATGTTCGACCGCCGCCTGGAACGTCGGATGTCCACCGCGACCCACGGCCAGAAGGCGGCGCTCGAGTTCCTTGAGTTCCGCTTCGACGGGTGCATAGAACGCCGCGCTCGAGACCGCTCCCATGTGGTCAGTCTATGTGCGCGCGCAGGTGCACTGACATGAGGAGCGCGTGGCTGCTTACGGTTTCCGGGTCGGCCTCGGTGTCGGTGTTGGGCGCGGCGTCACAGTGGGCCGGGGCGGACCGCTCGGATTGGCTGTGGGCGATTCCGAGGGCTTCGGCGCGAACCCGCAGATGCTCCAACTGAAACGACCGTAGCTGTACGAACCCGAGACCGCGCCCGCGGCCCACGAGTTGAAGTACGGCTGCCAGTCGGCGAACGGTGCGACGAGCCGGATGCCGCACGACGTGTAGAAGTCGGCGTCGTTCGTCT
>WNFL01341919.1_pt1 | contig 17230 bp, 6 predicted proteins | sample 5400361 | NCBI WGS metagenome assembly WNFL01 (sample SAMN13153351, study PRJNA577476) | soil metagenome | isolation source: 40 cm soil on Douglas fir-dominated hillslope | place: USA:California | collected 2013-09-17 | reverse complement strand
GATCAGCGAGCCCCGAGAGCATGACCGGCAAGACGTGCCTTGTCACAGGCGCGAACAGCGGCATCGGGAAGGAGACAGCGCTCGGCCTCGCGCGCCTGGGCGCGCGTGTCGTCCTCGTCTGCAGGAATCAGCAGAAGGGCGAAGAGGCGCTCGGCGACATTCGCCGCGAGACGGGATCGTCGTCGCTCGACTTGCTCATCGCCGATACGTCCTCGTTCGGATCGGTGCGCGCGCTGGCCGTGCAGATCCATGAGCGGTATCGACGCCTCGACGTGCTGCTCAACAACGCGGGCGCGGCCGTTCGCTATCGCATGCTCTCTGCTGACGGCATCGAGATGACCCTCGCCGGAAACTACCTGGGCCCCGTGCTCCTGACGTTCCTGCTGCTCGACTTGTTGAAGTCGAGCGCGCCATCACGAATTGTCAATGTGTCCTCCGAGGCACATCGCAGCGCGCGTCTCGATCTGAACGACCTGCAATACCAGACGCGTGAGTACAAGTCCATTGCCGCATACTCGCAGTCGAAGCTTCTCATGAACGCGTTCACGTTCGAGGTGGCGCGCAGGCTCGAAGGAACAGGCGTGACCGCGAACTGCCTGCACCCAGGCGTAGTCGCGACGAATATCGTGCCGTCGAACGCGCCGGCGGTCGTCAAGATGGGCTTCGCTGTGATGAAGCCGTTCCTGCTGAGCCCGAAGCGAGGCGCGGCAGTTTCGCTCTACCTCGCGACATCTCCAGACGTCGCCACGGTGAGCGGCAAGTACTTCGTCAAGTCGAAACCTGCCGATTCCAATCCGCTCTCGCGTGATCCGAAAGTAGCGGCCGCAATCTGGCAGTGGACGGAGAAGACGATCGGGGTGACGCTGTAGTCACCAGTCACCAGTCACCAGTCCAGTGATCTGTAAGCTGCGAATTCACGGACGTCCTGGCTCACGGGTCAAGTTTCTAGCCGCCAGAGCCAGTTTGAGCTTGGCAGCCAGTATTCTGCGCGCAATAATTGGTGACCACTCAGCATTTGCAAATGATTTGCCCCAGATGCGGCCGGTCGGTGCCGGCTCTGGCTCAGGGTTGCCCCGGTTGTGGCGCGATGTTTGCGCAGTCCACGGTGGCAACCGCAGCCTTTCCGATTGACACAACCGGGCTCCCGCCTGGTGCGACTTTTGGTGCGTTCACTGGCCTCGATACCGGCCAGCCGCTCGACCCCGACGGTGTTGTCGGCACGACACTCGGCGCCGCGACCGGGCCCCTTCGGGTTGGGCAGTCGTTCAGCCCCCGTTACCACATCATTAAAGTGCTCGGGGTCGGCGGCATGGGCGCGGTCTACCAGGCGTGGGACGCCGAGCTGGGCGTCGCTGTCGCCCTGAAGGTCATTCGCACCGACGCACGACGCCGTGAGGTGGCGTCAGAAGCCGAAAAGCGCTTCAAGCAGGAGTTACTCCTCGCCCGGCAGGTCACGCACAAGAACGTCGTCCGCATTCACGATCTCGGGGAGATCGACGGCATCAAGTACATCACGATGCCGTACATCAAGGGCGACGACCTCGCGACTGTACTGCGGCGCGACGGCAGGCTGCCGATCGTTCGGGCGATGAAGCTCGCGCGGCAAATCGCCGGTGGTCTTGCTGCCGCTCACGAGGCCGGCGTCGTGCACCGCGATCTGAAGCCCGCCAATATCATGATCGGCGCCGAGGATCTCGCCTTGATCATGGACTTCGGCATCTCCGCTTCCTCCGACGAGGCGGGCAGCGGCGGCATCGTCGGCACCCTGGAATACATGGCGCCCGAGCAGGGTACGGGCATCGCCGTGGATCGCCGCGCGGACATCTACGCCCTGGGCATGATTCTGTACGAGATGCTCCTGGGCCCGCGGCCGACGACGGCAACCACCGCCCGGGAACGTATCGAGGCGATGAAGCAGCGGACGAAAGAGGGTCTGCCGCCGCCGCGGACGATCGATCCGGCAATTCCCGGCGCGCTCGACGCAATCGTCACGCGCTGTCTCGAACGCGATCCAGCGGCACGCTATCAGACCACGGGCGATCTCGAGGTGGATCTCAATCGCCTCGACGAAAACGGCGAGCCGATTCCCGTCAAGCGCGTCATCGGCATGCGGAGTCTCGCGGCCGTCGTCTCGCTCGCGCTCGTGCTGCTCGGCGGCAGCTGGTGGTACGCGCGGACACTCATTCCGCCCGTCCAGCACGAACCGGTGGTTGTGATGATCGCCGACTTCCAGAACACCACCGGCGACCGAGCGTTCGAGCACGCGCTGGAGCCGATGCTCAGGCGCGCGTTGGAATCGGCGGGCTTCATCAGCGCCTACGATCGCAGCAGAATCCGCGCGACGTTCGGCGTCAGTCCGCCGGACAGACTCGACGAGGCGGCCGCCCGTGAACTCGCGCTGAAGCAGGGTGTGGCCGTGGTGGTTTCCGGCGCAATCGACCGCCGGGGCGACGGCTACGATATTTCTGTCAAGGCTGCTCAAACCGTGACGGGGAAAGTTGTCGCCAGCGCCAGAGGCCGGGCGGCGAACAAGGACGGTGTAGTCGGTGCGGCGACGAAGCTGGTGACCACTGTCCGCAAGGCGCTCGGCGACGAGACATCGGACTCGGCCCAGCTTCTCGCGATGAAGAGTCTCTCCACCACCTCCATGGCGGTGGCCACGCAGTACGCGGCCGCGATCGAGGCGCAGTCGAACAACAAGTTCGACGACGCGCGACAGCACTTTCTGAAGGCCGTTGAACTGGATCCGAATTTCGGACTCGGCTACCAGGGGTTGGCGCTCATGTCGCGCAATCTCGGCAAGCTCCAGGATGCCGAGGCGTACACGACCGAAGCCCTGCGTCATCTTCAGGGCATGACAGAGCGCGAACGTTTTGCTGTCCGCGGCTCTTACTACATGGTGACAGGCGATTCTCAGCAGTGCGTGAAAGAGTACGGCGACCTGATCGCCCAGTACGCGGCGGACGCCGTCGCGCACAACAACCGCGCCCTGTGTCTGTCGAAGCTGCGAAAGATGGGCGAGGCTGTCGACGAAATGCGGCGGGCCTCCAGAATTCTGCCGAGACGTGTGGCTTTCAGAGGCAATCTGGCGGTCTATGCGGATTACGCCGGCGACTTCAAGACCGCGGAGCAGGAGGCCGGGGCGTTACAACAGCCGACCGATCTGGCTGTGCTCGCGTCGGCGTTCGCGCAGCTGGGCCAGGGCCTGCTTCCGCAAGCGGCCACGGCTTACCAGAAGCTCGGAACGATCGGCCCGCGCGGCGCATCCTGGGCGGCGTCCGGTCTCGGCGACCTGGCGTTGTTTGAAGGCCGGTTTTCGGACGCCGTGACGCTATTCGAGCAGGGCGCGGCGTCGGACCTGGCTTCCGGCAACGCGGACAAGGCGGCGAGAAAATTCACATCGCTGGCCTACGCCCATCTCATGCGCGGGCAGAAAGACGCGGCCATTGCGGCAGCCGGGAAGGCGCTCGCCAGCAACGCGTCGTCGATTCGTTTTCTGGCAGCCCGTGTTCTCGTCGAGGCGAATGCGATTGCCAGAGCCCGGACGCTGGCCGCCGGACTCTCCTCTGAACTGCCGGCCGAGTCCCAGGCGTATGGCAAGATCATCGAAGGTGAGATCGCGCTGAAGTCTGGCGATGCACGCCAGGCGATCAGGATTCTCACCGAAGCCAACAGCGGCCTGGATTCATGGCTGGGGCATTTCGATCTCGGACGCGCGTATCTCGAGGCTGGCGCGTTTCCACAGGCCGACTCCGAGTTCGAGCGGTGCATCAAGCGTCGCGGCGAGGCGCTCTCGTTGCTCGTGGACGAAGAACCTTCGTACGGTTATTTCCCGATCGTCTACTACTACCAGGGCCGCGTGCGCGAAGGCTTGAAAAACGCGGCGTCCGCCGACTCGTATCGCGAGTACCTCAAAGTGCGCGGCAAGTCGACCGAGGATCCGTTCCTTCCCGACGTCCGCCGGCGCACCGTTCGCGATTAGCGTTTCTCATTTCAACTGCACCGGCGTCGTTTTCTTCGGCGCCGACTGATCGCTCAATGTGATCAGCACGGTGTAGCAGCCCCGCGGTTGTCGTATCCCAGTTGAACTGGTAACCCTGCGAGACCAGACGGAAACTGCTGCCGCCGGTCGCTCCGGTTGCCGGGCTGTACAGGATGACTCGGGTCCCGCTCGCTGATGCGACACAACCACCCAGCGGTACCGCCGCACCATTGAAGACACTCTCCATTTTCAGGAGCGTGCCGAGGGAATTCACGACGCTGCCTTGCGGATCCCTGAGCTGCCAGCTGACTGGCACCGCGCTGCCCACATTCGCAGGAGTCTTCAGCGGCGTCAGGGTGAATGTGTAGACGACTTTGAACGTCTGGGTGGCGGGAGTGGGATCGACGTTTCCCGCGTTGTCCCTCGCGCGCACGTTGAACGTGTGTGAGCCGAGCGAGAGGCCCGTCAGCGTTGTCGGACTTGTGCAAGCCGAGAACGCCCCGCCGTCGAACTGGCATTCGAGCGACGCGACACCAGACGTCGCGTCCGTTCCCGAGAACGTGAACGAGGTTGACGACGACGTGATCTCGGGTGCCGGTCCCGACAGGATCGTCGTTTCGGGCGGCACGCTGTCGATTTTCAGAGTCCCGGTGTTGAGCGAACCTGGTGCGGCTCCGGAGTTCGCGGGCGTCGCGCCGTCCGTGGCCGTGCATGTCAGATGATGAGCTCCCTCTCCGCTCACGCTGACCGTCCCGGTCGCGGTGGGTGTGTTGAGTCCGGTCAGGCTCAGCACAGGCGAGCCGTGGTCGTCTGCGCAGGTGATGGCCGCGACATTCGACGGGTCGGCTGCGGACACCGTGACGGTTGTCACGGGCGACGTGATGAAGTAGCCGGCGAGACCATTCGGCGGCGGAATCGTGAGCGTCACCAGAGGAGGCGTGATGTCCTTTACGATGATGGTCACCGTCGCAGAGTTCGAATCAGGACTCATCGCCGTCACGCCGTCGGTCCAGATTCCGTCGTTTGCCTTGTAAGTGAACGTGTCCGTTCCGGCGAATCCCGGAGCCGGCACGTAGGTGAACGAGCCGTTCGCGTTGAAGGTCAGCGCGCCATGCGATGGCGGCGTGGCGAGTACGGCCGTCAGCCGGCTCGCTGGGCTGTCGGCGTCCGTGTCGTTGGACAGCACACCGTGGGGGGCGTCGACGCCAAGCGCCACGCCCTGGTTGGTGCTGTAGAAAGCGGCGTTCGCGGCCGACGGGTCGTCAATCGCTGTCGGCGCCACATTCACGGCGGTGATGCTCGCCGTCGACACGCTTCGTCCCGCCGGACCGAAATCCGCCGTCACGGAATAGGTGAACGCGACGCCGTTCGGCAGTTCTGTGGGATCGATCACCGGCGTTGGCGGCGGCGTCGCGATCGTGATCACGAGGAGGCCCGCCCGACGGCCGATGTACTGAAGCGGCGTCACCGCACTGGGGGCGGTCCACGTCAGGCTCGTTCTGTGCAACGGGAAGCCCGCACACTGACCCGCGATCGGAATCGCGCTGCCGACGAGCTCGCACGCGATAAATCCATTCGGAGTCGCGCCTCCCGAACCCAGCACGCCGGCGAGGTCGATGCCCTCCGCCAACGCGTCGCCTTCCGCCAACGCATCGCCCTCGGCGAGCGCGTCGCCTTCGGCCAGCGCATCGCCTTCGGCCAGTGCATCGCCTTCGGCGAGCGCATCGCCTTCGGCCAGAGCGTCACCCTCGGCCAGGGCATCGCCCTCGGCCAGGGCATCGCCTTCGGCGAGGGCGTCGCCCTGCGAGAGGATCGCGACATTTCGGCCGGCGCCGATCTGATCCAGGCGCACATGGTCCCAGTCGTTGAAGCCCTGAAGCGCCGGCGTCGCCGTCGCGCCGCCGTTGAAGCGGCCGTCGAAGTTCACGTCCTGGGCCGGCGAGTCCGGGCCTCCCGCGCTCCAGTTCGTCGTGTCGGTGACGCTCGCGGCGTCGAAGCGAAACATGCTGTTTAAGTCGGTCAACGGCGTGTGTGTCACCGTCGCCCCGGCCGAGTGCTGAACGGGCGCCGTACGCGTCACGAAAAATGTCGTTCCAGCGACGCCGGTTACTCTCAGGAGTTCGGAATCGATCTGAATTCCAAACGTCCCCGTCAGCGGAAATCCGGCCGCCGTCGTGACGGCGATCGAGGTGGCGGTGGCGTCGATACCGCCGTTCAGCACCGTCTGCGCGGCGGTACAGAATCTTCCCGCGGCTTCGGTACCCGCCGCGAACGCGTCCGTGCCCGGGGACAGCGGCGCAAACCACGAAAGCCGGTAAGGGACGATCGGACTCGGCCGGAAGCCCACGGCCGTCTCGTCGATGCTGTACGGGGCCAGCGCCGCGCCGGAGAAATCCACCTGGGGATCGGCGCTGCCGTCCTTGAACAGCCCGTGCGCCTGGAAGAGGTAATTCATCACGCTCAGGTGGAACGGTCCGCAGTTCGGCGCGACATACGTGGGCGTCGTGAGCGTGCCCCAGATCGGCGGCGGACCACCGTGCCAGAGATCCAGGTTGTGCCCCAACTCGTGCAGCGTCGTCGAGGCTTGAATGTAGGGCTTGCCGACGAAGTTGATCGTGTCCCAGAGGCCGAGCGTGATCATCGCGTTGTGGCCCGGCTGGTGTGCGATGCCCGACGTGCTGCTCGGCACGTGAAAGTTCGGCAGCAGCGGATCGGTGGACTTCGGCTTGGCGCGCGCGTGCGCGTACAACAAATAGTGAAAGAGACCTTCGCGGTTCGGATCGAATCGTACTCGCGGGCAGGTCCCAGCCGCGACGCAGAGCCTTCTCGCGGATGTCGCGAGTTCCACGCCATCGTCGGCGACGTGCTGGTCGCGGAAGTGTTGGAAGCCGAGCATCCAGCCGACCGAGCCCGGGTAATCCGGAAACTGACAGGTCCATCGCGGTGGGCTCTGCGTATCCGGGATGCATCTGGTTTCCGTGATGGCCTCGCCGCCACGGGCCAGGGGGTTTCCCGAACCGTCAGTCGTGGGCACGAGATACTTGTCATTCAAGCCCACGCTGTCCGCGTAGCTGCCGGCGAGGCCGTGGTACCTCGCGGAGTCGCCGACATCGAAATGCGCGTAAATCCCGTTCGCCAGAAACGCGTCGCCGACTGTCTTCAGGACGTCAGGCGTCGGCATGTGGTTGTGTCCGTGCGAGTCGGTGACGCTTTCGACGCCGGACGGCGGATCAAACGGCGCGGCCGTCGAGCCGTAGCTCGTTCCGGGCGGAGCGGTCATCGCGTTTATCTCGACGAAGAGATCCTTCTGCGGCGGCGACGAGACGGCGCCCATCGCCGCGAGATCCGGGAGAAGCCGCCCGTCCGGATCCTTGAGCGGCGCGCCGGGAGTGGCCGCCGGACGCTCCAGTCCGTCCGGAATCCCATCGTGGTCGGCGTCCGCGACCGGCGTGCTGAAGATGATCGCCGCCCACGTCAGGCAATCGTACGACCCTCCACCCGAATGGTCGACGGTCGTCGTCGCCGTCTCGCCGAAGCCATCCGCGGAATTGTTTCCCGCGTGCATCAGCGAGTGGCCGAGCGAGTCCACGGCCTTGTAGGTTGGGCTGGCCCACGCTCGATCCGAAGAGGTCTGGGCATTGGGAAATGGATCGGACGCGATGAGCGCCGCTGGTGCCGTCGAATCGCTGAAGAACACTCGCTCGCGCGTGTTTTTCTGCCCAGCAGCAACCAGCTGCGTAAATTTGGCGGGCGTCGCGTCGGTTGCCGCCGACTGGTAGAACCCGCGCAGCGTCTTCGTCATCGCGACGTCGAGCGAGGGCTGGATGTAGACGCCGTCGTAGACGACGATCTTTCTCAACGGTTCCGCAGGATTCCGGTACACCACGACCAGACTCGCGCCTGCGCTCTGTGGAACCTGGTTCCCTGTACCCGCTTCCGGCAGCGTGACCGTGTTCAGCGCGAAACCATTGGCCAGCATCTTGACGTTCGGGTCCAGTTGCAGCAGGTGGAGCACATCGGCGCGGAACATGCTCAAGGTCAGCGGCGTTCCGGAGCTGTAGCAGGCCGCGCCAAGGCTCGGTACCGACGCCGCCTTCACGACTCTGATGCCATGGACGTCGGTGACCGGTTGACCCCGGAACATGGCCGGGGTCGTTTGCGGACTCAGATTAGGGGATCCGGGAAGGTCGATCGTCTCCCAGTACAAGTACGCCGCGAGTATGTCGGCGTTTGGAGGCACGTCTGTCATATGGATCGTGCCGGTCGAGAAGCCGTTCGTGCTCGATCCCTGGAGGTCCACGCCCGCCGTCACGTAGTCGCCAGTGACGAGAAAGCCGTTGGCGTAGGGCAGCGCCTGATCCGGCGAGAGAATCTGCGCGTGCACGCGCGTCAAACCGAAGAGCGCCAGCGATCCCAGCGCGACGAGCGGTGCCAATCTGCGCAACGATCGGGCTACGGATCTCTGCTCGGTGTGAACTCGTACCATGACGGCTCCTCGCACTCGGCTGGCGCTACCGGCGACACGAGGAGTCTCGGTCCTGAGCGCACGCAGTCAGTTGTACCGCTGTCAGGCGAGACAAATGTTCGCGCGCTCGTTCTCGGGATCTTGCCCTTGTCACGTTGGTGTAAACAGGCCGCCGCGGCAGGACGCCAGGAATCACCGGTGACCGGTGACCGGTGACCGATCTCAGGGCAGTCTGTAAGCGACCAGTTCGGCGGAGTAGGTGCCGCCACCGATGGCGAGCACGAGGTACTGCTTGCCATTCAGCATGTAGGTCATCGGCGAGCCGGTTTGCGGTGCGGGCATGTAGATTTCGCCGGCGTCCTTGCCGGTCGCTTTGTCGTACGCACGCAGCATGGCGCCGCGGCGGCCGTCGGCCAGCGTGAAGAACCCGCCCTCGCCTGCAATCACCAGCGACTTGGTGACGAGCGTGCCGATGCGGCCGTCGCGTCCCGTTCGCGGGATCGTCAGGCCTTTCAGCGCGGGATGATTGCGAACGCTGTCCGGCGTTTCGCCGTGTGCGATCTGCCAGACGATCTCGCCCTTGTTCAGATCGATCGCGGTGATGCGGCCATATGGCGGCTTGATGATCGGCAGTCCCTGCACGAACAGCCCGTTGCTGCTTTCGCCGCCCGCGCCGACGGTCGGGCCGGTCGCCTGGCCCGGCTTGCTCGGATCGGGCGCTGTGCCCGTGATGAGGTTCATGTCCGACTTCCGCTTCTCGTCGGGCGGCACGAGGCCGAGCGCGCTGGCCTGCGTGTTCGAGAACACGTACATGATTCGCGATTCGGGATCGAACGAGCCGCCTTCCCAGTTCGCGCCGCCGGTCGCGGCCGGCAGAATCAGCGTCGCGCGCGGGCCGTCCCATCGGCTGACGACAGGCGGGGTGAAGATTGGGCCGATCTTGTACTTCGACACGAACTCGACGGCCTGCGCCTTGAGCTCCGGCGTGAAGTCGATCAGATCGTCGAGCGAGACGCCCTGCCGATCGAATGCCGGCGGCTTCGTCGGGAACGGCTGCGTCGGCGAATACCACTCGCCGGGTACGTCGCCCTTGGGAACGGGACGCTCCTCGATCGGCCACACCGGCTGGCCCGTTGCGCGATCGAAAGTGTAGACCCATCCTTGCTTGGTCGGCTGGGCGAGGGCCTTGATGTTGCGGCCGCCCACGGTGATGTCCACCAGGATCGGCGCGCACGGGATGTCCATGTCCCAGATCCCGTGGTGCACGAGCTGGTAGTGCCACTTGCGCTTGCCGGTCGTGAAATCCACCGCGACGATGCTCTCGCCGAACAGCCCCGCGCCCGGACGATGGCCGCCGTAGTAGTCGCCTGTCGGCAGTTCGACCGGCAGATAGACGAGGCCGAGATCTTCGTCGACCGACATCTGCGCCCACACCCCGGCATTGCCGGTATAGACCCACGATTCCTTTTCCCAGGTGTCGTTGCCGAATTCGCCGAGCTGCGGGATCGTGTGGAAGATCCAGAGACGCTTGCCCGTGCGGACGTCGAACCCGCGCACGTAGCCTTTTTCGTTCTGGCGGCTCTTCGGCGAGCTGCCAGGCAGATGCGCGGCGCCGATGATGACGACGTTTTTCGCGACGATCGGCGTCGCATGAAGGCCGATCTCGCCCTTGACCAGATCCATCGACTGGTCGTCATCCAGCTTGAGATCGACAATGCCGCCCTTCCCGAACGACGCCACGGGACTGCCGGTCCTGGCGTCGAGTGCGAGCATCTGATACCCCGGCGTCACGTAGATGATCCGTGAGTCGTTGCGACCGTCGGTCCAGTAGGCCAGGCCCCGCCCCGAGAGCTTGCGCGGCGCGGACTCGCCGCGCGGGCCCTCGCGTTCGGTATGCACCCAGATCACTTCGCCTGTCGCCGCATCGAGCGCGACGACGGCGCGGCGTGACCCGGCGGTCACGTAGATGACGCCGCCCACCATCAGCGGTGTCGATTCGTAGTTGTATTCGGGCCGCGGGCCGAGCGACTCGGTCTTGAACCGCCACGCGACCTCGAGCTTGTTGAAAGTGTCCTTGTTGATCTGATCGAGTGGAGCGTATCGGGTGTTCCCTAGATCGCCGCCGTACGTACGCCATTCACCGTTTGGTGCACCGGACTGGCCGGACAAGCGCGCGCCGGCGGCGATCAGAGAAATCAAAATGACAAGAGAGACACGGCGCATGCGGTGAGTCCTCATGTAGGGCGGCCCTTTCAGGACGGCAACCGATACGCCACGAGCTCCGCCGTATACGACCCGCCGCTGATAGCGAGCACGATGTACTGCTTGCCGTTCAGCATGTAGGTCATCGGCGTGCCGCTCTGCGGCGCCGGCATGTAAACGGAGCCGAGCTCGTTGCCGGTTGCCTTGTCGTACGCGCGCAGCATCGCGCCGCGCTGGCCGTTCGGCGTCGTGAAGAAGCCGCCTTCGCCGGCGACGAGCAGCGTTTTCGTCACGAGCGTGCCGATGCGGCCCGTGCGTCCCGTCTTGGGAATCGTGACGCCCCGGAGCGCCGGATGATTCCGGATGTTGTCGGGCGTCTCGCCGTGAGCGATCTGCCAGACGATGTCGCCTTTGTTCATGTCGAACGCCGTGATGCGGCCGTACGGCGGCTTGATCAGCGGCAGGCCCCTGACTGTCAGGGCGCCGCCACCGCCGCCTTCAGCGGCCGGCGCCTGATTCACGGGAGCCGGCGCCGCAACGCCCGGCGTTCCGGCTTCACCGCCGGCGGGCACTCCGCCTCGTCCCGCCGGTGGAGCTGCAGCCGCCGCGCCGCCTGCGCGTCCCCGTCCGGCGGGCGGAGGCGCATTCGGATCGCGCGCCGTGCCGGAGATGTACGCGAAGTCCGACCGCGGATTGTTTTCGTTCTTCAGCAGACCAAGCGGCGATGGCGTCGTCACCGAGAAGGTGTAGAGCATCTTCGTTTCGGGATCGAACGATCCGCCGAACCAGTTCGAGCCGCCGCCGGCCGAGGGCAGCATCAGTGTCGCGAGCGGCCCCGGCCACGTCGAGACGACGGGCGGCGTAAAGAGCGGTCCCAGCTTGTAGCGGGACGCGACCTTCAGCGCTTCGGCTTTGATCTCGGGAGTGAAGTCGACGAGGTCGTTTTCGGAAACGCCTTGTCGATCGTAAGCAGGCGGCCTGGTCGGGAACGGCTGCGTCGGCGCATACCACTCGCCGGGCACGTCGCCCTTTGCGACCGGCCGCTCCTCGATCGGCCACACCGGCTGGCCCGTGACGCGATCGAACACATAGAGGAATGACTGTTTGGTTGGCTGCGCGAGCGCCTTGATCGCGCGTCCGTTGACGGTGATGTCGATCAGGATCGGCGCGCACGGAATATCGAAATCCCAGATGCCGTGGTGGATGAGCTGGTAGTGCCACTTGCGCTTGCCGGTCGTCAGGTCGACGGCGACAACGGTTTCACCGAACAGATTCGCGCCGGGGCGATGCCCGCCGTAGAAGTCGCCGGTCGGCAGCTCGACGGGCAGATAGACGGTGTTCAGTTCCTCGTCCACGGAAATCTGCCCCCACACGCCGGCGTTCCCGGTGTAGACCCACGATTCTTTTTCCCAGGTGTCGTTCCCGAACTCGCCGAGCTGCGGAATCGTGTGGAAGATCCACATGCGCTTGCCTGTCTTGACGTCGAAACCGCGGATATAGCCCTTCTCGTTCTGCCGGCTTTTGGGCGCGCCGCCAGGCAGGTGCGCGGCGCCGACGATGACGGTGTTTTTCGCCACGACCGGCGTCGCGTGCAGTCCGATCTCGCCTTTGATCGGATCCATGACCTGGTCGTCGTCTTTTTTCAGATCGACGATGCCGTTCACGCCGAATGAAGGGATGGGGTGCCCGTCTTTCGCGTTGAGCGCCACGAGTTGATAGCCGGGTGTGATGTAGATCACCCGGTTGTCGCCGCGGCCGTCGGTCCAGTACGCAAGCCCGCGGCCTGAAAGTTTTCTCGGCGCCGCTTCGCCCCGAGCGCCTTCGTTGATGCTGTACATCCACAGCATCTCGCCGGTTTCGGCGTCGAGCCCGACGACGTCGCGGCGTGTGCCGGCCGTGACGTAGATCATGCCGTTGGCTTCGAGCGGCGTGGATTCCCAGTTGTACTCAGGCCGCGGCCCGAGCGCGTCGGCTTTGAACCGCCACGCGACCTCGAGCTTGCCGAAGTTGTCTTTGTTGATCTGATCGAGCGGTGAGTAATGTGTGTTGGAGAGGTCGGCGCCGTATGTCGTCCAGTCGCGGTTCGGTGGACGCTGCTGTCCGCGAAGCGTGATAGTGGCGGCGGCGAGACCCAGCAGAGGGAGCAGGACAAACGCCGTTTTCGCGGTCAGTCTTCCGATGTTCATGGCGGTGACCTCGTTTTGTGAGCAGTATCATAGGGCGTTTTTCGCAAAAGTCGACGCCCAACAGATCAACGCGTGTCGACAAGCCATTCGGCGAAGCGTCGCCTGGCATCCTCGTACTGGCTTTCGAGATCGAGCGCGACGGACCACCCGGATTCGACGTACTGCGGCTCCTGGACCTCGACCGCGGCGTGGGTCCGCTGATCGACGCCGTGCACGACGCCGTTGCCCTGAATCACGACTCTCGCGTCCGCGATAGCGCCCGGAAACGTCCGGACGAAGGCGCCCCGAACGTTCAGTTCCCCCATCTGGCCTCTTGCGCCGTCCTCGACGACGATGCCGCGGTCGTCGATGGCTTCGAAGGGCAGCGCGGCGGTTGCCGTGCTCCACACCGTTTTGCCCGCCGCGACGTCGATGGCCTGCAGCACCGAACCGTCAGCCAGATACAGCCACGGCGTGTTGTACCCATCCAGCAGCACCCGCAGGTGTCGCGTCGATGCCCTGAAGTTCCCGGCCGACACCACGTTGGCTACGACGCCTCGCACGACGCGCCCGACCTGAACTTGCCCTACCAGTGTGTTGGATGCGACGTTGAGGTGTGTCCACAACGCGATGAGTTCGCCGGACCTGGTCCTCATCACGGGGCCCGGTTCGACATCCTCGACCGCGCGCATCCGCTCGGGAGAATCGACGCCCTGCGCGTCCGTCCGCCACAGCGTGCGGACGAATTCGATGCCGTTCTTCGTCAGCCGGACAAGCTGAAGCTCGCGCGATACCTTGAAGCGTCCACGACCCGGCATCGCGCGTCCGCGCTCGCAGGCGCGTGTCCAGCTGTCGTGCACCTGCAGCAGTTCGGCGTAGACGCCGTTATCCGCGCCCAGGCCGAGCGATCCCACTTGCGACGGCCGTCGCGTGACGACCGGCTTTCGCGCGCAGCTTCCGACGTCCGAGGTGGACAGCGGCAGCGGAAAGCGCGCGCGCTCCAGCCCGCTGCGCGTGTCAATCACGGCCACCTGTCCCGTCTGGTCTTTGACAACGGCTCCCGCGCGCGTGATTTTGTGCTCAACGAGATAGAGCGCGTCTTCCGACTCTGCGAAGTCCTCGATGTCGCCGCTCGCCCGATAGCGCCATCTCGGCTTGCTGGTGTGCGATCGATCGAACCGCGCGAGCGTCCGCGACGGCTCGTCGAGCTTGCCGAGCTTGACCAGCAGGCCTCCGAACCGGTCGCCGGCCCAGGGCGTGCCCCGCACGGTCGCCTGCCACAGGAGCGCGCCGTGTTGACACAACGCACGAATCACCGCGAACCGTTTCATCGGATCGGCGTCCACCTGAAACAGGTCGGGCCCATCCTCGCCGTCGGGCGCGACAGCGTCGAGCAGCGGGCGCGGGACGAGTCCCCGGATCGGGGCGACCGACCATCGAGTGGTTCCGAGTGGAAGTTCCGTCGCGTCGAACACCGTCACGCGGGCGATTGCCGTCTTGCCGTTGGCGCGCGCCGACACCGTGACGATTCCGAGCTGCCTGCCCAGAATGCTCGTGTTCGCGCCGGACGGCGAGAGCGATGCGAGGTCGGAATTACTGACAGTCCATTCCACGCGAGACGGCACCCCGCCGGATCGCGTGGCCACCCTGAGGACCCGTTCCTCGCCGGAGCTCATGCTGAGCGCGTCCGGATAGATCGTGAGGTCTTCCAGCAAGGCCCGGGTCTGGGCAGTCGCGAAGCTCGTGGCTAGCGCACAGATCGCAGCGGCGCACGCGGCGCGCAGTGGCATCGCGGGAATCTTACTGCGATGCGTGGAGTGTGATAAAACCACGCCATGCAGCGATGGCTCACCGTCTGCGCCACGCTTTCCTTATCTGCGCTGACGGCTGCCGGCGCGGCCGGCGCCGCCGGCGTGGGTGACGACCGCGCCGCGCTGATCAAAGGCGCGGCTGCCAGAAATCTGGCGCTGTTCCAGTCGAGCCAGAAGCACTGGTTCGAAGTGCAGCGCTGCGACTCGTGTCACCACCAGTACCAGCCGGCGCTCGCGTACCGGTCGGCCCGCGAGCACGGCATTCCGTTTGACGAAGCGATCGCGCGCGCCGACGCCGCCAAAGCGTTCACCTACGCCGATCTCGACCGGGCTGTTCAGTATTCGTGGATCATCGAGCCGGCTGTTGACGATGCCTACCGGTTGATTGCGGCCGATGCCGCGGGTGTGCGTCCGAATCTCACGACGGCGGTCATGGCGCGCATCCTGACGGCGCGACAGAACGTCGGTGGAGACTGGCCGAGCCACCGGCAGCGACCGCCCTCGTCGTACAGCAACGTGACCTTCACGGCTCTCGGGGTCCGCGCCATTCAGCTCTACAGCCATCCCACGCAGAAAGTGGACGTCGCGACGCATGTCGCGCTGGCGCGAAAGTGGCTACTCGCGCATCGCGCCGTCGATACCGAGGAACGCACATATAAGTTGTTGGGGCTGAAGTGGGCCGGCGGCGATCGCCCAACAATTCTTAACGCGGCAAAGCCGCTTCTTGATTCGCAGCAACCAGACGGCGGCTGGAGTTCGCTCGACGGCCGCGAGAGCGACGCGTACTCGACCGGCCAGGCGCTCGTCGCGCTTCACGATGGCGGCGGCGTGCCGATTTCGGACGCCAACTGGCAGCGCGGCATCGAGTATCTCCTCAAGACGCAGGCGCCGGACGGCTCGTGGCACGTCGCGACACGGTTGTATCCGCCCGCGCCGCTCAGCCCTCCGTACTTCGAGAGCGGCCTGCCGTACGGCCACGATCAGTTTCTGTCGGCGCAGGGCGGCGCGTGGGCGGTGATGGCGTTGACGTCCGCGCTCGGTACAGGCAAACGTGTCGTACCCGAGCCCCTTCCCGGCGTCGCGCCGCAAGACGTCGAGAGCTGGGCCGAGACGATGCTGTTTGGAACCGCTGCTGATGTGAAGAAGTTGCTCGATGGCGGACTGGATCCGAACTCGGCGACGAAATCCGGCGGGACCACGGCGCTGATGATGGCGGCGCCGGATGTTGGCAAAATGTCGTTGCTCATCGATCGCGGCGCGAGCGTGAACGCGCGATCGGAAACAAAGTACACGGCGCTGATGGTCGCGGCGCAGTACGGCACGCATTCGACGGCCGCGGTCCGGCTGCTGCTCGCGCATGGCGCTGACGCCGGCCAGCCGCAGGGCCAGCCGCTGTTCAACGCCGATCCGCTGTTTCTCGCCGCCTACGGGGGGAACGCCGAGGTGCTGCCCGATCTGCTGAAAGCCGGCGCGAGCCTGAACGGCGAGATGCGGCTGATCGGCACATCGAACAGCGATGCGATTTCAGGCGCCGTGCGACATGGTTACCTCGACGTCGCGGACACGCTGGTCAGGCTCGGCGCACCGGTCGATCGAACCGACGCGCGTATCACGCCGCTTGTGAAGGCCGTCCTCGGCGATCAGGTGGAGATGGCGTCGTTTCTCATTTCGAAGGGTGCCGACGTGAACCACGTCGACGGCAACGGCATGACGCCGTTGCTGTATGCGGCATCGATCGACTTCGGCAGTCCGGCCATGATCGACATGCTGCTCAAAGCGGGCGCCCGGACGGACCTGAAGACGAAGGAAGGGAAGACCGCGCTCGACCTCGCGCGGCAGTACAAGCACACGCACCTGATCGCGAGCCTGGGCGCGAGAGCCACCAATTAACGCTACGACGGCCGGACGATACGAGAGGAGCACGTATGAAGCGCGTAGTTGTCGGACTGATGATGCTCGTGGCTGCGACCGCCCTGCGCGCGCAGCAGGCGGTGCCGGAAATTCCATTCGACTCGGTGCCGAACCTGTTCAAGCTGCCGCCCGATCTGAATTTCGGCGAGGACGCGGGTGTCGCGCTGAATTCGAAAGGGCACATCTTCGTCTACACGCGCTCGAACAGCGCGACCGGTTCGGCGTACGGCGGCGCCGCCTCGCAGCTCCTCGAATTCGATCAGACCGGCAAGTTCGTGCGCGAGATCGGCAAGAATCTCTACGGATGGGCCTTCGCTCACGTCGTCCGCGTGGACAAGGACGACAACATCTGGGCCGTGGACAAGGGCTCCGATATGGTCGTCAAGTTCAACCCGGACGGTCACGTCACCATGGTCTTCGGCAGAAAGAAGGAAGCGTCCGACAAAGAGGCCGAGCCGTGGGAGCGGAATCGCAATCCGCCGCTCGCGCCCATCAACGGCAACTTCCGCCAGCCGACTGACGTCGCCTGGAACGCGGCCGGCGACATCTTCATCAGCGACGGCTACGTGAATTCCCGCGTCGCGAAGTACGACAAGAACGGCGACTGGGTGAAGAGCTTCGGCGAGCCGGGAAGCGGGCCCGGTCAGTTGAACACGCCCCACAGCATCGCGACCGACGCGAGAGGCAACGTCTA
>WNFL01107066.1_pt2 | contig 17230 bp, 12 predicted proteins | sample 5400361 | NCBI WGS metagenome assembly WNFL01 (sample SAMN13153351, study PRJNA577476) | soil metagenome | isolation source: 40 cm soil on Douglas fir-dominated hillslope | place: USA:California | collected 2013-09-17 | reverse complement strand
CTCCGCTTTCATGCGCTACAACACAAACGATATTCAGGCCGTGCGAATTATCAGGAACGACACGATCATTTCCATCGCACAGAACATCGGAACGGAAGCCAACTACGGGATTTCTGTTTTCGTGACCGTGCCAGTTTCAGACAAGTTCACGATTAACGGAGGAACAGATACATTTTATCGGATCTTAAAAAACAACTCCAGCGATCTTAACTTGAATGCAACCAAGCAAGGTCTTACACCTAATTTCAGATTGTTCGGAAGCTACAATTTCTCTCGCGGCTGGAGTTTTCAATTCTTCGGATCTTATCAAGGGCGATCGTACAACTTGCAAGGTTATCGCACCAGCCCGATCAATCATAGCGTGAGTGTGAAGAAAAACATTTGGGGAAAGAATGGCTCTATAAGTTTGGGGTTGGATAATTTTGCAACACCTTCTTATCTGGTACGTTCACAACTTAACTCAGTGCTTCTTGACCAAACCACGAAAAACACCCTTCATAATTTCGTTGTGAAAGTAAGTTTCAGTTACAAATTCGGGCGCGTAACTCAAGACAAGAAAAAAGAACTTGTAGAAGACGATTCCAGAGAGAATTGATGCGATTGTCTTTAAATTATTTGACCAACTCCTTTTCAATCATGGATAAAATCGTGTCTGCTTTCAATTGCTCCATTAGCAGCACTTGTTGAATTTCTGAAATCCGGTTCTCATACAACAACGCCCTGTTTATAATTTCCTTGTCGATATGGCGAGAAGGAACAAATTCGTTCTTAAAATTCGCCTTCACCTCTGAACCGAAAGACCTTATGTCATACTGCTTGATAATGGCATTTATGTTTTCTTCAGAAACCTTCTCATGGTACTTATCCGCGTTTTCTGCATCGGTATAGTATTCATAAATCAGTCGTTTGAGGTTAAGGTTTGAAATCCGATCGATGCCTCGATTGATTTGTAGCACTTTGAAATTAACAATGTTGGATGGGAGCTCATAGTAAAGCATTTCGTTCAGCATAAGCTCAAGTGAATCTTTTGGTATTTTGTCGTCTAGCAGCCAAAATTTGAATCGGGTTGAGATCTGCTGCTTTGCTGTCAAATACCGGGATCGAATTTCACTATTAAGGCTTATCGTGTCGCTACTGATTTCTTTTTGAAGAGATCGAAGGGTTTCCTTGTATTCATTTGCCTCGATCTGATTTTGAATGACTCTGTCGGATATGAAAGCAGCCAATGCCCCCACAAAAACTGCGAATAGCTCGAGAAGTAATCTCCGTGTTCTGTTTTTCTTCTTTTTCATCTGAATAATGGATAGCTGACCAACCTCGAAAGCAGAATTCTCACTGGTAAAGATTCTCCTCTCGTTTGTTAACCACGTTGGCGTGTTTTTGATATTCTAGCAAGAGCTGCTTGTTTCGCTCGTTCGTTTTTAAATTAGTAATCGTAGAAGCAATACTCTCTGCTATTTTTTCTACAAACTGGCGTTGGTGTTCATCAATTACAGAAAAACTGGCAATCTCTATAGCGCCAAGGGCAATGTCGTTATGTTTAAGCGGTGTTATTAGTAATGCAGCAGGAGTGCTCTGCCCAAGTCCTGAGCTAATCTTGGTGTAGTAAGTTTTTGGAACCGGGGAAAGGTAGATGACTTCTTTTGAAATCATGGACTGACCTACCAAACCGTTTCCCTTCTCTATTTTATTTACTTCTAATCTTTTCTCGTCAAAACCATAGCTAGCAATCAATTCGATAAATTCATCGCCTTCATCTATCAGATAAAATCCAACAAGGTTTATCTCAAGGTCTTTGGCAAGCTTTGAAACGATTTGCCTGCCCAATAATTTAAAGTCGTCATTACTCTTTCGAAGGACTTCAGCGAATTGGGCTATTCCCTGTGCAATTTTTGCTCGTTGTTTATTTTCTTTATCGAATTGATGAAGGCTGTCGCGCATACTGAGCAAGGCTTTCCCGAGAACATCTTTTTCTGTCATGCTTTTAAAGGACGCTTCAAAATTTCCCTGGCGGATTTTATCGGCAAATTCGTGATGGTCTTTTATGCTTGAGATAAGGCTGTTCAATGCAATGACTATTTCATTTAAGTCGTGAAGTTCAATCGCTTTTAATTTTGCTGGTATTTCTCCTTGCCCGAGATTACCAATGACTTTTTTGATTTCTCGAAATGGCTGTACGATAGTGTGATTGAGCCACCATGAAATACCAATGGCGAAAAGAATGGCCACACTGGTTATCAAAATAATGCTAAAATAAATTTGAGAGGAGAAGGAAGAATAAGTTTGATCTATTTTCGCTTGGGTGAGTGGCAATTGAACCGCAGCGTCCATTACTGATGCAGCTGAGAATAGTTTTTTGGCTAAACCCTGGCCTGAGTAAGTTCCCAATTGATCATCGGTGTCTACCAGTTTTTTAAAAGTATTTTCATAGTTAGTAAGTGAATTGATCACCGATTCAACCTGGTCATCACGAACATATTTTTCAATGACAGTAGAAAAATTATAAATCTCATTAGAGACATTGTTTGTTGCTCCTTTGTTTCCGGACAACAGATACTCTTTCACGTACAGCTGAAGATTCAGTATGGCCACATTATCAGAACCGAAATCGTGGCGCACTAAGTCCATGATGGCATTATCGAATTGGCCTATGATGCCGAATTTTTCATAACCTCTTTCTTTTATCTTGGCAACCATCGAACGGAAGATGGTATCGTATTCATTCAGTGATTGCTTAAGTGCTGAAATCTCTCCCGCTTCGTTTAAACCTAATTCAAGAGTTTGTTTCTGAACCGTTTCCAGATTTTGATGAAGTGTTTTAAATGATTTTTGATAGCGGTTTAAAAATTCGCTTTGACCAGTCTTAAAGAATGAAAGGCTATTTTTTTCTCGAAGGATAAATTCGGCTGCCGTGGCTTTGAGCAAAGTTTCTTCCTTCTGGAGTTTGGTAAAACCTTGCGTGATCACATTGATAGCGATGATGTTCGGAAGACTTCTGATTCGATAGTAAGCAACTAGTTCAGAGAGGATGATAATCACTAGTAGAAGAAAAAAACCACTGACTATCCGTGAACGAATAGTGCTTAGAAGGTTGATTTTCATAATGAATCAGTTTTCGTTCCTGTCGTTTTTAACTTCAGGAAATCCTCGTAATTTTTTTTACAGTTTTCATTCAAGGGATTTCCAGACAAAATCAACTCTTCGAGCAAGTTTAATGTAAACAGAGAGCTTGGCAGGCGGGTCAATTTATTGTTATATAGATCAAGCCTTTTCAAAGATTGCAATTGCCCAATGGATGATGGCAATTCCTCGATGGTGTTTTCTGAGAGGTCTAAATCCTCAAGTTGTTTGAACCCCTTAAAGTCTACTTTATCAATTTTGTTATTGGAGAGACCAAGCTTTTGAAGTGAATCAATACCCGTTAGTTCAGTCGACATGATGTGCAATAGGTTGCTGCTGAGATTGAATACCTTCAAGCGCTTCAAGTTTTGAATAGATTCAGGAAGTTTACTGATTTGATTATTCTCACAGGAGAGCTCCTCAAGATTTTGTAGGAGCCCAATGGAGAATGGAAGAGTCTTGAGACTGTTATTCGCGATATTCAAGACTCTGACGTTTATTAATTCTCCTATCCTTTCGGGAAGGGAGTCGAGGCTCTGGTTTCGTATGATCAATACTTTCACTTGATCAGGGCACTCCAATGCCTCATCCAAATTGTCAAAGTAAGATTGTGCCTGCCTCATCTTTTGAAACTTGAACCCGACATAAGAGAACACAGCAACGAAGCTAGCGAGGCCGATTAGTATCAGCCACAAAACTTTTTTATTCAAAGCCATCACAGACAAAAGATTATTTTAGCTTGCCTCCTTCTACTTTATGCTTCAGCATAAACGAGCGGCTAATGGTGAAACCTATTCGAATATTTCCTTCACTGATTTTTCCAGTAGTTGCGGTCAGAAATTCTTTCTCGATCATTCCAACTGAGTTGGTGAGATAGAGTTGAAATGTATGACCACCGGTTACCATATCGATTCCAAGCGCCACAGGGTTTTCAAATGCAGTGTTATTAAAAACATATCCATAATCTGCCATCACGTGCATACGGTTGCTCACTTTTAGTCTTCCACCCGCACTCAAAGCATACATATTGTTGTTGTAATCAGATGAAATAACTGAATTGCGGTGGAGGAGTGCAGGGATCAATTCGAAAGAAAATTTTTCTGAAAACTGTCGGCTAACAATCAACTCAGTGGTGTAAACCAGCTGATTAAGCAATTGATCATTGTCTTGAATCAAGTTCTGCCTCTGAAGTTCCACCGAAGAAAATGCCGCGCTTGTAAACGCGACTACACTCACTGGAAAATTATTCTCACCACCTCTTTCTTGCGTCTTGATTCTGTATTTAAGGTAGCTATCGTAGTTCTTGCCGACAGAGCTACGCCCAAGGCCCAGGGTAAGCTTGTCTGAAATTCCATATTCAAATCCGAGTCGAATAGCAGCGTAATCAAGACCATACGCATTAAAGGCTCCATCGCTTAAGTTGCCAAAGCGATGAAGGATGAGTACGTTTAGTCGGCCTCTCTCTAAAACATTTGATGACTGATTGTTGATAATGTAGCTTCCGTTAAATGCTTCTTTCACGGGAACACTTTCGGTAGGGATGTTATCTAATGAAAGTGGGTCTCCTTGAGCAAATGTTTTTGACAACAGACCCCCAACCATGATCAATAGAGGCACAATGCTATTTCGAATAGTAAATGTTCTCATCGCTAAATATTTTGGTTGCCCATTTTCAAGGAAAGCTCAACGGTGAATTCTTGTGAAACTTTCAGTGAGACCAGCCTCGGGATTTTGATATTGTAGTCTGACAAGTAGATATTAAACTTCGAAGCAATCGACAGCTTGCCATCTTCCACCGTGATCACTGCGGGAACCTTCATTTCTTTCTCAACCCCGTGCATATTGAACTTGCCTTTGACGGTGACATTGTAAGTTCCGTTTTTATCCAGGGCTACATCGTTTATGATTTCTCCCGCGAACGTTGCATTGGGATATTGTTTCACTTCAAAATAGCTCTCTTCGGCATGTTTCTTTTGGAGATCGCCCTGCGAAAAAGAGAATGTATTCATGGGCTGCTTGAAATTGAATTTCTTCGAACTCAAGTCGAGTTTCCCTGCCAGGGCAGCGCTTTCAGCGGTAATAATTTCCTGAGGAGCTTCTCCACGAAGCTTTATTTTTCCCTTCTGCCCGCTGTAAATCTGTCCTTGGGCAATACTCACCATAAACGTCAGGCAAACAAAAATCAGCAACCCTTTTTTCACCTTCATTGAATTAACTCTTAGTTGATCGAAGCTCCGTTCTTTATCCATTTTGTTATCTTATTTATTTCACAGTCCGTAAGAAATGATGGGCCTTTCGTGATGCCTGCCGGCATTTGTTTTGTAACAATCATAAATTCAAGCCTGCCGTTGTCGGCTACTTTTTTTACTTCGTCTGCATTTTTGAAATTACCGTGCTCAGATCCATTGACATGGCAAGTTGGAATAGCACACGTTCGATCTATGATGGGATAGACATCAGTAAAATAAAGAACCTGATCTGGCAAATTGCAGAGAGGCGGTTCACCCACATTGTTAGTGCAAGAGATTATTGCCAAAGCAAATAATCCAATCGCTGTTAGTTTCATCAGTTGCCTGCAGGTTTTAATCCACTCGGAACCCGGGTGAGCATTTCTTTGTCGTAACTATCATCGGTTAGCGCATTGAGAAAATCGATGATTGCATTTGCTTCTTCCTGGTTCAGATTGAGAGGCCGAATTTTTGAATCAATTGTTGTGATGTCAGGATTATTGCTGGCAGCACTGATGTAGTGGCCAAGCACGTCTTCCAAAGTAACCAGCATTCCATTGTGCATATAGGGTGCTGTCAATGCAACGTTTCGAAGAGAAGGAGTTCTGAAAAGGAATTTACTATCAACACCTTTATCGGGATTTACCAGCTTCGGGTTATAAGCAATGCCCAGGTTGTAATAATTATAGTCTGAGAACATAGGCCCCGAGTGGCACGTTGCGCAATTGGCTTTACCGTAAAAAAGTTCAACGCCAATTTTCTGAGTATAGGTTAGCGCATTTCTATCACCTTTTACATAAAGGTCATACGCACTGTTTGCACTTACAATCGTTCTCTCAAACGCTGCTATCGCTTTTGAAATATTTTCTGTTGTAATGCTATTGGGTCCTTCAAATGCTTCAGTAAAAAGCATTTCGTATTCGGGAATTTTTTTAAGTCGCGCAATGATACTGTCATATGTTAATGCCGCTGTGTATCGGTCTCCTCGCATAATGTTAAACACGGTGGGTGGACCAATGCACTGACTTTCGAAGCTCTTCTTTCGTCCGTCCCAAAACATAGGGGCGAGCAGCGGGTCATAGCTTTGGTTGTTCGAAATCATTCCATTAAAAGCCGTGTTGACAATTGATGGCGAATTTCTTCCGTTGACGGGTATTCGTCCATTAGAGTAGTCGACACGATCCGGGCCTTGCCCACGCCCTCCTACTCCAATAGAAAGATCCAGACCATCGGCATACCCATGATTTGGCAAATGACATGTAACGCACGCAACGTCTTTCTCTCCGGATAAGATTGGGTCATAAAACAGGTACTTCCCCAGAAGCTGTTTTGCAGGTGTAGCAGTGTTGTTACTCGGATTAATTACTTCAGGAAGTGTTTCGAGTTTGAGCTGAGCAATTCTATCATCAACCGATTCAACTTGTTCACGACAAGACGCCATGCCAATGAGCACTACTAATAATGAAAGGGACGTCAACGTTTTCAAGGCTACCTTATAATTATTCTTTTCAACACTTCAATCATGAGCCCTCTATACGGAATTCGGGGTCAAAGGTATTTCTGGTAGTAAGGGGATTTCTGGTACTGGCGTATCAAAAGCTGTTCCTTTTGGTGTATTCTGCTTTTGCAAGCTTCGTTGACTTACGAAATGTATTTGGATAAATGTGTACAAAATTATCTTGAAAATAGCGGGTCAAAAGAATACCAGAGATTGAAACAAGACTACCAATTCTTCCTTGCCCTTTTCTCTACGTTTACAAATCGTTAACGCGGCCGTTCAGAAAGCATAATGAGTAGCAGGTTCAAAGGTTTTATATTGGGAAATCCAGTGGGTGGTGATTCTGATGCGGAGGCAAAACGAATAATGCTGTCGGCTTACATGGCCGTCAGCAGTTTTTTTATCGCTCTGATTTTTCTTCTGATCAATTTACTAAGCAAAGTTTATTACTGGGTACCCGCCAATATCATCGTCATTGGCATTTGTATCGTCTGTCTTTTGTTCATCAAACAAGGTCAGTTTAAGCCTGCGAAACTTGTCCTGGTCATAACCCTCAACCTAATGATATTCTGGTCAGCATCTATTGACCCATTTGACGATGGAACTTATCTATTATTTATTCCCGTTGGTATTGGCGCCTTTGCGTTGCTTGATCCGAGAGATCTCAAGACCGCAATTTCACTGGCCACATTATCGACCACTTTGTTTTTATTATCCTACTTTGGTCTTGGAAGAAACTATGAACTTCCTCCGCTTTCACAGCAGTATCACCAGGTTATTTTTTTACTCATCTATTTACTTTCATTTGCCCTCTCCATAGTTTATGTCTATTTCCTGGTGAACCTGAATTACCTTTCAGAACGTGAACTGATTTTAAAAGAAAACTTCGCTCAGCAAAAAAACGAACAGTTACAACAAGCAAACAGAAGCTTAGATCAATTAGTATATAGTGTTTCGCATGATTTGCGATCCCCCCTTAACTCCATTCTCGGGCTGATCGATTTGGTTGAACAAACAAATAATACTCAAGAATTTCAAAGACTGTTAAAAATGATGCGCGAAAGAATCAACGTGCAAAACAATTACATCCAGGAAATTATTGAATACTCCAGAAATTCGAAAAATGAAATGCGACCTGAGAGAATTGAGTTAAGAAAGTTTGTCGATGAGATTATCGATTCTTTGAGGTACAGCGCGGATGCTATCCGAATCGAATTCAGAAAGCAGATTGATGTAAGTACAATACTTACTTCTGACCGGTTGTGTCTATGGGTTGCTCTTAATAATTTAATCGGCAACGCAATTAAGTACCATGATCTTGCCAAAAGAAACCCTTTTATTGAGATTGGGTATTCGAGCGATCGCAACACCATTTATGTGTTGGACAACGGGGCCGGCATATTACCTGAGCATCAGAAGAAAATTTTCAACATGTTCTACAGGGGATCCAACAAGTCAGGAGGAAGCGGGCTTGGCCTGTTTATTATTAAGGAAGCAGTAGAAAAAATTGGTGGCCGGATAGAAGTGGACTCCCGGTATGGGGAAGGCAGCAAATTTGAAATCTATCTCAATCCTAATAAGGCCAAGTCTTTGTCAAGGCTGGATAACGAAGACATTGATCTTGCTTTGAGCAACAGCTCTCCACTATTACGTCCAATACTTTAATATGAAAATCAGTGAAAATGAATCGCAACAAACTCAATTTGAGGCTGACAATACTTGGAAAGCAATGAATGATGCACCGGACAGCATATCAAAACGAAACGCGACAGATCAAGAAAGTATTCTTAAAAAATATACTTCACTACTTCACATACTGAACGGAGAAGAAGAGTTTACCCTTGACCAAAACGGTTTTATCATCAGCAGCAATCTCGAGGCGGTAAATGTTACAGGTTATGAAGAACACGAAATCATAGGAAAACATATTTCTGTTTTCTACCAACCGGAGGATTTTGAAAAAGCAAAAGCGGATTTGGAAAAGGCCTTTCGGGTAGGAAGCACTGTGGTAACAGGAGTAAGGGTAAAGAAGCGGCAAGTCATTTTCTGGGCGAAGATGAAAATAAAACATATTTCCAGCAGTCAACATGAAAATGGAGGCTTCCTGGTTATCCTGCAAGATGCCACACATCGCGCGCTTTCTAAAGAGCGCATTCGCACGCTACGTGATGAGTATCTTGCCATTTTCAATAATCCATTTGTCGGAACGTTTAAATTCAGGATGGACGGGTACGCCATTCAAATGTGCAATCAGAAAACGTTAGATATTCTGAAAGCCAAACATTCAGGCGATCAATACCTCGACCGCTTCTTCTCTTCCCTCCGACAGTTCGAGTCATTTATTGCCACACTTCAAAGGGAAAAAAAAATTGAGGGTTTTAAATTTCTAGTTCGATCTTCAGAAGGTAATGAGGAAAATTGGGCCGTAATCAGCGCTCGCTATTTTGAGACACAAGGTTTCGTGGAAGGTATTTTGTTGGATGTAACTGAACAGTACAGCCAAATGATAGAACTTCAACGTGTGAACACGGAGTTGGACAATTTTATCTATCATGCCTCACATGATCTTCGCTCACCACTCACTACCATCATGGGATTGGTGAATTTGGGAGTGAAAGAAAATTCAGTTGAAGTAGTGCATTCCTATTTGAAAATAATTCAGGGCCGCATTGATCATCTGGATTTTTTATTAAAAGATCTAATATCAGTTTCCTACAATAATGGAATAAGTGTAGAGAGTGAGCCCTTCTATTTTGAGGATGAGGTGCATTCGATTTTGAAATTATTTAAAAACCTTGATCAGTCTTTTAAGGTAACGGTAAACATATCGCAGGAAACCGATTTTGTGACAGACCCTGTTCGGATGCGCACCATCTTACGGAATTTGCTATCCAACTCTTTCAACTATTACAGTCCCGATGTCGCTGAACCTTCAATTGATTTGAACATCCGGTCCGGCTCATCTCATTGTGCAATACTCTTGAAGGACAATGGTATCGGAATCCATCCTGAGTTTAAAAGCAAGGTATGCGATATGTTTTTTAGAGCAACTGAGCGATCGGAAGGCAGCGGGTTGGGACTTTACATTGTTAAGTCCATGGTTGAGAAGCTGAGCGGAAAAATATCTTTCGAATCAACCCTAAACGTAGGCACCACCTTTCTAATAACAATTCCTAATCAAACCAGGCAAATCTCATTTAAAAAGGATGGCTTTAACAACTATTTTATGCTGACATCTCACCAAATCAAATTAGTGGAAAGCTCATGGGATTACATCTTGATTAACTCAAAAGAAGCGGGCACTATCTTTTACGAGAAACTTTTTTCGATTGCACCTGAATTGCGGGAGTTATTTAAAGGAGACATCAACTCACAATCACAAAAACTAATATCGCTCATCACCTTTGCAGTGCACAAACTAAATAATTTCAACGAAATCGTTTCAGACGTGATTGCATTGGGAATTCGTCATAAAGGTTATAAAGTAAAGCCGGAACATTTTCCGATTGTAGGCGAAGCTTTGCTTTGGACTCTTGGCAAAGGGCTTGGTGACCGATGGAATGAGGAAACAAAACTGGCATGGGCCACAACCTACAACACACTTGCCAAAACAATGATCGAAGCAATCCAATAGAGCAGCTGGCTGCCCTTAAAAAATCATTTTTTAAATTCTGTATTCGGGCGAAAGCACTGTTCAGGTGTAGATCCACCGCGCGACCAATCATGCGATCTTCATAGAAAATTTGCAGTCGCGCAAAGAGCGGACTCTAGCTTTTGAGAAAGATGCTCATCCAGTGCCGCGCGTGAGTACGATTTATGCAAGAAGCTTACTTATTCTAAAAAAATAATTCGATCAGCTCTCCTTTATTACAGATTCTACCAACCCAAATTACTCGCTAGTTCAGCTGCTCCTTCGACTGAAGGTATTCGGAAGGGCTAACGCCAAATTGCTTCTTAAATGATTTCGAAAAATAGGAATGGTCTTCAAAGCCAACTGTAAAACTAATTTGTGATACCGTATCGGCTTTATGGAGTAGTAAAGTGGCAGCTTTCCTGAGCCGAATGTTCCTGATCAACTCGCTTGGCGAAAAACCGGTGATCGCTTTTAATTTTCGGTGCATATTGGTGCGGCTCATCCCCACGTCTTTAGCCATCTGCTCCACTCCAAACAACGGATCACTCATGTTGTTTTCTACCACCTCAATTACTTTTTTGAGAAGCCGCTGGTCACTCGACTCAATGGATTTCGCATTGATACTCGCCAGAACATCCTTGTATTTTTCCGAAAGCTCGTTGTTCTGTGTGGTGAGTTGGTCGATTTCAAGATTCAAAATCAACCTGTTTTTGCGATCGCGCTGCTCTTGCAGATAATAAAGAAACACCAACACTCCTCCTAAAAAAATAAATGCAACAATGAGTATGTTTGTCCAAAGTACCTGAATCTTTTTGTCCCGCTCCAACAGATCAATGGCATGTTCTTTTTTTTCCGTTTCATAGCGCACCTCCAATTCAGCTATCTTCTTCACTCGTTCTACATTTAAAAGGCTATCTTTTTGTTCGTAAAATGCAGAGAGGTAAGCGTGGGCTTCGTCAAATTTTCCGGTTTCATTTTTTAGTTGACCTAATGCCATGTAATCTCCGCCCAGAATCTTTGCCTCTTTAATTTCTTTAGAGATCGCCAATGACTGCAGAAGAATTTTTTCTGCTTCAGCATATTTCTTTTCGGATAAAATGGTATTCCCAATGTTGAAGAGAGCTAAAGCCTGTGCTCTGCGGTTGCTATTTTTTTTTGCCGCCTCCAATGATTTATAATAATATTCTTTAGCTATTGCATTCTTACCTTGATTTGTATAAACCAAGCCGATGTTATTGATTACTTCGGGCACCCGATAATCCTCCTTGCCCTCCTCCATCACTTTCAACGACTTATTGAAATAAAACAAAGCGCTATCGTATTTTCTTTTGTCGACTGCTATCAATCCAAGCGAGTTGAAAATTCGGCTGCCAAGAAGAACGTTATTAAATTCCAGATTCAATTTTTGAGCCTGAGCCAGGTAGTGAAGCGCCTTATCATAGGCTAATTGGCTATGGTATGCAGTGCCCAGTATCGCATAACTATTGGCCAACAACTCTTTGCGCCCTTGTTCCCCGATTTTCACGGCATCGAAGGCTTCACCGAGTGCAACATCTGCCTGTCCCTTCAGCAGATGATAAACTGCCAAATTATTTTTGGCCTCAATAACTCCTGTCTGGGATTTCAAATGCTGAGCAACTGATAACGCCTGCTGAGCATATTCAAGAGATTTTTCCGGTTGAAATTTAAGGATACGAAAGCTTAATTGATTCAACAGACTGCATCTAATGCTATCTTCGGTTGCATGACGTTTTAGTGCATCAGTCAGACTATCGAGTACCTTGTTTTGAGCTGCGGCAAGCGAGGTAATAGCAGCAAATAGAAATAGGAAAAAATACCGCATAGGTTTTTACTTGGGCGCAATGTAACGCTGGAAAATAGCGAAGGTTAAGCCGACTATCATAAAGGTGCAATGATTCCATTGGATGGGACATTTTTACCAAGTTTTGGTTCTGAATTACCCGAAATAAAGGCTAAAATTCCTTTGTAGAAATTTAAATACACTATTCGTACCTCAACGATTTCACAGGATTTGTTCTTGCTACCCGAACGATGTGGATGCTTATAGTAAAGAACGCAATCAATACAACGACTAAACTGGGAAGCGCAAATATCAACCAGTTTAACGGAATCCGATTGGCGAATCCCTGGAGCCAGTTGCTCATGATCCACCAGGTCAATGGTGTTGCTATGGCAATTGATGCGACCATCAACACCAGGTATTCTTTACTCACCAGCGTAAGTATGCTGCTGATTGATGCGCCCAAAACTTTTCGTACCCCTATTTCTTTAGTTCGCTGAATTGCAGTGAGGGATGAAAGTCCAAACAATCCAAGGCAAGCAATGAAAATCGCTAACCCTGAGAACAGCCCGAATACTTTTCCGAACTGCTGGTCGGCCTGATATTGTTTGTTGTAATGCTCGTCAAGGAAAAAGTAATTGAACGGGTTTCCAGGGAAGAGTTCTTTCCAGTCGTTCTCAAATTTAGCGAGGGATTCTTTGACGTTGGATGTATTGAACTTGATGGAGTAAAAACCGAATGGCGCTTTATTGTAACGGAAGATGAGGGGTTCGAAATCTTTCTTCAACGATTCCTGGCGAAAGTTCTTTACTACGCCCACAATACGGAAAGTATCTCCCCAAAAATTAATCTGGTCACCCAGCGCCTCTTCTAATTTTGTAAAGCCCATGTGGCGTGCTCCGGATTCATTGAGCAAAACAGTTTTGTTTTCATTTGATATATCACCCGAAAATTTCCTTCCTGCCAATACTTCCAATCCATATAAAGGAATAAAGTCATGATCCATCATAATGACACGATACTGCTTTTGTTCGTCTTCTCGCTGACTCAGTCTGCGAATGCCACCTGCATTCCAGTCCGGGGAAGCACCGGGAATGGAAGATGAGCCGCTCACTGAAGTCACTTCCGAATACTGAGTTAGCCTGTTCTTCAAAACTTCAAACTTATTTCCGTAAGTAGAATCAGTAATATTTGGAGATCGAAGTACTACAGTCTGATCAATATTGATTCCCAGCTTCTGGCTACGCATATAATTGATCTGGTTGTAAACAGTGTAAGTTCCCACGAGTAATATCACCGATGACATGAACTGCAGCACGACCATTCCCTTTCGAAAAGCAACACCCTGGCCTGTGTTCTTAAATCTCCCTTTCAATACTTCAACAGGTTTAAATGCCGACAAAACAAAAGCCGGATATAGCCCGGAGAAGAGCGTCCCTCCTACTGTCAATAATAAAGTCCATAGCCAGAACCACTTTTGCTTGAACAACAGGTAATCAATCTCTCGGCCTGTAAGTTCATTGAACCAGGGAGTCAAGAGAACTACAGCCACAATTGCCATAACCACAGCAGCAGCGTTGAGTATAAATGACTCAACCAAAAACTGTTGAACCAACTGCAAGCGGAATCCGCCCATTACTTTCCGGACACCTACTTCGCGAGCGCGCTCAATCGACTTAGCCGTGGAAAGGTTAACATAATTTATCCATGCGATAACGATGATCAACGCTGCGATTACAAACATGAAATAAGTTGTATCGCGACTGCCGTTGGGTTTGAACTCGCCAATGAAATCAGAATCTAAGTGAATATCTTTCAGTAGCATCAAATGAAATGTCATCCCCGCGTTGAATCTTTTTAGACCTTCTCCTTCCCTTTTTTGCACATAAGCATGGAGCTTTCCCTCCAATGCTTTCGCGTTTGTATTTTCCCGGAGAAGGACGTATGTGAGAAATCCATCCCACTGCCATTCATTTAATTCTGCTTCGTTTTTCTTGCCCACTAATTTGGCATAGGTGGCAAATGACAACATCGCATCAATTGCCATGTGGGTATTTTCCGGCAGATTTTCAAAAACACCCGTCACCTGATATTCTGTGTTGCCATTGTTGCGCATGGTTTTGCCGATGGGATTTTCATTTCCGAAATATTTCTTAGCCATCGATTGAGATAGCACAATTTTATGGAGGCCTTTCAGAGCCGTAGAGTCAACACCTGAAATCAGATGCATACCAAACACACTAAAGAAATCCTGGCTTGCATAATAGACGCTCTCCTCTTTAAAAAATGTATCGCCATGGGAAAGCAGTGCATTGCTCTTGGTTAGGCGAACATAATGTTCCACTTCAGGGAAATTAGCTTTTAGATCGGGGCCAATGCCATTACAGCCTGCTGCCCAACGAGTAGAAAGCTCCCCTTTATCATACCGATCTAACTGTACACGGTACACTCGATCAGTGTTAGCCCAGAAGTTGTCGTAGTTTAATTCGTGCAGCACATATTGCGCAATCAGCATAAAGGCTGTCATGCCAATGACAAGACCAAGCAGATTAATACTTGTGAACGCTTTGTTCTTGGAGATATAGCGCCAGACGGAAGTGAGGTAGTTTTTGATCATAGGGCAAGGTTGTAACTGAATACCGGAGTTTTTGACAAAGGTTACTTACAAACGATGTCAAGATTAGGGAAATAGTTTTAGGGATTAGGGATTAGGGATTGGGGTTGGAGCAAAAGTATTTCACCACAATTCACGGGGATGGGAATAGGTACTGATAACTTTATTGTAGAACGTCTAAATATTCTCCTATAAAGTTAAAGAAATGGAGAGGCTTATGCTCTATCTTTTAAAATGAGAGGCTGTATCGACTTTAAGAGAATCGGAACGGGCCTTCACGGGTTTATGATTTTCAGTTTTAGCATCATAAACAATGAGCACTACTGAACCAACGATAAAGACAACGGAAATTATGGTTTTGAATGTTTTCACAGCACTTATTACCGGTAATCAATTTACGGTTGCTGCTTGATGTGTAGAAGGATTCAGGTTTACGTTTCAGTTAATGGTAAATGAAGTTTCTGTTAACACAGGGCTAACAAAACTTAAAGTCAGTCCAAATCCTCTTCCTGAATCTCTGTATTAAGATTGAAGTAAAAATCGCCAGTAATGTTTGAGTTGTCCCACGTATATTGTTTTTCTCCTGAAAGGCGTAAGACATTTATTCGCACTTCTTTAAAGACTTGTTCTAACGATCGATTGGGTTTCTGAATCGCTTTCAATAATTCCTGAGTGTAGAGCCCGTTACGACCGATGCCATCTGATGCGGTGGAGCCCGGTGCAGTGGAGTATGCGATGTATGAGCCTCTCGCCTTTCTCATTTCTGCTAAACCATTTCCGGGTGCCCGCGAGATTTGTGGAAAAGTATTATTTCTGCAAGCATCCAAGACCAGGATATTCATTCGCGTATTCGAGCGCTCCATGTTTTCCAGAATAATCTTTTGCACCGGAAAGCACTGCCTTGGGATGTCATCCTGATATTCAATGTGAGCATCTACCGGTACAAGATAATTCTCTCCATCATTTTGCAAACCATGTCCGGAATAGTAAAATAATCCGATCGTTTGGTCTTTCGGTCCGTTAACTAGCTTCTCATGAAACTTAAGAAAAGCACTTCGGATTTCCATATAGGTGGCATCGGTCAAACTAATCACATCAAAATTCAATTGCTTTAAAACAACGGAAAGATCTTTGGCGTCATGAATGGGGTTTCGCAGTGTGGGCACATTCTTGTAATTGGAATTCCCTATTATGAGTGCATAGCGCTTTTCTTTTTTGTACATCTCCATCATTTCTTCATCCAACGCAGGCGGAGATGTTTCCCTTTTCATGGGCATCAATTTCATTTCGGCAGGCATCACATTCTTGCTCTTAGAATCTTTCCATTCCACGATGTCTCTGACTTGCTCAACTTCCTTGGTGATGGAACCTCGTTTTACAAATGTATATCGCTTAATACCAATCGTATTGAACCACTCCTCCCACGTGTTCATGATGTGATCCCATTCCAAATCCGCTTCGCGAGGGGCTGCCTCCAGCAAAACAATTTCAAGATCAGGGAACTCGTTTTTCACTAACCATAGCTTGTTCTGATGCCCGACTATCGGGTACCCATCCGTGAGAATAAAAAGGTAATTTTTTGTCAGACTATCACGTGAGTAATCATTCTTTAAGTCTTCGTGAAAATATTTCCAGATGTCTGCGCCATTATAATCGGTAGGTCGTCTGCTGAATACCGCGCGTCTGTAAAGCGTATCCAGGTTAGCAAAGAATTTTGTTCTGCGCTGATCCTCCTGCGCTTTGCGGGCTACATTATTCAGGTTTTGCATATTAATGTAAAGGCGATCTTCAAATACATCGCGCTTTACACGAGAGCCCGCTTGCGGAGCGATAACCACTTTTATTTCATCGCGAGACTTGATGTATAAATCCTTCCTCACTTTTTCTTCAAAAAGTCCATAGAGACTTTTAATAATCTGTTTATCGCGCTCAGGTTGATTTTGCTGTACAATTAACCGATCAGAGAGATCAAGCAGAACTATAAAGTTGTGCTTGATGCGCGGCACATTTTTTTTCTCGGGTGATGGAAGCTTGCATGATCCCAAAGCGAAAACCATCATCAGCAGACCGACTGACTGCCAAAGACCGCGTTGTAAACTGCTTGGAGTTGCCATTTTATAAAAGATTTAAAAAGCGCTTTGCCACCACACGCACCACACCACTTTTGATGTTATTCTTTACTTCGAAATCCTTTTTCAATGCAAGGCACTTTTCTTTCACTTCCTTCATATTGGCCGGTGCGAGGTAAGCAATCCATCCAGAAGAAAACTGGTCAATGTATTTTTTCAGGTTGCCATACATCAGTGTGCCGGCATCCTCGCGGTAGTCGGCTATT
>WNFL01001574.1_pt1 | contig 17230 bp, 20 predicted proteins | sample 5400361 | NCBI WGS metagenome assembly WNFL01 (sample SAMN13153351, study PRJNA577476) | soil metagenome | isolation source: 40 cm soil on Douglas fir-dominated hillslope | place: USA:California | collected 2013-09-17 | reverse complement strand
GAAGGTCGCAAAGAAAGACGCTTAACCCTTCCAAACGTACTTACCGCAGGAGCACGGAATCGTTTCCGTTGGATTTTTCTTTTGCATCGGTTGCCGACAAACTGGACAACTTCTACGCCACATATTGATGGGCCTCGTGCTTCCGCTCAGCTACGCAAGTGGATAAATCACATTCACCGATAATTGCGTAGAATTCTTCTCTCTTCTGAAGTGCCGTGAAGAGTGCTAGGGTTTTGCCGTAAGCTGCTATTGCCCCAGTCAGATTGTGAAACGTTGGGGAGTCTTTGGCGGCTTCGCGTCTCTTGATGTGCGCATCCGCTGAAAGTTCGAGGATTCGTTCTATTCCTGTATCTGTAAGACCCGAGCTAGATTTTCTCATGGACCGGGCCTCCTTAATTGGCAACCATACAGGACGAGCTAAATCCGACAATCGAGCGAACCCTGGGGTTAGCTGGCGGGCATTACTTAGGGTAAGTACCCTATTCAACTTTTGCGGTCCTGTCTTTTCTCAAGAGCTGCGCCGTCCAAAGGCTTTACAAAAGCCTCCCATTCCGCTTCGGAACAGACTTCTGTAGCTGTGGCTATGATCTCCTGTTCGCCGTCTTCGTCGCCGCAGCGTCTTCAACCTTCGCAGTTTGGCTTGAAAGGTATGACGGTTCTCCATCACACGAACCGGGCACGGCACTTCCGATTGGAACCTTGACTTTCCANNGACAATGCCAGTCACATCTCCTGTCCATCCGCAGTGGCAATGAGGATTGAACCAGTGCGCGTCAGCATCCTCTAAACTCTTCTTCGTGCTTGCGCACGCCGACGCCATCGGTCTCCCGCATTGTGGGCAATCGAAGAGGAGCACGTGTGCAAATTGTTCGGCTATGTCTAGCATGTAGCCCCTTTTACCCAAGATTTTCCCCGCCCACTCCGCTTATGCCGCCGCAACAGTTTGGCGGCTCTCAGCATCGGAACCATGCTGTTTCACCATTTTGTTGTAAACGCCCATCAACAAAAATGGCGCGGCCCACTGTCCCACGAACAGAGAAGCATGTTTCTTACCTGCCATTCTCAGTATCGCAGCAGCCGCCATCGAGCCTAGCGCCGCTCCCAAGTAAGCCGAAGATGGAATTTGCGATGTCCGGGATTCAATCGCCCCAGTGACGCTGTCCTCACTCGCTCCAGCTACCTTGTTCTCGTTGTTCATATATTCCCCTGACTTGTGAAATTGTTCTCGGTCAAACCAAATCGAGTGAATTGACTCTGACGCAAGGAACTGCAACGGTCGATAGGCGCTTTGCCTCACCGGATTCTCGGACATGCTGTAGCTAGGTGTAGAAGGTGGCAGAAACACGTAGGACATCCGACGATTTACTTAACCTTGTATTTCGGATTCGGCTCGTCTTTGCGCCGGGCGGTTACGACAAGCGCAATTCCGGCGACAAGCGAGCCTGCACCAACGATTCCCGGCAATGAACTGATTACGCTTTCCTCTTTCGCTATTGCTTGTGCAGAGTCGCTTTTAGGCTGCGCCGCATACCGCACAAACTGAAGGACACACAAAGCGATCCCGATAACTATTAGGCCGACACCGTAGATTCGACCGAATTGCATTTTGACAATCCGGGTGGAAGCGGAGCGCAATCTTAGAATGCGCCCCGCCTTTGTTGAGCCTTTAGACAGCCTTGACCTTGACGCCCCGCGATTCAAATCTCTCGGCGGATTCACTCTTACGAGGACGAAGCCCGGCCAAACCAGCAAGTCCCAACAATCCAATCCAGCTCCAATTGTGGCGGGGTTCATCGTTGTAGCGTGTCGCTGTATTGTCAGTGTCCCTTGCTGGTGGTGCGCTTTGCGCGAAAGCCAAGGTTGAACTAAAAATCACCAATGCAGTTGTTGCAAAAAACTTTTTCATAAAACTCCTTCTGATAAGCATCTTGAGGCTTGGGGACTCCGACGCGCCATACCAGAAAGCCGGGGGATTGGATTTGATGTGTGGTAGACACGCGTACGCATCAGGCCACCAATGTAAGGAGAAGCACGAAGAGTTCGGCTGGCAAGGCGAGATACGCGGCTAGGGAATTTAGCTGGAGGCGCACCAAGAAATGGGTGGAACGGTTCGGGCTAGCCTCTCCCGATTTTTTGGGCCATGTGCAGCAAGAGTTTTTGGTCGTCAGGTTCCATTTTCGCAAGTAGCCTGCGCAACTTGGAAAGATAATCGGCTTCTTTTCCTTTGCCGCCCCACTCCTCGCTGCCCGTCGGAGGTGTCAGCTTGCGAATCGATGCTCCTACTTCGCCGTCATGAAACAAGCGGTACATTGGCACTTCTAAGGCTCGCGCCATCTTTTCGAGGGTCTCGACGGAGGGAACCGTATGGCCGTTCTCGACCCGAGAGATATAGCAACGCAGCAGCCCACAACGTTTTTCAATGTCGCCCTGCGAGAGTTGTTTTGATTCGCGCAATTCTTTCAAACGATTCCCAATCAACATGATGGCCTCCTGGGAGCAATGTTACCTCAGAATCGCAGCCGCTCCATTCGCTGCGTGTCCACTTGTCCGAATCGATGAAATCCGAACACGCCACGGACACCGTTGGAGAAGGCGGAAATAATAACAAAAGCCACGACCAGGCTCGCTATCGGAGCGAAGCCATTCTTTATTCGTATTGCTAGTTCTACGACGTACAGCAACAGGCCGACTACCGCCCACGGTCGGGACATCCTGTAAGTCCGCCAAGCGACTACGCCGAATAACCCTGCATCTACGAGACCCAAGCCATCGATTCCTAAAACTGAGTGTTTAAGAACGATGCTTAGAGTCGCCGCGAGACCTGTTACCGCTGCGACGAAAAGACTGGCACCGACACCTTGCATGGCAGCGTCGTTCGCCGATTTGGTATCTGTAATTGTTGCCCAGTAGGACATAGTTCCTCCTAGCTAGGGGACCCTGTACGGCTTGATTATGAAAATTTGCTGCGTTAAGTCGCAGATTATATACAATTACGTGCCGAACTATATTCGTTTGTTAGGGTCTGTGGTGAATGGCATCTCGTTCGGATCAAGGCATGCGTGTTAAGAGTAGAATTCCGCCCACACAGCTAAGATACGTGAAGTCAACCTCCTGCAAGAAGCGCATTCAGACGATGAACCAATTCCTGCATCACCTGACAGAAGACGCGATGCCTGTGTTGATTGAGAAGCTGGCAGAGGCGAAGACGGAATGACGAGGGTTTGTCGCCACCTGACAAAGCTCCCGGAGAGCTATACAAAATCCGTCCGTGACGGATTCCGTGTCTCCGATTGATTTTTATTGTGTACTGGCGCATTGTTTTGTGCGCCGTAGCCGGGAGGCAAAATGGAATCCACCGTGAGATCGCCACAGGCCGGAGAATATGGTTATCGTTCTTGCGAAAATGAAAAGCGGAAGGTTTACGGAACTTAGCGGTTGTATAGAACAGGTTTCGGAGGACTATGCGTATTTCGGTCTCGATAGCATTTATCTTGTCAAGAACCTAGCAGATGATGACGGCAGTCCACTTGAGGGAAAGATGTGGCCGAAGGACGCCACTAAGCTGCTGAGACTTGGCGTCCCTCTCGATGAACTAAAGCCGTTTGATGGAAGTCCGGTTGATAAGGATGACCCATGTTGGGAAGTGAGAGTTTGAAATTGCATCCGACATTCGTTTGTCTGCCGCACAGCGGCGCTTTTATCTTGGCCGTGAGATCGCGTTGACAAAGCAGGCGAATGCCGACTTGGAGAGCCGGAGCCGGACGCAAATTCGGTGAAGAGTATCTAGCTGCACTGAAAGAACTTGCTGCAAAAGAAGGCTTGAACATCGGTTAAGCAAGGAAAAGGATAGCGGGGAAGGAATATATGGCGTGTTGATGGTAATTCTTGGAGCAGGCGCATCATACGACTCAGCCCCCTCATTTCCCGTGCATTTTAAGAACACGAGGGCTAGGCCACCGCTTGCGGACCAGCTATTTGATGATGAAAGGACGATCTTCAGAAGCATCATTACGAAATATCCGCAGTGCCATCCCATAGTTCCGAATCTTCGAACTCGACATGGTAAAAGTCTGGAAGATGTTCTCCAGAATTTTCAAGCAGAAGCTGATAGTTATCCTGCCCGAGTTTCTCAACTGCTGGCGGTTCGCTACTACATTAGGGAAGCTGTAGCAATCCTTGGCTTTCCGAAGTTGACGGCATTACGAATCATGTAAGTCTAGTGGACCAAATACAGCATTGGCAGAAGCCGGACGAAGCTGTCTTGTTTGTTACCTTCAACTATGACGAGTTATTGGAACACGCTCTGCTTCCATTTCAGTTTCATACGATCAAATTGGATGGGTACATAACTAAACATGATCGCTTTAAGCTGTTCAAGCTGCATGGTTCGATCAACTGGATTCGCTATCTAAAAAATAGTGACGATACTTCCTATCGAGGTAACGATATCTCATATGGACCCGACGAAATTATCGGTTTGGGACCGGAGATCGCTTTCGACGAAGGTTTTGAGATCGCCTCGAAAACGAAGGCTGACGCTGGCAGATTGTTTGTCCCGGCAATCGCTATACCTCTTACTCGCAAGACCACTTTCGAGTGCCCGGCGTCACACATTCAGTGGCTCGAATCGATGCTGCCAAAAGTCACGAAAATACTCGTTATTGGCTGGCGAGCATCGGAGGAGCACTTTATGAAAATGCTGAAGCAGCAACTTAAGGAACTACAGGCATTGACGGTTGTATCGGCAAGCGATGCCGAAGACACAATGCGGCGGCTTCAGGAAGAACTCAGGCCGATTACGGCAGGAACAAAATGGGAATGGAGCAGCGACGGTTTTTCAGATTTCATCACAAAACAAAAGGGCAAAGCATTTTTCTGCCTGTGACCGGGGTAGGACGGTCGTACGAGTTTCCCGCTGCTTCGTTGGAATTTCACTAGAGCAGGCTCCGTAGAAACCGCACGATTTCAGCCAACGCGAACACAAACCAGAAGGCTGCGGGAAAAGCGGCACAAATAGGACACTCGTCGTATTTTCAGCCCACCAAATCAACTTTAAGCTGTCCGCAAGAAACACTGACAAGGTTGTCCGAAAAACATAGGGCGGTGTTATAATCCTGCCCAGAGTTTTGCGGTCTGTTTCGGTCTCAGCAATCACCGAACGACCGTTGGAGTGGAGGTAATCGCGCAGTGAGGTCGCCGGAATAGACCTGAGCGCGATGCAGAGTAAGAAATTTTAGAGCAAGGGCGTATTTTTCCAGCCTGCGGTCCATTTTTCCGGCAAATGGACCTGCGGGCGGAAGGGTTTCGGGAATGCGCTCTGTGTTCTGGGATTGCCTGAAGGCTATTCTCATTCCGCTATGTAGCGGCCTCGGCTTCATCCTATCGAATCAATTAAAAAAGTGGGCTGCGAACCGGCGACGGCGCAAGCGAAAATCTCGCAGCCGTGCAGATGCTCGCACAAAACTAGATTCTGCACAGCGGAGTATTGCTAGCCGCGATAAGTCCTCTGCGGAACGGCCTTCCTTTTCCATCTTCCAGATAACGAACTTTCCTCTGTGTTGCTGTTGGTCCAATCTGACGCCGCCGTAGCTTCTTCGTATGACTTCAACCAGTTGTTTCCTGCCAGATGAACGCGCACTGTCTCTGAGCATTCCGCCGTTCCAGCAAAAGGCCACGGCACCAGTGAGTAGGTCAACCAGTTGCAGCAGATTGCTGTCTTCCTCATTAGCGGTAACTAAATCACAGTGCCGCTGAAGATAGGTCTTCCCAGTTTTCTTCCGATATCTGCCTTCAACACTGAGCTTCAAACGATTGCTGTCCTGTCCCTCACGAAACGAATAATTATCTATAGTGATGTCGTAAAAATATCCCGGCCATTTAACCATGATGCCGTCAGTCAAAAAGACGGTGTAAAATTTCAAATATCCAGTAAGCTCGTCACCGAGACACACCGTTTTGTCATCCAGCCGATATTTGGTCCTATCCACTACCATGCATTTGAATTTCATGTCGCGGATTGAAGCCAAATCTCTGATGAGGGACTTATAGCCTTCCAGTTTGTTCTGTTGCTGTGGCGTTGGGACTTTTCCCCATTTGACTCTTCCAAATAGGCCGTATTGCGCTTTCAGGTTAGTGAACCGTGTTTCAAGTGAAGATATCTCAGCAGTGCGGTCGCTGCTAGATTCCACGCGGAAGTACAAGGCACCAAGAACAAAGAACCGCTCTTTCTGTGAGGACTCGTCACAAAACATCATGCTTGTAACTTTGGCGGGACAACGAGGCAGTGTCAGAGCGCTAGTTTGTCTTGTGGCACCCTGTTCCGGTTGCGTGAATGAATGGGCGTCAGCGGCTTCGTACTCCATGCGTTCGCTCCTCGCCGGAGCATAGCACTCTGACCAGCCTAAACGCGATTCGGGTAGGTGTGATGTGAAAGCACAGCGTGACGATGACGATACAATTTGCATCGTTTTTGCATTAATCGACCGCCTAACGCAGCCTACTGCAACCTATCGCAACCAGTCTAAATCGTTGATTCTTTTAGGAAGTCGTTTGTTTGCAAGGCGTGAAATTCCCTTGAGAGGGTGACGAGTTAACCAGTTACTCTACCGGGCCAGCCTGAACAGTTTAACGTGCCCCCGTTCGTTCGGCAATCTGACCCAAGTTTCCCATGTTAATGGTGAACTCGAGACCAAGAACGGTCGGGCCAGCGAGAGTCGAACTCCATCAGGTTCTTATTACGCAGGCCTTGGAATAGATGTAAAAAACAACCCTTTGGAGCACGGTCCACCTGCTCGCGTGGTTTAGAACGTGTGGAACAAGCGGTTCCAGCGTACGCTGTTTGGATGCAGTAATGCGTTTGCGTACGCAAGAAATCGCCCGCGAATTTGACCAGGTTCCCAGGCGTCCGAGCGCGCATCCAAAGACATATAAATCATTACTGGTGTGCCGATAATATCCTCTCGCGGGACGCAACCCCAGGCCCGGCTGTCGTAAGAATTTCCTCGGTTATCACCCATCGCAAAATAACAGTTGCGCGGAACCAGGTATGGGAATTTCACGTCACTTTGTCCGGAGGGAGACCGCCCAGGCGGCTCTGGCTCCGTGGGCCCTGTCGTGTAATTTTCATCTAGTTTCTTCTCATTGATCCACACCGTGCCGTCATGGATATCGAGGCGATCACCGGGCAAGCCGATTACGCGCTTTACGAGGTCCGTTTGGTGGGGCGCGAAAGGCGGTTTAAAAATTATCATCTGCTGCCGCTTGGGATTGCGCCAAAGCGGGACATGCCAATTTGTGAACGGCACGCCGGCGTCGTAGCCGATGCGACTCATGATTAGATGATCCCCGACCAGTAGTGTCTTCTCCATCGAGCCAGACGGGATGACACGCGCTTGGCCTATCGTTCCGTTAATCAACAGAAAGACGAGTCCCACCCAGAACCAGGCAATAATCTCGCGCCGAATTTTGCTGCTGACCGGCAACTGAGATTCCGCAGTCTTCCTTTTTTCTTTAACTTTCACGGTTCGCCTTGTACGCGGGATTTTAGCATATCACCGGAAACGCGAGGTTTAGGTAGCACGGATGCTCCGCCGGCTAAGGGCACGTTAGCTCCTACCCTCTGCCAACTCCGCCACGGCCCTATGCGCCTGATCAATCGCCACATTGGTGTACGCGTCAGCGCCCGCATCGGAATTGGCGATGGCGATGCTTCCGAACCGCTTCCGTCCGATGACCCACGGCTTCTCTTCCTCTTTCCAGTCCGGATCAAACAGGGCATTGGGCGTGAATGCATATCCGTGTGCCCAGCGATTCACGGTGATCCCTTCAATGTCGCGAGCGGCGTCAAATCCACCTCCACGCAGCATGCGCGCCAACTGATCGCGGATGTTGCGCTCGAACGTCGTGAATGGCGTCTGCATCAATTCCATGCGCCCCGCGCGATGCTGATCCCGCGGCCGAAGCCCCGGCCGGCACGGCGTGCGCAGCATAAACAGCACCATCGGCTCTTCAGGATTGCTCGGAAACCGGTATTGCCCGAGGCTGACCGGAAAATCGAGCGCAATGTAGGTGTGATAGCCGGCAGGCGCAACGACCTGATGCACTCCAAGTTTGTGGAACGAGGTCCAATTGCGCAGCGCCACATGTGTGTATACGAGCGGCGCCTTCACCAGGTAAGCCAGCGCCTCTTTCTGCTTCTCCGGCAGCTCCGGACACAGATACGGAATCATCCCGTTGTAGCACGCGAGCACGCACTTCTTCGCCTGGACGGTCGCCAGGTTCCCACCGCGCACGTATGCGACCTCCACTTCCTTTTCGGCCTTCGCGCCTCTCTCGTGCTGCACGTGTACCACGGTGCTGTTCAGCCGAATTCGCAGAGCCGAGTCCGCCTTGTCGAGCTTGCTATAATCCGCGCGCGCCGTGACCACGTCATCCATGGTTTCGCCGGGGACAGCGCCGGGAATCAAAGCGCGAACTAATAAGCGAGCGACTGTCGCATTGCCGTCCGGAAAATGAAAAATGTACGGCTCCTCTTTCTCGTGTTCTGGAAATTCCAGCCCATCAAAGCCCGGATATGTGAACGACCGATAGTCGTCTCCGGCCTCGTAGCAAGCCCGCGCCGAAACCGCATCGATGCCCAAGCAAAACAAATCGTGCGTAAACGTCTGAAAAAAGGACAGTGCCTCGGGAGCCAGCTTGCAATACTTCAGCAAATATTCCGCGTAGCTGATTTTCCCCAGCTTCGCCAGCTTCTCTTCTTTCGAAAGGCCTGGAAGATAATCGACTCTTTCGGTGTAAACGCGCGCGATATCGCGCCGCACTGTATCGGAAAGTGGCGCCTGCGCCAAAAATTCCGGCCACGGCGTGACATTCATTCCGGTAACGAGCCGATCCACACCAAACGTCTCTTTGTCAAAAAAGGCCGCCGTCCCTAACTTATCGTACAGCTTCTGGTCATATGCTTTGTAGAATCGCTCGGTTTGGATGCCAAGTTCCGCCAGCAGATCGTTCGCAACATCGCTGTAGTTCCCCGGGCTCTCAATCGATTGCGTACCGCCATAGCTCAACAGCGTGCGCCCGCCGGCCTGAAATTCGTTGCGCTTCGCGTGCCCGCCAAAATCGTCGTGATTGTCCAAAATCAAAATCCGCGCATTCTTTCCCGCTCTCTTGCGGTAAAAATATGCCGCCGCCAGCCCGCTAATCCCTCCGCCAACAACAACCAAATCGTATGTTTCTCCGCTCCTGGCCGCCGCTCCGAGAGAATCCCAGCGCTTTCCATCGCGAAGCTGATGCGCATACGTGAATGTACCGTCGTGATTGCCGCGCATCCCGGTCAACGCCGGAGGATAGTAGCCCGCCGCTTTTTCCGGAGCCGTTTCCTCCGCAACGAGAGTGGCAAGAAGCGGATCAGCGGCCAGCAACCCGCCGGCTCCGACCGCCACGCCGTTCAGAAAATCCCGTCGCGTGATGGCGCAATGCATGCCCAACTCTTGGTTTCTCTTGTTCTCACTCATGCAAAGAACCCTCTTGCCCTGGGCTCAACTCATTTTCGCGTCCGCAAAAACTACTGCGTATGCGAACGGATGAGAGTAACATCCGTGCACCACAAAGCACACGGAGGATCGGATGCCAATCGCCATTCCAAGTTGCCTACGCTGGCTCGCTGTTCCCGTGCTCGCAACCGTTGCCGCCCTCGCGTTCCCAGTTTCAAGCGACCTGCAAGCGCAACCCAACTCGTCGCAGCAGCAAGCCGTCAGCGATAAGCCGTACGTCATCGAGTACTACTACAAAGCCAAATGGGGCCACGCGGAAGAATTTATCGCCCTTTTCAAAAAGAACCACTACCCCGTACTCAAAAAAGAGATCGAGCTGGGCCGCATCCTCAAAGTCTTCGCTCAAGTTCCCCGCTACCACGCCACGGAAGACGGCCGCTGGGATTTTCGCACCACCATCGTCTTCAAAAACGCACAAATAGCCAACGACAACTTCGACTCCGCGCCGCTGCTAAAGCAGCTCTTCCCCGAGCAGGACTCCTACAAAAAAGAAGAGCAGCGCCGCTTCGAAATCCTCGACGCGCACTGGGACGTACCCATCAAGGACTTCGACCTCGACGCCCGCTAATCCACGTAAGGGCGTGTGCGTAGAAGCCAGACGTCGAAATCGAGCCTCATCACGAGTCCCTTAATAGGGAGGGTCGCCTGGGTCGACTATGCGGATGATCCCTAAAGATACAAGGCAAGCGCTAAAGCTCGACGACGCGATGCCGATCCCTTCCGCAATCGGCGGTGTTGACCTCGCGCAAGCTGCAACGCGCCGCATGGCCCGCCGCCTACTCCCGTTTCTCTTCGTGCTGTACATCATCGCTTTCCTTGACCGCATGAACGTGAGCGCCGCAGCGCTGCAGATGCCTGGGGACTTGGGATTCAGCGACCGCGCCATCGGTCTCGGCGCGGGCATTTTTTTCCTTGGCTACGTCTTATTGGAAATTCCTGGCGCGCTGATTGCCGAACGCCGCAGCGCTCGCCTCTGGATCGCTCGCATCATGATCTCGTGGGGAATTTTGACCGTGCTGATGGCTTTCATTCACACGGTTCGGGAATTTTACATCGTGCGCTTCCTGGTGGGTGCTGCCGAAGCCGGCTTCTTTCCGGCGGTGGTTGTTTATTTGACGCATTGGTTTCGCGCTGCGGACCGCGCGAAGGCCGTGGCAGGCTTTTACGCGGCCATGCCGCTTTCTTATGTCATCGGCTCACCGCTCGCCGGCTTGCTGCTTGGCCTGTCCTGGCTCGGCCTGAGAGGCTGGCGCTGGCTTTTCATTCTTGAAGGAATTCCCGCAGTCATATTCGGCTTGATCACTCTGGTTTACTTGACGGATTGGCCGCGGCAAGCGAAGTGGCTCCCCTCCGAGGAACGCGAGTGGGTCATTGCGCAACTTGATCGCGAGAAAAAAGCCAAGCAGGAAGTTCGCTCCTACAGCATTTGGCAAGCCTTGCGCCACCGCGACGTTATTCTGCTCACCGCCTGCTATTTCTTCGCGCTGACGGGAAATTACGGAATCGCGTTTTGGCTTCCCACCATGCTGAAGCGCTTGTCCGGACAGAGCGATCTGAAAGTGACGTTGTTTGCCTCTCTGCCTTACTTGGCAGGTTTTTTGACCCAGCAGGTTAACGGGTGGCATTCCGATCGAACCAGGGAGCGCCGCTGGCACGCCACTGTTCCCGTACTGCTCAGCGGACTAGGGCTTCTTTTCGCCATCGCCTCTGGATCACATGTGGCTCTCTCGATCATTTTCTTCACCATGGTCGGTGCTGCGTATTATGCGTTCCATCCCGCGTTCTGGGCTGTGCCGACGGAGTTTCTGAGCGAGTCTGCGGCAGCGGCGTCGATCGGCTTGATCAATTCCGTGGGCAACCTCGGCGGATTCTTGGGCCCGCTGATCATGGGTTACCTCGTCTCGCGTACGCGGTCCTTTACGGCGGGTCTTTGGTACTTGGTTGGCAGCTTTTTCGTCTCGGCATTTCTGATGCTTGCGGTTGGCGCGGGGCGGCGGCAGCCCTCGGCTGCTTCCTCAGAGAAGTTGGGCTAAGGCGAAGCGGCAATGAAAAAACTTTCGATTCTCGTTTTGTCCGCTCTTGATGAGCCGCAGCTCTCGATGCTCGACGAGTTGCGCGAAACCGCGAATATCGTGATTGGAAACTCCCCGAATGCCTTCGATAAGGCCCCCGCCGGCGCCGAAGTCATTTTCAACTGGTCCGGTTCGCTCTCTCTGATCCGCGAAGTGTTCTTGATGTCACACGCGGCGCGATGGGTCCATTCTCGCTCGGCCGGTCTGGAGCGGACGCTCTTCCCCGAACTCATCGCAAGCGACGTCACGATGACAAACGGGAGCGGCGTCTTCAGCCCGTCGCTCGGAGAGTTTGCTCTCGCCGCGATCCTCTACTTCGCCAAGGATTTTCGCCGTATGATTCGCAACCAAATGGCGGGCGTATGGGAGCAATTTGATGTGCTGCCCATTGCGGGTCAAACGGTCGGTATTGTCGGGTACGGTGATATCGGCCGCGCTGTTGCTACCAGAGTCCGGGCGCTGGGAATGAACGTCCTCGCGGTCAAGCGGCATGTCTCGCAAAAGAATCCTGACCCGCTTGTGGAGCAAGTCTACAGCCCGGATCACCTCATAGAAATGCTACCGCGCTGTGATTACCTCGTCGTGGCGGCGCCGCTGAACGCCGAGACGCGCGGACTGATCGGCAAAGCGGAGTTCGCAGCCATGAAGCCAAGCGCCGTGATCGTTAACGTCGGCCGAGGCCCTGTGATTGACGAACCCGCAATGATCAAAGCGCTCTCAGAACACAAGATCAAAGGAGCTGCGCTAGACGTCTTTGCGGAAGAGCCGCTGCCCCAGGGACATCCTTTCTACAAGCTGGAAAACGTCCTGCTCTGTCCGCATTGCGCGGACCACACGCCCGACTGGCTGGACAACGCCATGCGTTTCTTCATTGCTCAATTTGAAAGATTCCGCCGTGGAGAGCCGCTGCTAAACGTGGTCGATAAAAAATTGGGCTACTGACCGTTGTCGGCTGCCGCATCCGCGTTTCCTACCGCCGTAACGCTGCGACTACTTCGCTGAAAAGCGAAACACAGTCTCCGAGTGAAAAACCGCATTCGGTTTCAGGACTGTGCTCGGGAAATTCGGGTGATTCGGAGAATCCGGAAAGTGCTGCGTTTCCAGGCAAAAAGCCCCTCGCTGCACGTAAGCCTTGTTCCCTATGCCTTTAACCGTACCATCCAGAAAATTCCCGGTGTAGAACTGCACTCCGGGCTCAGTCGTTAGCACCTCAAGCTTCCGGCCGCTCTTCGGATCATAGGCCTCCGCGGCGATCGTCAAACCATTCCCGCTCCCGGAGCGCGCCAGCACCCAGTTATGGTCGTAGCCTTTCCCAAACACAAGCTGCTCGTAGTTCTCGTTAATGCGTTTCCCAATCGCTGTAGCGCTCGTGAAATCCAGCGGCGTCCCTGCCACGTCGCGCAACTCACCCGTGGGAATCAATGTCTTGTCCACCGGCGTGAACTGCTTCGCATGCAGCGTCAGCACGTGATCCAGAATGTCGCCGCTGCCCTCGCCCGCAAGATTGAAATACGAATGGTTGGTCAGATTCAGCACCGTATCCTTGTCCGTGGTCGCGGTGTAGTCGATCTTCAGTTCGTTACGCTCCGCAGGCAGCGTGAACACCACCTTGGCCGAAAGATTTCCGGGAAATCCTTCCTCTCCATCCGCGCTCAAATACGACAACTCCAGCGATTCGCCGTCCTTGGAAGCAATCTCTCGTGCCTTCCAGACCTTCTTGTTAAATCCCACAATTCCGCCGTGCAGCGTGTTGTTGCCGTCATTCTTCGGGAGCGTGTAAGTCTTCCCGTCAAGCGAAAACTGCCCGCCCGCAATGCGATTTCCGTACCTTCCAACGGTCGCGCCGAAATAAGCCTTCCCATTCTCATAGCCTTCCAGTGTGTCGAAACCCAGCACAACGTCCGCCGCCTTCCCCGCTCGGTCGGGAACCCGCAGCGCGACCACCGTGGCGCCAAAATTCGTGATCGAAACCTCCATGCCCTTCTTGTTCGTAAGCGAATAAAGATCAATCTGCTCCCCGCCAGCGGTCTTCCCAAAGGATTGTTTTCGAATGGTTCCTCGCATTCCTTGCGAACGCAGCGAGTCGGCCAGCGACAATTCGCCGATCAATAATAAAGCACACAGCAAAGTGCGCGCATTCTGTTTCGCGATCATCATCCTCTCCTGTGCCTAACTCTGCCAAATTGCAGCCTGGAATCGCTTACTGCGTATACTATCAACCAGTCGTCCTTGCAAGGACGTTCCGATTCCAATTTTCGCCGCTATGGCGCGGCGAACATGGCCGCCACGTGATCGATTTGCCGCAACTCTTTAACGCCGCCACGTATTTCGTGGATCGCAATGTTCTCGAGGGCCGCGCGCACAACGTCGCCATCGAGTGCGGAGACGAGCGTGTCACCTACCAGCAGCTCTTCGAGCGCACCAACCGCGCCGGCAACGCCCTTCGCAATCTCGGCGTTCGCTCGGAAGAGCGCGTGCTCCTCTTGCTTCTCGACTCTCCAGAATTCCTCTACTCCTTCTTCGGCGCCATCAAAATCGGCGCGGTCGCCGTTCCCGTCAACACCCAAGCCAAACCTCACGACTGCGAATATATTCTCAATGACTCCCGCGCCCGCGTAGCTATCGTTAGCGAAGCTCTCCTGCAGCAACTCCAAGCCATTCCGCACCAAAATCTCGGCTATCTTCGCGAAATCATCGTCGTCGGCAATGCCAACCCCGCGCACCAGCATCCTCGCCTCCGCGACCTAATGGATGCTGCCTCTCCGGACCTCACCGCCGAGCCAACATCCAAAGATGACGCCGCATTCTGGCTTTACTCCTCGGGTTCCACAGGCGTTCCCAAGGGCTGCGTGCACCTTCATCACGACATGGTCGTCAGCTCGCACCACTACGCTCACGCCATCCTCAAAATCACCGAACGCGACCGCTGCTTTAGTGTCGCCCGCCTCTTTTTCGCCTACGGTCTCGGCAACGCCGGCTACTTCCCTCTTTCCTGTGGCGCAACCACGATTCTCTCCCCCTGTCGCCCCACGCCCGCCAGCATTTACGCCGATATCGAGCGCTATCGCCCCACTCTCTTTTTCTCCGTGCCCACCAACTACGCCGCGCTCCTCGATTACCATCGTCCCGGCGGCCCCGACTTCGATCTATCCAGCATCCGCCACGCTATTTCCGCAGGCGAAACGCTTCCTGCGCCTCTTTTCGAACGTTTCCGTCAGCGCTTCCACATCGAAATCCTCGACGCCCTCGGCTCCACCGAAAGCCTGCACATGGTCATCTCCAACCGCCCCGGCGAAATAAAGCCCGGCTCCAGCGGCAAAATTCTTCCCGGCTTCGAAGCAAAAATCACCGACGAATCCGGCCGCCTCGCCGCCGCGAACGAGATCGGCGACCTTTGGGTTAAGTGCGATTCCCTCTGCGCCGGCTATTGGAATCAACACGAAAAAACAAAAAACACCTTCGTCGGCCACTGGTTCCGCACCGGCGATAAATACCTTCAGGATGAAGATGGATTTTTCTGGCACGCCGGCCGCGCCGACGATCTCTTCAAGGTCCAGGGCCTCTGGCTCAGCCCGGCAGAAGTCGAGAGCACGCTCATCGCCCACCCCGCCGTGCTCGAAGCGGCCGTGATTGCGCGCGACGATGAAGCCGGCCTCGCCAAGCCGGCCGCATACGTCGTGTTGAAACAGGAATTTGCGCCCAACGAGAAGCTAGCCCGCGAACTACAAGACTTTGTCGCGGAGCGCGTCGGCGGTTACAAGCGCCCGCGCTGGATTGATTTCCTGCCGGAACTTCCCAAGACCGCCACCGGAAAACTCCAGCGTTTCAAGCTACGCGAACGCCACGTTGTACAAACCTCGAACGATGGCGCATCCAAGGCGGACGCGTAACGATTTTCCTTCTCTGCGCTCTCTGTGGTTAATTCCTCGCTGCGTATTTCTTTGTCTCGCGCGTCCGCGAATTAAATATTCCAAAACTCCCATCCGGCAACGCCGTAACCTTCAAATAGTTCCCAGCATCCGGCCCCTGCAAATTCGCCACGAAAGGCGCCGCCACATTGTGCGCGTCCCCGCCCTCTTCCGAAAAATGCAACTGCCAAAGATCCTCCAGCCCCGGCGACTTCTCAATAACTTCCCACGCCACGGGCGATCCGCCCTTCTTCGCCCCGTTGTCCATGATCGCCACGCGCGGCGCGATCGCATGCACCAGCGGAGCGGTTCCGCTCGACTCACTTCCGTGATGCGACGCAATATAAATGTCCACCGCTCCAATCTTGTTCATCGGGCACATCAACTCCAACTCTTTGTCCCCCGTCAAATCGCCCAAATCCAAAATCCGCAACTTCCCAAACGTAATCAAGGTCCCCAGCGAACGCGGATTCTCCGTGGTATCCACCGGCGGCTTCGCGGCATTCGCGCAATTCGTATTTTCCTTCCCGCCTCCCGGCAACGGCCTCTCAATCAACTGGCCGTCCGCGGTCACCACCCGCACCTGCATTCCCGTTACCGGAAGCACCTCTCCAGGTTTCGCCGTAATGTGCTTGTATTTCCCGCTCGACAGCAATTGCTGATACGCGGCGAAAACTCGGCTGGCTCCCGGGTCGCTCGTCTCCCGATTTTCCCCGTGATCGATAAACGTCCCCACCGGAATCTTCGCCGCAAGCTGCGGGGCCCCGCCGACATGGTCATCGTGATAGTGCGTAATCAGCACAAAATCAATCTTGCTGATCTTCGCGTCTTTCGCCGCCGCGACAATCCGATCTGCGTCCCGCCCACTATTCCCAGGCCATCCCGTGTCGATGAGCAGCGACTTCCCCTCCGGCGTGACAAACAGCGTCGCCTGCCCGCCCTCCACGTCTACAAAATAAATCTGCAGCGCTTTGTGCGCCTCCGGAACCCGTGCCCCGCCTACAAATAATTCCGGTGCCAAACTCAACGCCGCCGCAAACATTCCCCTCGCTAAGAATCCTCGCAAATTCACCTCCCGCGTCGCGTTTTGCTGCGCGAAGTCGCTTTTTCTGCCTGCTTCGAACTAGAACTCGTCTGCGACTGCTGTACCAGCGCTCGTGTCGCCCCCGTGGAAATCCCCCCGTCCACCAGCAGCGTCTGCCCCGTCACATACCCGCTCGCTTCCGCCGCCAAAAAAACCACTGCCGCGTCCAGATCCTCCGGCCGGCCCGGCCGTTTCACGGGGATCCGGTCGCAAAGATATTCCACCCACTCTTTATTTTCGTAGAGCGCTTTGTTCTGTTCCGTGCGAAACCATCCTGGCGCCAGGCAATTTACCGTCACGCCGTGCTTGCCCCAGTCGTCCGCCAAACTCATCGTCAACTGCCGAATCCCGCCGCGGCTAGCTCCATACGGCCCCAATCCCGCATACCCGGCCACGCTAGTCACCGAGCCTATATTAATGATCCGCCCGTATCCGCGCGCAATCATCCGCCGCGCCACCGCTTGTGCCACAAAAAAGCTTCCGCGCAGATTCGTGTCCAAAATCAAATTCCAATCGTCCCAAGTCACATCCAGCGCCGGCTTCCGAACATTGCAACCCGCATTGTTCACCAGCACATCCAGATGCCCAAACGCTTTCTCTGCCTCCGCCGCCATC
>WNFL01145913.1_pt10 | contig 17232 bp, 18 predicted proteins | sample 5400361 | NCBI WGS metagenome assembly WNFL01 (sample SAMN13153351, study PRJNA577476) | soil metagenome | isolation source: 40 cm soil on Douglas fir-dominated hillslope | place: USA:California | collected 2013-09-17 | reverse complement strand
CCCCATTTTTCCTGGATCAGGGTGAAAATTGACTGGCCCTCCTCCAGGTCCCTGGGGGTTAACTGCGTCAGCACCGCCGCCACCGGGTCTTGCCCATCGACCGTGCAGTACACGCCGTCCAGGCCGCTTTTGTCGATCACGGGACGATCGACCAGCGTGGAAATCATCTCCGTGATGCGTTCCCAGGACCGCATCAGTGCGAGTTCGTCGGCTGATAAGGCGCGCCCTGCGGCTCCGCCCCCACCCGCGCTTTTGCCGCCGCTACCTCGACCACCGCCGCCGTCTTTGCTGCCGCCCGCGCCGCTGGCCATCTCGGGCCGGAGACTCGCGGTCGGGCATGCTGCCGGAGGTTTCCCGTCTTCCACCGCGACTCGCGTCAACTTGGGCCCGTTTTTGGTGGCCACCAGCGCGTAGACCGGGAGTTCTTTTTCCTCGCGATGCAGCTTCAACTGGAACCGGTCCGCCAACAGAGTCTGTAGCATTCGTCGAACCTGGTCCTGCGTGGGAGTCCGTTCGCCTTCCACCTTGGCGGCGATATCGTAGACGTCACGCCCGGAGTCGCCCCAGGGCGGCAGACCGGAAATCTGAAATCTCTTGACGCTGTAGGCGTCCATGATCAGGTCCTTGAGGCTGGCGACTTCTTCGGTGAATCGGTTCCCGGAAATTCCGCAATTAAACGGAGGGCAGCGCAGATTCGAGCTCGCAGGTCTGCGAATGAATCCTGCAGTGCTGGGATGTTGTCGCACCGACGCCACCTCGAATGCGGGCAGCGCTTCGGTCTGTGCATTCGCGGGCCGGATCAAGAGCGACGCCATCAAGCCCAACATGCCGGCTGTCAGGAGCGGCTTCTTTCCGACGTTCAGTCTGAGCACTATGTTGCCTCGATTCGGCGAGCTTCCACTAATTGACGCGCGAGATCAGCAAAGCGTGGATATCGCAGGACGGCGATGCAGCCACAGCTACCTCTCTTGCTATCTACTGCTATCTACTGCTATCTACCGAACCCCACCGCGATCCCGACCGCCGCCATCACCAGCACCGCACCCAGCGGCGCGCTGAGCTTGCGGCCCCACGGTAGATTCTTTTCCCCAGCCATTACGATCCCCAGCAGCAGCATCCACCCGAGGCCGCCGGTGGCCACCGCGAACATCAGCAGCATCAGCGACCAGCAGCATCCCACGCAATACGCGCCGTGATGAAAGCCCAGCCGCAGTGCATCGGACGCGGCACGCCGGCCGCTCCAGTGCTGCACCAGAAACGACATCGGCGAGCGGCACTTATCCAGACACGCGTATTTCCACGGCGTGAATTGATACACGCCGGCAACCAGAAAAATCGCCGACGCCGGCACCCATGGGTGCGCTGCCAGCCAAGGATTTCCGCTCGCCCAAGTCTGCAGCGCACGACTCGCGAAATGTACCGCGACCCCGAACAGCGCCCACGCGGCGAGGTATCCGCCGATCAGCAGCGTCACCAGCGCCCCGGCGTTTCCGCGCTCCGCGACCATGCGATAGAACAGCAGCACCAGCGGCGTGCTGGTCGGAAGCATCATCGCCACGGTCATCAGCGTCCACCCGGCGACGAACGCGAGGGCAAAGGTCGCGGGCGGGATGTTCATGCGCAGCGCGTGGCTGGAATGGAGCACGTAGTGCCCCCACGGCGCAGTTTCGCCGATCCAAAGCGCCCACCAGGCTAATGCTATTAACGTCGCCAGTAGTCCGATGAGAAGACGGCGATCCTCAATGCGCGGCCAAGCCATTTTGAAATTCGCGCAGTTGGGCGCGATCTAAGCCGCGAATCGGAAGGTGCCCTGAATCGCGTTGTGACCCTGGAGATTCACATCCTTCAGTCCCAGGCTCGCGGTCTTGCGCGTGTACTGCGAAGCTTTTGCGACGTACGCAGGCGTGCCGGGAATGGTGCTGAATACGCTTTCGTTCAGCGTGGTGGGCTGGCCGGCGGGGCCAATGTAAGGCGCCATCACAGCTTCGGCCACGGTGCCGATCTTGAGCGTCCCCTTGCCTTCGACAATCTTGAACGTAATCGGCGCGCGCTCCACCGCCACCACTTTGCCGACCAGCTTGGCGAGATCGGCCACCGGGCCGCCCAACTTTCCGGTCCAGACCGAGATGAGCGCGTCCTGCTGCTGCGGGGTGGCGCGATCGTCCACAAACACCGCGACGGTCCAGTTTCCGAGCAGGATGTTGCCGGGCACGTGCGCGATCAGCGCCAGCGTCAAGCCGGCGACGTCGACGCCGTTGATAGCGCCTTTCTTAAAGTTGTAGGCAACGATGGTTTCGCAGGTGCCGTTGTCGGGGTCCTCTCCGATCCAGCACGGGCACAACACGTTACAGTCGCAGACCTCCAGCAGGTCGCCTTCCAGTTGGTACCCCATTACGGTTTCCTCCTTCGCGAAAGTATATACCAGAAACGGCCCGAATCGGCGTAACCGGCGTCTAATCCGCAAGTAGAATTCTTCGAAGGAGATGACCATGAAATTTGCTCTGGCAGTCCTGTGTCTGGCCGCGCCGACTTTTGCTGCGGATTGCGGTTGTTTCGGTAGCGATCGGGCGCGGGCTCTGCGCGCCGAAGCCCGGCAAGCTCGCCTGGAAGCAGCGCGAGTGCAACGGCTGGATCGTCTGGAAACCGCGCGGGAACGGCGCAGGGTGGACCTGCGGGTCCGCGCCGATGTTCACCGTGCCCAGATGGAAGCTCGCCGCGAGAAAGAGCAGTTTCGTCGCGACATGCTGCGTGAGCAGCGCGAGTTTCGCCGGTCGCTGATTCAGTAACGGCTTTTAGGGTGGTGTGGGGCCGGCAGTCTTTTTCTTAACCCGCAAGCGGGGCCGGCGAGCCCGCTTTCTGGCGGGCTTCTAAATCGTCGCCACCAGCTTTGCCAGTAGCGCCGTGCGATCGGCGATGCGGTTGATCAGCAGGCTCTCGTTCACCGCGTGCGCGCCCTCGCCCACGGCGCCCAGCCCGTCCAGTGTCGGCACGCCCAGCGCGGCCGTGAAGTTTCCGTCGGACCCGCCGCCGGTGGACGATTCGTCGATCGTCACGCCCATCTCAAACGCGAGCTTCTTCGCTTTTCGGAAGAGATCGCGCACGCCCGCCGATCGCTCCATGGGCGGACGATTCAGCCCGCCCGTCACTTCAATCGTGCAGCGTTTGTCGAAAGGCTTGAGCGATCCGAACTTGCTTTCCAGATACACGCGATCGCGGGCGCGGGGAGCACGGATGTCGATTTCGGCGACGCATTCGGCGGGTATGACGTTCGACCGCGTGCCGCCCCGAATCACTCCGGGACTGACCGTAATGCCGCGATCCAGCCGCGTGAACCCGGCGATGCGTTCGATCTGCCGCGACATTTCGAGAATCGCGCTGGCACCGGCCGTAAAGTCGACACCGGCGTGCGAGGCTCGGCCCCGAACGGTGATCGTATAATCGCCCACGCCTTTGCGTGCGGTTTTCAGCTTGCCTTCGAGACCCGTCCCAGGTTCCAATACCAGTACCGCGGCCGCGTTGCGCGCGCCCTCTTCGGTGAGCGGTCGTGACGATTCGCTGCCTACTTCTTCGTCAGAGTTGACTTGCAGGATGACTTTGCGAGCAACGGGAATGTCGAGATCGCGCAGGGCATGCATCGCAAAAATGAAGAACACCATGCCAGCTTTCATGTCCAGCACGCCGGGCCCCCACAAGCGGCCCTTCGCTTCGCGAAAGGGCATGCTGCGCAGCGTCCCCCGCGTCCACACCGTGTCCGAGTGGCCCAGCGCCAGAATGTGTTTCGACTCGCGCTTCTTAGGACCCGGCAGCAGAAACTCGCAGCGAAGATGTTCTCCGAACTTTCCACCGGGAAAGGTGCGGATGTTGGCGATCGAGCTCACCTGATCGGCCATCAACTCAACGAAGCGATTCACGCTGTCCCGATCGTCGCTGGGCGATTCGCATTCCACCAACTCGCGCGTCAACGCGATGATGTCTTTTTGTTTTTGGCGCGCGTAGCGCAGGAAACGGTCCATTGTTTAGATGACTCACCAGAATGATATCCTGGAGACACGATGGACCGGAAGAAACAACTCGATCAGGCCGCGGAGAAACTGGCCGACCTCCTCCACCAGCATCTCGCTGAACTTCCGCCAGCCGACCGAGAGGCCCGGTCACGAGCGTTTGACCGTGCGGTGTCTAAGCTCGGAACCCGCGCCAAATCTTCAGCGCCTCCAAAAAGCGCGGCGAGCCGGGCTCGAGTCCGGCGGCACGCATAGCCGTCACGAACTCCTGCTCAGTCGCTAGCGTCAGCAGCATTCGCATCTGATCGGTTCTTGCTTTCTTGGTGCGTTTGGATTCGGAATGGACTGGCCGTCGGCCACGACTGATATCTTCCGTCATCGCCTCTCGAAGGTCGTCTACTTTTTTCTTATCCATCCCAAGGTCAGAGCTCCCATAACATCATGCAGCAAGACGCATCGTCCAAATCATAGCGCTTGCTATAATGACCAGACCTCATGCCTGTAATGGATATTCAGGCGATCCGGGAAATTCTTCCTCACCGCTATCCGATGCTGCTGGTGGACCGCATCGAGGAATTGGAAGCCGAACGGATCGTGGGAATTAAGAACGTCACCATTAACGAGCCTTTTTTCAACGGACATTTTCCGGATTTTCCGGTGATGCCCGGCGTGCTGATCGTGGAAGCCATGGCGCAGGTGGCCGGCGTACTGGTGCTGAGCCAGATGCCCGATCGCGCCAACAAGCTGGTGCTGCTGGCGACGGTGGAGCAGGCGAAATTCCGCAAACCGGTACGCCCCGGCGATCAGCTCCGCATTGAAATGAAGGTCGGCAAGCGCAAGGCGACCATCGCCAAGATGTACGGCACTGCGACCGTCGATGGCGTGGTGGTCGCCGAGGCGGAAATGTTGTGTAAGCTGGCCGATCGCACCTGAACCCGTCGAACTAACCCGATGCCGATTCACCCGACCGCGATCGTCGATCCCAGCGCGAAGGTCGACGAGTCGGCCGAGATCGGGCCTTATTGCATGGTTGGCGCGGATGTGACCATCGGCGCGAGGACACGCCTGCTCGCGCACATCTACATGGAAGGCCCCCTGACGATCGGCGAAGAAAATGTGCTGCACCCGTACTCAACTATTGGCGTCGCCTCGCAGGATCTGAAGTATCACGGCGAAAGGTCAGAGACGCGCATCGGGCATCGCAACAAGATTCGCGAATTCGTCACGATTCACCGCGGCACCGAAGGCGGCGGCATGATCACATCGATCGGTGATGACAATCTGCTGATGGCTTATGTACATGTCGCGCACGACGGTCGTGTGGGCAGCCACACCGTGCTATCGCATGGCGCGACGTGCGGGGGGCACGTGACGATTGAGGACTGGGCGATCATCGGCGCCTTCACCGGCGTGCACCAGTTTTGCCGGGTTGGCCGCCACGCAATGGTCGGCGGCTACAGCGTGATCACTCAGGACGTGATGCCGTTCTCGATGACGGTTAGCTCGCGCGAGGCAAAAGTTTTCGGCGCGAACGCGACTGGCCTGGAGCGGCGCGGGTTTCCGCCCGACGTGGTCGACGGGCTGCACAAGGCTTTCCGGCTGCTGACCCGCTCAGGGCTTAACACGTCGCAAGCAGTGGAGCGGATCCGCGCCGAAGTATCGGCATCGACGGAAATCGACGAATTGCTCGAGTTCATTCGCGCTTCTGAGCGCGGATTCGTGAAGTAAGCATGCCTATTGGCCAAGGTTTGCGCATAGGAATGATCGCGGGCAACGGCCGATTTCCGCTGCTCGCACTCGAAGCAGCGCGCCGTGCAAACCGCGAGGTGGTCGCGATTGGAATCAAGGAAGAAGCCTCGAAAGAAATCGAGCCGCTCGCAACCAAGTGCTACTGGATTTCGCTGGGCGCGCTGAGCAAGCTGATCGAGATTTGCAAAAGTGAGGGCGTCACGCAGATCATGATGTGCGGTCAGGTGAAGCACGCCAAGATCTTTTCGTCGATTGTGCCGGATTGGCGGCTGGTGAAGCTGTTGGCGTCGGTCGAGACGAAGAATACCGACGGCTTGATCATGGCGGTTGCGAAGCTGCTGGCAGATGAGGGGATCGAGTTGGTGGATTCCACGCTTCTGCTTAAAGACCTGCTGGCGCCCGAAGGCGTGCTTACGCGCCGCAAGCCGTCTGACGAAGAGACGCGCGATCTGGAATATGGGCGCCGAATCGCGGGTGCACTGGCTGCAGTGGACGTCGGGCAGAGCGTCGCAATCGCCGAGCGTGCCTGTGTCGCGGTCGAAGCAATGGAGGGCACCGATGCCATGCTGCGCCGCGCTGCGTCACTCGCCGAGGGCAAGATCTCCGCTGCGTCCGCCTTCGCGATCAACTCCTCGCGATCGATCAGCAAGGTCCGCCCCGCATCCAGCGCGAGACGGGGACTACCGCGCTGGCGCTGGATGCGGGGCGGACCTTGCTGATCGATCGCGAGGAGTTGATCGCGAAGGCGGACGCAGCGGAGATCGCGATCGTCGCGTACGCGCCGGAAGAGTAATGTGGGGCCGCCAGTCTTTTTCTTAACCCGCAAGCGGGGGCGGCAAGCCGGCGTGCTCGCCGGTTTCTTTGAAAAGCCCGCTGGAAAGCAGGCTTGCCGGCCCCGCTTGCGGGTTAAGAAAAAGATTGCCGGCCCCACAAACGCGGGTCAGAAGCCCACGTATTGCACTTCTTCTTCCAGATCGAATCCGAAGCGGTTGCGCACGCGGCGCTTGAGATCGTCGATCACCCGGCGAACCTGGGCAGCCGTTCCGCCGCCGGCGTTGTAGATCAGGTTGGCGTGATAGTCGGCCACCCGGATTCCTCCGTCGGTCATGCCCTTCGCGCCGGCGACCTCGAGGAAATATGCCGACGGGACCTTGCCCTCGCGAATGATGCGCTCGGGTACTTGGGTGCGCACGGATTCGGGCAACTGATCGAATAACAGGTTCTTGAAGATGCTCCCGGCACACCGCATGGTCGGCGGATACTTCTCGTTGCGGATCTTGAGAATCCCGTCGGCCGTCCCACGCAGCGCCGCGCGATCGCCCGCATCGAGCTGCAATGTTGCAGAAAGAATGATCCAGTCTTTGCGCCGCTTGAAGATGCTCTCGCGATACCGAAACTCGCACTCGGCGTTCCCGATTTCGCGGATGTCGCGGCCATCGAAGAAGCGCACACGCTTGACTCGCTCGTGAATCGACTGGCCATAGGCGCCGGCGTTGCCGTAGATCGCGCCGCCCACCCAGCCGGGAATTCCCGTCATGGTTTCGATGCCGTGCAAGCCGGCGTCGATCGCCGTATCTACCAGCGCTTGCAAAACCGCACCCCCATCGGCGCGAGTGTCTCTCTCGGAGATCTCGATCGCGCTCGCCGTATAGCGCAGAATGACGCCGTCGAAGCCCGCGTCGCCGACGATCAGGTTGGTCCCGCCGCCGATTACGGTAAAAGGGACATCCGTCGTGCGAATCGCCTCGATCGCTGCCGCAAGCGCAGCCTCGGTCGAAGCGTCGGCCAGAATTCGCGCCGGTCCGCCGATCGCGAAGCGAGTGTGACTCGCCAGCGGAACGTTCTGGGAAACTTGTAAATTGGGAATCGCCGCGAGGCGTTCGAGCATCAACAGTTCAAGTATAGATACAGGAGGGTCGCGATGTATCCCGGATTTCCCGCCGAAGGGATTGAGTTCCTACGCAAGCTCGCGCGAAACAACCGCCGCGAATGGTTTCAGCCGCTCAAGGAGATCTTCGAGGCCAAGGTCAAGCAGCCGATGATCGAACTGGTGGAGGCGATAAACGCGGAGTTGCTGAAGTTCGCGCCGGAGCACATCAACGATCCGAAGAAGGCGATTTACCGGATCTACCGCGACACGCGCTTCAGTTCGGACAAAACGCCGTATAAAACCAACATCGGGGCCATCTTTCCGCGGCGCGGATCGGATCGCGAGGCGAGCGCGGGATTCTACTTCCAGCTCGACGCTAAGGAGGTCGGCATCGCAGGCGGGATGTACATGCCCACGCCACCGCAGTTGCTGGCGGTGCGGACCTGGATCGCAGAGAATCACGTGGAGTTTCGCAAAATGGTGAAGAGCGCCGAGAAGCTGGCTGGCAAGTTCCACGGCGAATCGCTGACGCGCATCCCCAAGGGCTTTCCGGCGGACCATCCCGCGGCCGACCTGATCAAAATGAAGCGCTGGGTGCACTGGATCACGCTGGACGTGAAGGTCGCGACGACGCCGAAAGTGGTCGCCGAAATCACCAAGCGGTTTCGCGCAATGGCGCCCGTAATCGCGACCCTCAACACTATCGCGGGCGCGAAAACGCCCAAGGCCCGAGCGGCGATCGACTTTTGAAACCGCTCCCTTTGGTCGCGGCTAGGTCTTACTGCTCGATGGTCGCAGCGGCTGGCGGCGTTGCGGGCGCGGCGTCCTTCTTCAGTTGCTTGAGTTCCTTCTCGCGGTCCAGCACGGAGACGCCGTTCACGATCCACTTCGGCGCCTCGTTGCCCTTGAGGTAGGTGTCGAACCAGGCGTTGATACGGCGGTGATAATCGATCTGATTCGCCTTCACCGCGAGCCCGTGATTCTCGCCCGGATAGACCAACAGGACGAGTTGTTTCCCAGCGCGGCGCGCGAGATTGTACAGTTCCAGATCCTGGTGCCAGTCCGACGCGCCGTCCTTATCGCCCACGCACAGTAGCAGTGGCGTGCGCATTTTGTTCACGCTGAACACGGCCGAGTTGCGAATGTACGCTGCCGGATCTTCCCACAGCGGAACTTCCATGCGCTCCTGTCCAATCTCGGCGTGACTGGTCTCGGGAACGCCGGTGTTCCAATAGATTTCGCCGTAGCTCGAAACCAGATTGGTCAGTGGCCCGCCGGCCGCGCCCGCCGCGAACATGTCTGTTTGGGTGAGCACGAATGCGGTGCCGAATCCGCCCCACGAGTGACCGATCAAGCCGACGCGTTTCGCGTCCACCATGCCGGTCGCGAGCACCGCTTTCGTCGCCGCAGTGACGCATTCTACTACCGAGATGCCGGGTTCGCGCGCGCGGAACACGATATCGGGCAGCAGTACGAAGTAGCCACGAGCGCTCCAGGCGGCCTCATTGTAGGTGCTGCGCTCGCTGGGCACGTAGTAGCGATGCAGCATCTGGCTTTCACGCTCGTAAATGTGCACGATCATCGGATACTGCTTGCCGGCTTCGTAATTCGCTGGATAGAGCAGAGCGCCTTGGAGCCGCTCGCCCCGCGGACTCTTGTAATCGATCAGCTTGCTGTGGCCCCAGGCGTACTGTGCGGCGAACGGATTCGTCTCGCTCACCTGTCTGGCGTTTTTCAGATCGGCCGCGGCGACGAAAAGGTCGGGCGAATCGTCAAATGCTTCGGCGACGTAGACGTAGGAGTCGCCGTTCTTGGCCTTGATGAGACCGCGGATGCCCTTGTCGAGCAGCACCGCTCGCTCAACTTTTCCGTTGATCAGGCGCGCGTATCCCGACTCCTTATTCCAGATGCCGAACAGGCTCAGGTAAACCGGCTTCGAGAGATCGATCGGTTCTTGGGGACCGGCGCCGAAGCGTGGACCACCGCCGCGGCCGTCGCCGCCCGAATCGCGCACGTCGACGAAGCGATGACGAAGCTGATCCGTCGCGCCATCCGTTAGCCGCTGCGGCTTGGATCCATCCGGGAATAGCTGCCACAGATCGGTATCGTCGTAGACGATCACACTCGAGTCGTCCTTGGTCCAGCCCGCGACGCCGTAAGGCGGCTTGTGCCGCGCCGGATGATCGTCATCCTTATTCGTGAAGTTGACGCGAGCCTCTTTGCTGACATTTCGCTGCGTGCCATTCGCCAGGTCGTAGATGGTATATTCGCCATCCAGGAAATTCAGCGCGTAGCGGCCGCCGGGACTGAACCACACCGGCGGAACCATCCGGCGACTGACTTCGGCGCGCGCGCCGGTGGCGAGGTCGATCTTGGAAACGTCGGCGTAGTGGCGGCCGAACATGCCATCGGTTTCACGCCGTGCCGCGCCAGTTGCACATTTTCCTTCGGATTGGTGCTGAGCGCGACCAATTTTCCGGCGTCCAGATTCCAGGCCGAGAGAGCATTGCGATCGCGGTCGCGCGCCACGCGCAGCTTCTGCTCGGACACGACGTTGACGTCCTTGGCGTGCCAGATCTCGACATTGGACGGATCGCCGTCGCCTTTCACGGATTCGGCTTTACGATCCCATTCGGCCACGCCGACGAAAACCGTTTTCCCGTCATCGGACCATTGCGGTGTCCGCGAAGCGACCACTCGTTTCCCAGCCGGCGCGTCCGTGAAGCGCTTCTCGCCGAGTTCTCTCCACGCAAGCACGGTGTACGATTCGCCCTCGAACTGCCCGTCTTTACGAGAGCGCAGCGCGGCGAGATCGCTCGAATCCTTGCGCCAGGCCAGGCCGGTGAAGATCGCCTGACCCGAGTCCATAATCTTCAGGTCGCCCTTGGTGGGATCGAAAACGTTGAGGCCGTTTCCGGAGCGCCCTTCCGCACCGATGGTCAGGGCGATGTGCGTGCCCTTGTCCTGCCACCCGTAGCCGGTGACGTTTCCGAACGTGACGTCGGTGCCGGTTACCAGATTGCGGATGGTAAGCGTGGATCCGACGGGATCCGAGGCCGGCTCCACGGATGGTCCAGCCGCGGGCGCGCCTGATGCGCCACCCGGAGCATTCGCCCGCTGCGGACCATAGCGTTGGAACGCGAGAAAGGTGCCCTGATCGGAGAAGGCGAAGGACTGGACGTCGTCGATCGCCACCTTCGCGCCGGTCGAGAGATCCAGAATACCGAGCTTGTTCTGTGCGGGCCGACGTGCGGCGGCGCCGGGCCCCGCGGTTCCTGCCGCGCCGCTTGCCGTGCGGGCGCGGGCGCGATCTTGCTCCGCCTCGGATTGCGTGATCGCATAGGCGAGCCAGCGTGAATCGCTCGAAAACGCCGGGTTCGCACCAGACGAGAGCACAGTGGTGCCTCCGCCCTTGCTGGGCGTCACGCGCAGCTCATGCGTTCCCTCCACGCGGCGAATTGCATAGGCGATCCACTTTCCATCGGGCGAGAGTACCGCCGCGCCCAGAGTCTCCCACTTGCCGTAATCGGCTGGCGTCACGGCGGGCTTGGGCTGGGCGCATACGCACCCGGTCCATAATGCGGCACACAGAACCAGTCGCTTCACTTCTCGACTCCCAATTCATTCTTCACGCTGAACACGCCGGAGACTCCTTTCGCGGCGAGATCGGCTACGGTTTTATCGCCCTCGCTGGCGACCCACCCGACCAGTGTGGCGTTGCCGTTCTTGACGATGATGTGAATCGGTGGCACCGCCATCAGCGAGTATCGATTCAACTGCGGTCTGCTGTAGATGGCGCGGAACAACTCCTGGCGGAGACGGTCGTCATTGGTCGAAAGCGGCAGCACTTCAATTTCGTTGGTGACCCGGCCGACGCCCTCAATCCGCTTCACCACATTTTCGGCGTCGCTCTTAAGGGTAGGGCGAGTCACCTGTCCGAAGAGAGTGACATTCGCGCCATCGACCCGATAGGCGAGGTTATCGAAGACTCCGTAGTAGGGCAGCATCACCAGCTCATGCCGAACTTCCTTTACCAGCCGTTCGCCGGCCTTGTCCGCGGCGAACGCGCTGAGCGCCGTAAACACAGTGATCAAAAGAAGCTTCTTCATAAGATCCTCCTCGGGTAGCGTACGCCTTGTAGGACGCCGACGCAAGCGTGGGCGCGGCGGAGCTCGGCCCTCTCCGAAGGTCGATCAGCGGGGACCTAAGTCTCACCCCGGGGCTTTACACCGTTTCGAGTTTTGAATATCATCGCGAAATGCTAAGACTTACCTTGAAACTATTTCTAGCGGTCGCTGTTCTGGTTACCGCATCCGCGCAAACGCCGCGCGTATTTTTTGGAAACCTCCACAGCCACACCGCGTACAGCGATGGTACGGGAACCCCGCAGCAGGCGTTTGACTTTGCCCGCACCACCGGAAAACTGGATTTTCTGTGCGTTTCCGAACACAATCACATTAGCGCCGAAGGCACCGGTGACGATCCTCTGAAGCTGCACATCGCCAAAGATCACACGCTCTACAACGGTACCCGCGCAGACTCGCTCACTTCGGCGGCGAAGAAAGTCAACATTGATTTCGCGGGATCGTTCGTCGGATTATACGGACAGGAATTCAGTGTAATTGCCAAGGGTAATCACCTTAACGTCTTTGACGTGGGGGAGGTAATCGACGAAGCCGTGATTCCCAACCGGGGCTTCGAGAAGCTGTACGGTACGTGGCTGCCGGCGCATCTCGACTCTTCCGGAAAGCTTCCTATGGTCCAGTTCAATCACCCCGCCAAGGTGACCGAGGATTACGGAATCCTCAAGTATCCCGATGAAGCGGCCTTCATCGCCGCGGTGCAGCCGTACGCGCGCACCATCGCCATCGTCAGCGGACCGCATGACACCAAGCCCGGAGATCCCGTCGTTCACAACGATCGTTTCGATACGGCGGCTTATTTTCATTACCTCAACCTGGGCCTCCAGCTTGGGCCGACGATGGACGGAGACAACCATTTCATTACTTTCGGAACCTCCACCGATCATCGGACCGCCGTGTGGGCTACGGAGCTTACCAAAGAAGCGATCCTCACAGCGATCCGGGACAATCACGTGTATGCGACGCAGGATAAGAACCTGGTGGTGGATTTCCGCATTAACAACCAGATCATGGGGTCCAAACTCCACGCGAAGGCCGGCGATCCCCTGACGATTAGCGTGCAGCTTTCAGATCCGGACGAACCCGCGGCGAAGTATCACGTCACGCTGTTCCACGACACGGTTGGTGATTCAGTCGAACCGAGCGAGATCGATCATAACGACCTCACCGGAAACGGCACCGTTACTTTTGATCCGCAGAAGTACATCGGCGGAGTCGAATATTACCTGGTGCATATCGAGCAAACCGGAACCGGCAAGAAGGATCACGCCTGGACGGCACCCATTTGGATCAGCGTGGATGAGGACCACATCCCGACTCCGCCGGATTCAACCGGGTTCGTCTGGAGCGTAAACAGCAAGGTTTTTCACATCACGGGTTGTAAGGACGCGGCGAGAATTCTGGATGCCAACCGTCGCACAGGTACCACGGCCCCGGATGGGAAAACTCTCCACAAGAACTGCCCGCTGCATTGAGCGAGCAGATTACACTGCGTCGGAAATACTGGCGAAATTGAAATCGGTGGCCATGATCGCCGGCACGATCGACGATCCAGTTTCTGCGCCCTGAGTGCGGACGGGGGTCGTAAGCATGATCGAGTTCTGCAAGACGCGCACTGGACTCTCATTCCAGCGGAAGTTCATGAGGGGATCGGTGACTTTCCCCTTCTCCACCAGGAACACGCCGTCGCGGGTGAGGCCAGTCACTTGCAGGGTCTGCGGTTGTAGCAAGCGGATGTACCACAGACGCGTGACCAGAATCGCTTTGTCGGCGGTTTTGATCAAGTCCGCGAGCTGGTGATCCTGCCCGTCCAGCAGCAGGTTGCCAGGCGACGGCGTCGGTTGCTTGCGGGCCTTGCTGGCCCAGAAGCGGTCGTAGGCGAGATTCTTCACCACGCCCTTTTCGATCCACGTGATTTTCTCATTGGGCAGCAGCGACGGTCCCCACGGCGACGCCGCGAACTTCGGATTGAACGGATCGCTGCGCAGCGTGATGTGCTCCGGGAAAAGTTTTTCGCCCACCAACGTCTGTCCGGGCGTGTCACCCTTCTTGCTGAGGAAGGACTGTCCTTGCTCCGCGCCACGCGCGCCGAAGCCGAAGCCGAGGTATCCCACCAGGTCGCTGACCGCGGCGGGTTCGAGAATCACGGTGTATTTTCCGGGATCGAGTCGGCGCTTCTTGTCGCCGGTCACGCATTTTTCGACGGCGATGCGCGCGGCGGTTTCGCCGTCCAGGTCCTTGAGCGTCGTGGAGGTTTGCGTGGCCCACCCAGAGCTGCTGCCGGTCGCGTTGCGGACCGTGTTGGTGAGGCTGGAATCGGTGAACTGGTGAAATCCGAACAGGCCCGCCTTATTGGCGACCGCGACCCAGTTCGCCGATCGCTGCACGAATCCGGCGGCGTTGAGCTTTTTCGCGCGTGAGGCTTCAATCACTGCGCGTACGTGTCCGATCATCGCGTCGCCGCGCGAGTTGCCGGTCGCGTCGTCAAAATTCGCCAGCTCCGGATATTTCTGCGGGCCTAATGGCGGCATATCTTCCGGACTGGGGCGCGAGATGTTCGCGAGCTGCTCGGCCTGTTCCACGCCGCGTCGCAGCGCGTCATCGGTCAACTCGCTGACGGTGGCGGTGCCGTTGCGCTTGTCCTCCGTCGTTGCGGTGATGGAGGCGCCTTGCGAAAGCGTGTAGCCAGAGGTGGTAATTCCATTGTTGGCGAAACGGATGAAAACGTTCTCATTGGCGAAGATGTTGACCCGGCACGCGGGCAATTTCGAATAGCCGATGATCTTGTCGGCGAGATTCTTGGCTTCTTGTTTGGTGAGCATGGCGGTGATCCTTAGTCGGTGACGATGACGTTGATCTGGCGGAAGCGCGTGGGCGCGCAGCCGTGGCTCATCGCATTGATCTGGGTGGGCTCGCCCTTGCCGTCGTTAGGCAGCCCGTACTGCTGCCAGTACGCTCGCGCGGCGATGCCGTCGCAGGCCTGCCAGAAATCGGGCGTGCGGGCCTGATAAGCCACGCGCGAAACCATCCCACGCTTCTTGCCGCCCCTGATCTCCCAGAACGCGTCGCCGCCAAACTGGAAGTTGTAACGCTGCTGGTCGATCGAATAACTACCGGTGCCTTCGATCAGAATTCCGTCTTCGACGCCGCCGATCAGGTCGTCCAGCGTGGTCTGGCCATCGGACGGCGCCAGCCAGACGTTGGGCATGCGCTGGAACGGTACCGAGCCCCAATTATCCGCATAGCAGCAGCCCCGCGATTCCTTCTCATTCACCAGGTGCGCCTGATCGCGAATGGTCTGGTAATGCGTGAAGATTCCCTTCTCGATGATCGGAAACTTGGTGGTCTTCACGCCGTCATCGTCGTACTTGACGGTGGAGAGGCCGTATTCCGCGGTCCTGTCGCCGAAGAAATTGACGATGTCGCTACCCACGCGGAATTTGCCCATCTTGTCGGTGGTGAGGAAACTGGTGCCGGCATAGTTGGCCTCGAACCCGAGCGCGCGATCGAGCTCGGTGGAATGGCCGATGGATTCGTGAATGGTCAGACACAGATGACTAGGCAGCAGGACCAGGTCCTTTTTGCCGGCCGTGACCGGGGGTGCATTGAGATGCTCCACCACTTCATCGGCGATGCGCTTGGCGTTTTCGCCCAGGTTCACCATGGGAACGTATTCCCAGCCGCGCGCCATCGGCGCAACTTCATAAGAGCGACTGCGCGATACGCCTTTCGCGAAATCGACCGCGGTGGCGCTGAGCGACGGATACACCTGCACGATGTACTGCTGAATGGACGAACCTTCGCTGGAGGCGAAGTATTTGTCTTCGGCGTGGAATCCCAGCGCGCCGAACGCGGTCATCACCTTGGGATTCTTCTTCACGGTAAGCGCGGCGTTGTGGATCAGCTCCAGCTTTTCGTCGACCGAAACGCTGAAGGGATCTTTTTCATGCGGCGAGGTCCAGCGATCCACGTACGCCTTGGTGGGCGCGAGCCGTACCGCAGCGGCCTGCAGCGCCAAATTGGCTTTCGCCACCGTGACGGCTTCACGGGTGATGCGCGCGATCTCGGCGGCGTTCACGATGGGAGACGCAGCGAAGCCCCACTGGCCTTTCACAATCACGCGGACGCCGAATCCAAAACTCTGGCGATCGTTGACAAAGGGCACTTCGTCAGTCTCCGTGCCACCTCGCTGCGGCGAGAGACGGTAGCCGGAGAATTGATCGCGATAGCGATTGATGCGGATGTCGCAATACGTTGCGCCGAGCTTTTTCGCCTCGGCCAGCGCGACGGCGCCGAGCTTCTCCAGTGCGGGTTCGGGCTTGGTGGCTTTCGGGTCGGGCTCGCCAAAAAGCTCCTGGGCGAACAGCAGCGAAGCGGCGGTGGTGGCCGAGCCTGCCAGGAAAGCGCGGCGGCTGAAACGCGCTGCGAAATCGGTGGGGTTCATAAGGACCTCAAGATTGTGCGTCGAGGCAATGGATCTTAGACGCGCCAGATCGGTTCTAGTCTCGCACGGGCGGACCGCGGAGCGGGCTTTCGAGCAGGCGGGAAGGGAGATGCGAAGAGCCGCCGGTTTGAAGACACCCGACGGCTCCTGGCTTCTGACTTTTCGTTCCTAGAACGTTACGCGACCCTGCAGAACCAGCACTCGCGCCGGACTGGTGGTCCCAACACCCGCATTTGAGAACGCGGCGCTGGAAGTGATTTTGCCGAAGTTGGTGGAGTTGATGTTGGTGTTGGGGTTGCCGAACTGCTCCGTGTTGGTGAGGTTCTGCGCCGTTGCGCCGATCTGCATGGAGATCCGCTCGGTGATCTGGATACGCTTGACCAGGTTGACATCCAGGCGGAAGGTACCAGGGCCGGTCATCACGCCTTGGCCTAGCGAGCCAAGCTTTCCCGCCGCCGGGTTCGCGAAGAGAAGCCCGTTCGGTCCATTGATCGCCTTGAGCGTGGACAGCGCGGGGAGGTTCCCGAGCGTGGTCAGTTTCGCGACCTGTGGATCGGTGATCTGGGTCAGGTTCGCGAAATAGGTGACGCCCTGGCCGAGCCGAGTCACCGAACCCTCGGGAAGCGAACCGAAGATGTCGGGCGTGAAGCCGCGTCCCGGCGCATAGGCGTTGAACGCGTTCACGGCGTTGAAGGTCAGCGGCTGACCCGAGAACTTATTGAAGATGCCGCTCAACTGCCAGCCGCCGACTACGCGGTCCACGAAACCGTTGGCATTCTTGAAGAAAGTCTTGCCTTTGCCGAAAGGCAGCTCGTACAGGCCGTTAACTTTGAAAACATGGGTGCGGTCGTACAGCATGCGGCGCTTGTCGAGGCTGAAATTGCGTAGGGTGTAGTAGCTGCTTTGCTCGGTACTGCTGTCACCCTCTTCATCACCCAGCGCTTTGCTGAACACGTAGCTGCCTTGCAAGGTGAGTCCGCCAGAGAGACGCCGGTCGACGACGACTTGCGCCGAATGGTAGGTGGA
>WNFL01429170.1_pt2 | contig 17236 bp, 26 predicted proteins | sample 5400361 | NCBI WGS metagenome assembly WNFL01 (sample SAMN13153351, study PRJNA577476) | soil metagenome | isolation source: 40 cm soil on Douglas fir-dominated hillslope | place: USA:California | collected 2013-09-17 | reverse complement strand
CGCGCTTGACGACGACGGACGAGGATCTCGGTATAAGGTGGTCATCCGGATACTCTGTAGAGTCCGTCGGTAAGGGTGCACTGGATTTAGGAGAGAGACGATGTGACGGACCCTGCTCGCCCTTTGGCTCGAACACTTGCAGGTCAATGTCCATCGCTTTGCCTAGGTCATTTGCCTGGATGATTTCGCGCTTCAGGTCGAGTACGGAGATACCCGTGCCGTCGATGGCAATTCTGGACTCGTTGCGTTGCGACTTAAACTTGTAGTACACGGCCGAACTCATCGGAGTTCACGGTAGTCAAAATGAGCTGTATTATTTTAAATCAGTAGTGTACAGCAGGCGCGTCTGCTTTAGAGGACGGCGGTGGTAGCGGGCAGAGAAGCGCTTTTATTTGGCAGCCTGCCTCATGTAAGCTGGACTGCGCCAAAATATTAAAATATTGAGGATGGAGGAATATGAAGGACTCCCGCCTGGGACAAAGTTACTTCGGTTCAGCTACTCTGATGGGGACGCCGCGCGTTGGGCGAGTTTGGACGCGAAATACCGACATCTGGCCCCCAATGAGAAACCTTCAATCGAGTGGAGGCGGAAGACGGGCAAGGCTGTTGCTGAAATATTAGGGTTGCTCTGTGAGTATTCGAAATAATCCTGCTCCTAAATGGCTCTTCTGACTGTGCTCACTGTTTGTAGTCCCTGAACAGTACTGCGTTGCAAGCTGGCCATCGGGATACTCCTTAGCTGAAGCATCTCGTGGAGATAGTTCAAGGAAAGACTATTATCTCTTGGGTGAGTAGCGTACCCAAAAGCCGTAATGTAGTTTCAACAGATTGACAGGCGGACCAAGGCAGTATCGTAGCGCTCCAGAATTTGCTCCACATGCTGCTTGGTTGCTATCCCCGAACCGTGAAAGCATCCCTTGCCAATGCCTCCGATGTCCTGCTGGTCGAGAACGGCGGAAGGCCATAAAACTCGACGCTGCAAGGCATTCACAACCTTCCGGCGCGTCTACAGCTCCTATAAGGGACGACAAGCAAGCAGATCCACCACCGCTCGCGAGACCTATCATAACTGTTGCGCCACTTGATGGTACCGTACAGGCACAGCGTTTCACCAGCCACCTCGTCAGACAGAGCCGATCATTTCGAAAAGGAGAACTGGTTTGGCTTGCACTGAACACTCCCCTCGTCAATGAGGCGGCTCTCAATCCCACCATTCGTGCTCAATCTTCCATTCGCTATTGGCCCGCTATCGTCGAGGACTATCGCCTTCAGAGCAGAGTGTCAGCAGTCAGCCTAACGGATGAGTCAGACTACATAACTGAGCAGGTATTGACCTACCAAGCGAAGTTCATTTGCTTAGCATACTCCAAGGTGGTTCATGAGAATGAATTACTTGCATACAAGCTTCACAATCCACCTCAAGAGACGATCGAATTTATCCAAACATTACCCGCCTCTTCCAGTCCCCTCAGTCGTTATCCACATTGGTTTCGTCTGCATAAAGAAGGGTCGTTACCAGGTGCGGAAATAGAAGAAGAAACAGCTCCAGTATTCGACAACCCGTACATGGAGGCCATATCACAGTACGCAGTCGCATTGCAAGTCGCTGCACATGTTGCGATGACATGGACGCCTTGTGAAACATGGGCATGTCATAATGACCTGGACGAAGACGATATCTTTGTTTCTCGTGAGGATCGAGAGTTCTTGGGCCTCTGGTGGGGCAGTGAACTGATCGTGGTGGGCGAGCTAGCCTTGCTCTCCTGCAGCCTTGCCCACTTAGTTCCACATCCTTCCATCTCCCCTCACCTCTCGCAAGCGATATCCAACATGACACCCGAACTGGCTCTCCAAACCGCCCTCGTTTTAGATCTTCGACGGATCTACACAGCAGACGCTGGGGGATTTGAACGTCGAACCTCTCGCCCGCCCCGGAAATGCATAGTATCAGGCCGCATTTTTGCGTGCCTGCCATATGATCCGTCCTCTGTCCCGAAGACGCATGATCCTACCGTGCTTCCTCGTCAGCCACCGCCTGGATCACAATATCGATGGGAGTCGGTGTTAACTCCAGAACTTGAAGCACACGTTGATATGTCGCTTGTTGCGGGCCGATACTATCCTGTTCTTCCGCCCCACACCACTAACTTAATTGAGGAGATGGTTGGGGAAGTGATGCAGGCACGTCGACCGGGGATGTATGACACGCCCCAACCGATCGAGTGGATGATCACACGGACAGAAATTATGAGGGAGTGTATGCGGAGAGCCCGGCAGGAGCTCGACGCTTTTTGGAAGGAAGGACGGGTTCAGGAAGGACGGGCAGGAAGGACGGGCTCAGGAAGGACGGGCTCAGGAATGAAGGCTATTCGATTGTGGTCCTTGCTCACATCTATTGTATGGAGGTGAAATAAATATAGTTACAACAGAGTGAACCCGACCCCTATTGCGATTGTGATTGTGCCACCGGTTCGGACCAAAAGGGCAAGGCGGGGCGCTTCACACCTTGACCCATTCTGTAACTTTTCTTGGGCTCAGAATGCTTGCAAGCCTGAGTCTGAGGCGCATGTCACTCGCTGCCCATGCGCAACGCAGTTGGCGGTTACGGAACCGCGTGAGGCTAAGCCACGTGGCTTTCTTTCACTCTAGCTACGCCTTTTCAGCACTGGACTCTAATGCAAGAAGGATAGAAGACCAACCTACGCCAGAGGACCGGCCACGACCTGAGCATGCCGTAATCTCGACTTTTGATTTGTTTTCCATTGGTGTCGGACCTAGTAGTTCTCACACGGTGTAAGTACAACCCACAAGCCATGCAACCTTGGACTTAGTACATGTAATTTCCGTTCCAGTGGTCCAATGCGTGCTGGGAGAATATTCGTTCAAGACCTTCAGGAACTCGGACTCCTAGAAAAGGTTAATATCTATCACGAGCCAAGTGGGGAGTACTAACTAGCACTTTCAGGTGAAGACCCTCAAGGTGACTCTGTAAGGATCCTGCCTGTAGAATCAGGGGCATGACGCTTACGCATGCGTAGGTACGGCTCTCTGGCTGCCACGGGGAAAGGGTACGTATACAAGATCTCTCATCATGTGTTTGTTTCTAACCTCGGGTCCTCCAGCCATCACACTCCTCAAGCGATTCTGCTTGGGCTTGAGGGTACGCCCTCCACCTCCCTTCAGATTAGAAACATAAATTCAGGATCCAGACATATAGGTTCCGATCCTGAAGACATCGAAACAGCGACCATACCCTCCCGATATGCATTCATCCAAGAGCAACAGGTCCTCCATCTTGCAGGTCGTCACCGCATTGAGTATATAATGGAACGCGATATGCTCTGGAGATGGGACCAGGTGCTTCCGACTCACCCAAATGGCATGCGTTTCACCTGTTTTGCCGAGAACGGTGACCTCTTGGCGACGAATGAGTATTATAGGTACGTTTATTGGTCCTACCTCGGCTTGCAGGTCTCAGGAATTCACATTTAGCGTCGGTGGTGGCTTTGTCGTAAATGAGAAGACCAAGGGTAGGCTTATCTCCCTGCGCCTAGATTCTCACCGACTTGTCAACAGTGGACGAGAACCTTTACTACAAGGGCATCAACAAGAGTAACGTCGACCCTTATCGTCTCTCTCAACAATACAATGAGGATACGGAACACCCAAGACCGAAGGCAACCAAAGCACACGAACCACCATTTCTGTTCAAGTCAGGCGAGACTCTTCTTGCGATGACTGAGGGGTACAATGTGAGAGTTATCCACTTTGAGGGTGATACTGCTGATCTCGCCCCAGATGACGATCGCTCAGCTGGTTTACGAAAATGAACGGCATTATTTGACGGACGAAGAAATTCATGAGAAGGTAAGAATACCTGGTCCCTCTTCAACAGAATGGGCTCACTAAGTCGCCTCCCTCTTAGCTAAGGAAGCTCTGGCAAGTGATGGACGAATGCATACGGACTGGTGTATCGACAACGGAGAGGACCCTTCCCGGTCGGTTGAACCTCCGCCGACGCGCACCGATGCTATACCAGCGTCTTATGCGAGGGTACGTGGCGCCCCCCCACCATCACCTTCGTCGCTGATCCCCCGGGCACGCAGGTTCTATCCAGGCCTTTACTCAAGTTCGTCGCTCTCCATCGGACCAGGCTCCTCTCCTTCAGCTATCAACGTTCCGGCTGTCAACGTAAACCTACATAACGACCAATCCGATTCACTCACCAATGGGAACGGGAATGAGGCAGAGAAAGTGGTCAACCGGGGCCTGAAGGCGACGCGAGTCGTTGGGTCGTTTGACCACCCTTTGCTACCTATGGCTCCTGTGAGTGTTGTGACACTCACACGAAGGGGTTTCGATTGCTCAAGGGCTTGCAGAAACGGACCGTCTTCCCGGCTATCGATTTCTTAAGCTGCTATGCAATTGCTGTCAATGAAGTGAAGGGACAATCATCCTGCTCCGGGTTGCCACTAAAGTGGAATTTAGGTCAATGCTAGCGGTGGCCGTATTGTTACATCTCCGACTAACGGCGCGGCTGGGGTCATCCCTGCGGTTGGTCCTACCCTATATAACCTTCCATGCCTTCCTAAATCCCCTGTTACAGGTGCTGAAATACATTATCGAGGTTTGGACCTCTCCTCGCTTCCAACGGGTTCTGAGCTGAACTTCTGCTGTTACTGTAGTTCGTTAGCGAGGAACCGGAGAAGAGTATTCAGACATTCTTGCTTACCGCTGCTGGTATGTGAATTACAACCCGGGGTTAACGGATCCTTAGACATTTCCGTAGCCATCGGTATGTTGTTCAAGCGAGGAAGCACGATCAGCGCTGCGGAAGGGGGTATGCACTCTTTCTTTCCACTCCAACTGCAACACTTACTTAGTCACCGAAAAAGGATGCCAAGCTGAAGTCGGAGGTCCGTTTCTCACCCACCAAATATCGCTCGTAGCTCATCCCAGCTCAATCAAAAATAGTGGCATGCTCGATGGCAGCGGCCGGATTCGCGGCCTGCATGGGAGGTTCGTGCCCTTTCCTTCCTCTCCGCCTATCACCTAAAAATGACCAAACGTCTTGCCTCCCCAGCACCACCGAAGATCATCCTCCAAGCTGCGGAAATTGGTATCGAGCACAACCTCGGGCTGACGTGCGACCCGATCGACGGGCTCGTACAGGTCCCATGTATTGTGCGCCTTTCTCTTCTCCTCAACCCCCGCAGCCAGCGCTAAATCCGTTTGTCATCCGGCCCACCCAGGAGCGCAATTCGCTCGGAGCGGTCAAGGCTGTTACGGCTGCTCAGTTAGCGATGGCCACGGATGCAGTGCATAGTGTTACGCTTGATGATGCCATTGAGGCCATGAGGCTTACTGCAGCTGGTACGTAATCTTGATTGTAATAACGGCGGAGCGGTTGCTGACGAGTCAATAGATATGGGCGTCAAGTATAAGGAGACATCGTTGGGCGTGAGTGTTTGCATTCTTGTTTATATTTATTGGAGATGCTAACTGTCCGCATTCCTAGGGACTTGCCGTACGTTTGTCTCTCATACTTACGAAGGTGAAGTAGGGATTGAATTCCCTGTACAGGCGACAGTCAAGATACCGCTAACCTCCCCAGCTTGCTGAACAGCGCCGTTCCACACTGAACCCTATAATTAAATTGTTTACATGATTTATCGCTTGGCTACTCAGAGACATTATTGGAGACCTAGACATTCTCTACCAGATACCCATTTCCGAGTAGCCTCGAGTGATTCCATGGGTGATTCACATTACTGTTTCATAGCTTGCGTACTGGTTATTCCTCTCAAATACTAGGTCCGCCGTGTATCCTTTTTATGTCAGGTAGCTCAGTACGCCAACTGTGCCTATTCATTCCGATATATGTCGGCTGCGCCACTTGATAAACAAATCCAAAATTGTTTAGCGCAATACCTACATTATGGCTGGCTTATCTCATTCTCCGTGTGTTACATCAATATCATCATGCGAATGGAATAGAAAAAAGGCTTTTCCAAGGCGATGGTAGTACGTGGTGCTGTTGAGAAAGCCAGACCTGCTCTCGTCCGCAGCAACTTTGGACAGTGTGTCAATGCGGATGCATTTGCCTAGACTATACCTTATCCAAGCAAATGTATTTTGTAGAAATTTGGCGCCATTTTCTTCTGTCCGGGGTTCAGCTTTAACTACCGTGCGAATTGTGGATGTGGACGAGCTTCTCTGTGCAAGCGATTCGTTGCCTGCAATTAGTTTATGCTGCGGAATCAGAGCCGTTCTACCCCAGCCTCGGCACGCGTGGGTCACAAAGCGATTCAGGCCTAATAGGTGGAGTCGCAGTCTGCCGGAAAGCTATGAAGCGGTGCATACGGAGGATCGAAATTAGTTCAAGAGCCTGTAGGATGGACAGCCGGCACGCCATTCGGGTGCAACGGGAGGCATTTGAGCCGCGGTGCGTGATTGGCCGGAAACCCAAAAACTTGAACTGGTCCGACATCAGTTTCGCTTCCTGGTTAGATTCGACGGCGGCGGCAAGGATAGAACGGTATAGACAACGACTCGATACATAAGTACTGTCCTAATCCGCTGCTCCTTATTCGAATCTCTGCCGGGTTGGGTGGTTTGCTGAGGATGGACTGCATGTCGCGCAACAGCCGTCACGTCTCCGCATTTGCTCCGTCGTCTCCCTCATCAGACAGCGAACTCTATCACAGAGTGAGCGCTGGGAGCCACGATCCGCACTACACCCCGTCCCCTACAATGTACACTCAAAAGGAGCAGCCACTTCTCCCGCAGCTCGGCCTTCCTCAGCTAGCTCAGACATACCACGAAGCCCCCTCCATATTTGGTATGCCCCTCAAATACGTGTCGTGAGTCCCCGCAGTCCTCGGGCCCTGTAACGGAGGGAACTAATTCCGCCAACCTGCCAGACTAGTCACGCTTGCAGTACAGAACGCAACTCTTACAATTATCATGCATTATTCACGTGTTTCTACGTCTCCCGACAAGGCCTACTCGGCTGCTTCCGCTGTCCTCATAAACGAAGTCCTCAAAGGTTCCATTTCCCTCGCGGTCGCCTTTTCACGCACCCCTCCACCCTCAGACATCCCTCGGAAAACCACCCAAGGATCTCTCATGTACAATGCAGAGCCCACACCATTCGTGCTAGCGTACCGGGCCCGGCGTGTCGCACGGGAAGTCTTCTCGTCCGACTGCTGGAAACTCTCCATCCCCGCGATCCTTTACGTCATCCAGAACAACCTCCAGTACGTAGCGGCCACTAATCTCGACGTTGCCACGTTCCAAGTCACCTACCAAATGAAGATTCTCACCACTGCCGGGTTCTCCGTCGTTCTTCTTCGCAAGCGACTTACTGGATACAGGTGGCTTGCCCTCCTCCTCCTTGCGGTCGGTGTCGGCATTGTCCAGATCCAAGCTGGAGCCTCCAGATCGGCCATTGGTCATTATCATGAAATGCACCCAATCCACGGATTCTTCGCAGTCATCGCCGCTTGCTTCACATCTGGTCTTGCGGGTGTCTACTTTGAGATGGTTCTCAAGGGGTCGCAGGCGGATCTCTGGGTCCGCAATGTCCAATTATCCCTTTTCTCGCTTCTCCCAGCTCTGGTCCCCGTCTTCTTCTCTCCCTCTTCCGATATCCATTCGTTCAACGACATTTTCCGCAACTTTGGCTTCTGGGCATGGGCGACCGTCTTCATACAAGTCTTCGGTGGTCTCGTTACCGCGGTGGTCATTAAGGTGAGTATTTTCTATTGTAGTTTCTAATTCCGCATATAACATGGTCTACAGTACTCGGATAATATCATGAAAGGATTCGCGACATCCCTGAGTATCATCCTCTCCTTCCTCGCCTCAGTTGCCCTCTTCCACTTTTCCATAACGCCGTCATTCGTCGTAGGCGCAACCACAGTCCTTGGCGCCACGTGGATGTACAACCAACCGGACAAGCCGCCCCGCCAAACGATGGACGGCCGCGCATCAAGTTTGTCCTACCCCGGCTCACCAGTTCGCTCGGATGAACCGATCATAGGCATGCCCGAGCTGGATAAGAAACGTGCCTCTCTGAGCATGAGCAGCCTCGGCATCCCCCTCCCCAGCCCGCGCGCGCTGGTGGAAAAAGCCGGGTTCACACGACAAAACAGCGAAAACGTACTCCCCGCGCACGTGTTGGGCATGTCCGACGCCAACTCGAGCGCGGTCAGCCTTAGCTCGATGGAAAGCGGGTGGTCGCATATGTCGCGGGATCCCTCAACAATCCATACTAGCTCGAGTGGGTATACAACCCGAGGCACGGTGTGGAGTGGCCGACCGAGTACGAGTATTTCTAGTGCTACAAGTTCGAGGACGAGTTCGCCACCATTAACGAGACCACCCTCCACTGGGGCGAGATAGATCGTCACGCAGGGTGAGACGGATGGGAAGGGGAGATAAAGGATAGGCGGGGAAGAGAGGATATGTAGCTAATTAGAACCGGGACTAGTGGATTTTTTGGCGGTGGTTTCTTGGACCTCCGGGATCTTTATGTTTGTTTTGATTTGTTTACACTTACGATTACAAGAATCTGGTTTTACTTGCACAGCTATATACTTACTACGGTGGGGTTACACTCCTGCCCGTAGCTTGAACGTACCAGCGACCTCCTTTGTGTCATGTTTCTGTCCACTCCCCTTGACGTCGACTCAGAACATTCCAGTACGAACGGAATCACCGACGATGTCGTGTTCGTTGCATCCCACCGCTTGGTCCAAGACGCGTACGGAGTGCTCTTCGAGGGGTGTCCCGATGCCTCCAAGTCATGGTGTATGAATGGATTTACGAAATATGCTCTTCATGAGGCCCGAAGCTTTCTCCAGAGCGACTTTGGCATTGCCTTCGAGTGACCAACGATTACGATCGCCATTTCAGCAAGGATGTATCAACGGCACCCGGTCTTTGAATACCAAGGTTGTGTGCAGTAGGAGTTGGTGGTTGTAGTGATAATGGAGGGCTTCCGGAATGCTCAAGGGATACGAGTTCCCAAATCTAGGCGAGTTGGTTACAATCTTGAGGCGCGCTTTTGGGCTAAATGAAGATCATGTACATGTACGGATTTATAGAAGCACTGGAGCCACGTACTAGACTTGGTAGTAGTCGCGTTTGCCGCCCACTTCTACTGTGGACTGATCAATATTGTTGTCCGCATACCTTGTCCAGGACGGTTCCTATCCTGGCCGGTCGTCGTCTACAACATAACAACATAACATACTGACACATTATTCGATCATACCACCGACTTTGTACCCGCTTCCATTCTGCTTGAGATCCGTATATTCAAACGGGCCTTTTCGTCTTAACAATTCACAGCAACGCATCAAGCCTTATTGTACTTATTTCGATGTTCTTCGTTCCATCGCTTGTCTTTACGTTTACTGCGATTGACCGTCTTTTCTTCGAGGATTCTATCCCACGGCCTGACCTCGTCCACTCCCATTCCCGGTTTTGTGAATATAATACGCCTCGGACTTCCAGATTACACAATATTTGATATGTAAGCGCGCTAGATCCGTTCCCTGCTATTAGTTGCTATTCAACAATTCGCGATACAACTCTTGGACCTATCTGCCGTTGGTCTCGGACCAGATTGGACGCGATGAGTGTTAGCTCGCCACCTCCGACGCGTCCAATGTCACGTCCGTCATCAAGAAACTCATACCGTGCTCCAAGTCCGGGCCTTTCGACGGCATCCGAGGATGCAGGTATGCCTCGTCCTCGACGGTATCCACCGCTCGTCCTCTGAACCGTCTCCAGTGTCCATACGGAATGAAATGAGCAAGCTGAAACACGAAATACGACTACGGACGGTTCGTACTACCCCGGCCGTTGTCATGTCGAGGGCTGACAGCCGCACAAGGCGCAGTTTAACACTCTAGAGGCTCAACTCCTAAGAGGTCCACGACCTCTTAACGTTCCTCCATTGACTCCCTCGCCGCCATCCTCGACGTTTCCCCTACCACCCACCATCTCCACTCTAGCACCGGCCCCCGCGCTGCGCAAACGAAGTTCCTCGTGAGTCCATTTTTGCCATAACAACCGTTCAGGGGTTGCTCATGGGTGCCTTGATTGATAGCATTGGTCGACATGATGACATTCAGGAAGGTGTTCCTCTTGGATTTGCAGGCAGTAGTCCCGCTTCGTCCTCGAAGTACGCACGGTCTGGAAGTCCCACACGATCAATGAGTAGTATGTGGGCTCCGTTCATCTATTATAAGCCCTCGGGTTAATCGATCCACCAGGAATCCCCGTCAGCGCAGTCAGTCAGGCCAGGGCGCTCGCCGAAAATGGGCATCAACCTGGTCGCGGAGCACCATCTCCGCTTCCCAATGGAGATGCTGCTGCTTCTGCTGCTGTGGGCGACAATTTACGCGTTTCTGTATCCTCGGCCTATCTCGACCCTCCGTCCCCCACTGGCGGCACTGCTGGAGTGCGACGATCCCTCGGATCAGGAAATACTAGTAGAGTCCTTGCAGATCTCCAAGCGGGCGTTGCAAATACGCGGGCAGCGCTCGAGAATACCAAAGCACAACTCCGAGGAGCCCAGCGGACTGTTGCGAATCTTACCCGACAGAACGAGGAGCTCAAGGACGGGAGGGAACGGCTGAGGGTGGAGAACGAGGGTCTGAACACCGTCGTCTCCCGGAAAGAGCGTATGTTGCAAGAGGTTCTAGAGAGAGCACGAAGGGCCGAGTCCGAAGCTTCCAATCTCAAGGCGCAGCTGAAGAACGAGACGACAACGTCGAAGAAAACCATGCGGGATATGGAAATCGCTCTGGCCGAGGCGACGGCACTATCACAGAAGTCGGAACGCGAGTACCTGACGCTCAAGGACGCTGTCAAAGGTCTGCAGGACGGGTGGCGAGCAGACGTCGGGCGATTACAAGAGGAGATCAAAGTAAAGGAGACAGTATGGAGGAAGGAGATTGAGCAGGTGAATCTCAAGTACAAGACCTACATCAAGCTCCAGCAATCCGCGCAGTACGTCCTCAGCCGCGCCTCGTTCTGGTTTGCTGACGGAAAGTTACAGGTCCGACAGAGTAAAGACAGAGGCGCTCAAGACGGAATCGAGAGAACTAGACGCAAAATTCGAGGAAAACATGCACGGCGAGCTACAATCGTTGAAGGACGCGGTCGCAAAGTCGAACACAGAATCCGAGCAGGCTGCTACAACCGCGCGGTATGTTACATTACCATCAATGTGTGCATCGCCTTTCCTTTTACTGATTGGTACACTTAGAGAGCTCTCCGTGGAACTCACCCGCCTGCGACGACTGCTGCGAGCGGCCGGCAGATCGCCGGTGGAAGGGTCACCAGAAGACTCGTAGATCAGTCATCTCTATATTGAGAGTATCGTGCACTTTCATGCTCTTCGACAAATACCTTACAAATCTAAGGATCGGCACACGACCTATATATCTCCCACTATCTCTTCGTCCCTTTGCTCTCTTGACAGCTCTACTTGCACTCATGTCTAATATTTTATTATTTTCGAGATAATGCATCCCATCGAACATTCGAATCATAGGGTTTTCTTCTAACTAGAGAGATGAACGGTGGCGGGCAGCCTTAAATTGGATGGATATATGTGGTAACCCATGTTATCTTTCGAGCAAACATTTCCCGATTAGCCGTTCGGTTGAACCAGAAAGCCACCACAAACCCTCAAGTGGGCGCGATGCGCTCACCAGGATCATACCAGCGCTCCATCACAACTAAAGTGATAAGTCCTCCAAAGTCGCGTGTAATAATTTCTCTGTGCTGAAGCGTATCAAGGTGCTTGGCTTTGGCTAGGACTTGCGGCTGTATCCGATTGCGCGGGATTCTCATTTTCATCAGGCACTCTTGTAGACTCCTCGATAAGCACAAGTCTCCATATTGTCATGAACCTGCGAGACCCTCCGTGTCAGGTGGTTCGTAGAATGTGGAAGTCGCGTTCATACTGAGCAGCATGCCAGGCACCCATATCGGATAAGGCCTTGTGTTGGTTGGCTAGCTTGTCCAGCAGTTTCTCGTACTCCGACGTGGTGTTCTTAAAGTCATTGAGCCGAGAAGCTAACTGCGCGTAATTTCGTTGTTTTTGAACCGGTTGACTGCCGCTCATTCCCTGGACAGAACGCGTCAGGTGTTGTTCCAGATACAACTTTGCTTGCCACCACTGCTCACCGTGCTGTCTCTCAGAAACGTAGACGAACAAAGTATGGAACAATGGAACAAATCGCGTCAACAAAGACGGTCCAAACTTGACCTCGTCTTGTTCTTCGGTTTTTGCTTCGTACTTGCTGGTCCAGGTATTAGAACGACACCATGCAAGCTGCTCGAAGACGCGGCATCCGGCTGCCGCAGCCCGAGGGAGCGGTCGAAACGCACAGCAACTCGCGAAACGAGAGTCCCGATATCTTGCTCGGCAGCGACATAACTGGACTTGGCTCACAAGTAGACGACGAGGAACGAGTAGGTCGCTGTTCCCTTCAAACTCGAAAATCGTAGTCGTCGAATAAAAGGCATGGTGTTGGCCGCGTGGAGGTGAAGAGCTCTGGCACGTTCAGAGACACTTCTCAGAGTCAGCTTACGCTGCATCTCTCATGAAATTCGTTGTTGCTGGCGCTTTACACGTCGAGACCCATTGCCAGCATATACACTGGTTCACCTCATCCGCCAGCCGCGACCCGTTCACTATACTTAACTCCCGTGTTTCGGCGAGCCTAGTGGCTGACACTTATTCCCGTCGACAGAGACACCTCTTCCGACCGCCTCAGGGCCCACCTGAATCCATACAACTGCATACCGCGGCATGCGTGGCCATAACAGCGATCGCATTCGCGTTACGCTTCTACAAAATCAACCACCCCGACCAAGTAGTGTAAGCCCTCGTCACCCCTGCCATTCTCAGGGCGCCCTTTCACGATTGCAATATTGGAACAGGTTCGACGAAGTCCACTTTGGCAAATTCGCGGCGTACTACATCCTCCGGGAATATTACTTCGATGTGCACCCGCCCTTAGCGAAGCTCCTCCTCGGCCTTGCGGGTTGGTTTGTCGGCTTCGACGGCAAGTTCGAGTTCGAGGCCATTGGCGATAGCTACTCGGAGCACCACATCCCCTACATGGGCATGAGATCTATGCCTGCGGTCTTTGGAAGTCTTACGGTCACGATCGTGTATCAGATCATGAAGGAGTGCGGATTCCCGGTCGTTGTGTGCTCATTCACCGCTCTGCTGATCGCTATCGGTGAGTACCGTGGCTCCGAATTAGTGGTACTGAGTGGTGAGCTGAGGGTGTTCGTAGACAATGGTCACATTTGCCAAACACGATTAATCCTCCTCGACGCGGCCCTTGTGTTCTTCGTGGCTTTGTCCTTGTACGCCTATGTTCGGTTCAGGAAGGCCCGATATCTGTATGTATGCTCCCCTCTAGTCATTACTGCTCATTGTCTGACCTTGACTGCAGCGAGTTCACTCGCCAATGGTGGGGATGGATGTGCCTTACTGGATTTTTCCTTGCCTGCACTCTTGGATGCAAGATGGTCGGCCTTTTCACCTTCTTCACTGTCGGTACTTGCGTGCTCGTCGATCTCTGGGATGTTCTCGATATCCGCAAACAATATCCTATGGTGCGCCATTCGTATATCTCCAAGGTTTGATTAGTTTTAAAAGGCTATATAGGAACATGTCCTGAGGCACTTCATCGCACGGGTTCTTGGTCTTATTGTTTTGCCGTTCTTCGTCTATCTCTCGTTCTTCTGGATTCACTTCAAAGTCTTGTCTTATTCGGGGACAGGCGACCATTTTATGAGCCCTGCATTCCAAGAATCTCTGCAAGGCAACGAGCTCTTGCTCAAGGCGCATGGTATGCGATACGTTCTTAGTACCTGTTTGTAACTGACAAGCCTCCAGAAATCCGCTACTTCGATACCATCACCTTCATGCACAAGGACACCAAGGTCTACCTCCACTCTCACACTGACACGTACCCCCTTCGATACCCCGATGGGCGTATTAGCAGCAACGGTATTAACCTGCCTTCGTTCCTGAAAGAGCATAGCCCTGACATCACACCTAGGTCAACAAGTCACTGGCTATCCCCACGCTGACCTGAACAACCACTGGCAAGTCATCCCCACCAAAGCGCTCCCGGAAACCGGCCGCGGCCGCATTGTCCGCCACCAAGACGTTATCCAATTGCGCCATGTCAAAAGCAACACTCTCCTGATGACGCACGATGTTGCTTCGCCAACAATGCCGACCAATCAGGAGTTTACAACCATCGACACTGACAAGATGAAGCTCGAAAGTCGCTACAACGACACATTATTCCACCTTAATATCCTTAAGGCAAGCGACGGACAGGCGTGGAAGAGCAAGGCTGGTCACTTTAGGCTCGTGCATGTTCCTACCAAGGTCTCCCTATGGACGCACAAGAAAGCGCTACCCGAGTGGGCGTTCAACCAACAGGAAGTCAACGGTAACAAGAACGCCGAGGAGAGGACCGCTACGTGGTATGTCGACGATATCGTCGAGACTGCTGGTGCGTTTTCGTCTCCTGGCGCACGTCGTTGAACTTACGAACACGCTCCCACAGATGGTGAAGACCTCTTCGATCGCACTGGCCACATCGAGGGGAAGAAAGTCAAACCGATGAACTTCTTCCGCAAGTTTGCCGAACTCCAGACGTTAATGATCCAGCACAATGCTGGTCTAACTGCCTCCCATCCCTATGCGACGAACCCGATAAACTGGCCCTTCCTTCTTTCTGGCATCTCCTTCTGGACACAGAATGACACCAAGCGTCAAATTTATATGATCGGCAACGTCGTCGGCTGGTGGACTTGCGTGGTCTCGTTGTCCGTCTTCACTGGTATCGTCGGTGCGGACCTTTTGGCTCGAAGGAGAGGCATTCAGCCTATCCCTGACTGTAGGTCCTCCAACCCCTCTCCTTCTACGCCAGCACTGATGGATTTCTCTCCGTTTACAGTCGTCCGTAACCGTCTCTGGAACTCATCCGGTTTCTTCTTCATCGCCTGGGCATTCCACTACTTCCCATTCTACCTGATGAACCGTCAGCTCTTCCTGCACCACTACCTCCCCGCGCACCTCTGCTCTGCACTCGTCGCGGGCAGCGTGTTCAACTTCATCATGGGCGAGTCAATCAACTACCCGATCTCCGTACCTGGACCCGGTATGCGGAGAATGCCCGCCGCCCGATCGGATGTAGGCAGGAATGCTTGGGTTGTAGTAGGTGTTTACCTTGTCCCGCTCATCGCAATGTTTGTGTTCTTGGCACCTTTAACGTATGGCATTCCCGAGTACGTGGTGATTTCTCAAGGCCCAGCTAAAAGTTTTTGAGCTAAAGTTTTGTTTTGCAGATTGGACGGCGAGCAGGTCAACGCAAGGAGGTTGCTGTCCACCTGGACCCTCCACTTTGCGGCCAAGAAGGTTGCGGTTCCGGAGTAGGCGTTTCTTGAATGTGATTGCACAGATGGTAGAAGAGATGATTCTGACCGCGAAAATGAGGGGCAGGAGAGCGCGGACTCGACTGAGTGTATTGTATTCTGTTAGAACGCGAGTGCTTCAATCTTTGAATTCTCTCTCAAATTGTGGAATTTCTCTGCTGGGTCGCGGGTGGGGTTTTATTTGTATTTGGTCCCGCGACCCAACTTTGTTCCGCCTTTCAACTTTTGTCCCTGTCTTTCCCTTACCAAAATGGTCTGTAGCAGCATATTTTAACGACTTATGAAGCATACGATCTGACCGGGTGATTCTGTATTTTCGGGTGACTTACTGACCTCCCACGATATTTCGATCTTTTCACCAAATCGGCAACGAACGATAGACCAAACGCACTAGAAAGGTTGGCGTTACTGGCAAGTACGGTACTCGCTATGGTGCTTCCCTGCGTAAGCAGATTAAGAAGGTGGGTTCTTCGAGTCTTCACCTGTGGATACACAGTTGTGCTAACAAGAAATTCCTCCTATTTGTCATGCAACTATAGATGGAAGTCACTCAACACGCGCGCTATACTTGCACATTCTGCGGCAAGGTCAGTTATGGTTGCGGACGATCGGCCAATTGCAAGCTCACTCCATGCTAACGGTGGTTCACGCTTCAGGATTCCGTGAAGAGGACCGCTGTTGGGATCTGGAACTGTCGTTCGTGCAAGAAAACAATCGCAGGTGGCGCTTGGACAGTGTCCACCACGGCCGCTGCTACTATCCGCAGGTGCGTCTTACTTCCCAGATTATTCCTGCTCCTAAGTTACCATACCGAAGTGATATTAACTTGTGATTTATGTACCCCTCACAGTACAATCCGTCGTTTGCGTGAAATCACAGAAGCATGAGCTTTTCATATTCTCATCTCCTGCTTGTATCAGCCCTGCACGCCCTCGCATGTTCGAGCGTATCAAATTATGATATAGCTTTCGTCCCTGCTAACCGTGAAACGGCCTGGTGTCATATTGCATTCGAAGGCCAGTAAGCGAAATATCAACAATGAACCCTACGTGCGGTACAAAGATCGGGAGGGCCAATTGGATAGACTCCTCAAAGCCCTCATTGCGAACCTACACTGTTCTGGAGCCGTGTCGACTAGTTTCCAATAGACCGGAGTTGTCGATGGTTTCGCTCATCCAGCTCGATGGCTCACTGCGCATCCAGGCACGGACATTGCTGGACCGCCAATATCGCATGTGCTGGTTGGTCATTGATCATCGCGATACTCGTCCATCCTCACAAGAATACTAATTGTCAAATTTTTCGGACGGCAGGGTCCTTCCGAAATAGAATCCGACCCTGCGTCCGTACTTCCCTATTTTCAAGCATTCCCTGGGTACATGTCGTCAGACAAACAAAGTAGTCACAAACTTGTCACCAACGCTGCCTTTATTGCAGCCTCGGTGTCCTTGTTATCACAGACAGCACCCTCTATTCGCCAATCCCCATCGGGTACCTTAGCCCATCGTTTCCAGATCCTCCGTTCTCGCCCTGACCCGCCCATGGGTTTAACGAACGAGACGTCAATGCTCTTCAGGTCAGAGCCGCCCCATCCTGTCACAGGGTGGAGGATATCATCGTCAATCCATTGGGAGCACTGTGCGACGCTCGGTTCTAATTTGCCACAGCATTGAACCATGTCCAGCCTGAGACTCTGCAAGGCCCCTGACGACATGTTATTTCGAAGGTAATCATTGAGGAT
>WNFL01398596.1_pt1 | contig 17236 bp, 27 predicted proteins | sample 5400361 | NCBI WGS metagenome assembly WNFL01 (sample SAMN13153351, study PRJNA577476) | soil metagenome | isolation source: 40 cm soil on Douglas fir-dominated hillslope | place: USA:California | collected 2013-09-17 | reverse complement strand
AGTGTGGTTAAAGAAGCGGAGCACGCGAATAGCAGAAATGGAGAAAAGGTGTCTAGGATATGTCCTCATATTTGCACCCGCTGTGCTGGTGCTGTGGATGCAGGGAGTGGCCAGTTATCCCCAACCAAGTTATCCCAACCCGCAACCATTATCCATCCCGCTTTAGGTTACCGACCGGCCACTTCCACTTGCGCGACCCTGGCATCATAATTGGCGGCCCACCTGGCCACCTGGCAATTGGCCGACGCGCCTTGTCAGTCGGCAGCCAGCAGCGGTCAGTCCTACTCCTGCTCCTGCCTCCTGCTCCTGCTCGGCAACCCGAGGGGCCGATCCCGAGGGGCCGATCTGGCTCAACAAGTCGGGGCCGGCAACCCGGCAGCACGGCAGCTGCCGTGCTGCCGTGAGGGCCTCCCCACTTTCCGCCGTCCAAACGCCATCAAGGTTGGCGGGTGGAATTGGTCAATTAATCACACTTGCAAACTCGTCGTATCGTATACCATATACCGTATCCCGTATATTGCCTTCTTTCCTTCGCACACGCACGCACACGCACACACACACACACGCGCATGCGGACGCGCACAGAGAACGAATATCGAATACAAATGTGAGAGCTAGTAACAAATCGAGTCTAGACCACCACCACATCAGACAATAAAACCCTTTGCCGTTCCAACCCAATTATTCTTATCAAGGTTCCAGTGTCTATCCTGCCTTTTGCTTTTTCGAGGCTGCTGTTGTGAACCGTTTCAAGAAAGTCTTTTTAGATCCATTTGTCATCTGCAAGTGATACGAGTCTCTTTGGCGCACCTATCCACGCTTATGCTTGGGACCATTTCACACAAGTCCCTGAGATCCCTCAATACTCTCAACGACAACTCCCGACACAGCTCCGTGGTTAGGGGCACCACCCCCTCGTGTCGGGCACTTACGCAAGGATCGATAGAGTTGCCATACATGCCATACAGAAGCCGTACATTCTCGTGATGAGTATAACAGCCCCTGATCTCACACCAATCGCGCACCGTTCACAGGCCCGTCTGGTGCTGATCCCCTACCTGGTGCACGATACGCACACATAAAGCGTGTACTAGCGAGCAGGAAAGAAGCGCTCCCCCATGTGTATTCCGGTTCGTCCTCTTTTAGGGGTCAGGGTCAAATGGCTTTTGAGTTCCCGGAAAAATGCCCGGGACCGGTGGTAACCAAGGACTGCAACTGCAACATCATGAGTCAAAGCAACTCGTCCCAGGTTGTTGCTTATATGAGAAATTAAGCGTATTAGAATGTCAAACGATCGTCGGTTTTGGCGTGACGTATAGGGTTGGCCACCAGCTCACATTAATCCTCTTGTATTCAGTTGCTCATGTGTTAGCTGTTGGGGGAGACTCTACTCGCCAAGGGTGTCAGTCCACCCGAAGGAGACCAAATTAGCCTAGATGTTTGTGGTCTAGAGCGAGTCTCTACCACCCAAGCCAGGGTTGTGGGGTAGATGCGGGTGTAGTGAGCCTGAAAGGCAACTATAGGGTAGTTCCAACCTCACTTAGGGAGATGTCGTTTTCTCCCAATCACCTCTTTTCAAACCTTCTTCCGCAATTGCAAACCTGATGCTCCTAGTTTACAAATATAGTGCTGAGGGCACCCCCATCCAAAACATTTTGTTTGCGAATGGAGGTCCCGGGCCGACCCTGTCTTCCTCTCCACATGTCGCTTTAATAGAATTATTTAGTCAATATTTCGTGCTAGAAATGCGTTTTAGGGCGTAGTTTACCAGGACGACGCGCGGTCCAAGTGATTGACTTTGAGCCAAACTTTGACCAACACCTCCGCACGCGTGAATCACCAATTACCATGTCCAGGTGAGATACTTCGCGTGCAGGCCTGGATATAGGTGCTCACGATTTTACACGACTCCCATAGATCATACGACCGCGGTATGCTCCCACTCTCACCTTAAACGCGCGTCCTCATCGTTCTCCGTCAAGCCCTCACCGTTTTCTCGCCCGATGGGCACTTGTTCCAAGTCGAATATGCAATGGAGGCAGTTAAGAAGGGTACATGTGCTGTACGATTCGCCAATTTCTTCCCCGTTGGGTTCCCTCCTTACTATATTACGCGTAGGTCGGGGTGCGGGGCAAGGACGTCGTCGTGCTCGGCGTAGAGAAGAAATCGGTTCTTCAACTCCAAGACCCGCGAACTGTTCGTAAGGTGGTGGCGCTCGACGATCACGTCGCGCTCGCGTTCGCAGGTATGTTTGCGCTGACGCGTCCTGCTTCCCGTCTGCCGGGTTGCTCATCCTTCTCACGTTGCTGCACATCTAGGTCTCACAGCAGACGGTCGCATTCTGATCGATAAAGCGCGCGTCGAGTGCCAGTCCCACAGATTGACCGTCGAAGATCCCGTTACTGTAGAATACATTGCGCGGCATATAGCGGGCATCCAACAAGTGAGAATAATTTACATTTTCTCTGTGAACCAGTACTGAATGAACTTTCTTCCAGTCATACACCCAATCTGGAGGTGTGCGGCCTTTCGGTATTGCAACTCTCATCGCCGGATTCGACCCACAGGATCCGGCACCACGGCTCTACTGCACGGATCCTAGCGGCATTCATAATGCATGGAAGGTCATTTCCCCCTTTTCTCCGGTTTTCTCCGTGCTGAACAATCGATCAAGGCGAATGCAGTGGGCCGATCTTCCAAGACTGTTCGGGAGTTCTTAGAGAAGAACCATAAGGACGATATGAACCGGGCTGACACGATCAAACTGACAGTCAAATCATTGCTGGAAGTTGTCCAGACTGGTGCGAAGAATATTGAGATCACCGTCATGGAATCGTTTGGCAAGCAGACAGTGAGAACCTCTTGTCGTTCTATTGCTTTCGTACTTCTGACGCCCAATGGCAGAGCCTCTCCCTGCAAGAAATCGAAGGGATTGTGTCGGATATTGAAAAGGAGAAGGAGCAGGGTAAGTCTTCCACGGGTATACGGCATCCAATTACTGACGTTCATTCTTTTCACAGAGGCGGAACGAAAGAGGAGCCGACTGGCAGCCACAACTGGTGCACAAGCTTCCATGTCGTCAAGGATACAGGGTCAGCCCGGATCGTCGTCGTAGTTATAGGTTGTATAGGCTCTCTCATTTGTGCAATAACCCGAATCTCGTCTCCACACCGAAGTTGGTTCTGGTGCTTCCGACCACCCCAACCGCTCTGACTTGCCACCCTGTTTTTGACGACAATCCCCTCCTACACGGTGAAAGTGAAGAGTGAAAGGATTCTGCATACACTGGTTTGCAGTGTGTCACTAACCTAGCCGAACCCGACCTTCGACTCTTCGTTTGGTCGATGGTGTTGGACTTGGGAACGCTGCCAAGACAGTGACCTTCTCAAATACGCAGTTCTGGACGAGACTCATAGATCCGTCTACGACAGGTCAAAGGTACATGAATGCTTCCTAAGCCCAGCACTTGAGGAAGATGGAGCAAGGGCAGTTGATAACTCTGGATGGAGATAAAGATCACCACGTTCTGATTCTTGATGGGTTGGTTCATCACCGCTGTTACCTACCCCTCTGTTGCCGCCAGTAAAAGTAAAACACAATCAGGTTACCCATTGCTGGTACGGTCTCAAGTCTCACGCACAGAAAAATAAACGGTCCAGATTGGGCAATAAAACCGATTGGGAGTCGTCCTTGCACCGTACCCCGCGACTATTCATGATCGAAGATGCAACCACAGTGATTCCGTTTCAACTCGGTTTGTATACCAGAGCTGTTGGTATATTAGTGTTCTCGTCACATGGAGTACACCGCATGGTTGTTATCACCCGATTGTGTAGAGAGGGAAAAAAGTGGCCAGAACGGGAATCGAACCGAATCCGGGTCTCCCTATATCTAGTAAGGGTGTGCTAACCACTGCACTTCCCAGCCAGTTTAGATTCCCCCAACAGAATTGAAGCAGCGCAACTGTTACCGCGCGACTGTTACTGTGCGACTGTCACTGTGCGACTGGTACTGCTTCGATCTGCTCCTATGACTTCGATCTTTTTCTCTCGATATGTCTATGGAAGCCCCTATCCCTTATATTATTCTCGTGCAAAAGAGGCAGAAGTTTCTAGCAGCGTCCTTCGAAGAACAGGAGTCTCATATTCCGTCAAGAAATGATTGTTCAGTGTTCTCTCAGACAGCCTGACCTTCTGATATCTTGTCATTTCGGTTGGATGAGAGAGGAACGAATTCCTTCCAGGAGCACGGTAATGCGAGGGGTATATATAATAACATGGTACAACTCGCTTTTCTAGGTCGTTACACGAAGCGCTTTGCACACTAGTTACAATCGTTTCGAAAAAGAAGCAAAAAAGAAGATTCGCATAAGACAAAACTGTAGGTGATACAAGATCCGTCCATTTAGCAAAAATTCAAGAAGCAAGAACGAGCGGTACGGAAGAGCTATCAATAGCTGTTTCCACCATGGAAGCTCATACTCCGTGGACGCCTTCCATAAGGGGTCGCGGGAGGCTGCTGTATGTAGCCATGCTCAGGGGGGGAGAAGCCCATCGGCTGTTGAGCCACGGTATACCCGTTAAAAGGCTGGCTGGTGGGGAACCCGTACTGGGGCTGAGGTTGCATGTGTGGTTGAGGGGGAACGTATGGGTATTGCCCACTTGGGGAAGAAGAGAGCGCCATGTGGAGCGCATTCGGAGAGGGCGGTGCGCCTCCCATGTAGTGTACTTGTGGGGGAGACGAAGCGACGGTGTAGCCATTGATGTTCTGGTATCCATGTTGCATCGGGATTGGCTGGCTGGTGATTACAGGTTGTGAAGGGTATGCGACGGAGTTGCGCCTTGAACGCGAGGTAAGTACAGGTGCTTCTCCGTAGGCGGTGGAGTTGCGTCTGGATCTCGAGTGGCCAGGAGTGTGTAGGTATTCTTCAGGGTATGCGTTGTACGAGTTGGAACGGGTGCGGGTGTAGCCCGAGCTGGAATGATATCCCTGATCGCGGCCCTGATCGCGGAAAGCATTCTCGTAGTGATTGCCTTCTCTTTCGTATTGCTAGATTTGGCGCATTAGACGGTCTCGATACACAGAATTCCGAAGAAGGAGTAGACTCACATGGTCGAAGATGTATTCGGCAGTCGCGACCGCAGTTTCGATGCACTTCTCGCGACGGGAGCTTTGGTGTTCATGAGGATTCCAACGATCCCAGAGCTTGGAGGCTGCGTACAAGGTTAGATAGATACCGGACTGAATGGGGGGCTTTCGCCACAAAACCACAAACCTTCTGCGATGGCCAGCCCAGCCAGCTGCTCTCGCTCTCGCTCTCGATCCGAGCTTAAGGGCATACGATGGGTGTTGTGTTGGTGCTCCCAGACACGGATTGCCTGATAACCCACCGCTGCTCCGAGCTCTCGATAGTGAGTCTTCGAGAGCTGATGGATGTCTGTGTGGTCGGCGTAGACCATCTTAAAACATCTCTTTGCCTCACTACGAGTGTAGCCTTTGGTCCCAAATGTGCGCCTTAACCTTGACCATAAGCTGTCATACTCAGACCTTGAGAGGGCAAGAGTTCATGATCCGTACACCAGGGTAGTAAGGCCCACATACCGATTTCCATACCCTGAGTGGGCATTGTAGTAGTCGTAGCCACTCCCTAGAGTGGGGCTCAGTTGCAATCGAACACGAGGCGAATAGACGCCATACGTACAGGTGGATTGGGGCTGATAAGTCGGCATCTGGCCATGGGCATAGGTCTGAGGAGACTGATATTGGTGCTGTTGCGGGTAGTAGGACATATTGCGCGGCGGGATGGTTGTGGTGGTTGAGGAGAAAGTGACTTGGGACTTTCTTCCCTTCCGGACTTTGTGAGGGGTTGTCATATGTAAGTGCGGTGATGAGGCGGCCGGTTGTGACAGCGGGGTGTGTGTAATCGGACAGATGAAGGGTTCTGTGGTTCTGTGTTCTGTGGTCGGTCTCTCCAGCTCCAACTGCTGGCAAAGTTTAAGAGAGGTGGTTATATACCCGGAGATGGAGAGGCCACGCGCCTGGGACCAGTTCCGTGATTGCCATACATAGTGAGCAAAGGCCGCTCGGACAATCCTACAAAAGCAGCTACATGCACCCCTAAAAGCGCGGGAAAACATGTGTCATCCATCAGACCACTGTGCACAACCTATTGCCGCGGGTCGAGTCGGACCCGCCAACCAGCATAAAAGGCTGGCATACAAAGCCATGCCAGACTCTGGCGCCATAGCTGTCGAACGGAGGATGCGGTGCATCCACATCGGTAGAGGCTGGTCGCTGTCACTTTCGAAGCAGCGCAGCCTCGGGCTTGCGTGTCTGTTGAGGTGCTTCACCCCAGCCTGCCAGCCCTTCGGGCCGAGGAACTCGCACGTTGTCCCAGTCATTCTTGGTGTTGCCGTGTTTTGAATAATATCTCTGGCAAACAAAGCAAGTCGATGTGAAGGTATTGTGAAAAAAATACGAGTTAGAAGCTTACGAAGTATTCTTCCCTAATATCGAACTTGCGGGCATTCTTCAAGCGCGACTTTACTTCCTCGTCCTGGGTGAGCTATCAAGACTCGTTAGGCACTGCAAGTGGATGAGATATCGTTGATAAAACGTGCCTGCGTGACCCGTTCATTGCGTGCCTCATAGCGGGTTTCTGTGAGACGTTTCAAGCCAAACGACGCGCCGACGATGATTAAGAGGAACGGGACACCAAAGAGCGCTGGATGTTTCCTGAGAGTGGCGTTTATACTCGATGTACGCGTCTTCGGGCCTAGCGGTCGTGCTTCAAAAGTTGGCATTGGTTTTACGTATGGTTTAAGTATGGTACGGTTGAAGAAACCGAAACCGACATCGGCCGTAAGACCCCGGAGACCACTTGCCTCCGACACCCTCCCGCCACTGCCATCTGGCCTGCGCGATTAGGGCTGTCACAGAACGAACAACACGCGTGGATATGCTGAACGAGGCGAAGAAAGGACCAGCGGCCAAGGTGGCAATCCTATATTGGGTTCTATGTGCCTCCTGGTCGACTCAAAATAGTGGACCATGTTATTCATCAGCTGTTGGATCCATCCCATTCCATTTGTGTCGATGTCCTCCACTTTCTTCTGGAGCTGCAATGCCCCGAACCTAATGTACTATTGTGGGTAACATAATCTCTTTCTCTAGATTTTGGGAATGGAGGTTGGTGAACGGAACGGCACGGATGAAGCGGCCACGGATGATCCACCTCAGATTATAACAGTGCCACGCGGGATTTTTGAACACCGTGATTGAAGGGGAGACGTCATGAAAAGGTCCTTCGGTGACCTCTTCGGGGGCTTCTATCGATTGCTACCACTATTTATAGGTGTACACATTCGGACATAGTGTCTTTTTTCTATGAGGCGTATCTAGCACTGCGCAAACTAGGAGTTCTATGTTGAGTGAGATGGTCCTGGATAAGGTCGAAGACTACATCCATGCACGTACCAAGCCACAATAGTGAATCACTCGAGCAATAGACGCAGGATCCGATCAAGTAAAGGTCACAAATCGATTAAGGAGCATCTATGTACAGTGGGGAGATAACCAGTACTTCAAAGTAAAGATATGATAATGAGAAATTGTGAACACACCACAGCAGAATCTCCACAACCCTATTTACTACTCGAAAACGTATACTCACAGCTGCAATTCGAACCTCGGTCACCTGCTACAACACCTAAGCGGGCACGCAAAGACGCTCACGAGAAGACCAGAAGGGGGAGTGTGTTCTGAGTTGGGCCCTACACAATCCACACAACCTCAACCAATCGCGTGGCAGACAGTCTCCGAGAGACCAAAGCAGGCCGAACGGAGCAAAGGCAAGAGCAAATAAGGGCTATCAAGGTATGGGTATAAGCTTTCCTCTTTGTTCATCTGATTTGGTATCCGGTTACTGCTTCGGTCCGCTATTCTTCTCCTGTCTATCATTTCTTCAGCCGGATATCAGAGCTCCAGTGTATAGATGGCAAATTTATGCCTTACTTTCGCTGCAAAAGGAACGGTTGCGAAGTTGTCGACCTACAAGGAGTAAGGCGCTATATATCTACTATGGGCCCGACAAATCTACTACAAGTAACATAGTTGCTCACGGCTCAGACATTAACAGACTTCCCAAAAACAGGAGCGGAGGTGGAAGACCCAGACAAGACAGAAGAGCAAGTATTTGAGGGTGTACGTGGACTAACGCTGCGGAAGAGCTGGTCAATGACCGAGAAGATTCTGATTGTGTCAATTCTACTACATTGTAGAATGTACTATACGCTCAGGAGTTGAAGGGAATCCAAGAAGCTTTCAACAAAGTCTGATAGGTAGTCAAATCTTTCATTCTGAAATTGAGAATGACCTTGTTCATCACACTCTTGATATTTTCATATAGTATCATCAGTTTGACTGCAAATTATCTTCCAGATTGGTGAAAGCATCTATAGTGGGTGACAGCACCTCTCATCAAATCGCACCGCCCAGTTTGAACCCTTTAAATGTGGCTCATATTAATGAATATACTATTATATAGCAGGAATACTCGAAATAGAGGTTCCCACGGTATGCAGGGGGTAACGGCGAAAATGGCTACCTATCAGCAGATTTTTCACGAACCAAACCCTGGTAGGGGCTATCGCTTATGGTCCCAAAGTGACCTCCAGCACCTCGGAATCTGGTATCCCTTGCTTTAGGCAGTAATTCCTGCGGTTGTCGCGGCTTTAAGGTTTGATTTAGTGGTTCATAACAAAGGAAACAACGCGAAAATGAGGTCAAGTTGCCTCGCATAATTTCCAACTGGCAGCAGAACCTAAATCGCTCCGCTAGATTGTAGATACAGTCTCAGATATGCATAATATATAATTTCTATTATTTATGTGAGTGAGGTGAGGGAGCCTTTGAATTTAGAGTTTTAATCAAAATATTTGTCGTGAGGTCATGTCACCCACCATAGTCGAAATGAACCTCACCGTGCGAATTATTCCCAGAGATATGCGAACTAAACCTACGACCTCTGTGGATTTGCTGAGAAGTATCAGAAGTAATTGACCCCTCCATGTCGATTATCACGCCTTCGGCTTTGCGCAAATACCTCCTAAACATGTACGAATAGGAGCCCATCACGCAGCTCAACGAGGTGTCGAAAGTAGGCTATGCACAGTGTGTTGCCGCAGGCAATACTGGCGATTAACTTATCCTCCCTGCTCCTCGTGCAACTCACGGAATAATTCTCAGATGCAACACAACCGCTGATTCAGGATGTGATACTGGCGATCTACCAAATGGGAGTGTTGTTCAAAGGTCACCTATAAGAGAGGAAGTTCGAGCAGCACTCGATCCCTCGCTCCGTGCTGGTTTAGCACTCGCCCAACAAGTGATTGCACGGTACCTCAGCAATACGGAGGAGACACCAGCGTACCTGGCTGGTATGGGTGTAAATAAGCAGCCCACCTGAAAGCCGAACTATTTTCAATAAGATACATACAAGCACGTCGACATCGCAAATATCAAGAACACATTGGTAGGTGTATACTTCGAACTCTATGCGGTCCGCAACATCAGCAAATACAGACCTCACCTGACATCTGCAATATATTAATACAGTTGAAATTTCTATAATGCAAGTGGTCGGTCGACGCTAAAAGCCTTGCATTATCCAACTTTTGCGTTATAAAAATATCAAATGAATTGAAATGCTTTGTCGGCTTCTCCCGGTCACCGCCAGACCCGGCCAAAATTGCATTATAGAAATTGCATTATAGAAATTTGTACTGTATATGTTGCCATGATTAAACCCAGCCCACTTGGATCGCATCATATTTTTGTGGTAGTGAAATTCCTGCACGAGAAGTTATGAAAGAGGTGCACATGTGTCCTGACCTCCTTCCTGAGAACTGTCATGATTCTCTCAAGTACTGTAGTGGTTCTTGCATCGGGATAAGTACCCAATGCTCTCCCGTGTCGCTCGAGACTATTTGAGTGTTTATATATATAGTATTCCTCTGGCCTACTCGCTGGTTTAACTCTGCTCTAGCAACGACAGTTGAAGTGGAGCGAGCATCCAGCCAAGGCCGTATCCTCCTTTCGCACATCGATAATCATCTTACGCCTCAAGCCATTCGTGAGGTCATGCGCCTGCACTCTTGGTCTCATCCTGGCTTAGTAGACTTGGTCAATTTAGCCTCTGGATCAACTTTACAAGATGAATACTTTGGGGGCAGGAGAATGACGAGGTCAGCATTCTGCAAATAGTAGTCATGGAGGGATTTCAGCTTCCGAAACAAGGGTTTTGAGTGCCTTCAGGGGATACAGGGGCTGGAGATTCATTCATCAAGGCATCATTATTTGCGCCCGATTGCATGTAGAAATGCTATATAGCCTGTAGAAATTGTTTTGTACATCATTCATGAACGTCAATCTCTTTAATAGAAATTGTTGTATCATTATGCTATGATCATGAAATCCGCGGATTCTTCCGAGCAATGCCGAGTCGCTGCCGGATACGGCCTAGCACGGGTGCCGATACGAATTGCCCCGGGTGTATATTTGCCGATCACTATCCACTATTATATATTGTTGCGGGTGGTGTCCCGGGTCCCGGGTCACGGCGGGGTTCGAATCTCGGTTACGGATCAGTTCGGGCACCGCGACCGACTAATCCGCGCATCAAATCTTGGTCCCGGCCACATCCTATGGGTTCGTCCTTGTCATCTCTAGCAATGATGCAGTCTCAAGACTCACCCTGTTTGCAAGCGGTCACGGTTGTCCTCGGGTCCCAGTGGGGGGATGAGGGAAAGGGCAAACTTGTCGATATCTTGGCTGCAGAGGCTGACGTTTGCGCTCGCTGTGCTGGAGGAAACAACGCTGGTCATACCGTCGTTGTACCCATGGGCCCCGATCGTATCAAGACCACCCTTGATTTTCATCTCCTACCCAGTGGTGAGCCAATTGCTCCATGTCACAGACAACGCTGACAACGTGAATGGGTTTTCAGGATTGGTCAACCCCAATTGTGTGGGTCTCATCGGGAATGGTCTCGTCGTCCACCTTCCCTCCTTTTTTGCCGAATTGGACAAGTTGACGGCAAAGGGTATGATCGGTGGATTGCTCAAGATGGAGATATTAACTACTACCCGTAGGGCTAAGTTGCGAAGGGAGACTGTTTGTTTCTGATCGTGCCCAACTCGTCTTCGACTTTCACCAAATCGTTGACGGCCTCAAAGAGAAGGAGCTCGGATTATCGAGGCATGCCTCCTTCATTACTATTGATACCTATTTAACTAACAGAGTTCTCCTGTCTTGTCATCCCCTTGTCTTCTACAGCATTGGCACGACCAAGAGAGGTATCGGTCCAGCGTACTCTGCCAAGGCATCTCGATCGGGCCTAAGAGTGCACCACTTGTTCGACCATGGTACATTCGCACAAAAGTTCCGCGAGATCGTCGAAGGCCGCTTCAAGCGCTACGGCCGTTTCGAATACGATACCGAGGCCGAGATTGTACGCTACCAGGAGCTGGCCGAGAGATTGAAGCCATTCGTCATCGACAGTGTCTCTTATATCCACAAGGCACTCGCAGAGAAGAAGAGTATTCTCGTTGAAGGCGCGAATGCGCTCATGCTCGACCTTGACTTTGGCACATACCCATTCGTTACGTCGTCCAGCACTTCTATCGGTGGCGTCTGCACCGGGTTAGGTATACCTCCAAAGCGAATCGGCAAAACGATTGGTGTGATGAAGGCATACACCACGAGAGTCGGAGGAGGACCGTTCCCTACAGAACTTCTAGACGATATTGGAAGCCATCTCCAGGAGGTTGGTGCCGAGTTTGGTGTCACAACAGGACGGAGACGGAGATGCGGCTGGTTGGACTTGGTCGTCGTGAAGCACTCTACGATGATTAACGGGTACGACATATTCAACCTGACAAAGCTCGATGTCCTTGACCAGCTCGAGGAGATCAAAGTCGCTACTGGCTACGATATAGAAGGAGAGCAGCTGGAAGGCTTCCCTGGTGAGCATTCCCAAGCCCCAAGCCTCAAACGCAGTCTGCTCAAGGTCCCCTCCAGCCGACCTAGATATACTCGCAAATGTTAAGGTTCAGTATAGAACATTCCGTGGCTGGAAGAAGGACATTTCGAAGACGACTTCCTATGCCGACCTTCCAAAGGAGTGCAAAGAATACATACAGTTCATTGAAGAATTCACGGGTGTACCCATTGGTTGGATCGGCGTTGGTCCAGGACGAGAGAGTATGATTAGTAAGCGCCATGGTTCAATAGAAGCACTTTAGACCTCTACCACGTGTGCCACCGTCCCACGCGGCCCTCAGGCAACCTGTAAACCTAGCTATTGCAACAAACGCTCTGTAGAGTATCACCCATGATGTTGACGTTTGCCAATTTGCCCACGGATATTCTGGTCGAGTTCCTCCGGAGCTTGGACTCACTCAATGATACACTCGCCATGATCTCGACGGCGAAATATGTGTACGAAACCTTCAAGGTGCACCCGAGCCATATTCTCCGTGCAGTTATATGCCGCATGATGTCCATGGACGAGGACGTTTTTCCTGTGGCATTCGGTCTTGTCCTACAAGTAGAGAGAGCAAGACCCTCAGATTCAAGTGTGTCTCCAAGAAAGAGTCTACTATCTGATGAGGTCCTTTCCGCCACCTGTATGACCCCAATGAGGATGCGACGACTCCGGAAGCAACATAAACGTATGATGTGTTTAGAGAAGGACTTTAGCAGACTGTGAGTAACGATAAGGATACGAATAATGGCTACCACAACTTTATTGTACCCAGAATGAAGGACAGTCGCTTTGGTTATTCGACTTTGACTCGCGAGGAGTCGAGACGCTTCCAGGTTACGGCGTATACCTATGGACAGTTCCAGATACTCTTCGGGATCGATTGCGGGGCCAATGTCCAGCCATGGGAATATGGTTCGGAATCTGTACCGAACGGTCAAATCACCCCCCGAGCCTTCCTGGATTCACTTTCAACTCCACAGCTACACCGCCTTGCCAGGTTCAAGGACTTTGTATTGTCATTGACGGGTCCTCTCTACCTAGACGCCTTGGCGTATGGGCACTCGGGTATGTCTGATCTAAGTAAAGGTACAACATATACCAAGATTGAGTGTTCCCAATTTTAACATCCTTTCAGAACAATATTGTCATCTCCTTCTCTCTGGCGGGCTGAACCTGGTTGAATGTCCTTCTCGCTGGTCTATCTACATTGACTGGATCGACTATTGTTTACCGAATCGTTACGCAGGCCAGAAACTCTGGCTTGTGGACGATTTGGTTGCGTCACTCTCTGCCAGAACAGACACTGAGCACGAGCCGGACAATGGAAAATTAGTTCTCTCGGTCGCCGTCATAGACATCCACTGTACAGTTGATTCCCTTCACGTTAATTGCCATCTAACCCTTGTCCAGGTGCTCGCTGTCAGGACGAAGCATGGGTCAAGATGTTTAATGACACGAGTACGGCCTCTCTCCTCGGGAACCAGACCGACATGCTGACCGACTAATTCTCAGATTATGCGGAACTCGCGGCAAACCTGTCAATACGGGACTTACTTCCACGCAGCCTTCGCACGAACGTTGACGAGTGTGCAGCAATTTCAGCTCGCCTGAACCAGCCGGACGGCGATCTGACTATCCCATTAAGCGCTGTACACGGCCTATTAGACCCTCCAACAGACACCTCACAAATGACCCATGACGAGCGCCTTCAAGCCTTCGTGTCTCCCGACGCTCCAACGCTCTATCCAGCTGGAGAACATCAATACTCCTATAACCCTCGGCATATGCTGTGTCGTTTCTGTGCGATAGAAATACTCGGTCAAAGGTTCTATGATTGGTGGTTAGCGGAACGAAAGTCTCCTCGCGTCATCAGTGAGTCGATTTTGATGCGTAATATGACGTAACTGATTCATATTGTCTTCAGCTCCTGATTTGGAAGACTGCTGGTGGGGTTGGGAATGTCGAACTCAGCGAAACTCGACCCATTCAGTGAAATTGAACGTGAGTAGCCCGAAAGTTAATAGCTTCATTCACTAAAAGTGTTGTCTTCTTCAGCATTACTCTCTAAGAAGCCGAGATGCATTTCCCACAAATAACAATCTTGAGCAACTGCACCACCCGGGTCTGCTAGGGTGAGGCATAGTGGGCATCGAAACGCACATAGGAACCCTCTTCAACTACAATTATAAGTTATGGCTGGCTGTAAGGAGCTCATAGCGGGGGAAATGGTAGTGACGGCCACAAATTACATCTATGCAAGATATCCAGTGTAATAATGTAGAAGAACCTTGAGCATAACTCTGAAGGACATAGCACTCGTTGCAGGATACAAAAACATTCGAGCATGCAGGAACAAGGCGGCGGCCAAAGGGTCCTGTAACAGTTCCTTAGAAGAGGTTTCCCCGAATGCATAACAATTGACCCACCTTTTCACAAACACGGAACCAGCTTACCATCATCTTCGTAGGCAGGGCCTTCGGGTCCTTTTTCTCGCCCTCACATGGCTCAGTGGAGTCGAAGACGTAGTCTGCCACCTTCGAGCCTTCCCATGTCCAGCCCGTTCGCAAGTGTTGTTTCCGAAAGAACAACAGAGCGAAAGGGGCGGGGATCTCCGTCGATCGAATCTTGGCAAGCAAACCAGCAAGGGTAACGGCTCCAACGCAAGCCTTAGTTGCGCCAAATCCATACGCCGGATTGCTTTGCATAACCGAGTCACCGATTGCGACAAAGTTTGGTGGAACAGACTCGGATTTCGTGTACAAGACTTGCGTCACATTGGCTGCCAGATGATGTGAGCTCGCATTGGGCCAGAAAATCGATCGGAGACATACGCATTGCACATTCTTCATATATGGAATCTTCCCATCCACCGTTTGCGCAGAGAAGTTTGATGACCTCGGTGAACCAAATAGGAGATGGTCTCCCATCAGCTTGCCCGAGGCTTTCATGGAATGCGATGAGCTCGTCGGCGCTGTGTGGGATTTGGTTAGGTGTATATCCCCAACCACCGAAGCCGATCTGGACTGGCAAGGGTGTCAATATTGGAATCGAACGTACCGCAAAGAATGAACCTACTCTGATCATCTTCAATTTTGGCGCCAAAAACGATACTTCTATCGATGACCCCTAATGAGAGATGAGTATAAAACCATCCGGCGGTGTTATATCCCCCTGGTATAGGGAGTCGATCCTTGATATCTTCCTTGACTTTGAACGTCACGGTGGCGTAACGGATTTTGGGACTATATGAGCTCGTCTGAAAAGCCTCTGAATTCACTAATCGCCTAAGCGCCTTTAACCCAACCATTGCTGGACCAGAGCAGTCAACAACCAAGGAAGCGCTTTGTTCTGTAGTGTCGACGGATCCCGTCGTGTAGGTAACGCCCGCAAGGTTCTTATCGTCGCCCTTCCTTAGAAAGCCGGTAACAAGTCCATTGACAATACGGATATTCTTTCGGTGTTCGACCACGAGCTTACGAAGAAGAGGCTCAAACTTGGCTCTAGAAAGACAGAAGGATTCCGGTAGCCGCTCGCGGGGGATGTTGGGGTGTGGAGGGAGGATGGACGGATCTGGGTGTGGATAAACAGCCGTCGGTGAGGAGAGGCGGAAGCCTGAAGCATGGAAATTCACATCCCATGGCACGACGAAACCGCCTTGCTCAACAACGCGCTCGTCCCAGTCCGGGAACCAACGGCGGAAGGCAAGAAGTAAAAATGGCTGATAATCTGAAGAAAGTGATAAGAGTAGAGAAAGTGAGAGGGGAGTAGTTTCACATACTATGAACGGCATAGGTTTGCATAATTCTCTTCCGTCGTGTAGAATAAACCTTCAGGCCATTCGCGTTCGTACGAACTCCGGTTGTTGGATCCTCGAGATCAGCCCCCTCGTCTGCTTCGATAATCACTACATCCTCGAAGTGCTCGGAGCAAGCAAGAGCTGCCATTAAACCAGAAAGGCTGTGACAATATTTAATAAAGCCTCTTTACAACGGCGCGCACAAACCTTCCACCGATGATAACAGCCGTTCCTGAGAGTTTGGGACAATCTCGACGTTCAGAGAGACTAGGCAAGTCGTCTACGGCCGTATAAAGGTTGAAACCTCGTTTCACTCTCTCTGCCATTTTGGGGCGGGCAAGGAAATAATAAGCAGACCCCAGTAAGATGGCCGGGCCGAAGTAGAAAATGAGGGGAACGTCCATCATATTCCTCGACTGGCGAGTGTGCAGGAGGGAGACGTGCAAAGGCGTTAACACTGAAGTCTTCTCTCATGTATATATATAAGTCAGATCTCAAGGAAGTCCACTCGAAGAGTCCTTCGTCACAGAAACGGGACGGTTTGAGAAAAAGTACCGCGAGTTGCCATATTTGGGATAGGACAAGGAATCCCGTGCCTGATCCTTGGATCTTTCGGCCTGGCTGCACGATAATGGACAATATACAGTAGTATAGTAGCCCAGAGGCTACTATTTCTCCAGGAACAGAAAAGGGCTGCCCTAAAATATGGTGGTGTTAGCAGTCGCCTTCAGCCCAGACTGCATGGCAATCCCACCATACCCATACCCATACCCATATCCATTGCATCTCCCTGACCACCAATCTTCTCTACACAGTGGCTATGAAGAAGACTAGCTGGGGCGGAATAACAAGCTGACCATACAGCAAACGTCAGAGTTGTTGTTCGCTGGCCTGTGACGTGTAGTGAGATACTGTAGTGAGGTTCTTTCAGTATCTGTTGTATCATGTCTCCGTGCGGAGGCTGCTGAATATGTGCTAAGGCTGCAATAACCTTTGAAGCCACTCTGTATTCCTACTCCGCATACTTCCTTGACAGCTTGTCCAGGTGGTTCTCAGTTGCCAAAACTAATTTGATACTCTTCTCCTTTCGGGGTGGACTCATGAGCTGAAGTTCGATGGATGGACGTCGTCTTGGTGCTATCTGGGGAGTTTGGGTTGAGCCACTCCACCGCTAATGGCTTGCATGAAAGAGTGTGAATTGAAAATGGAAGGACGCGGTCGTCGATTCCCAATTAAAATCGATGGGCTGCCGTTTCCTGTTCCCGTTGTCTAGGGTAGCAACTCCCTCAGTTCAGAGTAACGAGGACCGTAGTTTGTCGACACGTAGGGTGATGAGAGACCTAGTGGCGGGCTGGAGTGATTTTGACACCGACTAAACGGTGAGTGAGCCAATA